>Ga0371490_1000166_pt1 | contig 62304 bp, 55 predicted proteins | sample MB2SIPfraction_FD_207959 | JGI IMG/M metagenome (GOLD analysis project Ga0371490, IMG submission 207959) | Lab enriched peat soil microbial communities from McLean, Ithaca, NY, United States - MB28FN SIP fraction | ecosystem: Environmental > Terrestrial > Soil > Wetlands > Peat | place: USA... | reverse complement strand
AAGCGACCCGCTGCGGCTATGCGACCATACCATGAGGGTCGGCGAGCGACACCGATAAGAGGAACTTTCTACTTGGCCGGGAGTAGGAACTTTCTATTTGGCTCCAACAGCTTCGGCCTGCCCGAGCGGAGCTCGACTGTGGCCAGTTCCAAGGCGCAGCCGCCGGCATCGGACTAGTGACGCGTGTTTTTCCCGGTTTTAAGGGCAAGCTAAAGCATGCCCCACCCGGCTCCTGTATTGCTAATATAATGCTGTGGGCCATATCGAATTTGCCTGGGATCGAAGAAAGGCCCGATCCAACGTCGCGAAGCACGGTGTCTCGTTCGAAGAAGCTTAGACCGTTTTTTTCGACGACAGCGCCCGCTTGATCGACGATCCGGATCATTCCGATGAGGACGAGTGATTCCTGCTGCTGGGCTATCGCTTTCAGGCGCGCTGCCTGCTTGTTACTCATTGCTATCGCCTGGACACTTCGGTGGTCCGGCTGATCTCCGCACGGCGCGCCACCCCACGTGAAGAGAAAGTGTACTGGAGTTTCCGATGAGAAGCGAATACGATTTTTCCCGGTCTCGCAAGAATCCCTACGTCAAGCAGCTCAAGCGGCAGATTACCATCCGCCTCGACGCTACGGCGGTGGACTACTTCAAGCGGATGGCGGCGGGCATGGGGATTCCCTATCAGAACCTCATCAATCTGTTCTTGCGCGACTGCGCGGCCCGGAAAAGCCGGCCGATGCTGCAATGGACCGCTGATGTGCCGAAACGCCCGGCCGTTGGCAGAAGTGAGCAGACCACCGGCCGGCCTCGCGGGTAGCTTTTGCCGGCGCCGGATCGGCGAGCTAAAGCATGCCCTACCGCAAATGACTTTCCGCCCAGGCCAGCATTTCGCGCTCGGCGGCGGCATCGGCAGGGCGGGTTTCGATATTGAGGAAGCGGACGTTGCGGGCGGCGGCGCGGCGCTCGAGCGATCCATCGTCGTGCGCGACAATGTTGCGGGAGAGAACCACGTTATACGGCGATGCGGCCAGCGCCTGGTAATCGGCCGGGTCGGTGCACAGGTAAAACGCCTGCGGCGTGTCCGGCTGCGGCAGCGAATGCCGCTCGGCCGTGGCGGCCGCATCCGTCGCCGACGGCGTGCCGCTCGAGCCCAGCGCGATCAACAGGCCGCGATCCGGCGGGATCAGCGCGTCGAGGAGCTTTTCGCGCTGCCTGTCGAGCAGGTCGAGCGCCGCGTTGACCTGCCCCTGGTTCCAGCCGGGGTTCAGGCTTCGCAGGCTGGCTTCGGCGCCGGCGCGCGAGAACATCCGATGGGGATCCAGTTTGCCGCCGGCGATCCCGACCTCCCTGGCCGCGCCCTCGATCAGGTATGCGGTGCCGCGCTGCGATTCCATGTGATGCGTGAGCACCTGGCGCGCGGCATCCCGATCGCCATCGAGCAGCACGTAGCGCCGGCTGGAGCGCCGGTTGCGGAGGATGCGGAAGCGCGCGTCGCCCACCACGAGTTCCTTGGGCCGGAACCAGGGCGTCCATCCCACCAGGGGCCCGGCCACCGAGAGGGCCACAAAATCGCGCCGCGAATACGGGTTCGCCATCTTCATTCCATTTCCTCGTTCTCGAGTTTCTTGTGCTTGACCTTGGCGCGCGACGTCTTGGGCGGAATCACCGCGGTCGGCGGCACGCGCCCCACGCGTTCCCGGGCGATAGCCCGGACCTCCTTGGAGAGATCAAACTTCGTTTTCTTCTTGCGGGCCAAGCATCCTCCGCAACGCCGCTATCAACATGTCGGGACTGAAAGGCTTGTGCAGAAACTCGACGCGTTCCGGCGCGGCCTGCTGCAAAACGCTCATGTCCACAGGATACCCGCTGTTGACCACCACTCGCAGGCTCGGGTGGGCGGCGAGCAGTTCGAGGGCGAGATTGTCGAGGCCGGCATCCGCCATGCCCGCGTCGAGCACCACCACGGCGAACGCCTCCGGCTGCCGGTTCAGGTGCTCCCGTGCCTTGGCCACAGTGTTCGCGGCGGTCACCGCGTAACCCAGCCGGCGCAGGTACGCGCTCATCAGCTTGAGAAGCGCGGCCTCGTCATCGACAATCAAGATCTCCCGCGACGAGTAGCTCATGGGGTGTTATTGATACTATCACCCTATGAAATTCTATACGGAATATCTTACCTTCAAAACCGCCAAACACCGGGAATATGTGAACATTACGTCACACGTCGCCACCGCGCTGGCGAAGAGCGGCATCCAGGAAGGAATGATCCTGGTGTCCGCCATGCATATCACGGCGGGCGTGTGGGTCAACGACGCCGAAGACGGGCTGATTGCGGACATCGACGAGTGGCTCGAATCGCTGGCGCCGTTCCGCGAGAACTACCGGCATCACCAAACCGGTGAAACCAACGGCGATTCGCATCTAAAAAGCCTGCTGGTGCACCACCAGGTGATCGTGCCGGTGACCAAGGGCAAACTCGATTTCGGCCCCTGGCAGCAGGTGTATTACGCCGAATTCGACGGCCGGCGCGCCAAGCGCGTGATTCTCAAAGTGATGGGAGAATGACGGAATTGCGCAAGAGCGGTATTTCGGGTCTCAAGATGTGGGAACCGGGCGGTTTCGCCGGAGTCTAAAACTGAAGAGCAGCTTCGACCGCTCCCTTTGGTCGCGGCTCCGAAGGAATGGCGATGCGCGACCGCTCCCTGACGGTCGCGGCTCCGAAAGGAAGTCGCGGCGCAGAATGAAGTCGCGGCGCAGAAAGGAATCATGATACGCATACTGTTCGGCCTGATGGTGGGCGCGGCGCTGGCCGTGCCCGCGGAATTACCGGTCACCCAGGTGGTGCTCTACAAGCACGGGCTGGGATTCTTCGAGCGCGCGGGCACGTTGGGGCCCGGCGAATCGGCGCGTCTGGATTTCGACGCGGCGGAGATGAACGACGTTTTGAAATCGCTGACCGTTGAAGAGCGCGGCGGCGGCAAGGTTTCCGGACTGCGGTACGATTCGCTGGACCCGCTCAGCCACACGCTGGCGCAGTTCCCCTTTCAGATCGGCGGCGCGCAGCCGTTGAGCGGCATGCTGGACCAACTCAAGGGCGCGCGGCTCGAGCTGCGGTTCGTCCACACTGAGGTGACGACCCCATCCGTCAAGCCCGTCGAAACCGTCGAAACGGTCAGTGGCGTGATCGTCAACGCGCGCGAAATCGCGGCTACCGAGAATCAGCCGGCGCGCGAGCAGTTGACGCTGCTGCTCGATTCGGGCGAGCTGCGCAACCTGGACCTGGGCGCGGCGGCCGGCCTTCGCTTCGCCGATTCGCAACTGCAACAGCAGTTCCGGGATTACCTGGCGGCGCTGGCCACGGCGCGGTCGAAGGAACGGCGTAGCGTGTATATCGATTCGAGCGACGCCAAGGAGCGGCAGGTGACGGCCAGCTACATGATTCCGGCGCCGGTCTGGAAATCGAGCTACCGGCTGATTTTGCCGGAAAGCGGGAAACCGGTGCTCGAAGGCTGGGCCATCGTCGATAACACCACCAGCGAGGATTGGACCAAGGTGCGGCTTTCGCTGGTTTCGGGGCGGCCGATTTCGTTTATCAGCCAGCTCTACGCGCCGCGCTACGTCGGCCGGCCCAGCGCGGAATTGCCGGAGGACGCCGCGGCTCAGCCGGTGCTGCACGCGGGGGGATATACAGAAGGGTCGGCGGGCGGCGTGGCCGGCGGTTCTGCCGGAGGGGTGATCGGAGGAATTGTGGGACAGGCGCCAGCACAGGCGCCACCACCACCACCGATGACCAAGGCAATGCGAGCTAATAACCGCGCCTTCATGTCGTCTACGGCGGAGCGGGTTTCCGTCGCCGAAGAATCCGAGGTAATCGACACGGCGCAGCTCATGGTCTCTCCCAGCTCCATCGTCGCGGGAGCTTCGGCCGATGCGGTCGGCGAGCTGTTCGAATACCGCATGGCGCAGCCGGTGACCATTCGCAAAAACGAATCGGCCATGCTGCCGTTCCTGCAAGAGGCGCTCGACGCGCGCAAGCTGCTGATCTGGTCCGACCATTCCTCCGAACATCCCACCAACGCCGCGGAGCTGACCAATTCCACCGGCAAGGTTCTCGATGGCGGTCCGGTCACCGTGTATGACGGCGGCGTGTACGGAGGCGAGGCGCTGATGGAGACGCTCAAGGCTGGCGACAAGCGGCTCATCAGTTACGCGGTGGACCTGGGCACGCGCATTACGTCGGCGTTCAACAGCAAGCAGGCGGTGGTGCGCGAGATTCACGCGAAGGGTGGCGTCCTCTTTACCAAGTCCGCCACGGAAGAGACGGTGACTTACACGGCGCGCAATGTGGATCAGAAGGCCAAGACGCTCATCATCGAACATCCGCTGCGCGCCGGCTACACGCTGCTCAATCAGAAGCCGATGGAGAAGACCGCGGACAACTACCGTTTTGAAGTGGCGCTGGCGGCGGGGGCGACCAAGACATTCCCAGTCTCCGAAGAACATGTCTCCGATTTCAGCTATTTCATCGGTAATGCGACGCCCGATTCCTTGCTGATCTACGTCCGCAACCGCGACCTCAATGAAGAGGGACGGAAGCAGCTTGGGCGGATCGCCAATCAGAAGCAGCAGATCGCCGAGAACAACGCCGCCATCGATGACGCCCAGAACCAGGTGCGCGACCTGGGCACTGACGAGGACCGGCTGCGCAAGAACATCGAGAGCCTCAACCGCGTCAGCAACCAATACCAACAGGTGCAGGAGTACGCGCGGCAACTCGGCGCGCTGGAGCAAAAGCTGACCGGCCTGCGCGACCACCAGGCGGAGTTGCAAAAGAAGAAGACTGCGTTGCAACATGAGCTAGACGAGACGATCGCGTCGCTTTCGTTCTGAGCTTAGATGCGGCGCACGCACCAGTTCGTGCGCCACGGAAGCGGAGGCCTACGGTCGCTCCCTGATCGCGCGCTATCGGAGCCGCGACCAGAGGGAGCGGTGATGTCGCGAGTTTCCCCAAATAATCCATAAGGGCCTTTTTACCTTGTTCTCAGCTAACGAGGCCCTCCAGCACTGCGCCCGCCGGGGTTTCAGCACGTTACGCCAGGTACTGACCCGCCCTCCGACGCCCGCAAAGGGGGGTAGTGGATTATCGGACCCCCTCCTCCGCGAGCGGGCCGTTCATGATAGGCTGACAATTCATGGAGATTTCGGACCTCTACCGCGGGTTGGGTGAGGAGGGTTTCGCTCAACTGCTACGCGGCATCTCAATCGGCAAGCTGAGGACCTACCAGATTTACGAAGGCTTCAAGGTGCGTGCGCGCCTGCACAAGCTGAACACGGAGACGCTGCGCAAGGCGGCGCCGCGGCTGTGGGCGCGGATCATGGAAGGCGATACGGCGTTCGGCACGGACCTGGCGCAGGCGGTGCTGGTTTCGCACTTGGACCTGATCATCGCCGTGCTGGATTTCCTGGGCGTGCCGCATGAAAACGGATTTTTTGCGAAAGACATGGACCCGAAACCACACTTCACTGAAGGGTGGGAACGGCGCGTATACGAGAAGTTTCGGAGTACGGCGCCTGAAACGGCGCTGGTTTTTTATATTAATCATTTGCGCTGGGAGCTGCTGAAGGCGGAAGAGTTGTACCGTCCGGATGCTGTGCCGGCGGCGTGAACTGGCCGGTGGCGTGCAGTCAATATGACATTCATGACAGGCGTGGGTTGTTGGCAGCCGGCGAGGGTGGTCCCAGACAAGCGGGCTCGCCGTTTCAAGTACCTGCTACTCAATACATTGCACACCCTCTCACAATTCACGGCAGGAGTTTGCGCTTGATGACAGGTGTGGGCTTTTCCCCCAATTCGAAGCCTGTTAGCGCAGTATCACCCAGTTACGGGAAAATGCGATCGGACACCTTGTTGGCATGCGTTGCGGCGCCATCCTCCCGGGCCGTAACACTTGCGACTAGCGTGTCTGCCGCTCAGTTCCCTTCTTCACTCAAGATTGCGAGGTTCCGGTAATGAATCATTGCGATTTCCATTATTCACATCTGCTGCCCAAGAAACCGGGCATTCTCCCGCTCGAGGAGACCATGAAGAAGCAGTGCCGCCGCTGCGGGGCGGAATTCGTGACGCGGTCGCGCATACGGAAACGCTGTGACGCATGCCAGACCGTGGTCTCGGCGGAGAAGCAGAAGAAGGCCAATGAGCGCCTGAAGGCCCGCCGCGCCGCCCGCCGGATGTGCCTGCTGGCCAGCTAGGCCCGGCAGCGAATCAGCAAGCTCACTCGCCGGCAACAACCGCTCCCTCACGGTCGCGGCTCCGAAGCGCATTCGGGTTGCGGCCATGCGGCACTGCGAAGAAATCGGCGCGCGGGTCGGCAGGCGAAAGCGCCTGCCCCACTTTGCTGTCGAGGGATTTGCCGGCCCGTGGGGCAGGCGCTTTCGCCTGCCAACTGACTTTCTCCAATTTCTGACGCGGCCCGCGCCACGGCGGGCTAGCGCTCTAAGGTCGCGACGGCTTGCGCTTCGGCGGAACGGCCTTCGCCGACGGGGCCCAGCTTTTCGGCGGTTTTGAATTTCACCGAGACGCGGTCGAGCGAGAGGCCGAGCGTGGTGGCCAAGCTCTCGCGAATTCGGTCGCGGTAGTCTTTCAGCTTGGGGCGCTCCAGAATCACCGTCGAATCGATGTGGACGATGCGGAAACCGGCGGCTTCCGCCATCTGCCGCGCGTGACGCAGGAAGACCAGGCTGTCGGCGGCTTTCCAACGCGGATCGGAATCCGGGAAGTGCATGCCGATATCGCCCAGCGCGGCCGCGCCCAAAATGGCGTCGGTGATAGCATGGGCCAGCACGTCGGCGTCGGAGTGGCCCTCCAGGCCGATCTCGCTGGGAACCGTGACCCCGCCCAGGATCAGAGCTCGCCCGGCGGCCAGCCGGTGCACATCCCAACCCAGCCCGGTGCGGATCTCGCTCAACCGACGGCTTCCTTGGCGGCGTCTTCGTGGAGGAACAGGCGGGCCAGTTCCATGTCGGCGGGCCGCGTGATTTTGATATTGCGGTCGCTGCCCAGCACCACCGTAACTTCCACGGCCTCGAGCCGCTCGACCAGGCTGGATTCATCGGTGCCGATGAACCCGTCGCGGCGCGCCGCTTCGTAGGCGCTCACCAGCAGCTCATAGCGGAAAACCTGCGGCGTCTGCGCCAGCACCAGTTTGTCGCGCGGCAGGGTGGAACGGACGCGCGTCTTGCCGGTGCCGCGATTGACCTGCTTGACGGTGTCGCTGGCGGGAAGGCCGACGATGGCGGCGCCGCTTTCGGCCGCTTCGTCGAAAGCGCGGTGGATGATTTCGAGATCGATGAACGGCCGCACGGCGTCGTGCACGGCCACCAGATCGGTCTCCGGCCCCAGCGAGCGCAAGGCGTTTTCAACCGACTGCTGGCGGCTGTTGCCGCCTTCCACCACGCGCACCTTGCGGCCGTGAAACTCGCCGGCGAGCATGGCGCCGACCCACTCCATGTCTTCGGCGCGCACGGCTACCACCAGCTCATTGACGCGGTCGGAGGCGGCGAACTTGCGCACCGTATGCAGCAGGATGGGCGAGCCTTCGAGCAGCATGAACTGCTTGCGGCTGGTGCCGGTCTTTTCGGCCGCACCCTTGCCCATGCGCGTGCCAAGCCCTGCCGCGGGCATTATGACGGCGACTCTCATGTGTTCTACGATTCTATCGCGGTTTTCTCGGCCGCGACGCCCGAGATCGGCTGCGGCTCGCTCTTCTTCACGGGCCGCTCGTGCCCGGCAGTGGCGCCGGCGCCATGCAGCCGCTCATCGAATTTGCCGAAAATCATCTTCCCGGCGGTGGTCTGGAGCACGCTGGTCACGGTGACATCGATGGTCTTCGAGATCAGCCGCTTGGCGTTGTCCACCACCACCATGGTGCCATCGTCGAGGTAAGCCACGCCCTGGTTGTATTCCTTGCCCTCTTTAAGAATGAAGACGCGCATGGTCTCGCCGGGCAGCACGATCGGTTTCAGGGAATTCGCCAGCTCGTTGATGTTGAGCACTTCCACGCCGTGCAGTTGGGCCACTTTGTTGAGGTTGAAATCGTTGGTGACCACCTTGCAATCGTAGATCTTGGCCAGCTCAATCAGCTTCATGTCGACTTCCCGCACGTGCGGAAAATCTTCTTCCACGATCTGCACCGCCAGGTGGGTCATCTTCTGGATGCGCTGGAGGATGTCGAGGCCGCGGCGGCCGCGGTTGCGCTTCATAGAGTCGGCCGAATCCGCCACCAGTTGCAGCTCGCGCAGCACGAATTGCGGAATCACCAGCACGCCATCGAGGAAACCGGTTTCGGCGATATCGGCGATGCGGCCATCGATGATCACGCTGGTATCGAGAATCTTGAACGACTTCTGCGAGTTCTTCTCGCCGCCGAAGACGCCGCCCAGCGCCGCCAGGTTGAGCATGTCGCCCTTCTTGGCGCCCACCACCAGGCCAACATAAGTCATCCACAACAGCAGGCAGACCGGCAGGAAAGGCAGGCCAGGCAAGGCCTTCTCCAGCACCAGGGACATCAGGAACGCGCCTGCAATCCCCAGGATGGAACCGACGGCAGCCCCAATCAGGCGAGTGAGGCTGATCTTTTCCAGACGGATCTCGAAGAAAATGATGCCGCCGCCCAGCACCAGGCCGCCCAAAGTCGAAACCCATGGCGATAGCTGAGCCGGATGGAGGAGAAAAGCGGAGACGGAGAGAATCAGGACGAAAAATGCACGAATAAAAACAAGATCGAGCCCCATAACACCACCTTTAGGGTGAACCGACGCTGCCGGCAGGGAACCCGAAAGACCGGCGCCCAACCGGATGATTTGCGAGTGTTACGCCGCGCCAAAAGTATAGCACTTATAGACGTTCCGGGTTGCGCAGTTTTATTACAGGTTTAATTGAGAGTTCAATTGAGTTGCGGGCGGAAACGACGTTCGGCAGCACCGGGGGCGGCGGGCCAAGCGGCCCAATTCCCGCGGCAGCTGAGCGTTTCGCGGGGCGGGGCGGGCGGAATCTCTGAACCCCCGACGCCGGGCTCTCCGCCCGGCTGGACCGATTGACAATCGGTCCGCAGGTTGCCAACCTGCCCCACGGCTTTACTTCGGGGCGAAGATGCGCGAGTCCTCGGGGAGGGCCCGATAGCGGGCGGGGTCGGGGGATTTGGCAAAGCAGTCGGCGAGATCGGCGGCAGCGGCATCGAACAGGTTGAGCGGGGGTAGCTGCAACAGGCGGAAGACGGTTTTCAGCAGTCCCGGAAAGCTCACGTTGCGGTGCGAGACGTAGCCTGGCTTGGCCCACGGTCCGGCGCACAGCAGAACGGTGCGGTGCGCGTCCACGTGGTCGACGCCGCCGTGCGTATCGGCCTCGGTGACGAAGATTGCCATATCGCGCCACCAGGGCGTTCCGGAAAGGTATTCAACGATGCGACCGAGCGCATAATCGTTGTCGGCCACGTGCGATTCCGGAAATGGGTAACCGTCCTCGGGACGTGCGTCCGCCAGGTAGTCGCCGGGCAAATGGACGAACAGCAGCGCGGGCAGCGCGGCGCCGGGTTTGCGGTAGCGCTCCTCGATTTCTGCGATGAATTGCGATGCGCGTTGCTGGTCGGAAATGGCGAGATTGAAGCCCGGATACTGGCGCGAAGTGTTGCGGAAGAGCGCGCCGGGCATGGGTATGTTAGTCAGCAGGCGCACGCCGGTGGGCCCCAGGCCGGGGCCTTCACGCGCTCCGGCCAATTCGAATCCTTCGCCGAAGTTGAGGAATGAGACGGCGTGCGCCGCCAGGTGATCCCACAACGTGCCGGCTTCGCCGATGTCTTCCGGCGCAACCGACGCCGACATGCCGGCGAAGCCGAGCCGCCCCGGCGCCGAGCTCAATTGAAAACTTTTCCGCCCGCCGTAGGCCGCGGCCACCGAGCTCGCCACCCATGGATTCGGATAAACGCCCGCCAGCCAGTGGTGCCCTTCCACGCTGGCTTCGCCATCGGCATAGAAATTGTCGCTGGAGGCCCAGCGGTTCGCCAGCGCGTGGTGGTTGGGCGTGAGGTTCACATCCTTGATGCTGAGCCGCTGGCGCTGGCCGTCGGCGAAGCCGTGGGAGCCCAGACGCGCCAACTGCGACGCGCCCATCACCGGTCCATTGCGTGCGGCGGCGATATCGCCCAGCACTTCGTCGTAACTGAGGCTCTCTTTCACGATGAGGACAACGTGGCGGACGGGCGCGAGCGGCGGCGCGGTTTCCATCCGCGGCCGGAAGCCATTCATCTCCATCACCGCATCGGTATGGGCCGGCAGTTGCTCGCGGGTTGGCAGATGGAAGACCGAAATCGTTCCCTGGTACAGGTGGCCCGTCAGCAGGCCGCCCGGGCCGATTCCCGGCGCGTTCGGGCCCACGCCGTGGCCGCGGGCATTGGCGACGAACACGGTTTCGCCATCGAGGGCCACCCGCGTGGGGAACCATGCCGCGGGCAGATGGCCGATGACGCGCCGCTCGCGCACGTCGATGACGCCCACCGCGTCGATGCCGGCCTCCGCCACCAGCAGCCAGCCGGACGCTTCGTGATAGGCCAGGCCGATGGGGATCACGCCGCGCAGCCCGTCGAGGCCGGGGATGCGGATGGGAATCTCCGTCTCGATGCGGTTGGTAGCTGGGTCGATGACGCTGATGGAATCGTCGTTCGCGTTGGCCACGAACACGCGGCCGGCCGCGGCGAGGATGCCCGCCGGACCGCTGGCGCCGCGCGCCGCGCCGCCGAAATCGAGGCCGGTGCGGACGAATGCTTCCACCTTCATTGCGGCTGGATCGGTCACATCCACCACGGCGACCGAATCGGCCTCGCGCGCGTTGGCTTCGCCCAAACCGGGCACTTCGACACCGTCCAGCTTGACGCCGCGCACGGCCTCCGCGCCGGGGAAGCCGAATGCCGGAAACGAAAGGCCGGCTTCGGGCGCTCCGGGGAGCGCGCGGTATTCGAACATGCCACAGTTGGCGACGTACAGTTTGTGCCCATCCGGCGCCAGCGCGATGGCGAACGGGAGCCGTCCGACGCGGACAGAACCCATCACGTAGCGCGAGCGCATCGGACCCAACATCGGGTGTGACCTTACATCGATGGCGGCGATGCGAAAATTTGCCTGATCGGCGACGTAGAGGATTCCGCGCGGCGCATCGAGGGCCAGATCGCCGGTGAAGCTGCCGGTGAAGCCCGCCTGGTTGAGATCGAAGACGCGGCGCCGCTCGGCGGTCGAGTCGAATAAAATCACGCGGCCGCTTTCGCCTTCCGCCAGGTAGATGGCGCGGTCGCCGGACAAAGCGACGCCGAGCGAAACGCCGCCCCAGCCGGGCGGGCTCGACTGGGTGGCAGCGTCCAGCGGCGGCGCCACGGCTTGCGACACCTGCCAGCGGGCATCGCGCGATGCGCGCTCGAGCATGGTGAAGGAGTAGCGGAACGGGCCGCTATCGGCGGTGACCACGGTTTTGGCCGAACTGCTGACGGCGATCGCGAATGCGCCCGGCCCGGTCGAATACTCTTCGCCGAGCGGCGCGACGATTCTCCCGCCGGGCAGAATCGACGGCCCACTGCGGCGCAAAGCGGGACGGTCGCCGGCGGGCGCCGTGTAGGATTGCGCCGAGATCGCAGCCCCGCAGACCATCAGCGCCATCGGCAGACGGCGGGTTCCGGACACCCCTCCATCATATAGCCCGCGGTTCAATCGACGGCAAACGCTCTCCGTGGGCGGGGCTCTGAGCCATGCGCTGAGCCGCAACCGCTCCCTGACGGTCGCGGCTCCGAAAGGCATTGAACATTAGGTCGTTCGAACACGTATGGAGTACAGTGCGTGACAACGCTGGGACCCCAAGCTGCGGGGCTCGACTTTGCGGGAACTGCGCCAACGACTCGAACGCGCGGCGGTGTTCCCGCGGCCAACCGTATTTCGCGGGCCGCTGGCTATTCTGGTGGACGGCCGCTCGGTCTCGACGCCGGAAATCTTCGCCGGGGCTGCAAGATCCGAAGCGCCCGCGCGTCTTCGGAATGCGGAGCGCCGGCGCCGCGTTACCGTCCATGTTCGAACGGCTGCCCGACGGTGATGGTTTCCAATGTTACGGTTCTCGCAACAACCGCTCCCTCACGGTCGCGGCTCCGATTAAGGCCGCGACCCGGCGCTCGACCGCGCGCTGGCTTGGATCGAGAGCGGCAGGAATGGATGGGGATATTTCAATGTTCTCGCCACAACCGCTTCCTGAGGGGCGCGAAAAAACGCGCCCGCAAGCGGGCGTTGGCAAGCTGAAGCATGCCCCACCTAGCGGCGATCGGCGGGCTGTGTTGTGGCGGATCGCCGGAACAACGTTAGACTGGAAGGAGCGGCAGGCCAGGCTGATCGGCCGCGCCGGTCCAGCAATTGGCAACCTAAAAGATGTCAGCCCCGCTCGCTCGCTTGGGCTGAGAATGTGAAGGGAGTTTTCGGGAGTCCTTATGAAACGTTTACCAATCAGACGAACCCTGGCCGCCTGCGCGGTGATGGTGCTGGCCGCCGCCGGCGCCAGGCTGCGTGCGGCCGACGAGCTGCCCAAGGCAGAAACCATCCTCGACAAATCCGTCGAGGCAACCGGCGGCAAAGCCGCCTTCGAGAAGATGCACAACATGGTCATCACCGGCTCCATGGAGATTGCCGCCATGGGCCTCAAGGGCACCATGACGATCACCAAGGCAGAACCGGACAAAAACCTGGTGGAAATCGAACTCGCTGGAGTAGGCTCCATCAAGCAGGGTTATGACGGCAAAGTGGCATGGGAGATCAACCCCATGCAGGGCGCGCGCATCCGGGAAGGCGACGAAAAAGCTTCCACTATGCGCGAGGCTCACTTTCACGAAGAGAACTGGCGCGACCAATACAAGAAGGTCGAGACGGTGGGCGCGGAAACCGTCGAGGGGAAGGACTGCTACAAGCTGGTGCTGACGCCGAACGAAGGCAGCCCGATAACGCAGTACTTCGACAAGAAGACCGGCCTGCTGGTGAAATCCACCATGACCGTGACCACACCCAATGGCGAATTTGACGCTTCGACCGTCTTTAGCGACTACCGCAAGGAGGGAGATCTGCTGGTCCTCCACAAGATCCAGCAGAGCGCCGGCGGGCAGGACGTCGCCATCACGTTCGACACCTACAAGTTCAACGTGGACCTGGCCAAGGACAAGTTCGACCTGCCGGACGACATCAAGGCGCTCATCAAGAAGTGAGCGCGGACGAGAGCAGTTTGGGCTTTGCCGATCCTGGCGCTCCGGCCGGCGCGTCTGCCCGCCGGAGTGCCGAAACGGCACGCTGAGTGACCCGGCTACAACACGTGGCACGGGTTTCTTCCGTGCTAACCTCGTATTTACCGGTTTCAACTGGAAACGTTCGGACATGTCACTTCGGCTTTATCTCAGGCGAGTCGCGCCGGCGGCGATGCTGGCTTTTTGCGCCACGGCGCAGCAGTACACCATCAGCACCATCGGTGGCAATGGCAGCGCCGGTTATCTGGACGGCGCGGCGGTTGGCTCCCAATTCAACATCCCGGTGGCGACCGCGGTCGACGCGCATGGGAATGTCTATGTCGCGGATTCGGTCAACCACCGCGTGCGCATGATCTCGAATGGGACCATCTCGACGGTGGCCGGCACCGGGACTCCCGGCTACTCCGGCGACGGCGGGCAGGCCACCTTGGCCGACTTGAACTTTCCCTCCGGCGTAGCGGTAGACAAGAACGGGAACCTGTACATTTCCGACATGAAGAACCAGGTGATTCGCAAGGTCACTTCGGCCGGCGTCATTTCGACCTACGCGGGCAATAACGCCTTGGGAGAAGGTTTCGGCAGCGACAACGTGATCGCCACCAGCGGGCAATTAGACGACCCGATCGGATTGGCCGTCGATTCCGCCGGAAACCTGTACATCGCGGACTCTCATTCCGACCAGAACGCAACCACCACCCAGGGCCTGATTCGCATGGTCAACACATCCGGCATCATCAGCACGGTGGTTGGACTCGGCACCACCGCCGGGGTGTTGATCTGCCCCGAGGGGGTAGCGGTCGATGCCTCGGGCGCCATATACGTTTCCGACGTCGAGCTTCACACCGTGTCGAAGTTCTCGAATGGCGTGCTCACTCTGAACTTCGCCGGCAGCGGCTATGAGGGCTATTCCGGCGATGGCGGCCCGGCGGCGCAGGCCGAATTGGCCGATCCCGTCGCCGTGGCGACGGACAGCGCGGGCAACGTCTACATTGCGGATCCGGAGAACAATCGCATTCGGAGAGTAGCGCCGGATGGGACCATTTCAACGATCGCGGGAGTAACCAAGTATGGCTATTCGGGCGACGGCGGCCCGGCGCTCGAAGCGCAGATGTGGTCGCCGCGCGGCGTGGCCGTTGATGCGAGCGGCAACGTCTATATCGCCGACACCGAGAACGACGCGATCCGCCAATTGACTCCGACGACTCCCGCCATCGCCGGTGTCACCAATGCCGCGGGCTTCCAGCAGCGGATTTCTCCCGGCGCGCTGGCGTCGGTTTTTGGAACCGGCTTGAGCAACGCAACTTATCAGTCCGCGGCGCCTTACCCGACCAGCCTGGGCGCGTCCAGCCTGGGCGGAGACGGGGTGAGCGTGACGGTCAACGGCCAGGCGGCGCCGGTATTCTTCGTATCGCCGACGCAGATCAACTTCCAGGTTCCGTGGGGAACGGCGATCGGACCGGCCAATGTGACGGTGTCGGTGGCGGGCGGCGAAAGCAACGCGGTATCCGTGCCGGTGGTCTCGGCGGGCCCCGGCTTGTTCGTGTCGGGAAAGTCGGCGATCGCGCAGAACGCCGCCGATTATTCGCTCAACGGTCCCAGCCATCCGGCCACGGCGGGCAGCACGATCGTCGCGTACCTCACCGGAAGCGGACCGGTGAATCCGGCGGCGACCGACGGTGTTCCCGCGCCGCTCACCACGCTGGTGTATGCCACGGCGACTCACAGCGCCACGATCGGCTCGGCGGCGGCGACGGTGAGTTTCGCCGGACTGGCGCCCGGCTGGGTTGGCCTCGTGCAGGCCAACGTGGTGGTGCCCGCCGGTCTGGCCCCCGGCACTTACCCGCTCACAGTCACCATCGACGGACAGACCAGCAACGCGGGCGACATCAGCGTACAGTAATCGCAGGAGTCGGGAGGCGGGGTCAGGAGTCAGAAGACAGGAGTCAGAAGTCCGCCGCCCACCTACTTTGGAGCCGGGCGCGATGCCGCGCTGGCGTTATTCTGTGACTCCCGTCTCCCGACTCCTCACTTCCGCCTCCTGACTTCTGACTCCTGTCTTCTGTCTTCTGACTCCTGACTCCCGTCTCCCGACCTCCACGTCCCACTGGATATCAAGGCGCTGAGCACCTGGCTCGTTAATTCCCAACCGTGATCACCGGCTCGTTCGACGCCTGGCCGGCGATGGTAATCTGCACCGGATAAGTGCCCTTGGCGATTTGCGGAATCACGAAGTTGACCTGATAGAGCCCGACCGATCCCGGCGACAAGCCGATGTAGCTAACCGATGGTGAAGCTATTCCACCTACGGTCACGGCATAGCTCCCGGTGACCCAGGAGAGTCCATTGGGCGCGCCAGAGCCGGTGACCAGCTTTCCAGCAGCCTGTACCGGGCCGCCGCCGGTGAACCATGCGATCACTGTGTCTCCGACATTAACGGGCGTGCCTGCGGAACCCACGATGTTGTAATTCGCATCCGTCACAACCGCTCGATTGGAGTTATAGACGTCAATCCCCGGCGTCCCCGTGGCTGGAACCCAGACCGCCGCGGCGTTGCTGGTCGCAGTCCCGTTCTCCACCACCACGGACGCCACCGTGCCGCCCGGAGTTTCCCAGGGCATTACCGCGTCGATCTGGGTGGCGGACACGTAGTACAGCGGCACAGGTGTCCCATTCACCGTCACTTTGGTAGTCGCCAGTTCAGTTGGAAAAGGAGTGGTGTCCCACGGCGCTGTCTTAGTGGCAAGATCGGTCCCAAATACCACGAAAACGCTTCCCGGTGGCGTCGAGTTTGGAGCATAGCTGAAGACATTGTCGATGGACTCGGTCGGATTCAGATAGGCTGCGTGCGCGGAACCATCGCGGACGAACTGCGGGCCGGCCGCGATAAGGTTGGCGTTGGAACCGTATTCACCCGTAATTACGAAGTTCAGCGTGTTGGTCGTTCCGTTGGAATCGACCAGGGTGGCAGATGCCAGGCAGGCCGGTGTGACCGAGTAAGTCCCGGTGGCCGTGATGGCGGCTTGGGCTGTTCCGCCGGTCGAATCCGTGTAGCTCGCGGTTACCTTGCCCTGGCCGTCGAACTCGAGCACGCCAGCCTCGTCGGCGGAGCCGGTCTGCGTGGTTCCCGCAAGCGTTGATCCGCTGGCACTGAAGCTGTACGCGCCCGACAGCGTTGGAGGGGCGCAGGCCACCGGCGATACATTGCTGCCACTGCCGGAATAGACGTATGCGGAGTCCGCGCCGGTAATCGCGAAGTCGGTGCCGGAGCCCCAGACCACCAGCGTGAATGCGGCCGAGCTTCCCGTAACAAAGGTAATGGTGCCGTAACAGTTGGACGGAATGGCGTAGCTTCCGGCGTAACTGAATTGCGTGCGGGCAGTTTGATTCGTGTTGACAATCCCGGAGAAGGTGACGGCACTCGTGCCATCGAAGGTAGCCGTGCCAACCGCCTGGTATGTGCCCGCGAAGGCTCCGGCAGCCGAGATCCCGCGGCCGCTGAGGGTGAGCGAGTAGGTTCCGCTCAGGCTGGCGGCGCTACAGCTTCCGCCGCCGATCTGGTTTTGCGCCACGGCGGGCGCCACTAGCAGGCAGGAAAAGTAAAACAGACCAACGGTGCGTGCGTATTTCATGCTCGTCCTCCCCGACCGGCGGAGCCGGATTGCGGCTCCACGATCATGCTTAATACCGGTCTGTCTCCCGGCCTTTGAACCGACGCGCTTGCCGCCGGCTGCCCGTACGCAGTGTGCGCATTGCCCGTGACGAGAAACTTCGAGCTTCGCGCCAATCCCACATAGCCGGCTGCGTTGGCCACGGAACTGTTGTAGATGCTAAAGCTCATCACATATGAGTTGGCGCTCGCGTCGGTGAGAGTCGCCGACCCCAGGCAGTTGGACGAGATCGTATACGATCCGGTGAGCGTGAGCGTACTGGGCGCAGCCCCGCTGGCCGACATCGTGAGGTTGACCGTCACCGCGCTCACCCCGTCGAATTGCATCAATCCAGCACCGTTTTCGACGCCGCTCACGGCAGTGCCGGTCAACGCGAATCCGGTGCCGTTGAAAGTGTACACACCGGAGAAGGTGCTGGCCGAGCAACCGGACGGCTGGGTGTTGCCGGTGCCGGAGTAAGTGTAGTTGGCGTCGCTGCCACTGAGCAGGAAGTCGAAGGTGATGGGACTAAGACCCACCCGATAAATCGCTATATTCAGCGTGGCGCTGCCGCCAGTCGTGATGTTGATGACGCCGGCGCAATTGGCTTGAACACTGTACGTGCCGGACCAGTTCACCGGCGTGGCGACGGCTGGACCGGTGTTCGCCACCAGGCTGATGGTGACCGCGCTCAGCCCGTCAAAATTCGCCGAGCCGTTCGATTGCAAGACGCCAGTGAACGTTCCCGAAGCAGTGACCTGCCTCGCGGTTATTGAGACGGCATAAACTCCGCTCAAGGATGAGGAGTTGCAGCCGCCTCCGATCGTGGTTTGCGCCAGCAAAGGCGCTGCCAGCAGGCAGGACAGGAAAAACAGCAAAGCAGCGCGGTATTTCATGCGTTTGATTCCTCCAACGGTCGATTATATCCCAGGAGTCCGGACGTCCCTTGTTAACAACATACTGCCGGGCCCGCTTTCCCATGAACACGCCGGCAGGCGAAAAGTCGTGCCGTGCCTATCAGGTGCCCAGCTTTCCAAGCAGGGTCAAAATGCGCGGGCGATCGGGGATGCGGCGGCCAAAGCGGAGGGCGTTGTAGGCAATGGTGAATTCGGCGACCGCCGCGGCGAGGGGGCCGGCGGGAATCGAAGCGGCGAACTCGGCGGGGGTGAACCAAGGCGGCTTATGGTAGCCGCGGCGTGCCAGGATAGCCAGCATGCGCCGGTACAACAGAGTGGCATCAGCAGCCGTGGCTGGGCTGCGGCGGGCGCGGCTGACGCGCAGGCGGAGGCGCAGGGCGCGGATGGAGCGCGGGCCGAACATCCGCAAACCAACGCCAAGCAGAATCGCCGCGGCCAGCGCCAGACCGAAGCGGCGCAGCCAACCCGCAGCGCGCGGTTCCCACGTGTTACCGGTGTCCCAAAGGGAATCGAACCAGCGGATGCCGGCTACGCGTGCGGCTTCGTCAAACCGGTCGGCGAGGGCGCCCTGGCGGCTGGGATCGAAGTTGACAACCCAATGGTTCCAGAAAGTGCGGGCGGCATCGAGATACAGCGCGAGGCCGGCGAGAGCGGATGGCGCGGCGCGGTTGGGATCGGGCGGCGTGGGGTCGAAAGTGGTCCAGCCGCGGCCGGCCAGCCAGGCTTCCACCCAGGCGTGGGCGTCGGAAGCGCGCATCAGCCACTCGTCCGTGAGCGGGTTGTAGACGCCGCTTTGGAAACCGGTGGCCAGACGCGCCGGCACGCCGAGGGTGCGCAGCATCACGGCCATGGCCGAAGCGAAGTACTCGCAGTGGCCGCGCCGGCGGACGAACAGAAAATTGGCGAGCGGGTCCGCGGTGGCCGCGGGCGGCAACTCGAGTGTATAACCGTAGCCGGTGCGCAGGCGAGTTTCGAGGGCGCGGGCGATGGCGAGATCGCTCGAGGCGCCGGAGGCCCAGCGACGAGCCAGTTCCCGGATGCGCGGGTCGAGCGTTGCGGGCAACTGGAGGTTGCGGGCGGCGTCATCGGGATCGAGCGACGGTGCTGGAAAAACGGCGCGCGATTGCTCGGGCGGTTCTTCCAGGCGGCTGTAGGCCGAATAGCGGAAAACCCCTGGCGGGCGGCGCGTCAGGCGGGGCAGGCCGCTCGAACCGCGAAACACGGCGAAATCGCGAAGGTCCAGGCTCTCCGGCGTGCCGGCGAAAAACAGCGCGGTGGAATCGGCTGGTTCGAGTTCCACATCATAGGAGATGTGCGGGCCCGGCTGGCGTTCGGTGGATGGAAGCAGAGCGAAGTGGCCCGGGGATGCGGGCAGGAGGGGCGGCGCCAGGTACGGATTGGTCCACCGTCTGCCGTCGAAGGCGGTCAGCACGTCCCCGCGCCATTTCAGGCCAGCCACCGGCCGCGGGCTGAAAATGGCGATGTGCATGATGGGGCGCGAGCTGGTTTCGAGCTCGCCGATTTCGCGCAGGGTGATGCGGCCGGAAAAGCCTGCCAGATGGAAGCGGTGGAGCGCCTGCCATCGCTGGGAGGCATCGGCCGTGCGCGGCAGCAGGAAAAACAGGCCGGCCGCCAGCAGCAGTATGCAGATGGTGGTTGAGCAGGCGAGTAACACCAAGCGGGGCGCCAGGCGGCGCGCGGGAGCCTGGGCGGTAGCGCCTTCGAGCGAGCGCAGGATTTCAGCGGCGGTGAGCGCGGCCACCGCGCAGGGGACGAAACACGCCAACACCAGGAAGAAGCCGGGGCCGGTGGAATCGAGCGCCTCGGCCAGCAGCGCGGCGAAGCAGAGCAGGGCCACCCGGAAACCGTGTGGGGCCGGTCCCCGACCTGCCAAGTTGGTTTTCTGCACCAACAGCGCGGCGGCCGCCAGGAAGTAGAGCAGCGGGATAGCTATACCCAGGAAACCGCGCGGCGAGTGCCAGGCGTCGATGAGAGAAAAACCGCACCAGGCGAGCGCGAGGGCGGCTACCGCGAACGGCGGCGGGCTTGGCCCAATGCCGGCCAGCCGAGCCCCGCGCCACGCCAGAGCGAAGGCAGTGAGCGCCAGCGTGGGCGCGTCCCACCATCCGCAAACCGCGGCCGTTAGGGCGCCGCTCGCGACCAGCGCCAGCAGCGAAATCCGGAAGAAGCGCTCGATGCTGGCCGCCTCGGTCGCGCCGGAACGCCTCATGTGAGTATTCTACCGCGCGCCGAATCGCGGTCCTGTCCGGAGCGGAAAGGCGGTTACAGCTTGACCGTGAGCGCGTACTCGCGCAGCAACTCACCGGAGGATTTGTAGATGCGCACGAAATAACCGCCCGGAGTGAGCGCCTTCACGAGCGCGGGTGCTCCAACCGGAAACTCCGCGAGGCGGCGCCCCGCGGCATCCACCACCTCGCCGGCGAAGGGCCGTCCATCGCTTAAGCCGGTCAGATCGAGTTCGAGCAGCAGGGGGCGGCCGGCGGGCACTGGCCCCGGCGCGGCTCCACGCACGGCTGTCAACTCAACGGCAAAAGGGAGCGCGGGTAGTCTGGAACGGTGGCCGAACCACACCGCAGCGCAAACGACCAGCAACGCGGCAATCAACACGGGAGCCAACCGGCCGGGCCACGGCTGTCGCCGGGGGCGGATGGCAACCACGCCAGCCGCGGGCTCCTCCACATGCTCCGCAGACCATTGCAGGCTGGCCTGATGCATGGCTGCGACGTAGCTCTCGGTTTCCGTCAAACGGTCGCGACAGGGTTCACACAAAAAAAGGTGCTCTTCCAGGCTCGCGAGCCGTACTTCGGCAAGGCCGCCGAGACAATACTGCTCCAGTTCCTCCTCTGTCAAATGATCCGCAGTTTGCGGCATATCTCCGCCTCCTCAAAGCAATAGGTGCAAAACTGATCGTATAATTCTCTAATAATTCACAAAAAAGTTAGTAGTACTAAAGAAAGTGTTACCTGAATCTGGCAGCAAAGCCCCTCCTCCGGGAAAGGCGCGCCTTACCCAGCTCGCCAAAACGCGCTTTGGCGCGGGATTTGATGAGGCGAAACTGAGTTTCCGTCAGGTCCATCTCACGGCAGATCTGGTCGGCAGGCTGTTCGTTGAGATAGAAACGAATCAGCACCTCGCGGTCGCGCCTGGCGATGCTGTTGAGGATGCGCAGAGCGACTTCGATGTTTTCTCCGCGGATAGCCAGACGCTCGGGATCGGGGGAGTGATCGCGCAGCACGATGCCATCTTCCAAGCTGGTCTGGCGGCGGCGCGCGTGGACATTGGCGTCGATGCGGGCCGCCACCTGGCGGCGAACCACGGTGCGCACGTAGCCCATCAGGCGTTCGGGCTCGCGCAGTTCTCCGCTCTGAATGGCCTGGGTAATGGTGAGGAAGACGTCGTGCACCCTATCGTCGAGATCCTGCGGGCCCAGTTGCCGGCAGAGATAGAAGCGGATGCCTTTGGAAAACAGGCCATAAAGCTCTTCCATTGCCGCCCGGTCGCCGGCGCGGATACGTTCCACCAAAGGCGACCAGGAGGGCTGCGAGGCGTCGTGCATGGCAGCACCGTCCGGCACGCCGCTCATGGGCTGGACAGGGATGGTCAGGACCGTAGCTTCACTCATTTCCCACCATAAAGTAAGCTCCCCAGTAGCGCGGACGAGCCCGCCAACCGCCGGAGCGAATCATTTCGCGCTGGGCCGAAGCCAGCGCCAACGCCGGGTCGGGCGTTAGCTGCGATCGAAATTCACGATACAAAGCGGCGAACAATGCGCCGCTCTCGTCGGGCGTGTCCCAACGGCTGCCCGCCACGCTGCGGGCGCCGGCGGTGAGCCAGGCCCGGGTGAGACCGAGCAGGCCGGCCCCGGGCAATACACGCCCGGCATCGGAGTGGCAGCCGCTCAGGACAACCAACTCCGCCCGGGTCCTCCAATGGGCAATCTCGACGGGTGTCAACAATTCGGTCTCGCCGTGGCCGTCAAGGCTCAACGCTATCAAGCCGTAAGCACCGCCGGCAGCGGAGCCGCGATCCCGCTGGGGCGCCGAGGATTCCAGAAAGTGAGTTGCGAAGTGAATGATTTCGGGATCGTGATCGAGCGCGGCGGCGAGTTCCGAGCGGGCCGCCCGGGCGCCTTCGAGCAGGGTAGATGGTCCGCCCCAGGCGCGGGCGCATGAATCCAGTTCGCTCGCGCTGGCTGGCAGCCTGGGAAGAGACAGGCCGGCTGGGGTGGCGGCGGCGACCACGGTTGGCCCCAGCCAAGCGGCCCAGCGGAAACGCACGGCGCCCGGCGGGCGAAGGCGGGAATCGGCGGCATTGTAAATCGGATCCCCGATGCCCAGGAAGCGGCCGCTCGAGGAAGCGCTGCCGCGCCGCGCCATGGCGTCCACCCAATACCCGGCGCCAGGCGTGACTTGAATCACGTGGCGCTCGGCCAGGTAGGCGGCGCGCCCGGCAACCCGTTCCATCAGGGCGGCAAAAGGAACATCAAACAGACTTTTATCGAGCGAGAGTATCCACCGCGCTTTTTGGAGGAAACGCGGGGCTACGCCGCCGAACAGCGCGGCGTAAAGGTCGGCGGCGGCGGTCTTGGCGTCAGGCGCGTCCTGGCGGATAGCCTCCAGGGCGGCGGCGGTTTTCCGCTGCAAATGTTCCTGCGGAGATAGCCGGTAAAGGACCATTCCAGCCCGGTCCACCGCCCATAACCAGGAGGCGGACTCACCCAGGCGAAAGCTGAACAATGCCCCATCGGCAGGCAGAGCGGCGGAAACGCGTGCCGGCAGGTCCTCCGGCGAAGGTTCGGGCGGGGCCGCGGTGGAAGCTTCGATGCGGGTCAATTCGGCGCGGCAGTTTTCTACCTGCTCGCGGCGCCGGCCGTCGGGGAATTGCAGTGCGGCTGCCTCGGCGCGGCGCAACCGCGCGACGGCTTCCCAATAGGAAGGAGGCAAATCGCCGGAAGTTCCGCCGCCGGCGACTAAAGCGCGCAGGGTGGCGGCGCGGTTTTCTTCCGCGGCCTGGAAGGTCTCGGCCGTCAGGCGGGGAGCGCGCGTCCGCTCGTACAGGCGATTGCCCACGTCGATGAACGCCGCGTAGACCTCATCGAGCTTGCTCTCCGCGCCGATGCGGGCGGCTTCGGCGCCGGGCGCCGAAGAGCGAAAGGCTCGGGCCAGGCGAAGCGCGTTGCCGAGATCGTCCAGCGCCTCCGGCATCCGTCCTTGCGCCTGCCGCACCAGGCCGCGCGCGTGATAGATCTTCCAGATGGGCGTAATGGCGGTGGGCGAGGACGCCAGTTCGACCGCGCGATCGAGCAGCGCCGACGCCGATACCAGATCCCCTTGCGCCAGCCGCAACCGTCCCAGCGTGCAGTAGGAACTGTCCATCGGAAAGTGACGGAGCTTGCGAATCCGGTAAGCCTCGAGAAGCGCCGGTTCGGCGGCCGCATAGTCCCGATGGAGGAAATACGCGTCGCCCAGGCTGTTGCAGCCGGTGGCGTACAGTTTCCAGTCGCCGGCAGCCGCGGCGGCTTCGATTCCCTCCCGGTACGAAGACGCTGCTTCCGGCATCTCGCCGCGCTGCGCGCGCAGGCCACCCAGTTGAATCAGCATCGCGGAAAGATGGAGACGGCGGCTGTCCCCGGAAAGGCGCTGAATGCTGGCATCAAGCCATTGGATACCGGCGTCGAGGTCGCCCATTTGGTCGTATAAAGAGGCAATGTTGGCATCCGTCACGGCCAGGTAATTGGCGTCGCCTAACGGCTCCTGGATGCGGCGCGCGCGTAGAAACGATTCGAGGGCTGGCTGGTATTGATGGAGCGCGAAACGGCAGGCGCCGGCGTTGCTGCTGGCACGGGCGGCGAGGCTGTCGTCGTGAGCGGACTGCGCGGTCCGCGCGAGCCGGTCGAAGGTTTCAGCGGCTCTTGTATATTGGGCTTGCCCGAACAGGTCGCGGCCTCTTTGCCACTCCGCGTCAGACGGGAACGCAGCGCGATTGCACGCGGTTTGGGAGTTTCGCGCCCACCCGAAGAATCGGGGGACGTACACTGTCGCCGCGCCGGCGAGCAGCACCAACAGGCCACACACCCAAATCCTAGCCCTTCTCAAAAAGGATGCTCCAATCCTAGAAGAAATGGCTCCGCTCCAATAAGGTGGTACTGACCCTGGAAAAATCTTTGGGAATATTCCATTTAGAATACTCCCAAAGATTAGTATTCAATTTGTTTTCGAGATTGGCTTCCCCGCAAATAGGGGTTTTTTTGATGTAAATCGCGTTTGCGGCCAGGGCGAAAGGCGGCTACTGAAGCAGAGCCGCCAGAGCCAGCGCGGCCGATATGATGATGATAATAATTGGATCGCCCATCGTGTTCATGCTGCTTTCCTCCATTCGATGCGGCAGGCTTCAGCCGACCGGCCCGGGTGACGGAGAGACCAGCTCCAGTCCGCAAGGCAATACTCACCCTGGAATAATCTTCGGGAACATTCCAGTCTAGAACATTCCCGAAGATTAGTATCCAGTTTTTGTTGAATTGGTCCCCATAGATGGGGTTTTCTTTGACGTAAATCGCGTTTGTGGCCAACGCCGAAAAGCGGCTACTGCAGCAGAGCCGCTAGAACACCCACGACCGCCGTGATAATGATAATCGGATCTGTCATCAGGTTGTCGAGAAAGACCGCGCCTGTTGGAGCGGGCCTTCCGACTCAAGCCTATTCCTGCGCGATCCGCAGGCAAACGAACTGTTATGCACAAGTAATTGAAACGAAAGAAACGGTTTATTCTATTTCTTTGGTGATTGATGCCTGGCGGAGGTACGGCCCAAAATTCGCCACTTCCCAACTCCGATAGCGTTTTGTCCCGCGGGTGCGATGGCGGGGGCCTAGGCATGCCTCGCCGCTACAACGGACCTGTAGAGACGTGCACGCCCGGCCTTGGCTGGGGCTGGGCCTCCGGTGCCGCTTCAGCGACCCTCGCCGTCGGCTGTTACGATAGAAGGCGATGCATCCGCAGCCACCTGTTTCAGTGCCGAAGTTGCCGATTTCCGGCGTCAAGAGCCTGATCGCCGTTGGATCCGGCAAAGGGGGAGTGGGCAAGACCACCGTGGCTGTCAACCTGGCGGTGGCGCTCGGCCAGCTCGGTTACAAGGCAGGCCTGATGGACGCGGACGTTTACGGCCCCAACGTGCCGCTGATGATGGGCATCAACCAGACGCCGATGGCTTTTGGGGAACGCATCCAGCCGCTCGATCAATACGGAGTCAAGCTCATGTCGATGGGCTTCCTCAACCCGGGCGACAAACCGCTGGTCTGGCGCGGGCCGATGCTGCATTCGGTGATCCAGCAATTCCTGCGCGGCGTGGATTGGGGCGATCTGGATTACCTGGTGATCGACCTGCCGCCGGGCACTGGCGACGTGCAGCTTTCCCTGATTCAGACCGCGCCGATCACCGGGGCGATCGTGGTCACCACGCCCTCGGACGTGTCGCTCGAAGATGCGCGCAAAGCCGTTTCCATGTTTCGCCAGGTGAAGGTGCCGATTCTGGGCATGGTGGAGAACATGAGTTACCTCACATGCCCGCACTGCCAGCAACGGATCGACGTGTTCAGCCACGGCGGCGGCCGGCGCACGGCCGAGCAGATGGAAGTGCATTTCCTGGCCGAATTGCCGCTGGACCCGCGGGTGCGCATCGGCGGCGACACAGGAAAACCGGTGGCGCTCGAAGCGGGCGAGCAGGCGCCTTTCCTGGCGCTGGCGCGCAATACGGTGGCGCGGGTCGAGGAAGTGCAGCGCGAGACGGGCCCTAGAATCGAGATCGGCGAGTAGGGTGGGGCATGCTTTAGCTCTCCCGTCGTTTTCCAGGAACAATCCGTTTCTGCCTCGCGTACACGCTCCTAAAGGCCGCACCACGAAAACAGTGCAGCCGCCAGATTACATTTGACGGATCGGAGGCTCACATCGAAACCTCAACTCAATCCAAGCTCGCTGCGCCACGGCTGATCGCGGTTCTCCTGCTGGCGTTGCTGGCGGGACTGGCGGGCAGCGCGGCGTTCCGCGAATCGGTGGCGATTGACGAGCTGGCGCACATCGGGGCGGGCGTCAGTTACTGGAAGCTCGATTTGCGGATGAACCCCGAGCATCCGCCGTTGGTGAAGCTGTTGTCGGGCGCAGCGCTGGTGGCGCGCGGCGTTCACGTCGATTACCGCGGCCATATCTGGACGTGGAGCGGCCAGAAGCCTTTCAACCCCATGCTGGCCGAATTCCCGTTCGGCGCCTGGATCGTCACCCGCTGGAACAACCCTGACTGGACCTTGCGCTGGGCCCGCCTGCCCATGCTGCTGCTGCTGCTGGCCACCGGTCTGGCGATCTACCTCTTTGGCGAGCGGCTCGCCGGCGGTTGGGGCGGCGCATTTGCGCTGTGCTGGTTCGCGACCATGCCCACGTTTCTGACCTTCGGTCCGCTGGTGCTCACCGACACCGCCGTGGCGCTGTTCTCGATGGTCGCGCTGTGGAGCTTCGCTACTCTATGGCGCGACCAGTCGCCCAGCGCCATGCGCCGCTTCGCGCTCGCGCTCACCCTGGCGTTGCTTTCGAAATTCTCGGCCGGGTTGCTGCTATTCGTCTTCGTGGCGTTTCCTTTTGTGCTGCGCTGGCTGCCGCTGGCAGGCCAGCCCGCCGCACCCGAGTTCCGCGCCTGGTGGCGCCGCGGCTGGCGTCTCACCGGCAAAGGGGTGCTGCTGTCGGCGCTGCTGGTCTACGCGGTGGAATTCGTGCTCTCGTGGAACCAGCCGACCGATCTGCTGAAAATCATCGGCAGCGGATGGGGCGCGCTGTTGCTGCGCCGGCTGCTGCTGCCGCTGGTGACTTATCTGGGCGGAGTGGTCATGTTCGCGATGGGCTCCGTCCGTCCGGCATATCTCTTCGGGCATGCGTATCCGCACGGCATCTGGTTCTTCTTTCCGGTGATGACGCTGCTCAAGTCCACGCTGGCGTTTGTGGCCGCGCTGGCGCTCAGCCTGGCGGTGGCGCTGGCCGGCCGCTTCGGCCACTCACGAATCACCGGCATACGCGCCGGCATGGAGTTCCACTGGCGCGCGCTGTGGCTGGGGATGGCGATCGTCACATTCGTCTGCCTGATCAGCCCGATGACCATTTCCATCCGCCACTTTACGGTCCCTCTGGCGCTGCTCTCGCTGCTGCTGGCTCCGGTGCCGCGGGTGCTCGAAAATCTGCGCGAAGCCGGCCGGCGGTGGGCGCGCCCCGCGATATGGGTTGCGGCGGCGCTGGCGGTGGCGTCGGTGGTGACGGTAGTTCGCGCGTGGCCCTATTACATGCCATTTCTGAATTCGCTCGCGGGCAGCCGTCCCGCCTACGAGCTGGTGAGCGACTCCAACCTGGATTGGGATTTGGAGCTGCCCGATGTCGAACGCTTCGTCCAGGCGCGGGGTCTGGACCACGTGCTGATCGATCCGTACAACGTCGCCGATCCGTCGGTCTATGTGCCGCAGGGCAGTTTGTGGGATTGCCAGGCCGCCACCGCCGCCGACGCGGGCCGGTGGGCGATCGTTTCCGCCGACATGTTCGCCGACGGTGCAAACTGCACGTGGATGCTGGCGACTCCGCACGAGGCTCTGGCCGGCGGCAGCATGTATGCGTTCCATCTTCCCGACACGATTCCCGCGCCAGGCTCGCCCGGCGGTCCGCCTCTGCTCGCCAATTACCGGTACATCGGCGGCGCGCCGTTCGACTGGCGGGGGATATTCTACCGGTCGATTCGCGATCCCCAGCAAATGCAGGCCATCATGGACGAAATGATAAAGACGTTCAGGGAGATGCAGAAGCAGCAGGGGAAAAAGTAGGAGCGGGCGGAGAGCGTCACCGCTGCGACACGCTCCGCGCATTAAGTGTAGTGTAGGTAGTTGGTATGTCTTCGCAGCGATACGTTTCGCCGGACTTGACGCACTTTGTGGGCCAGAGGCTGTCGTCGCAAGAGTAGCAATACCGCCTGTTGCGAACGATCTTGAGGGAGCGACGGCTGCGTGCGCGATCCCCAAAGCCACCGAAAGGGGCAGCCTACCAGCTTGAGACTCTCACGTGGAAGCGTTTGTCGGGAAACACGGCGTTTCGTGGATCGTACGTGTGCTTTTCCGACATCCCCACGGGTGATCTTGATTTGCACATGCGCAAGTACAGTCGGTTTGGGATCGCGTTCCGGAAGAAGTTCCTCTTGAAGAAGGGCGCGACGCCGGTAATGTATGTCCCTGCGGACGGTCGCCCCGCCCTCTTGCCACCGTTCCGTCCGTATCGCCGAGGCGTCGTGCGCACAAACAGTGTGGCATTTGACGAGTTTTGGCGAAGGTATCAGCGACTAGCTGCCTGGATGCAGAATACTGGGCCTAGTAGTAAGCGCGAGTTGGTTGGGCTCTTCGAAGATGTGACGGAGTTCTTGAATATGAATGTCTTGAGCCATTTGAAATTCTTCAACCCGTACCTGCCCGACCGCCACAAACATAATTTCTACATGGAACGGGAGTGGAGGGTGATGCGGCAAGTGCGTTTCGGGTTGAAAGACGTAATCAGGATCATACTGCCGGCACGATTCGCGCTTCGGTTCCGTCGTGATTTTCCTCGCTACAACGGCGAAGTTGTGTTCGGATGAGTCCTGGTATCAGCGTCTCTTTTGTCTTGCTACTCCGCTGCCCCCACCGTCAACCCCTCCGCCAGTCTTATCTTGCCTTTCAACTCAATCGCCGCTGAGCTTCGTCCCACCAGAACTTCGAACTCGCCGAGGTCGGCGCGCCACAGCTTGTCTTTCACATCGTAGTAAGTGAATGCGCGACTATCGAGCGCGATAGTTACCGGCTTTGTCTCGCCGGGTTTCAGCTCGACTTTGGCGAAGCCCTTCAGCTCCTTGGGTGGGCGCGGGACACTGGCGTGGCCGTCGCCGATATAGAGCTGCGCCACTTCGGCGCCGGCGCGACTGCCGGTGTTGGTGACTTCGAACGTAACTTCATACGCGCCCGGTTTGGCGCCGGGTTTGATGGCGAGCTTGCCGTAGCGGAAGGTGGTGTAGGACAAGCCGTGGCCGAAAGCGAAAGCCGGCGTCACGCCGTTGTGTTCGTAGCCGCGATAGCCGACGAACACGCCGTTGCGGTAGACCACGCGGCGCGTGCCGGGATCGGGATAGTAACTGTCATGCGACGGGTTGTCCTCCCAGCGTTTCTCGATGCTGATTGGCAACCGCCCGGAGGGGCTCACATCGCCCAGCAGAATTTCCGCCACCGCCGTGCCGCCCGCCTGGCCGGGATACCAGGCCTGAATCACGCTGGGAACATGATCCAGCCAGCCGTGCACGTCCACGCCGCCGCCGGCCGTAATCACGACGATGGCCTTCTTGTTGATGGCGGAGATCTCGCGGATCAGCTCGTCCTGGCCGGTTGGCAACTGGAAAGTGCGGTCGCCGCCTTCGCTCTCATTGCTGTCGTTGAAGCCGACTGCCAGCACCACCACATCGGCCTTCGCCGCCAGCGCCTTGGCGACGGGATCCACCAGGCTCGCCTGCGCCGCTATGCCGACGCGCACCACGTCTCCATGGAAGTTGAAGCCGCCTTGATACTTCTCGAAGACGAATTTGTGCGGCCCGGCGGCGAGATCGACTGTGGCCTGGTCGACCATCGCCTTGCGCACGGCCCAGCCATCCAGAACCAGCTTGCCGTCGAGGTACAGGCGGTAGCCGCCCTCGGCATCGGTCGGCGATTCGGCGAAGATCTCGTAGACGCCGGCGGTCTTGGCGGTGTAGTAGCCGCTCCAGCGCATGGACGAAGCTTTGGGCGGGTTGGCGAGCAGCGCGGCAAAGTCCTCGCCGGTCGTCAAATCGGCCATTGAGAAAGCGGGGGCCATGTTGATGTGCTTGGCGATGCGCGTCTCGGATGGCGCGCCGGAGAGATCCTGGTTGGGGAAGACTTCCATCTTTAGTCCCGCCTCGGCGCCGGCGGCTTCGGTGGTGAACTCGGTGTTGCGGGCGATCTGCCTGCGATCCGGCAGGCCGGCGTTCCACAGCACGTTGACCTTGGTGCCCAGCTTATCGGTCAATCCCTCCAGGAAGCTGACCGCGGCAAACGGCTTCACGCCGGCGCTGCCGCCGGCAACCGGCACGGCCGGATGCGCGTTGGGTCCGATCAGAGCGATGGTCTTCACGGCGCCGGCGTCGATCGGCAGCAGGTTGCCGTCGTTCTTGAGCAGCACCATGGATTCGCGCGCGGCCTGGAGCGCCACCTGCGCGCCGGCGACGCTGTAGCGCGGAATCGTCAGATCCGTCTGCTCGCGGTCCAGCCAGCCGAAACGGATCGCGACGCGCAGAATGCGCCGCACCTTGTCGTCGATGGCCGCCATCGTTACCTGCCCCTTTTCGATAGCCGGCAGCAGCGTCGCGCGGTTCATGTGGTCGCCGGCGGGCATCTCCAGGTCCATCCCGCCGTTGGCCGCCGCCACGCCGTCGTAAGTGGCCCACCAGTCGGACATCATGATGCCATCGAAGCCCCAGGTCTGCTTGGCGATTTCGATGTTGAGATGCGCGCTTTCGGTGAGGTGCTGGCCGTTGGTCAAGTTGTAGGAATCCATGATGGCGCCGACGTCGGCGCGCTTGACGGCGGCTTCGAAGATGGGCAGGTAGATCTCGCGCATGGCGCGTTCGTCGATGATCGAGTCCACGTTGTGACGGTCGTACTCGGAATTGTTGCCCATGAAGTGCTTGATGGTCGCCGATACGCCGAGCTTCTGCATCCCCTCGATGTAGCCGACAGCGATGCGCCCGCCGAGGAACGGGTCTTCGCCGAAGTACTCGAAGTTGCGGCCGTTCATGGGCGCGACGTAAATGTTGACGCCCGGGCCGAGCATGAAGTGAACGCCGCGCGCGCGGGCATCGGTGGCGATGGCGGCGCCCACGCGCTCCGCCAGCGCCGGGTTCCAGGTGGCCGCCAAGGCGATGCCGCCCGCCACGGTGGTGGCTGGCCCATCGTTGCGCGTGCCGATGGGACCGTCGGACGTCTTCAGCCTCGGCAGCCCAAGGCGCGGAATGGCGCGGATATAGAAGCCGTCCACGCCGCCGATGAGATCGATCTTCTCTTCCGTCGTCATCCGGCCGAGGATGTCGGAGACCCGCTTTTCGGTGTCATTGGCGGCGGCCATCAGGGGCACGGCGAACAAGGCCGCGCAAACGAAGAGAGTAAACGCATCAGGCGTGGCTGGAATCATGGTTTGACCTTCTGTTTAGAGCGCTTCAGAACCGAAGCATACCACTCTTCGGCGCTTGGAGACGCTTCGAGCGCTAGCGTAAGATGGTCTCATGGTGCGGGTTTTCGGGGCGTGTGCAGCGGTGTCGATGCTGCTGTCGATCGCGGCGCAGGCGCAGGTCATCCAATTCGACTCGAACGGTCTCCACTACCAGACTCTGACACGGTCCGGCGTGACCATCATGTTCGCCCATCTGCCCGCCCACCTGCACGAGTATTCCATTATTCAAGTGGACATCTCCAACGGCTCGGCCGGGCCGTATGTGATCCGGCCGGAAGATTTCAGCATCGAATACCCGGACGGCGCCGCCGTGCATGGCACGCCCGCGCACGACATCATCGAGATGCTGATGCAAAAGGGAAGCGGCGGCGACGTGGTCAAGCTGGTGACCACTTACGAAGCGGGGCTCTACGGCAACCCGCACTTCAAGTCCACCAACGGGTATGAAGCCCGCCGCCAGGGTGCGCTGGCAGTCAGCTCGACCCGGTTGCGCGCCGCAGCCGCCGCCAGCGCGCTGGCCCTGGTGCGAACCCGCCTGGAGCCGGGCGAGAGCACCGATGGCGCCGTCTTCTTTGCCGAAGCCAAGCCGCTCACTGGCGGCAAGCTCATCGTCCGCACCAACACGGACGTCTTCCAATTCACCGCCGACTAGCGGAGCAGCGAGCGGGGCGACGCGTCTGCAACCCCGGGTGACACCCCTGCCCATAATTCTTGCGACTCTGTTTTCAGTGGATTACAGCCGAAGCGACGGCTGGCTGGCGGGGTGGGGCAGATACTGTGTGAGCGAGAGGGAATCCGGTTCCCGTCTTGCTTACCTGGCAGTTCCAAACCGCCTTCCCCAACGGCCTACCCGCTCCGCCGGAGCGTTCCATTCCCGCCACGGCCGGATTCCCTCTTATTATTTGCGCGAGCCGCGTTCCGGGTTGCGCAGCCTGGATTGACGCGTCTTGTGCTTCTTCCGCTTGGGTTTGCGAATGACGAAGGTGCCACTGCCCAGGTATTCCGCCTGGTAATTCTTTTCCGCTGCCAAAGAGATTCTCCTGTAGGGGGGTGAAACCGCCCCTCCATTGTAGCGCGCTAAGCTGGGAGCAGGATGCCGAGGCCGCAGCCGATCAAAGACTTAGGGACAGTCGGGAGACCACCGGTTCAACCGCCGCCGACCGCTCCCTTCGGTCGCGGCTCTGAAACGCATCGGAGCCGCGACCACAGGGAGCGGTTGTTGCGCGCTTGTGTCGCGGCGCTGGCGGCGTTGTGGCTGCTGGTTGCTCTCGCGGCGGCGAAGGACGAGCCGCCCGGCCAGGCCCAGTGCCGGCAGGTTCCCGAGATTTCCCGCCAGCTTTCCGAGATCACCGGCCTTCCCTTGCTGCGCCCCGTGCCGTGCAGCTTCATCGACAAGCAACAGGTCAACGCCTTCCTCAAGCAGCGCATGAAGGAAGAGGCCAGCCCGGAGGAAATCCGCGCCGAGGAATTGACGCTCAAGAAGTTCGGCCTCGTCCCCGCGGATTTCGACCTGGCCGCGAGCACAGTGGATCTGCTCACCGAGCAGGCCGCCGCCTTTTACGATTACCACAAGCGAAAGCTCTTCCTGACCGGCTCGAGCAGCGGCGAATCGCAGGATACCGTGCTGGCGCACGAGCTTGCGCACGCCCTGGCGGACCAGAACTTCAACCTGGCGCGCTACATCAAGCAGGCGCGCAAGAGCGACGACGGCTCGACCGCGCGGCTCTCCGTGATGGAAGGCCAGGCCACCTGGCTGATGAGCGAATACGCGGCGCGGCGCCAGGGGCAGACGCTGGTGGGCCACCAGACGCTGGCCGCGAGCATGACCGGCATGACCGATTCCGGCGCCGGCCAGTTTCCGGTCTTCGAAAAGGCGCCGCTCTATCTGCGGCGCTCGCTGGTGTTCCCTTATACCGAAGGGATGGCTTTCCAAAACGCGGTGCTCGAACGCGACCACCAGCGCGCCTTCGCCGAGGTCTTCACCGATCCTCCCGTTTCCACGCAACAGATCCTGCATCCGGAGAAATACTTCGCCCACGTGAAGCCGACCGAGCCCGCGCTTCCCGCCCCGCAGCTTCCGCGCGGCTACAAAGGCCTGGTCCGCGGCGAATTGGGTGAGTTGGAACACGGCATTCTGCTGGAGCAATACGTGGGCAAGCCCGAGGCGCAGGAAATCGCTCCGCACTGGCGCGGCTGCCGTTTCGAGCTGCGCGAGAACAAGAAAGCCGCGCGCGTGGTGCTGCTGTATGCCGTGGACTGGGACGACGAAGCCAGCGCCGCGAGCTACTTCGCCCTATACCGCCGGGTACTCGCCAAGAAGTGGAAGCACATGACGGTGGACGCGGAGAGCGCGGACCGGGTCGCCGGCACCGGCGACGATGGCGGGTTTGAGCTGCGGCGCACGGGAGCTGTGGTGACCAGCGTGGAAGGGATGGAGCCTGCGGCGCCCGCAGCCATAGGGCCCGTCCGGCAATAACCAAGCCGGCCGGCGATGGAACCGGTTATTTGAAGACCGCCCTTACGGCCCGATTCGGCGGGCCATATAGAGGTCGTGCGCCTCCGCGGGATCCACCTGTTCGCCGAGCGGGTCCGGATTGTTGCCGCACTTCACATCCGGCGCCTGCAAGGCCACTGGCGCCCATTGATAGCGCGCAATCTCGCGCTCGAACACCGGCCAGTGCACGAAGTCGACGGCGTGGCGCAGAATCACGAAGCGCGGGGGCGCCTGGGAGTCATCCTCGGCGCGAAATGCAGCCACGCCGCCCCGAATCGGATTCGGCAAATAAAACTCGAGCGGCAGGTCTTCATAGTTAATCAGGATTTCATCCGCCGGGGCTGCGTTCCGGCGCAGCCACTCGACGACGATCCGATTGGGGTCCGGCCGATGGTCAAACACTTCGCTCAACAGAACCGGCAACTCCCATCGCAGCCCGACGCTTCGCCGCGCCCACGCCCCGGGTGGGTTGACTGCCCGGAAGGGCATGCTGAACCACGGCGTCAGAATCAGCACCGCCATACACACCCACCGCGCGCGAGATCCGCACCAGCGCACCAGTACCCACGCCGCCAGCAAGGCGCACGCCGGTTCCACAACGATGGCGTAGCGCAAGAACGCCGCCGGCGCCACGGTCGGAATCCACAGCGTCATGGCCGAAACCACGGCGCACGAAACCGCCGCCAGGCTTCGTTCCGCCGGCGCCAGGGATTTCCAGCGCGACACCAGCAGCGCCACCGCCGCCAGCACCAATAGCGCCGGAACCGTGTACTCGTTCATGTTGAACAGATTGTCGTGAAACCGTTCCTTCCAGGCCTTGAGCTGGACCGACCGCCGTCCCCAGAGTTGGTAGTAGTAGACGAACGGCGCGACGGCCGCCGCAAACGCCATGCCCACTGCCACGGTCTGCCAAAAGCCGCGCCGCCGGCCGACCAACGCCGCGACGAGTAGAACCGCGCAGACCGGCCACACCGTCCCATAGTCGAATTGAAACCAAGCCCAGGCGGCGGCCACAAACCAAACCGGGCTTCGTCCTTCCCACTGCCAGCGGGCCCACGCCAGCATGGTCAGCAGCAGCATGAGGCTCGACAGGGAATAATACCGGCACTGGCGCGCATGCAGAATCCAGAAAGCGTTCGACGCAAGTAGCAACGCCGCCATCGCCGCCATCGCCAGACTGTCGCAATACCGGCGCACCAGGCGGAAGAGCACGATCACCGCCGCCAGCGCCGCCAGCGCAAACGGAAGCCTCGCTCCCAGCGTGGTATGCCCCAGCACCGTGAGTCCGGCAGCCGCCACTACGAACTGGCCCCAGGGCTGAAACTTCCAGGCCGTATCGGGCTTGATATCTCTGCGCCGGATCTCGTAATCCACCGCCGCCTGCGCCGACCGGGTGCGCTGACCGATGGCGTCCTTGTCCTCGGCGGCGAAGCTGTCGATAGTGACCAGGTTGACGCCATCGTAGGCCAGCGGCCGGCCGAACTTCAGCATGTTGCGGGCTAGTATCGCCGTAGCCGCCTCATCCTGCCACAAGTATTTTTCGGTGAGACCGCAGAACAGGAGCAGCGAAGCGATGACAGCCAAGGCCGCTTGCACGGCGATTTCCTGTCGTCGGTTGCCCTCTAGCCCCGGCATAACCTAAAGAATAGCTCGATGATCTGTGTCAGGATGAAATCTCCGGGATGGGGCGGGTTCGTCATGCGCGACGGGTTCACAGCGGTTTCTTTTCCGGTGCGCAAGCGATCACATATTCGCGCACCAGGTTGCACCTCCATCGCTTTGGCTCCTTCCCTTAGGGCACGCCAAACGGGACGCTCCAAGCGCAGGCCCGCCCCGCGCTCTGCTGCTAAACTGGACGTTTCATGTCCAAGCTGCCGATGTCGTTGCTGGCTCTGGTCCTGGCGGTGGGAGCGCCGATCGAGGCCCAGCAGGTCCCTCGCCCGGCCGGCGGGTGGACCATCCAGATTCCCGGCGGCAAACCGATTTCGCTGGCCGATTATAAGGGCAAGCCGGTGCTGCTCGGGTTTATTCTCACTACTTGCCCGCATTGCCAGCACGCCGTGGAACTGTTGAACAAATTGCAGCCGGAATACGCGCCGCGCGGGCTCCGGATCCTGGCCTCGGCCATCGACCAGGACGCGCCGGCCGCGGTGCCCTTGTTCGTCAAGAATATGCATCCGCTATTTCCGGTTGGCTTTGCCGATCCTGTTGCCACGCTGAACTTCGCCGGTTACGCGCTCACCCGTCTGCCCCACATGCCGGTTCTGCTGTTCATCGACCGCCAGGGCACGGTGCGGGAACAACACGACGGCGCCGAGCCGGTTTACTTCGGCGATACAGAGGAACAGCATTTGCGTAAGTCGATCGACGCGCTGCTGGCGCCATCGAAACCGGCGGCCAAGAAAGCATCGGCCGCATCTCAAAAGGCGCACTGAGCGTCGGGTCCATTTTTGGCGGTTTATGCAGCGGCGCCGCTCAACCGAAGAACCGCTCTCTCTGGTCGCGGCTCCGATAGGCCCTGCGACGCGGCACGCACGAGTGCGTGCGCCACATCGCAGGCTATTCCGCCGCGGTGCGGCGCAGTGCTCGAAGGTCGATGCCGAGCGCCTGGCATTTCTTGTAGAGATGGCTGCGCTCCAGGCCGAGCGCCTTGGCGGTGTCGGTCATGCGCTGGCCGTGGCGCTTCAATTCACCCAGGATCTGGTCGCGCTCGAAACCGTCCACACGCTGCGCCAGCGTACGGCCAGCCGATGGTGAAGCGACGGAAGGAGCATCCGCGGTTTCGGGCAGGGCCAGGCGCGCGGCCGCGGCGTCCACCGGGCCATCGGCTAGCAGCAGCAACCGCTCCACCACGTTGCGCAGCTCGCGGACGTTGCCCGGCCAGCGGTAGCGAACCAGCTCCGCAATCGCCTCCGGCGTCAGCGGTTTCGGTTTCCAGCCGTTGATTTCGGCCACCTGCCGGGCGAAATGCTCGGCCAGCGGCTGTATATCCTCGGTGCGCTCGCGCAAGGGCGGCAGCGTCAGCGGGTAAACATAGATGCGATGATACAAATCCTGGCGGAAGGCGCCCTTGGCAACTAACTCGTCGAGGTTACGATGGGTCGCCACGATCACACGCACGTCGACCGGAATGGCGCGGTCGCCGCCCACCCGCTCCACCTGCCGCTCTTCCAGCACGCGCAGCAGCTTGGCCTGCATCACCAGCGGCATGTCGCCGATTTCATCCAGGAACAGCGTGCCGTGATGGGCCTGCTCGAACTTGCCGAGATGGCGCGTGGCGGCTCCGGTGAACGAACCCTTTTCGTGGCCGAAGAGCTCGCTTTCGATCAGCTCGCCCGGTACGGCGGCGCAGTTGAGGGTGACGAACGGGCCCGCGCTGCGCTGGCTGCGGTCGTGCAGGGCGCGGGCGATCAGCTCCTTGCCGGTGCCGGTTTCGCCAAGGATGCAGACGCGCGTTTCGCTCGATGCGACGCGATCCACCTGTGCCATCACGCGGCGCATGGCTTCGCCCGCGTGCACGATCTCGTGCTTGCCCACGCGGTGGCGCAGATCGCGGTTCTCTTCCTCGAGGCGCTTCAGCCGAAGCACGTTGTCGACAGTGAGCAGGAGCTTGTCGGTGGAAAGCGGTTTTTCCAGGAAATCGATGGCGCCCAGGCGCGTGGCGCGCACCGCCATTTCGATATTGGCCTGCCCGGAAATCATCACCACCGGCAGCGCGATGCCGGCCGCGCGCAAGTCTTCGAGCAGCGCCAGGCCGTCCTTGCCCGGCATCACCACGTCGGACATCATCAGATCGAAGGGCTGCGATCTCGCCAGCTCGAGCGCGCGCGCGGCGTTATCGCACACGGTGGCTTCGTGGCCGGCCAGTCGAAACGCGCGCGAGAGGGATGCCAGAGTGTTGGCATCGTCATCGACAATCAATAAGTGAGCCAAATCTGAGGTTAGCCTAAGTCGATGCGAAAGGTGGTGCCCTTGCCGGGCTGGCTCTCCACCGAAACGCGGCCGTGGTGATCGCTGACCACCGATTGCACGATGGCCAGGCCCAGGCCGGTGCCGTGCGTTTTGGTGGTGTAGTAAGGCGTGAACAAGCGCTCGCATTCCTCCTGGCTGAGGCCTTTGCCAGAATCGGAAATCTCCAGGCGCGCGCCTGCGCCCTGCGGCATGGTGCGCACGGTCAGCGCGCCGCCCTCCGGCATGGCATCGATGGCGTTCAGCACCAGGTTGCGCAGCGCCCGCGCGATCTGTTCCGGATCGGCGGACACGGTGGGCAGGTCCGGCGCCAGCTCCGCCCGCGCCGTCACATGCGCCTGGGCGAACTGCGCCTCAAACAGCTTCATGGTATCCGCGGCCAGCGCGTTCAGATTCACCGGCTGCATTTCCGGCGCGGGCATTTTGGCGAAATCGGAAAAGCGGGCGATGATTTGCTTGAGATTGGCGAGCTCCGCCAGCAGCGTGCGGCTGCCTTCGCGGAAGACTTCGTCGAACTCGGCTGGATGGCTCTCGCGCGCGCGCTGCATGTTTTCGACGGTGATTTGCAGAGGGAAGAGCGGATTCTTGAGCTCGTGCGCCAGGCGGCGAGCCAGCTCGCGCCAGGCAGCCACACGCTCGGTCTGCACCAGGCGCTGGCGCTGCTCCACCAGCTCATGCGTCATGCGGTTGAAGGCCTGCGCCAGTTGCCCGACCTCGTCGCGCGAGGTCACCTCCACCGTAGCGTCCCAGTTTCCAGCGGCCACCTGGCCGGCGCTCTCGGCGAGCCGCCGCACCGGGCGGGTGACGCGCGCGGTCGCCCAGGCTGCCATCAGTATACCGGTGAGGATGGCGCCCGCCGCCACCCACGCGCCGTTGCGGCCGAGCGAATTCTCCAGCTCCACCAACTCGCGGCGCGAGCTCGAGATCAGCAGCACGGCTAACAGGTTGTCTTCGATGCCCGCGAGCGGCAGCGCGTGCACGGTTTCCGCCTCGGCGCCGCTGCCCAGGGTGGCCACGCGCGGGCGCCGCTCGCGGATCACCCGCTCGATCAACGGCTGGAACTCCTGTGCGTCGGCCGCCTGATCGGTGGTTCCGGCCAGCAGGTGCGGCGCAAACTGCGGTTCCAGGTTGCGATACATCAGCACGCGCATACCCGCGGGCAGCACCAGCGTAGACAGGAAATCCCGATCGAGCTGCTGGCCACCCGCCACGTACAATTGCCGGCCACCGGCATTCACCGTTTCCACCGCCGCCAGTGCCAGTGTGAAACCGTCCGGCAGCTCTTCGCGCCGGAGGAATGCCACGCCCGGCTTCCACGCCGGCGCCGCGGTCAGCCAATCTTCCACATACCCGAAGCGCACCGGCCATTCCGCGGAAGAGACGATGGCGCCATCGCCAGAAACCAGTTCGAGCAGCCCCAGCCCGTGTGCGCGCGCCATGGCGGAAGCTTCGTTGTAATCAGCGGAGTTATCCGAGGAGATGGCGACGTTGACGGCGGCATCGGAAAGTGCGATATCTCTCACCGCGCGCACGATCTCCTGGCCGCGCCGGTCGAACTCGCGCTGGAACTGCGCCACCAGGAAGTCGGCGCGCTGGCCCTCCAGGCGCTCGAAGGCTTTGCGCGTGGCGCGCGTGACCAACCACTCCACCATCCCCACGGAGGCCACCACCGATAGCGTGTAGACCACCAGCAGGCGGGTGCGGAACGTCACGGCCGGCCGCTTTCCAGCCACACGTTTTCCAGCCGCCACTCGCCCAGCGGCGAGATGCCGGCGCCGCCCTTGACGCGCGCCGCCACGCCGTACACATCCGCCAGGTGAAACAGCGGAACCACGCGGAATCCATCGAGCAGTGCGCGCTCGGCGTTGTAGAGCGCATCGGGCGAATCGGTGCGTCCTGGCGCCGCCAGACCCAACGTGGCGGCAATGGCGGCCAGCGCGCGCGGCGGATCGGCCGAGGCGATGCGCACCTCCAGCAGGCGCACATCGGCAGCGCCGGCTTGCGGAGTCAAGGAGACTGACAGCCCGGCATCGCGCGCGTTGAGTGCGATGCGCTCCGCGATCGGCCGCAGGGCCGGATCTTCCACGCCGATCGAGAAGCTGCGCGCCTGCGCCGGAAGAGCCGCAGCCAGTTCGCGCGCTTTGGCGGTGTCGGAAGCCGCGTTGAACACGAACGCGAAGCCCGAGAGCCATTGCGGCAGCAGTGCGCCCGAAATCTCGCCCTGCCGTTGCAGCAGCACGTTGAAAATGGCCGCGCGGTCCACCGCCAGCGCCAGCGCTTCCCGCACGCGTGGGTCGTCCACCCGCGCGCCGAAATGGAGCAGCATCACGCGCACCGGTTGCGATACCCAGGTACGGCGGCCGGCGGGCTGGCGCCTGGCTTCGCTGGGAGGGATTTCGATCATCTCGGCTTTGCCGACGTCGAGATCGATGGCCTGCTCGCGCGGCGGACGCCCCAGTTCTACCTCGACTGCGTCCAGAAATGGCCGTCCGCCGGGCGCCTTTTCATCCGCGGCGTAGGCCGCGCGGCGGCCCGCTTCCCAGCGCGTGATGGAAAACGCAGGCGCCAGATCCGGCATTCCCGGCCCGAGCTGCGGCGGATCGGCAGTCTCGATGGAAGCGTGAATCTCAATTCGCAGCGTGCCGCCGTAGCGCGGCCGCGTGGCGGCGTGGGCCGTGAGTGCAAGCGCGCAGAGGAGAAAGAGGGAGGCCGCGATGCGGTGCATGGTTGGGTTGACAGGCGAAAGCGCCTGTCCCACGCCGCACCCGAATAGCGCGCAGCAAGGTGGGGCAGGCGCTTCCGCCTGCCAACCGCAATCGAGCTGCCGAACCCGGCTCGTCAGTGGCCGCGATAGAGCGCGCCCGCTAGCGGGCGTTGGCAAGCTGAAGCATGCCCCACCAAGCAGGGTGTCGCATCGCGTCCGCTTCACTTTAGGATCCGCACTCGAGCGTAACCACATAGGCTTCGTATCTGCCGCTGGCCAGATTGTGAGCGACGGCGAGCGCCGAATCCGTCCCGGCGGTCCACAGCGCCGTCACCGGGCCGGGGAACAGGATCGGCGCCGTGAGCGGGCCGGCCGTCCGGTCCGCTAGCGCCCAGGATTGAATGGCGTCCGGCTCGTTGCCGTCGCTGGCGCGCGTGGCGAGCACTTGGGTTGCCGCGCCGCATCGTCCGTCGATGCCGGCCAGATCACTGCCCCACGCCGGTAGCGGCCCGAGCGCATTGAAATTGTTGTCGAACAGCTCCGCGTGGCCGTCCGCCAGAGCCAGCAGCCAGTAAGTGGACGCGCGATCCTCCACCGCGGCCGCGGAAAAGAATGGCGGCGCCGAGCGCGCCCCGCCCGTCGGCGTCACTACTCGTCCATCGAAATAGTTCCGCCCCGGCGCAAAATTGGCGGCCAACGGCGCGCGGCTGCCGGATGCGAGCATCCACGGCTGGTCGCCTGGCCGGCAGTCCACACTCAACGCCGGTTCGATCGAGCCCTGGCATGAGAGGCCGGGAAGCGACACTTCGAAGCGCGGCGCGGTCAAGCGCAGCCGGCCGCGCAAATCGCGAGGCCACGGGCCCGGCGCCGTCAAACGGACCGTCTGGCGCGGTTCCCAACGATCCACGGACCGAGCCAGCAGCGTGATCCGCGAAGGCGCCAGCACCAGCATGGCGTCGCCCGAAATCGCCACGTCCAGAATCTGTTCTTCCTGCTCCCAGACCAGCTTCTTCTGCAGGCCCACGCCGGCCAGCGCCGGCTGTCCCGCGGCCGCGCGCTTCCAGGCGGCGATCCACACCGTCCGCTCGTCGCCTTTGCGCGCTTCTTCCACCAGCAGATAGTCGGTCGCGTTTTCGCTCAGCGTCAGCGAGACTTCCATCGCCGCCGCGCCTTGCCCCGCATGCCCGCCCGCTTGCCGCAGCAGATTCTCGAATGTCACACGCAGGCGGGCCACGTCGGCCGAGTCGAGCGACGATGCGTTGCGGCACGCGATCGAAACCGGCGTGCCCGCGCCCGCCGCGAGCGCCGTCTTGGCCGCCAGTTCGCGCACCGCGCCGTCCAGGTTCTCAGCCGCACTGGCCGCCGGCGCCCACAGCAGAAGCGCGGCCCACGCCGCGCGCCTCGCATTCACGGCTGCGATCATAGCACATCGCGATTGCGGCTCCCGTCGATCACGCGGATGATGCCGCGCAGGCAGCCCCGCGCCACGAAGAACGAAAGCGGCAGCGAGACGACCGCCATCACGATACATCCAAAAACGTTGTCCATGGTTTCCTCCGTAATCGCGTCTCTGCTTTACAACGTGCCCGCCGCCGCCACCGCGAAGATCTGCGCGGTCTCCGGCGTGGCCGCGTCGTACAGTTCCACCGCATCGCCCACCGCGACCATCTCGAACAATTGCTCCACATCGTGGTTTCGCATGCGTATGCAGCCGTGCGATGCGTTGTGGCCGATGGAAGACGGGTTGTTGGTACCGTGAATGCCATATCCCTTGACGCTCAAGCCGAGCCATCGCGTGCCCAGCGGATTGGATTTGCCGGGCGGGACGATGCGGCCTTTTCCGTACCACGTAGGATCGGGGATGCGCTCGACGATTTTGAAAGCACCCGCCGGGCTGGGGCTCTTCGGCGCGCCCACCGCGGTCGGGAAGACGCGCAGCACGCGCCCCGCTTCCATCACCGCCAGCTTGCGGTCCGGAATGCTGACGACGATGCGGCGCGCCGGCTGCTGCTTTTCCTGAGCCAGCGCTTCCGCCGCGACCATCAGCATGACTCCAGTTAGTGTCGCCAGCCTCCTGATTTGCTCTTCCGTCTTGCGCATCTATCGATCCTCCGTACGCGCACTCATGGTGCAGCCCGGTGGCCGAAAGCTAACTGATTGAAAAGGGGGTGCTTGCCGGTCAAGCCGCCGTGTCACATCCAACACGCGTGTAAAAAGCTGTACGCAAAACCTGTTGCCCGATGGCCGAAAACCACCGCGCCGGTGGAGGGCAGCCAACGAAAACACAGCCGACTCCTCATGTTTCAATGACTTGCGGGTGGCACGCGGCTTGCACTAACCGAGGGCGTGAGCCGCTTCGAAGAAGGCGGAACAAAGGGAATCCAAGGAGGAGTTATGAAAACGAAATTGCTTGCCGTGTTGCTTCTGGCCTGTGCCAGCGCGTTTGCCGCGCCGCGCGTGTTCGTCGGCGTCGGGTTCGGCTATCACCCCGTGTACCCGTACCGTGCGTACGTCGCCGCCCCAGTGGTCGCCTACGCCGCGCCCGTCCCCGCTTACTACGCGCCGCCTGTTCCGGGTCCCGGCTTCGTGTGGATCGCCGGCTGGGGAGGCCACGCCGGTTACTGGGCTCGCCGGCCCTTTGTGGGCGCGGGTTGGGTAGGCCCACGGTATTTCGGCGGCCGCTACTACGCCGGTCACTGGCGCCGGTAACGACGCAAGAGTTTCAATCGCTCGGAGGGGGCCGGTGGCGAAGCATGCCGCCGGCTTTTCTTGTTGGGATCGAGAGAATCGGGCCGCCAGTTCCAGACTCGGCAAGAGACTTGCTCCGTCCGCGGCCACGCGCTAGCATTCGACAGTGGGAAGAGCGATCAGTGGCGGACGACGAATATGAGCAAATGGCGCGCAAGAGCCCTCGACCTGTTCCCAGATATGCGCGCGGAGATTGAATCCACCGAATCGGTCGGGAGCCTGTGGATTGAGCTAATCAGTCGCTTCCACGGCCACTACAGCTCTGAGATTGAGGATGCCCCAACGAACTCCCCAGCTCTAGTTCGTGCCACCTGCCTCTACGCGATCTGGTGCGATAGATCAGAGTCATCGACCACACAAGAAGCGGCCCGGATCGAATTCTATGAGGACCTGCCGACGTTCGCCTTGCAGTGTACCCGCCTCAACCGCCAGAGACTTATTCGAGACCTTGTGGCGAACCTAGGAACCGAAGAGATCGCGAAGATGGGGGTAAGCTTGGGGGCGGCCGACCTTGAGAGATTCCAGGCGGAAGCTCGAAGCGCGGACGGCGACCGCCGTCGGCGCTCACAGAAGCGATGATCAGGTGACCTCGGTCGGTCGTCACCGGCTATTGAAATTCGGCGGTGCACCGCGCCGGCAACATTTGCACAAATAGTACGGTGCCCCCGCTAAAATGAAAGGGTGCCGCGGACCAAGCTAACGCCATCGACCGTCGATTTCACCAGCCCTGTATTCCTGAAGCGGTTCCATGCCGCCGCGAAGTCCTTCACGCTCCGCGCCACCCGGTCAAAGCAGACAGCGACCAGAGCTCTCGTAGCCGAGGGAATCTACACCACCAAAAGCAAGCTCACCAGGAACTACCGTTAGTCACTCGGTGCACCGACCCAGATAAAGAGCTTATTCGGGCCCTCGCGCGACGCCTCAGGCCCCCCGTTCCCCCATGCTAAAATCAAACCGAAATCACTCAAGAGGTTCCGCGATGTCCCAGGAGACGGATCTTTCCCGTCGCGATTTATTGAAAACGGCCGGCGCGGTCGCGGCCGTGGCCGCGGCCATTGAAGGCGCGCCGGCTACCCAGACTGTGAAAGCCGCCAACGACCAGGTGCAATATGGCATGATCGGCACCGGCAGCCGCGGCAGCTACCTGCTCAAGCACCTCAAGAACATCTCGAGCGGGCGCTGCATGGCGCTGTGCGACCTGCAACAGACCGCGCTCGACCACGGCGTCGCGACCATCGGCAATAACCCAGCGACTTACAAGGACTACCGCGAGCTGCTGGACCGCAAGGATCTCGACGCGGTCTTCGTCATCACCCCACTGTACGTACACTATCCGCTGACGCGGGACGTGCTGTTGAGCGGCCGGCACGTCTTCTGCGAGAAGTGCCTGGTGTTCAAGCCGGATGAGGTGCACGCGCTGCGCGCGCTCTCCAATTCGCGGCCGAAACAAGTCATGCAGACGGGTTTGCAGCGGCGCTACAGCCAGTTCTACCAGATGGTGAAGGACATGGTGGACAAGCGAATCCTGGGCGACGTGCATCACATTCACGCGCAGTGGCATCGCAACATGATCAACAAGCCCAGCACGCTGTGGACGATGAAGCCGGGCGGCCCTTCCAACGTGTATAACTGGCGTATGTTCCGGCAATTCTCCGGCGGCCTGCCCGCCGAGCTGACTTCGCACCAGGTGGATATCGCCGATTGGATGCTCGGTTCCGAGCCGGAGTTTGTGATGGGCCTGGGCAGCCTGGACACGATGAAAGACGGCCGCGACGTCTACGACAACATCCAGTTGATCTACCGCTATCCCAACGGACAGAAGCTCACTTACTCCTCCATCAGCACCAACCAGTTTCTGCCCTGCTTCAACGGCACGCGCCCGGAGATGGGTGAGATCATCATGGGCACCGACGGCACCATCGAGATCACCGTGGGTGACGACCTGCACATGCCGGTGGCCTGGTGGTATCGCGAGCCGCCCAAGGCTTCGATCGTCGCAAAGGCCAGTGACAAGCAGCAGCCATTCGTGGCCGGCGCCACCATGATCGCTTCCGGCGGCGCCAACGGCCCGATTCCGCTGCTGACCGGCGACCTGGCTTTCGACGGCAAGGAGAGCTTCCTCGAGCGCGAAGTCAAGTGGGCCCGCCGCTGGTTGTATGCGAAAGGTATTTTCGTGCAGGAAGAATCGCGCAACCCGGTGGATGTGGAACTGGAAAGCTTCTTCCGGAATTGCCGCGATGGCGGCCGCCCGAGGGCCGATCTGGAAATCGGCCTGGCCGACTCGGTGGCCGTGATCCTATCCAACCAGGCGATGGACGAAGGCCGCAAAGTTTATTTCAACGAAATCGATAAAATGGGCAACGGCCCCAACACCCACATGACCTCGTGAGCCGGCAACCGCTCCCTTACGGTCGCGGCTCTGAACGCAATCGGAGCCGGGCCCAGAGGGCACCCCGTGAGGGAGCGGTTGGGCCGCGACACTCGGGATGACCTCGCGATAAGGAGTGACCCATGTATTGCCCTCAGTGCCGCACGGAATACCGGGAAGGGTTCGTCGAGTGTTCCGACTGCCATGTCCCTTTGACGGCCCAGCTTCAAGCGGAAGCTCCCGTCGAAGATCATTCAGGCCCGGGCGACCTCGATGTCCTCATTCGGACCGCCTGTTGGGGTCCTATCGCGATCGGCCTGGCGAAGAGTTTATTGGAGGAGGCCGGTATACCTTTCTTCGCCATGGACCAAAATATTTCGGCCCGCCAGGAGAGCGGCAATTTTCTCGGCTGGTGGGATGTTCGCGTGCCGCGCGACAGGGAAGCCGAGGCTCGCGGAATCTTGCAGAGCGTGGAAGAAATGAAATAGGCGCGCGCGGGGCGATGCGCCACGCCCGCCTCAGCGCGGTAGCCGCCAGAGCAGGTAGAGCAGCCCGACGGCAAACCCGGCGCCGGCTTGATACTCCTGATTCTGCAAGTACAAACGAAAGCGGAACGCCGCTGGAGCCAGACCCGGGGCTGGCGTGAGGCGCGGCCACAGCGCTCTCACGCGGGCTGCATAGGATTCGTATTCCGGAAACAGGTGGCGCAGGTGCTGCTCTTCGAGTTGGATGACGGGCAGATACACGAACAGGAAGACACCAGCGAACAGCAGCGCCAGCCACGGGCTGCGCGCGGCGATGGCCAGCCCGGCGGCGACCAGCAGCGTGCCCAGGTAGAGCGGGTTGCGGGTGTAGGCGTAGGGTCCACCGGTGGAGAGTTGGCGATTCTTGTCGAGGCACCCCGCCGCCCAGCCGCGCAGCAGGAGGCCCAACAGGGAGACGGGAACGCCCCAGGCAATCGACGACGGTAGAGGCCGGGACAACCAGGCGAAGACCAGCACAATGAGAAACCCGGACGGCACGCGCAGCCGCGCCACGGCATCGGCGTAAGGTTTGGGGAATTGGATCATTTGGGCCTGCACCGGCTGGAATCACGCGCGCAGTCCAGCGCGGCGCGCAAGGACTCGAACACTTCCCCGGGCGTGATCCGGCGCATGCTCTCGCCGATCGAGTCGAGACGCTTGTAAGTGGTCATCGCGCCTGGCCAGCGCAGCACGCGGAGCGAATCGCCATAAGGGCCGTTGCGCGCCGGATCGGTGGGGCCAAACAGCGCGACGCCGGGCTTGCCGAGGGCCGCGGCCAGGTGCATGGGCCCGCTGTCCACGCCAACCACCCCGGCGGCGCGGCGGGTGGCATCGATCAAACCGGGCAGCCCGCAGGCGTGCGGCCAGACGCCTTCCGGTTGGCAGGCGGAAGCGCCTGCCCCACCTGCCTGCAGATCCTTCGACGGCAAAGTGGGACAGACGCTTTCGTCTGTCAACTTCAGGCCTCCCGGCGGACCGTTGAGCACCAGCGGAAGGTTGCACTCGGTGCTAAGGAGCCTGGCCAGCGCCAGGTAGTTTTCAAGCGGCCACTGCTTGGCGCGCCAGCCGGCCAGGGGCGAGGCGAGCACGAAATCGCCTGCGGGCAAGGGCGCTTCGGGCCTGCCGGCCGGCAGCGGGAAGACGCGAACTGCGTGAGCGGCGCCGGCGGCTGCGGCGAGGTCGAGATTGCGATCCACCACGTGCGCGGCGGTGCTTGAAGCGCGGTGGGTATAGAATACGCCCGCCGCAGCCTCGCGCAGTTGGCCGCGGTCCCAGCCGAAAATGCGCTCGGGGCGCGCGGCGGCGGCCACCACGGCGGACTTGAGCAGGCCCTGGAAATCCACCGCGAAATCGAACCGGGCGGAACGCAGCTCGCGCAGCGAAGCCAAAAGGCCGGAGGCGTCGCGGCGGTGCAACAGAATCACGCGGTCGACAAACGGGTTGCCGTCGAGCAACGCTGCCCACTGCGGCTCGATCACCCAGGTGAGGTGCGAGCCTGGGAAGCCTTGCTTCAGTGAAGCCACGGCGGGCAAGGCGTGGACGATGTCGCCCATCGCGCCGAGCCGTACCACGAGGATGCGCGGAGGGTGCGGTGTCAACGGAGGCTGCCAGTCCTTATTCAATCACAATTCGGCGCAAGGGCCGGGCACGCAAAGGTTGCTGGGAGAATATGGAATCTGCCGCTCTACGCGCTCTGGATATGAGAGCGTAGCCACTCCGCAAAGACCTTGGAATTCGGCAGGCTGCCACAACACAGATCGGCCTGGGTGCCATCCCGGAAGACCACTCGATACGACACTCCTCCATAACGCCCTCTGTCGGCCGGAACCTTTGCCACATCGGAAAGATCTCGCGTCTCGGCGTAGTCGCTCCCTAGTTTCCGAAACCGGAACGAGTTTCCGTCACAAGCAAACTCCACGACTGTGTCCGCATTCATCCAGCGCGTGAGCCAGAACCCGAGCGCAATTATAAGGGGGCCGAGGACTATAGCGGCGATCTGCGTCCCTTTATCAAGCTGTCGATTTGGAAGGAAAAACGGCATTAAGCCGAACCCGAGGAGGGCGGCCCCAAACATCAGGCCCATCAGCGCTCCCGTGAGCCTTAACGACAACTGCTGCGATTTCGTCATCTGGCCCGAGATCGTCACGCCGAACGCCACCTAGCCGCCTCAGAGTACCAGAACGGATCAGGCTACGATCAGGACCTGAGAGTTGGAAAAAGCGCAGGACGCGCTTCTCGCCTAATCCAAAGAACGCGTCCCCGCTTCCGCCGCTCTACGCTCCTGGCTGCGGGAGTACAACCAGTCCGCGAAGACCTTGGCATTGGGCAGGTCATTACAAGACAGCGCAGCCTGGGTGCCATCCCGGAAGAGCACTCGATACCATAGCCCATAATTCCGCGATCTCCGGCCCCAGACCTTTGCGACATCGGAAACGGCCTGCGTTTCGGCGGAGTCGCGCCACGCCTTCCGGAACTGGAATGAGTCTCCGTCGCAGGCAAATTCCACCACCGTGTTCCTCATCTGCCAGCGCCAGAGTCCGAACCCGCAAGCGAACAAAAGGGGGCCGAGGATTATAGCGGCGATCACCAGCCCTTGACTGAGCGCTCTATGAGAGAAGAACGGAAATAAGGGGAACACGGAGGGGGCTCCGAAGAACAGACCGATCAACACTCCCATGAGCCTCATCGACAACTGTGTCGATTCCTTCATCTGACCGGAAATCGTCACGCCGAACGCCGCCTAGCCGCCTCAGCATACCAGAACCGAACAGGCGATCATCAGTATTCGAAAGTTAAGCGCGTACGGTGTAAGGGCAAATCAGGCCATCGCTTTGCGCATCCTGTGGCGGCGCAAAGCGGAGTTGGGCCGGACAAGCGACGGCTCCGAAAGAACTCGCCTGCAAGCGGGCGCTGGCAAGCTGAAACGTGCCCCACCTACTCTGGCTGGTCGTATCCGCCCAGCCTCCGGATCCAGATATTACGGTAGCGCACGGGGTCGTGGTGATCCTGCAGCAGCAGCGGTTCTTCGGCGGCGTGGGGCGCATAATGGGCTACCTTCCGGTAGACCATGGGGCCCATGATCTCCTTGTGGTTGTGCACTACCACGCCGTTGTAGAACACCGTCACAAACGCCGGCTTGGTCACCTGGCCGCCCGCGAAGCGCGGCGCTTCGAAAATAATGTCATAGGTGTTCCACTCGCCCGGCTTGCGAGCCGGGTTGACCAGCGGAGGCCACTGGCCGTAAATCGCGGCCGTCTGTCCATCCGCGTAAGTCGGGTTCTCCCACGCGTCGAGCACCTGGATTTCATAACGGCTCATCAGGATCACGCCGCTGTTGCCGCGTCCCTGGCTGGTGCCATGCGGCGGCGCGGGCGACGCCCACTCCACGTGCAACTGGCAGTCGCCGAACTTCTCGCGCGTCAGCAGGTCGCCCGAGTTGCCCACCACTTCGAAGTAGCCGGCGCCGAGCTTCCACACCGGCTCGACCATCTTCCCGGCGTTGGCGCCCCTCCCGCGCTGCACCCAGTGGGAAAGATCGGTGCCATCGAAGAGAACGATGGCATCCGACGGCGGACCGCCGGGCACGCTCGCCGGAACCACCACTTTGGGATGCGGGCGCGCCGGATCGTGCACGTGCCAGGGCATGCCCGGGAGCATGGGCGTATCGGTGAAACCCAGGTCCGGATTGGGGTGCTGAGTTTGGGCCGTGGCCGCGGTGGAAAGCGCGGCGGCGGCGGAGAGCTTCAGAAAATCGGTCCGCGTCATGGCGTCCAGGATAATGCGAAAGGCACCCGCAAAACAAGCGGACCGCGCGCTCCGGCTGTTAGAGGCGCTGCACAGCCTTCTGCGCCAGCGGCCGGAGCTTGTCGAGCATCTCCTTCTTGCCGGCGATATCCTGCTTCTCGGCGTCATCGGTGACGGCGATCGTAATCAACTTGGTGCCCTTGACGGCCTCGAAGCCGCACTTGCCGGCCGAACTCTGGGCGCTGCGCCGGATCAGCTCGGCAAAAGCGTACGAGCCCATCCCAGGCTCGTCGCCGGCCATCTGTTGACGCTTCACGCTGTTCGCCTTCGCCATGTCCCAAACCGACTTGGTCGTAGAGCCCCAGTCGGTTACGGTGATGGTCAGCCGCACGCCGAGCGTCCGCACCGAGTAGCCGCAACCTATTGCTCCCATCGACAGCTTATTGGCAGTGCCGCCGAGCAGGGCGTTGGCTTCGTCCTGCGTCACCAGGTCGCAGGCGGAGCGGCTCTGCCCGAACAGCGTGGGGAGAAGCAGGAGTGGCAAAAGAATAAGTGTTCGCACATTAGTCTACGCAGAATCCGGCGACAAGCCGGCTCATTTGTCGCTCGGGCCAATGCGTAACAACTGTTGCCAGCCGCTCCCTAACGGTCGCGGCTCCGGTACGAAAGAGAGCCGCGACCAAAGGGAGCGGGGAGAATGCAATTCAGCGACAGACCCTTAGTTCTTGGAGGGGCCTGCGGGCGAGGCGCTGGCAACCTTGGAAGTGCCGGAAGCCTTCGAAGAGGCCGTCGTCTTGGCGGACTTCTTCGTGGTCTTGGTGCTCTTCGGCTTGGTGCTCTTCGGCTTGGCAGTGCTCTTGGTGGTGGTTGGCGCGGGCGTAGTAGCGGGCGCGGGGGCAGGCGTTTGCGCGGCGAACGACATGGCGGCAAACGCGAGGGCGATGGCGAACAGCGTCTTTTTCATTTTCTCTTCTCCTGGGCGGGCCTCATCGCCCGCTTACAGTTCCATGTTGGGGCAACCACCGAAAAAGCACGATAGCCGCGGCAGGCTATTCCAGGAGCCGAATCCGGGGTGGCAGCGGTTAAGATTTGTTAGTGTGGATTGGGCTCGCCGCATAGCCCGGACGGGCGATCGAAGCCGGGCGCGCGAGTTGCGATACTGAGGAACGCGATGCAACCGAAGCCGATCACCCACGGCAACATCTTCCGCGTGCTGACGGCCGGATTCGGTTTGGTGGTGATTCTGCTGCTGGCGGCGGCGCTGGTGGCCGTCCGCAATATCCGCGCCATTCAACAGAGCGCCGCCAGCCTGATTGGCGAACAGGAAGTGGCGCGCCGGCTGATCGGCGAATTGCACGGCCAGCAGACCAGCTTGAGCGAGGTATTCTCGGTGCTGGCGCGCGATCCCGATTCGGTGGACGAGGGCGCCATCCTCAAACAGCTCGATACCGCCGACGCCGATACGGCGCGCATCGCGGCCGAAGGCGCACGCACGGCCGACCGCGATCTCTGGGCGAGCCTCAAGGAGGCATCGCTCGCGTTTTCCGCCGAGGCGCGCCACATCCTGGCGGAAGACGAGCCGGAGACTTTCGCGCCCGTGGAATTGTTTCGCGAACACGAGGACTTCATGACCGTGGTGGCGCGGCTGGTGGAGCGGGAATACCGCACGGCCGGCGTAGCGCAGGCGCGGCTCAACCAACTGACGTCGGAACTGCTGCGCACCACGGTGATCTTCGCCGGCGCGAGCGTGCTGCTGGCGCTGCTCTTCGCCGTCATCACGGTGCGCATGGTGTCGCGCCTCGTTCGCGGCATGGAATGGCAGACGGCCGAGCTGGGACGCGTCTCCTGGCACATGCTGGAGGACCAGGAGGCCACCGCGCGGCGCTTCTCGCACGAACTGCACGACGAGTTGGGCCAGTCGCTCACCGCGATCAAGACCAACCTGGCCGCGCTGGCCGCTGGAGGGGAAGCGAACGCGGAGCGCACGAGCGACTGCCTGCGCCTGGTGGACGAGGCCACCGCCAACGTGCGCCAGATGTCGCAGCTCCTGCGGCCCACCATTCTCGACGATTTCGGACTGGCGGCCAGCCTGCGCTGGCAGGTGGAGGGATTCGCCGCGCGCACGGGCATCGAAGCGCGGTTCGAATCGAACTTCGACGGCCGGCTGCCGGGCGAAACCGAAACTCACCTGTTCCGCATCGCGCAGGAGGCGCTCACCAACGTGGCGCGTCACGCGGCGGCGCACCGGGTGACGGTGAAGCTCACCGCAGAAAAGGGGCAGCTCCGTCTGTCGGTGGAAGACGACGGCAAGGGCCTGGCCGGCACGCCGGCGGAAGGCCGCGGCATGGGCATGATCGGAATGCGCGCGCGCGCGCGCATCGCCGGCGGCGAATTGACGGAGCGCTCGCACCCCGGCCAGGGTGTTCTAATTGAGGTTCGGCTTCCCATCCCCGATGAAACGGATTCGCATTCTGCTGGCTGACGACCACGCGGTGGTGAGGCGGGGGTTCCAGATGATCCTCGCCGAGCAATCCGACATGGAGATCGTGGGCGAGGCCGCCAACGGCCGCGAGGCACTGGAGTTGGCGGCCAAGCTCAAGCCCGACGTGGTGGTGATGGACGTCGCCATGCCGGAGCTGAACGGCATCGAGGCCACCCGCCGCATGGCCGAGAATGCGCCGCACGCGCGCGTGCTGGCGCTCAGCATGCACAAGGATTCGGTGTACGTGCGCGAGACTCTGCGCGCCGGCGCGCGCGGCTACCTGTTGAAGGATTCGGTGGCCGCCGACCTGGTGAGCGCGGTGCGCGCCGTGGCCGCGGGCGAAGGCTACCTCAGCCCGGCGGTTTCCGACGCCGTGCTGGACGATTATCGCCGCCACGTCACCAACCCCATCGACCGGCTGACCAGCCGCGAGCGTGAGGTTCTGCAAATGCTCGCCGAGGGCAAGACCAACAAGGAAATCGCCGGCATCCTGAACCTGAGCGTCTACACCGTGGATGCGCATCGCGGCCGCATCATGGAGAAGCTCAACATGCACAGCATAAACGAGCTGGTGCGCTTCGCGGTGCGCAACGGGCTGATCGATTGAGCGCGGCATCATGAGATTGAAATGACGAGCTCACTCTGCGGCACGACCGCTCCCTGACGGTCGCGGCTCCGATACGAGACAGAGCCGTGACCGAAGGGAGCGGTCCTGCGACAGCAACAAACTTAGCGGCGAGAGCGCCGGGCGCGTGCCGCCGCGCGCGTCAGGCCTGTTCGATGGCGATGCCAGCGCCGGATAGCGCGGCTTCCACCTCGGCGGGGCGCAGGCGGGTGGCATCGTATTCCACGGTGAGGCTGTCCATGGCGGGCGACAATTGCACGCGTTGAATGCCGTAAAGCGTGTGCGCGCTCGAAATCGTCTGGAACAGGCGATCGCTGAGGGGCTGGCGTAGGCGGAAGCGGATCTGCACCTTGGTCATACTCAATCACAGAATAGCAGCGTGATGATTGATCGGCCCCGCGCCGCGGCCCAACCCGGGGTTGGTGCGGATGGCCTCGGCGATCCACCGCTTGGCGCGCGCGACGGCTTCGGGGAGCGCCACGCCGCAAGCCAGGCAGGCGGCGATGGCCGCCGAATAGGCGCAACCGGTACCGTGGGTGTGGGGCGTCACAATTCTCGGCGCGGCGAACTCGTGCCATTCGGAGCCGTCGAACAGCAGATCGACGGGATCGCCCGGCAGGTGGCCTCCTTTGAGGAGCACGGCGCGCGCGCCCATTTCGCGCAGACGCAGGACGGCGCGGCGGGCATCTTCCGCGCCGCGGATGGCAATGCCAGTGAGAGCAGTGGCCTCGGGAATATTGGGAGTAACGAGCGCCGCCAATGGGAGCAGCTCCTCCGCCAAACAACGGACTGCCGGCGCCGGAAGCAGCGGCTTGCCCTGGGTGCTGAAGATGACCGGATCGACGACCAGCGGGAATTCGAAGCGCCGCGCAGCCAGGGCCAAGGCGCGCACAATCGCGGCGGAGCCGAGCGCGCCGGTCTTGGCGGCAGCCGGCGGAATGTCCTCGAGCACAGCCTCAATCTGCTGGCGCACCAGGCCGGCGGACAGCACCTCCACGCGCGAGACCCGCACGCTGTTCTGCACCGTGATGAGCGTGGCCACGGCTTCGCCATAGACGCCGAACTGGTGAAACGTCTTGAGGTCGGCTTGCAGGCCGGCACCGCCAGTTGGATCGGATCCGGCGATGGTCAGAGCCACGGGCGTCATGCTGTATCAAGAATAGCTCAGGAGCTAGAATGTCCCCATGGCTTCGACCCGCGCCGGATACCTGGCCACTGCGGGAGTGTTCGTGGCATCGCTCGCGTGGTTCAGCCTGGGTGTCGAACGGAGTGGGATCGCCAGCGTGTACACCGATCCGGTCAGCCACATCGCGTCGCAGGATGAGGCGGTTTATGGACGCGAAGCCATCGAGATGGCCGAGGATAGCCACTGGCTAACGCCGGCCTACCTGGGCCGCTACGTTTTGAACAAGCCGCCGCTGATGCAGTGGCTGGCCGCGGCGAGCATCCGGGTCTTCGGAATCTCGGCCTGGGCGCTTCGAGTGCCATCGCTGGTGGCGGCGGCGTTGATTGCGGCGCTGGTGTTTTGGCTGGTCTCGAGAATTCACTCGATGGCGGTGGCTGCGGGCGCGGTCCTGCTGCTGATCTCCAGTCACCTGTTCTACGTCTTTGCTCGATTCGCGATGACGGACATGCTGCTGACTCTGTGGCTGGTGGCGGCCATGTGCGTGCTGGCGCGCGACCCTGCGCTCGGCCGCGCTTCTTCGTTTTGGGTTTTTGCCGTGTGCTCAGGCGCGGCCATCATGACCAAGGGCGCCGCCGGACTTCTGCCCTTGATCGCGCTAGCTATTCACACTGCGCTGGCGCCCCGCGATTCGCGTCCGCGCCCGGCGCACCTGGTTGCGGTGTGTGCGGTTGCCGCGGCTGTGGCCCTTCCGTGGCACTTGTATCAACTGGTGGTACACCCGCGGTGGTTTGTGGCGGAGTACATCCTCACGCAGCATCTTTCGGTTGGCGTGACCGCTCCCCCGCAGTATTCGAACGAGAACCACCTGGTCTTTTACGCTCGCCGCATGTTCCTCACGGATCCGGTGCTCAGCGTGGCGGCCGCACTCTCTCTGGCGCCCCTGCTGATGAAGTGTCGGCAGCGTTCGGTCCTGCTGGCCTGGACCGCGGCGGTCGTCGCCGCGTTGTTTGCCTTCCGTTTCCGCTCGGGCTCCTATCTGCTCCCGTTGATCCCACCACTGGCAGTGCTGGCCTCGGAACTGCTCGCCATGCTGCCCCGCCGGGGCCGGGCGCCGGCGCTGGCCGCACTGATGGTGTGTACCGTGGTCAAGCTGGTGTCTGGTTCGCCGGTCTGGGCCATTCCGGCCGGTCGAGCGTCCCAACTCCCGGAAGCGGCGGGTCTCGAGTCGTATTGCGAGCAACACCGCAGCAACGACCTGATCCTGGTTGAGCCGCATGATGAATTCTACTCGTCGGACCTGCCGCTCGCGCGAGTGCGCTACTGCTGGATGGCGCCCGAACGGCCGTCCGGGACCCAGCGCCCTCCGCTCGACTTTGACTGGCTCGGGATTTCCGCGACCGTTCCCCAGTACAACCAATTGGAAACCTGGCGGCCCATTTTCCGCAGCCGGCTGGAGTATTTCAACCTGCCGTCGGACACGGCGGTGGCCACGGCGATCTGGCCCCATTCTCCGGCCGAAGTAAAGAGCCTGATCGAAGCGCATCCGGAGGCCGATTTCTCGCTGCCCGAAACGCTGCTGCGCGGTTTAGGTGTGACCAGCCCGCACCGGATCGTCCCGGCAGGGTCGGGCCGCGTTTTCCTTCTGGCGCCGGCGAGCGGCACGTACCCGGCCACCCGCCCGTGCCGGTTGTAGTTGACTCTCAGGCGGGAACCGGAGACCGAGTTACTCCATTCGCCGAAGCGTCAGCGCCGCCGCTTGGGCGGAGCGGGGCAAGAGCACCCCGCCCGTTTCCATTTAAGGATGTATAGGTGTTATTTTGGGGTCATGGAAGCATTCATCGACCAGGTGATTGCCAGCCGCAGCGGCCGCCCGGGCGCGCTGTTGGCCATCCTGGAAGCCGTCCAGAACCGTCATCCCCAGAAGTATCTTCCCGAGGCGAGCCTGCGCTATATCGCGTCAGCGATGAAGATTCCGCCGGCGCGCATCTACAGCGTGGCGACCTTCTATGCGTTGTTCAACCTGAAGCCGCAAGGGGAGCACACCATCTGCATCTGCCGCGGAACGGCGTGCCACACGCGGGGCTCGCGCAGCCTGCTGGAGAGCGTCAAGCTGGACTTGGGGATCAACGGCGGCGAAGACGAATCGCCCACTTCGTCGGACGGGAAGTTCACCATTCGCACGGTGGCATGCTTCGGGCAGTGCGCTTTGGCGCCGGTGGTGGAACTGGACCATCGCATCTGCGGCCACGTGAACGAGCGACAGTTGGCGCGCGAAGTGGCGGCCATCGCCGAGGGGCATGACCAATGACGCGGATTCTGGATATCAACGCTTTTAGCGAAGTGCGCGAGCGCGGCTTGGCGAAACTGGTGCCGGGGCGCCCCCGCATTGCGGTCGGCATGGGCACGTGCGGGCGCGGCAACGGCGCCGAGGGCCTGTATCACGCCTTCGCCGAGCAGATCGACCGGGCGGGCGCGGACGTGTCGCTCGCCAGCGTGGGCTGCCTGGGCCCTTGCTCGGAAGAGCCGCTGGTCTCGGTGCGCCTGCCGGGGCGTCCACTGGTGATCCTGCACCGGGTGCAGTCGAGCGACGTGACGCGGATCCTGCACGATGTGGCGACCAACAACGTGACGCCGGACCTGGCGTACTGCAAGATCGAGGAATGGGAGCACATCACCTCGCACATCAAGTACGGAACCGCCTGGCCGGAGCTGCGCAATTGGGACGAGGTTCCGTTCTTCCGCGGGCAGAAGAAGATCGTCACCCGCAATTGCGGCTTCATCGATCCGGACGATCTCGAAGAGTACATGGCGGTGGGCGGGTACCAGGCCTTATATAAGGTACTGATCGAAGGTCACCCGGAAATGGTGATCGAGCAGATCAAGGCCTCGAAACTGCGCGGGCGCGGCGGCGCGGGATATCTCACCGGAAACAAGTGGGAGTTCCTGTTTAAGAACAAGGCTAGCCAGAAATACATCATCTGCAACGCGGATGAAGGCGACCCCGGCGCCTACATGAACCGCAACGAAATCGAGAGCGACCCGCACTCGTTGATCGAGGGCATGATCATCGGCGCATACGTGATGGGCGCCACCGAGGGCATCGTCTACGTGCGCGCCGAATATCCGCTGGCGGTGCACCGGCTGGAACGGGCCATCGAGCAGGCGCGGGAATACGGGATGCTGGGCGAGAACATCCTGGGACGCGGGTTCCAGTTCGATATCTCGCTGGTGGAAGGCGCGGGAGCCTTTGTGTGCGGCGAGGAGACGGCGCTGATTGCGTCGCTCGAAGGCATGGCGGGACGTCCGCGGCCGCGTCCCCCATTCCCGGCGCAGAAGGGGTTGTGGGGCCAGCCAACTAACATCAACAACGTGGAAACGTGGTACAACATCGCGCCCATCGTCACCAAGGGCGCCGCATGGTTCACCGAAACCGGCAGCACGAAGAGCGCGGGGACCAAGGTTTTCTCGCTGGTCGGCAAGGTCACTAACTCGGGGCTGGTGGAATTGCCGCTGGGAACGCCATTGAAGACGCTGGTGTACGACATCGGGGAGGGCGGCATCGGCGGGAAGGCGATCAAGGCCGTGCAGACCGGCGGGCCGTCGGGCGGTTGCATCCCGCACGAGATGTTCGACACCACGGTGGATTACGAAAGCCTGGCGCAGATCGGCTCCATCATGGGGTCGGGCGGCATGGTGGTGATGGATGAAGACAACTGCATGGTGGACGTGGCGCGGTTCTTCATCGAGTTCACGCACTCGGAATCCTGCGGCAAATGCGTGCCCTGCCGCGTGGGTCTGGATAAAGCGCTGAAGATTTTGAACTCGTTCACGCAGGGGGTCGCCGCGCACGAGCATTTCGAGGTGCTCGAGGACCTGGGCCGGATGATTCGCGACTGCTCTTTGTGCGGCCTGGGCCAGTCGGCGCCCAACCCGGTGCTGACCGCGCTGCGCCACTTCCGCCACGAATTCGAGGACCACATCGTGGCGCGGCGCTGCCGGGCGGGCGTCTGCGAAGAGCTGGTGCTTTCGCCTTGCGAGAACAGTTGCCCGCTGCACATGAACATCCCGCGCTTCCTCGAACTCTACAAGGAAGGCAAGCTGGACGAAGCGTACGAATCGGTGGTGATCGACAATCCGCTGCCGGCATCCACCGGGCGGGTGTGCCAGCATCCGTGCGACAACCGATGCCGCCGCCAGACGCTGGACGAAGCGGTGAACATGCGCGACGTTCACCGGCTGATCGCCGACGCGGTATTCGCCTCCGACCGCTGGGAAGAGCTGAATGCGCGGGTGGTGGCGCGGCGATTCCCGCCCAGCGGCCGCAAGATCGCGGTGGCGGGCGCGGGGCCGGCCGGCCTCACCGCCGCGTACTACCTGGCGATGCTGGGTCACGAAGTCACCGTGTATGAGAGCAAAGCCGAGGCCGGCGGCATGCTGCGGTATGTGCTGCCGGAGTACCGGCTGCCCAAAGAGGTGCTACGAAAAGAGATCCAGCTCATCGAGCGGATGGGGGTCAAGTTCGTATTCGATACGCGGGTCGGCTTCGACCTGCCGCTGAGCGATCTCGACGACCGGTATGACGCGGTTTTCCTGTCTTTCGGAACCTGGAAGGAATCGTGGGTGTATCTGGCGGGCACCGAACTGAAGGGCGTGTGGCCGGCGCTGCCGTTCCTGGAAGCCGTGGCGCGCCAGGAGGAGATCTCGCTTGGCCGCAAAGTGGCGATCATCGGCGGCGGCAATGCGGCCATCGATTCGGCGCGCACGGTTCTGCGCATGGGAGCCGAAGCGCTAATCGTATATCGCCGCGAGCGGAAAGACATGCCCGCCATTGAAGAGGAGACGCTGGCAGCCGAGGATGAGGGCGCCAAGATCCTCTTCCTGGCCGCGCCCCACCGCATCATCGGGACGCCCGACGGGAGGGTGAAAGCGCTGGAAGTGGTGAAGACCAAGCTGGGCGAGTACGATTCCTCGGGCCGCCGCAAGCCAGTTCCGACCGGCGAGATTCAGCGTTACGAGTGCGACAGCGTAATCCTGGCGGTCGGAGAATCGGTGGACATGGATCTGCTGCAAGCGTCCGGCCTGAAAATCAGCGAGCAGAAAACCATCGACGTAGACCGTTACTCGATGGAGACCAGCCGGCCGCGGTTTTTCGCCGGCGGCGACGTGGTCAGCGGCGCTTCGAATCTCTCCAACGCGATGGGCTATGGAAAGAAAGCGGCGCGCAACATGGACGAGCGGCTGATGGGCGTGCGGCGATGGGCGAAGCTGTTTCCGGAGTTCGAGTACGCCCAAGAGGCGCCCTTGCAGCCGAGCGAGAGCCGCCGCCACCATCCCAGCCAACTCCCGGCGCACGACCGGGTGAAAGGCGTCGAGGAGGTGGTCATCGGCCTGACGCCGGAGGAGGCTCACGAGGAAGCCTGCCGGTGCCTGCGCTGTGACGTGAAAGCGGTGGGCGGGAGATAACCATGGCGCAAAAGAAAATCTCGATCCGGATTGACGGCGAGCTGGTGAGCGCCACCGAGGGGATGACAATCCTCGAAGCGGCGCAGGGAGCCGGGAAGGAAATTCCCACGCTCTGTCACATGGCCGGGCTCACCGCGGTGGGAGCCTGCCGCTTGTGCGTGGTGGAGGTGGCGGGCGTCGGACGCCTGCTGCCCGCCTGCACCACGCCGGCGCAGGACGGCATGTCGGTGACCACGGTCTCGGCGCAGCTTACGCGATACCGGCGGATGGTGATCGAGCTGCTCCTGGTGGAGCGCAACCACGTATGCTCCGTTTGCGTGTCGAACGGGCATTGCGAACTGCAATCGCTCGCCAAATCGCTGGGTGTGAGCAGCGTGCGCTACCCGTACAATTATCCGCGGCTGCCGGTTGACCTATCGCACAGCCGTTTCGTGCTGGATCACAACCGCTGCGTGCTGTGCACGCGGTGCGTGCGCGTCTGCGCGGAAGTGGAAGGGGCGCACGTTTGGGAGGTGGCCAACCGCGGGATTAAGTGCCGGATAACGAGCGAACTGAACCAGTCTTGGGGATCGTCGGCGAGTTGCACCAATTGCGGCAAGTGCGTTCAGTCATGCCCGACGGGTGCGTTGATCGAGAAAGGGTTCGCGGTGGAGGAAATGACGAAGCGCCACGAAAACATCAGCGCGCTGGCGCTCTTGAAAGGAGCCCGCCCATGAGCCGGCTGAAGCTGGCGACAGTGTGGCTGGACGGCTGCTCGGGCTGCCACATGTCGCTGCTCGATATCGACGCCGCCATCATCGACGTGGCGGGCAAGGCGGACCTGGTATACGGTCCGCTGGTGGATGCGCAGGAGTTTCCCGAGGGCGTGGACGTCACCCTGGTGGAAGGCGCGGTGAGCAGCCAGGAAGACTTGAAGAAGCTGCAAAAAATACGCAGCCGGACGCGCACCCTGGTGGCGCTGGGCGATTGCGCCGTGACCAGCAACGTCTCCGCCATGCGGAACGGCCTGCCGGTGCAGAAGATGCTGCAATCGATCTACGTCGAGGGCGTCGAGGAATCAAAGGGCGTGCCCTCCGATGGCGTGCCGGCGTTGCTGGCGCAGGCGCGGCCGGTGCGCGAATTCGTGAAAGTGGATCTGCACGTGCCGGGATGCCCGCCCGCGGCCAAGGCCATCCTCAGCGTTCTCGGCGACCTGCTGGCCGGGCGAAAGCCCGACTCAAGCGCCAAGTTGAAGTTCGGGTAGGAGACTTGCGGATGAAACGAATCACCATCGATCCCGTAACCCGCATTGAAGGGCACGCGAAGATTACCATCCATCTGGGAGACGACGGCAAGGTGGCGCGCACCCAGTTCCACGTGACGCAGATCCGCGGGTTCGAGAAGTTCACCGTGGGCCGCCCTTTCTACGAGATGCCGGGGATCACCTCGCGAGTGTGCGGCATCTGCCCGATCAGCCACCTGCTGGCGTCCTCCAAGGCGTGCGACGCCATCCTCGCCGTACGGATTCCCAAGACGGCCGCGCTGCTCCGGGAGCTGGTCCATTATGCGCAGTTTGTGCAGTCGCACGCGCTGAGCTTCTTTCACCTGTCGTCGCCGGACCTGCTGCTGGGTTTCGATTCGGACATGGCGCATCGCAACATTATCGGCGTCATCGAAAAACACCCGGAACTGGCGCGCGATGGCATCGAGCTGCGCAAGTTCGGGCAGCACGCGATCGAAATTCTGTGCAAGGAGCGCGTGCATCCATCGTGGATCGTGCCGGGCGGAATGAAGGAGCCGCTCAGCGTCGCCGGGCGGGGCGACATGCTGGCTGGGCTGCCGCAGGCCAAGGAAATTGCGCGGCGCGCGCTTGCGCTTTTCAAGAGCGTGCTGGACCGCTTCGACGAAGAGATCAAAAACTTCGGCACCGCGCCGATGATGAGCGCGGGGCTGGTGGACCGGACTGGCGCGCTCGCGCTCTACGATGGCGGGTTGCGCTTCCGCGACGCCGAGGGCGCCGTGGTCGAGGACCAGGTGCCGGCGGAAGACTACGCGACCTACATCGCGGAAGCGTCGGCGAAAGACTCTTACATGAAGTCGCCGTTTTTCCGGCCGCGCGGATTTCCGGCGGGCATCTATCGCGTGGGTCCGCTGGCGCGATTGAGCGTGGCGGACCGGTGCGGCACGCCGGAGGCCGACAAGGAACTAGCCGAATTCCGCGAGCGCTTCGGGCGGACGCCGCGCAGTTCATTCCTCTATCACTATGCGCGCCTGATTGAAGCGCTGTACGCGCTGGAGCGGATGGAGGTGCTGCTGCACGATCCACGGATCGTGGACACCCATGTGCGGGCGCGGGCGGGCGTGAACGCGCTCGAAGGAATCGGCGTGATCGAGGCTCCGCGGGGAACGCTGATTCATCATTACAAGGTGAACGAAGACGGTGGAATCGTCTGGGCCAACCTGATTGTGGCCACCGGACACAACGCGCTGGCCATCGCCGGCAGCGTGGAGGAGACGGCCAAGCATTTTGTCGATGGCGGAAAATTGCAGGAAGGAATGCTGAACCGCGTGTCGGCGGTGGTGCGGGCTTACGATCCGTGCCTGAGCTGCTCCACGCACGCCGGCGGCGCAACCCCAGTAGCCGTCGAGCTGCGCGCGCCGGATGGGGCGCTGCTCGATGAGGCACGCACGTAAGAACTGTAACCTCTGGCCCACGCCGCCCGGGCGCACGCTGCCGTGGCGCGGGCTGTCAAGTCTGCAGCGTCGAGAGTCGTCTCGACGTTCCTTCGTGGTAGGACAGACCATCGCCTTTCGTGGTCTGTCATCGCGCGCCAAAATGCAGCAAGTTGACAGACGACAAAAACCGATCGTCTGTCCTACCTCCGCGCGCCGGCGCCCACTCCGCAACAAAGAAA
>Ga0371490_1000164_pt1 | contig 62779 bp, 41 predicted proteins | sample MB2SIPfraction_FD_207959 | JGI IMG/M metagenome (GOLD analysis project Ga0371490, IMG submission 207959) | Lab enriched peat soil microbial communities from McLean, Ithaca, NY, United States - MB28FN SIP fraction | ecosystem: Environmental > Terrestrial > Soil > Wetlands > Peat | place: USA... | reverse complement strand
CATCCGGGCCATCCCCTCCCGTATTGTCGAGATGCCCGGCAACCGCACACCGCGCATTCGCTACTTCGACACTGACGGCGCGGAACAGCAGCGGGATTTCGACCTCGTCGTGCTCAGCGTTGGGTTGCGGCCCTCCGCCGGCGTGAAGGAAATGGCCGGCCGGCTGGGGGTGGAACTCAACGAGTTCGGTTTCAGCCGGACCGGACGGCTCGCTCCGCTGGCGACATCCAAACCGGGCATTTACGTGGCCGGGGCTTTCCAGGAACCTAAGGACATTCCCGAATCGGTGGCCCAGGCCTCCGCGGCCGCCTCCTGCGCCATGGGCCAGCTCGCGCCTTCCCGCGGCACCATGATCCAGCGCCACGAATACCCTTGGGAGCGCGACATCACCGACGAATCGCCGCGCGTGGGCGTGTTCATTTGCCATTGCGGCCACAACATCGCTTCGGTCGTCGACGTGAAACAGGTGGCCGAAAAAGCCGCCGGCATGTCCCACGTCTGCCACTCCGAAGCCAACTTGTACACTTGCTCGGACACCAATCAGCAGCACATCAAGGACATGATCGCGAAGCACCGGCTCAACCGCCTGGTGGTGTCCTCGTGCTCGCCGCGCACGCACGAGATGCTGTTCCAGGAGACGCTCCGCGAGAGCGGGCTGAACCAGTATCTTTTCGCCATGACCAATATTCGCGACCAGTGCTCGTGGGTCCACAAGGACGACCCGGAGGCGGCCACCGAGAAAGCGCTGGAACTGACCTCGATGGCGGTGGCCAGGGCGCGGCACGTGAAAGCCCTTCCGACGGGCCGCGTGCCGGTGACGGCATCGGCTCTGGTGATCGGCGGCGGCCTGGCTGGCATGACCGCGGCCCTGGGCCTCGCCGACCAGGGGTTTGCAGTGCACCTGGCGGAGAAGGAGCCGCATTTGGGCGGCCTGCTCCGCAGCGTTCACGGCACGCTCGAAGGCGCTGATGTCGAGACGTACCTTCACCAGCTCGTGGCCCGTGTGCAGTCTCACGAAAAGATCAAGGTGTACCTGAACGCGACGCCCACCGCGATTAGCGGCCACGTGGGCAATTTCAAGAGCGTGCTGAGAGTGGCCGGCCGCGAACAGCCCGTCAGCCACGGCGTGGTGATCGTGGCGGTGGGCGGCGAGCGGAGAGAGACCGCGATGTATCTCCATGGCCAGAACCCGCACGTGACTACGCAGGCCACGCTCGCCTCGGCGCTCAAGGGCGAAAACCTGCCGCCGGAGCTCGCCGGCAAGCCGGATCCCACCGTGGTGATGATTCAGTGCGTGGAAAGCCGCAACGGCGAGCACGCCTATTGCAGCCGGATCTGCTGTTCGGAAGCGGTGCAGAACGCGCTGGAGATCAAGCGCCGCCTGCCGCGAGCCAACGTAGCGATCCTTGGCCGCGACATCCGCACTTACGGGTTCCGCGAGTTGTACTATCGGAAGGCCCGCCAGGCCGGGGTGCTGTTCGTCCGCTATGCGGATCAGAGCGACCCGGTGGTGACGGAGGAATTCGGCCGGCTCAAAGTGACCGTCCGCGATATCGGGAGCAACCGCGACCTGGTGCTGCGGCCGGACCTGCTGGCGCTCTCCACCGGCATCGCTCCGGCCACGGACAATCCGGCGCTTTCGATGCTGCTCAGAAGCGCCCTGACGGCCGACGGCTTCTTCCTGGAAGCCCACCCGAAACTTCGCCCGGTGGATCTGGCCAACGAGGGCGAGTTTCTTTGCGGGCTGGCGCACTCGCCGAGATTCATCGACGAGACCATTGCGCAGGCTCAGGCCGCCGCGGGGCGGGCCGCCACCATCCTGTCCAAAACTCACCTGGAGGTCCCCGGCCAGGTCGCCAGAGTCAACCCGGAGAACTGCGTCGCTTGCGCCACCTGCGTGAAACTCTGCCCGTACGGGGCGCCGGCGATCAACGATCTCAACAAGGCCGAAATCCAGAGCGCCAAGTGCATGGGGTGCGGAAGCTGCGCGGCGGCCTGCCCAGCCCGGACCATCGTCCTCCAGCACCAGGAAGACCAGGCCTTGGTGGCGATGCTCGACGAGTTGCTCGTCGCCGGAGTGAACGCATGATCGAACTGGATCGAGAAGAAACCGTGAGCGCGGCGCCCGCCGGGCGCTGGGAGCCGCGCATCCTCGCCTTCTGCTGCAACTTCTGCGCGTACGCGGCAGCCGACCTGGCGGGATCCAAGCGGATGCAGTATCCCGTCAACGTGCGCATCGTCCACACGCCTTGCACGGGCAAGATCGAAATGGAGCATGTCCTCGACGCCTTCGAGAAGGGCATCGACGGGATTCTGGTGGCCGGATGCCTGGAAGGCGGCTGCCACTTCCTGGAGGGCAATCTCCGGGCGCGCAAGCACACCGGCCGCATCCGCGAGATTCTCGATGAAATCGGCGTCGGCGCCGAGCGGCTCAAGATGGTGAACCTTTCGGCCGCCATGGCGCCGACGTTCGTCGAGCGCGTCCAGGAGATCGTCGAAACCGTCCGCGCGCTGGGCCCCAGTCCGCTGCGGCCGTCCCGCCGGAAAGAAAGTGCAGGAGAACCATGATCGTCGCTTCCCCCAAGTCCGTCACCGAACTCAAGAACCTCGTCGCGTCCCACCGCAAGGTCCTGTTTGTGGGCTGCGGAACCTGCGTCACGGTGTGCCTGGCCGGCGGCGAGCGCGAGGTAGGTATCGCCTCCTATGCCGTCCGCATGGCCCGCAAAATCGAAGGGAAGCCGCTCGAACTCACACAGATCACGATTGAACGCCAGTGCGAGAACGAGTTCATCAAGGATCTCGCCTCGCCGGCGGCCCAAGCCGACGCGATCGTGTCATTCGGCTGCGGCGCTGGCGTGCAGGCCATCGCCGAACGATTCCCCGGCAAGCCGGTTTACCCCGCGCTGAACACGCAGTTTCTCGGGATTCTGGAGGAACAGGCGGTCTGGACTGAGAAGTGCCTTGGCTGCGGCGACTGCATGCTGGCGCAATTCGGCGGCATCTGCCCGATCACGCGGTGCGCCAAGCGTCTGCTGAACGGTCCCTGCGGCGGATCGAGCGAAACCGGATGCGAGGTGGACGACGGCCGTCCCTGCGCCTGGCAGCTCATCTTCCAGCGGCTCAAGGGCATCGGTCAACTCGACCGCCTGGACTCCATCGTTCCGCCCAAGGACTGGCGCCCCAGTTGGCACGGCAGTCCCCGCAAGATCGTCCGCGAAGAGCATAGAGTGTAAGCGGCCTCGCCCGCCCCGGGGTTACGCTGACTCTGCCGCCCTATTCTGGATTCCGAAGTCGACTTCAGTGAAGTTGCGTTCCCACGGCGGAGCACCAGGAATAACGGGTTTTGTATCAGGGCACGGCTTCAGCCGTGCCGGAACAGGAGCCTGATGGGCTTTAGCCCCTGGGCAGCTGGCAGGGGCTAAAGCCCTCAGAACGTGCGCTGCCGGCGGCACGGCTCAAGCCGTGCCCTGATACAATGCGGCCAACTTCGGAATTCGGGCTTATTCTCCCTTGCTGCCTTTGGATGCTTCGAGGAGTGGTTCCAGCACCCGCGTCAGGGCCTCGTCCGTCAACTCGGGGAGCTGAACGTGGCGGAAGGCCATCCAGTGTTCGGTCTGTTCCACGGTCTGCCCGGGCAACACCCGAGTCAAGGGGCCGAGCGTCTCCATCTCCAGGAATTCGTTGTTGGTGAACGTCTCGAACGAGCATCCGAAATCCGGGTAGGTCTTCGATGGGTCGGCCTGCGCCCGTTTCAGGAAGGCTTCGCCGTTCAACACGTAGAAGGCCCAGGTGTCGCGATTGAACAAGCCGATTTTCTGAGCGTCGCTGTTGTTCGGGTCCTGGCGCAGGGTCAGGTACTTGCGGGTGAACTTCCAACGCGGGTCGGCCAGGTTGGTGTACGCCCACATCACCAGGGGGTTGGTCGCCTCCAGATTCTGCGGATGATGCCCGCGCGGCGGGAAGCCCGTGATCGCGGTGCCTCCCTGCGCCATCATGGTGAGGACCCAAGGCGAAAACTCCAGCGGGAACAAGGCGTGGTTGGTGATGCGATGGATCACGACGACCGCGCTACCGGAGGCGGCCATGCTCACCTCGATCTCCTTCTGCAGCCCGGTGAGCGGCTCGACCGGCGCCCGGGCAATCAGTCCCGCCCGAGTGACGTGAATTTCGACCGCAACGTTGTCCGGCGCCCAGGTAGCCACCAGGTCCTCGGGGGCCTTCCAGACACGATCGCCGCCGCGAAGCTGGAATTTCTCCTCGCCACTCTTCCCGAGCTGCTCCGGATACTCCTTGAAGAGGTTCTGCCCGCCCACAAACCCGAAGCGAATCACCCGCGGGCCTACATCCGCCGTCACAATCAGCTCGACCTGGCCGTTGCTCACCCGGTAACAGTTCTGCCAGCCCTTGTAACTCGTCTTGTCGACACGGACGGCCGCATCCAGGTTCGTCATGATCGCTCCCCACAGAATTGTCATCAACAGACTTCGCCGGACTGCCACAGTGCCTCCAGTTCCCCTTTGCAGCGTAGCGCATTACACCGCATTGCAGCGTGTGCCCGCAATTGCGCTACTGCGTTTTCGCCGGCAGCACGGGCGGTTGCGGCGGGCTGGCGGTCTTGACGACGTCCTGCTTGGTGGGCAATTGCGAGGTATCCCAGCCGCCGCCGAGGTTCACCACGAGTTGCACGCTGGCTTCCAGGCGGCGCGTCATGAGATCGATCTGGGTTCTTTCGGCGGCCAGCGCGGTGCCCTGTGCGGTCAGCACGGTGAGATACGCCGTGGTACCGGCCTTGTACTGCGCGGTCGAGACCGCCAAGGCGCGGTCGGCGGACTTGACGGATGCATCGGCGACCACCGATTCGTCAGCCAGGACGCGCAGCGTGGAGAGGCTGTCTTCCACTTGCTGGAACGCAGTCAGCACGGTCTGGCGATACGCGGCCACGGCAGCATCGTAGGCGGCCAGGTTTTGGGTAACCTGCGCGCGGCGGCGGCCGGCGTCGAAAATGGTTTCGGCCAGCGTGGGGCCGACGGAGAAAAACCGGCTGGGCCAGCTTAGCCAGGTGGTGATGCGGGAAGCCTGGAAGCCGGCCGTCGCGGCCAGCGTGAGGGCGGGAAAGAAGGCCGCGTCGGCGATGCCGATTTGTTCGTTGGCGGCGGCGGCCAGCCGCTCATTGGAAGCGATGTCGGGACGCCGCTCCAGCAGCATGGACGGCAGCGCGATGGGCACCGGCGGCGGAGTCGCGGTCAAGATCCTGGCGGCGACGGCGACCGCCGCGGGCGGCTTGCCGGCGAGCACCGCGATGGCGTGCTCCAGTTGCGCGCGGGTCACGCCGAAATCGACCAGTTGGGTTTGCGCCGCGTAGAGTTGCGCTTCCGCCTGGGCCACATCCAGGTCGGATGCGATACCGCCGGAGAAGCGGTTGTGCGTCAGGTCCAGGTATTCACTATAGGACTTGGCGGTGCGCGTCAGCAGATCGATATCGCCATCCAGGCCGTGCAGTGCGAAATAGTCCTGGGCCAGCTCGGATTGGTAGAGCAGCCGCGCGTTCTCCAGGTCCGCGGCGGAAGCCTGCGCCTGGGCGGCGGAGGCGGTTATGCTGCGTCGGATGTTGCCCCACAGGTCCGGCTCCCAGGAGGCGCTGATCGGCAGGCTGTAAAACGTCTTAAGCCCAGACGCCGCCGTGGCTGCGCCGGGCGCCGAGCCCGCCTGAGTGCGGGATTCGGTGATGGAAGGCGCGCTGGACACACTGGGGTAGAGCCCGGAGCGGACGATCTTCACCGCCGCGACGGCCTCGCGGTATTGGGCTTCGGCCTGCAACACGTTCTGATTGTCGATGGCCACCTGCTCTTCGAGCGCGTTCAGATCCGGATCGTTATAGATCTCCCACCACTTGCCTTTAAGCTGGCCGTCGTTGGGCTGCGCCAGCTTCCAGCCCTGTGCTTCCTTGAAGTCGGCGGGAGGCTGCTCCTTGAACGCCGGCGGCACAACCGCGGCGGGCTGCTTATAGGTGGGTCCGGGGGTACATCCGGCCAACGCCAGCGCGCCGGCCAGCGCCGCCACAACCGAGGGCTTCGTGCGTTGCATTGAGCTTTTAGGCCTCCGATACGATCACTGGGGTCTCGCGCCCGCGAACCCGGTTCCACCACTGCTGCAAACGGTCGAAGTAGAGATAGACGACCGGGGTGGTGTAGAGGGTGAGCGCCTGGCTGAGGACCAGGCCGCCGATGATGGTGATGCCGAGCGGACGGCGCAGTTCCGATCCCACGCCCCTGCCGAAGGCCAGCGGGACGGCGCCCAGCATGGCCGCCATGGTGGTCATCAGGATGGGGCGGAAACGCAGCATGCAGGCTTCGAAAATGGCGTCGCGCGAGTTCTTTCCTTCCAGCCGCTCCGCCGCCAGGGCGAAATCGATCATCATGATGGCGTTTTTCTTGACGATGCCGATCAGCAGAATGATGCCGATCATGGCGATCACGCTCAAGTCCGTGTGCGTAACGGTCAGCGCCAGCAGCGCGCCCACGCCGGCCGAGGGGAGCGTGGAGAGAATCGTGATGGGGTGAATGTAACTCTCGTAAAGGATGCCAAGCACCAGGTACACGGTGAGCACCGCGGCGCCGATGAGGATGGGCTGGTTGGACAGCGACTGCATATAAGCCTGCGCGGTTCCGGCGAACATGGTTTGAATGGTGGGCGGGAGCCCGACCTTCTCGGCAGCGGCCTGGATGGCGTCAACCGCATCCCCGAGAGCCACGCCGGGCCGCAAGTTGAACGAAATGGTGATAGCGGGAAACAGGCCCTGGTGGTTGACCGAGAGCGGGGCGGTGGCCGGAGCGAACCGCGCGAAGGCGCTCAGCGGCACCTGGGCCCCGGAGGGCGCGCGCACGTAGATGCTCCGCAGAATCTCCGGGTTCTGCCAGTAGACCGGCGCCACCTCCATCACCACGTGGTACTGGTTCAGCGGCTTGTACATGGTGGAGACCTGGTTCTGGCCGAAGGCGTCGTAGAGGGTGTTGTCGATCAACTGCGGCGAGATGCCGAAGCGCGCCGCGGTGGCGCGGTCGTAAGTGACCAGCGACTGGAGGCCGCGGTTCTGCTGGTCGCTGTTGACGTCGACGATGATCGGGATCTTCGACAGCTCCCGGAACATGCGCGGCGCGTAGGCGTTCAGATCGTCCAGGTTGTCGCCGCGCATGGTGTACTGATACTGCGCGGCGCTGTTGCGGCCGCCGACGCGGATGTCCTGGTTGGCCTGGAGGTAAAGGGTGGCGCCCGGAATCCGTCCCAGCTTGGGCCGCAGCCGCGCAATCACCAGGTCGGCCGAGATTTTGCGTTCCGCCAGCGGCTTGAGCGAGATGAACATGCTGCCGGTGTTGGTGGACCCGCCGCGGCCTCCGCCGGTAAAGCCGTTCACCGCGTCCACCGCCGGATCGGCGGCGACGATGTTCACCATCGGCAACAGGATCTTGTTCATGGCCTGGAACGAGGTATCCTGGTCGGCCAGGATCTGGCCCGAGAGGCGGCCGTTGTCCTGCTGCGGGAAGAAGCCCTTGGGCACTTTGATGAACAGCCGCACGTTGAGGGCGACGGTGGCGAGCAGGACGCACAGCGTGATGAACCGATGCCGCAGCACGAACTGGAGCGAGCTGCCGTAGCCGCCGATCAAGCGCTTGAAGCCGCGGTCGGTGGCGCGGTAGAGCCATCCGTGGTCGGTGTGCTCCTTGAGCATGTGGGCGCACATCATCGGCGTAGCCGTGAGCGACACCACCATGGAAACGCCGATGGCCACCGAAAGCGTCACCGAGAACTCGCGGAACAGGCGGCCCACCACGCCGCCCATCATCAGCAGGGGCAGAAAGACCGACACCAGGGAAATGCTGATGGTCATCACCGTGAAGCCGATTTCCTGGGCCCCCTTGAGCGCGGCCGCGAACGGCTTCATTCCCATTTCGAGGTAGCGGGTGATGTTTTCGATGACCACGATGGCGTCATCCACCACGAAGCCGGTGGAAATGCACAGCGCCATCAGGGACAGGTTGTCCACGCTGTACCCCAGCAGGTACATGACGCCGAAGGTGCCGATGAGAGAAACCGGGACAGCCACGCTGGGGATGAAGGTGGTGCGCGGGTTGCGCAGAAACAAAAACACGACCAGAATCACCAGCAGGATGGATATGACCAGGGTGCGCTCGACGTCGCGCACCGAACCGCGGATGGTAATGGTCTGATCCATCACCACTCGCACGTCGATGGACTGCGGGATGGCGGCCTTCAACTGGGGGAGGGTGGCGCGAATGCGGTCCACGGTATCGATGATGTTGGCGCCCGGCTGGCGGAAAATAACGATCAGCACGCTGGGCCTGCCGTTCATGTAGCCGGCATTGCGCAGGTCTTCGACCGAATCCACCGCGTCGCCCACATCGGCGACGCGCACGGCCGTGCCGTTGTGATAGGCGATCACCATGGGCCGGTAATCGGCCGCTTTAAAGATCTGGTCGCTGGCGCCCACCTCCCACATCCGCAGGCCGTCGGAAAAATGGCCTTTGGGCGCGTTGGTGTTGGCGCCGTTCAGGATGGTGCGCACCTGCTCGAGGCCGATGCCGTAATTGGAGAGCGCGTCGGGATTGAGCTCGATGCGCACGCCGGGCAGCGCGCTGCCGCCCACGAAAACCTGCCCTACTCCCGCAACCTGCGAGAGTTTCTGCGCCATGATGCTGGAAGCCGCATCGTACATGACGCCCTTGTCGACAATCGGGGAGGTGAGCGCCAGCAGCAAGATCGGCGCATCGGCCGGATTCACCTTGCGGTAATTCGGGTTGGAGGGCAGGTTGGTCGGCAGATAGCCACGGGCGGCGGCGATGGCGGCCTGCACGTCGCGCGCGGCGGCATCGATGTTGCGGTTCAGGTCGAATTGCAGGGTGATACTGCTGGAGCCGAGGCCGCTCGACGAAGTCATCTCGGTGACCGCCGCGATGCGGCCGAACTGGCGCTCGAGCGGCGTGGCGACCGAGGTAGCCATGGTCTCCGGGCTGGCCCCCGGCAGGTTGGCGCCCACGTTCACGGTGGGAAAATCCACCTGCGGCAGCGGCGAGACCGGAAGCAGGCGAAACGCCACGCTGCCGGCTAGGGCGATGGCGACCAGCAGCAGCGTGGTGGCAACCGGACGGCGGATGAATGGCTCGCAGATATTCATGGCTTACCGCGCCGCCACCGGCTCCCCGGCTTCCAGATGGCCCTCGCTCTTGTGCGAGAAGCGCCGCGCCAGCCGGTCGAACCAGAGGTAGATCACCGGCGTCGTATAGAGCGTCAGCATCTGGCTGAAGATCAGGCCGCCGATGATGGTGATGCCGAGCGGACGGCGAAGCTCCGATCCCACACCCGTGCCGAAGGCCAGCGGAACCCCGGCCAGCAGCGCCGCCATGGTGGTCATCATGATGGGCCGGAAGCGCAGCAGGCAGGCCTGGTAGATGGCCTTCTCGGGCGCCATGCCCTCTTTGCGCTCCGCGTCCAGCGCGAAATCGATCATCATGATGGCGTTCTTCTTCACGATCCCGATCAGCAGCACGATGCCGATCAACGCAATCACGCTGAAATCGCTGTGGCAGATGTTGAGCGCCAGCAGAGCGCCCACGCCCGCCGAGGGGAGCGTGGACAGGATGGTGACGGGGTGAATGTAGCTTTCGTACAGCACGCCCAACACGATATACACCGTCACCAGCGCCGCCAGAATCAACACCCACTCATTGGCCAGCGCCGACTGAAAGGCTTGCGCGCTGCCTTGAAACGCCGCTTGAATGCTGGCCGGCAGGCCCAGTTGGTCCTTCAGCCGGTTCACCCCGTTCACCGCGTCTCCCAGCGAGGCGCCGGGCGCGAGGTTAAATGAGAACGTCACCACCGGGAACTGGCCCTGATGGTTGACGGTGATGGGCACGGAGATCAGCTCCACCCGGCTGAAGGCGCTCAGCGGCACCTGACCGCCGGTGGGAAAGACGCTGGCCGAGGCGATGGGCGCGGCGAATACGGCGCTCGATCCGGCCGTGGAACTGGCCAGAGCCGCGGTGCTGGCGGAGGCGTTGGGCGCCAGGTTGGAGGGCCCGCTGGCGACGATGGCGCTCGATGACCCTCCCGAGACCACGCCCGTCGATCCCGAAGGATAGCCGGTGCCGGTGCGGATGTAGAGCTCGTTCAGATTCTCGGGGTTGCGCGCGAATTCCCGCGCCACCTCGAGGATCACGTGGTACTGGTTCAACTGCGTGAACATGGTGGAGACTTCGCGCTGGCCATAGGCATCGTACAGGGTCTGATCGATGGTGGAAGGCGTGATGCCGACGCGCGCCGCGGTGTCGCGGTCGAATACCACCCTGGCCCGCAGCCCCTGCACCTGCTGGTCGCTGGCAACGTCGATCAGATCGGGCAGCCGCTTCATGCCTTCCAGCATGCGCGGGGCATAGACGTTCAACTCGTCGGCGCCGGGATCTTCGAGGGTGTACTGAAACTGGGTGCGGCTCACCCGGTCGTCCACCGTGATGTCCTGCACCGGTTGCATGAACAGCGTGATGCCGGCCACTTTTTCCAGCTCCGGCTGCAAGCGCCGGATCACGTCGCTGGCGGAAGCGTCGCGCTTCTCGAGCGGCTTCAGGTTGATCAGCACGCGCCCGCTGTTCAACGTGGTATTGGTGCCGTCGATGCCGATGAACGACGACAGGCTTTCCACCGCCGGGTCTTTCAGAATCACGCCGGTCAGCGAGCGCTGCAGCCGCGACATCTCGGAGAACGACACCGTCTGCGCGGCTTCGGAGACGCCCTGGATCACGCCCGTATCCTGGATGGGGAAAAAGCCCTTGGGGATAAAGTAGAACTGCAACACGGTGATCGCCAGGGTAGCGATGGCGACCAGCAGCGTGATGGTCTGGAACCGCAACACGAATTGCAACGTTCTGCCGTAGAAGGCAATCACCGCATCAAACGCGTACTCGGACTTGCGGTAGAACCATCCCTGCTGCGCCGCGGGAGTGTGCTTCAGCAGCTTGGAGCACATCATGGGCGTAAGGGTGAGCGACACCACCGCCGAGACCAGGATGGTCACCGCCAGCGTGACGGCGAACTCGCGGAACAGGCGGCCGACGATGTCGCCCATGAACAGCAGTGGAATCAGCACCGCGATCAGCGAGATGGTCAGCGACACGATGGTGAAGCCGATCTGCGCGGAGCCGCGCAAGGCGGCTTGCATTGCGCTCTCGCCTTCCTCGATGTAGCGCGCGATATTCTCGATCATCACGATGGCGTCGTCCACCACGAAACCCGTGGAAATGGTGAGCGCCATCAGGGTCAGGTTGTTCAGGCTGTAACCCAGCAGGTACATCACGCCGAAGGTGCCTACCAGCGAAAGCGGGACCGCGACGCTGGGGATCACGGTGGCGGCCAGGTTACGCAGAAACAGGAAGATCACCATCACCACCAGCGCCACCGTCAGCATCAGCTCCAGTTGCACGTCCTCGACGGAGGCGCGGATAGTGCTGGTGCGGTCCGTCAGGATGGTCACGTCGACCGATTTGGGCAGCGAGGCGGTGAGCTGCGGCAGCAGCGCCTTGATGCGGTCCACCACCGAGATGATGTTGGCGCCGGGCTGCCGCTGGATGTTCATGATCACGGCAGGGGTGCGGTTCATCCAGGCCGCCTGGCGCAGGTTTTCGGCCTCGTCTTTCACCACCGCGACATCGGAGAGCTTGATGGGCGCGTTGTTGCGGTACGCGATGACCAGCGGCTTATAGTCGGCGCTCGAAAGCAACTGATCGTTGGCGCCGATCTGGAAAGACTGGTGCGGCCCGTCGAAATTCCCTTTGGCGAGGTTGACGTTGGCGGCCAGGATCGCGCTGCGCAGATCCTCCAGGTTCATGCCGTAGGAGGCCATCTGCGTGGGATTGGCCTGGATGCGCACAGCCGGCTTCTGGCCGCCGCTGATGCTGACCAGGCCTACCCCGGCCAGTTGCGAAATCTTGGGCGCCAGGCGCGTGTCCGCCAGGTCTTCCACCTTGGTGAGCGGCATCGTCTTGGAAGATAGCGCCAGAGTGAGGATGGGCGCGTCGGCGGGATTCGTCTTGCTGTAAATCGGCGGGGCGGGGAGATCGGCGGGGAGGAAGGTGCCGGAGGCGTTGATGGATTGCTGCACCTCTTGTTCGGCGACGTCGATGTTCAGGTTGAGGTTGAATTGCAGGGTGATGACCGAGCTGCCGTCGGAGCTGGTCGAAGTCATCTGCTGCAGGCCGGGCACCTGGCCGAACTGGCGTTCAAGCGGCGCAGTCACCGACGAGGCCATCACGTCCGGGCTGGCGCCGGGGTAGAACGTCGCCACCTGAATGGTGGGGTAATCCACTTCGGGCAGCGCCGATACCGGCAACTGCTTGTACGCGACCGCGCCCGCAAGCAGGATGCCCACCATCAGGAGCGAGGTTGCGACCGGACGAAGAATAAATGTCCGGGACGGGCTCACTGCGGGTTCCCTCGGCCGGCCTTCCCCGTGCCGCCGCGGCCGCTGCGGCCGCCTTGGCCACCTTGACCACCGCGCCCGCCCGCCGGCTGCTCGCCGGCGATGGTGACGACCACCTTGCTGCCTTCGTTCAGCTTGTCGACGCCCTGCATCACCACCACGTCGCCGGCGTCGAGGCCCGAAACCACTTCGGTTTGATCGCCCTCGGTGGTGCCGGCGGTAATATTGCGCACGGTCACCGTGTTATCCGGCTTCACCAAGTACACGTACTTGTTGTCGGTCGTGATCTGCACCGCGCCGCTGGGAATCAGCACCACGCCGTGCTTGGTTTCCACCAGCAGCCGCACGTTGACGAACTGGTTGGGGAACAGCTTGCCGTCCGTGTTGGGATAGTTCGCCCGCAAGCGCAGTGTGCCGGTAGTCTGATCGATCTCGTTATCGATGGTAGCCAGCGTGCCAGTCGCGATCTTCTTGCGCATGTCGCTGAACGTTCCAGCGTCGCGGTCCCAGGCTTCGACCGACAGCTTCTGGCCCGCGAAGTACCGCGGCAGCACCGATTGCAACTTGTCTTCGGGAATGGTGAAAACCACGCTGATCGGCTGAATCTGGGTGACGACGATCAGCCCCGTGGAATCCGTGGCGTGAACGATGTTGCCGGGGTCCACCAGGCGCAAGCCGACGCGCCCGGTGATGGGCGACGCGATGTGGCAGTAAACCAGGTTGACCTTGGCTGCATCGATCTGGCCCTGGTCGTTCTTGACCACCCCTTCTTCCTGCGCCACCAGCGCTTTCTGGGTGGCATATTGTTGCTCGGGAATGGCGTTCTGCTTCAGCAGTCCCGCGTACCGGCTGAGGTCCACGTTGGCGTTGTCGAGCAGCGCCTGGTCGCGCAACAGCGCGCCCTCGGCCTGTTCCAGCGCAGCCTGGTAGGGGCGGGTATCGATCTCCACCAGCGGAGCGCCCTTCTGCACGATGTCGCCTTCCTTGTACTTCACCTCCATCAACTGGCCGTCCACGCGGCTTTTGATGGTGACGGTGCTGAGGGCGGTGACATTTCCAAGCGCTTCCACGTAAACGGCGATGTCGCCCTTTTTGGTGCGGGCGGCGACCACCGGGGTGATGCCGGCGCCGCGGCCGCCGCGGCCCGCGGAACCGGCCGTGGGAGGCGCATTTCCGGTACCGGGGTTGCCGCCAGTGCCCGGTTTGGGCCAGTAATAGTAAGCGATCGCCGCAGCCGCGGCCAGCAGCACCAGCAGCCAAAGCCATCCCTTGCCGGAACGCGGCCTTTGCGGAGGGTCTTCCCGCTGCTGCGCAGGAGCGCCAATCACCGGCGCGGAGGAGGATGATTCGCTCATCGAACGCTCAATCTCTTGGCGGCCCGCTCGGAGGCACGCTTCGTCATCAGATTCAAGTACGCCATTTCACAAATCGGCCGGCCTGCCATCCACCAAGATAGCGCCTTGGGCCGAAACACAAAGATAGCATCGGGCCGCTTTCGCTTGCTTAAGATGGCGACAAGACACCCCGGCGAGGTTACCCCAAACGCTGGTAGCCCTTTCGAGCCGCCCGGCAGGGCGGGGAGCTAGAGTCCGCTGAAAAACGCCAAAAGCATGATGGGCCACGGATGAACACAGATGAACACAGATTAAAAGCGAATTGGCCTATGCGTGTTCATCCGTGGCCTCCGAATGCTTTGCCGGACTTTATCAACAGCCTCTTTAGCATGCCATTTATTAACTCGGTCGCAGCGGGTAATATGAACTACATGCGAATCCTAGCCGCCCTGCTGCTGGCTGGTTGCGCCGCCGCGCAGCCGCCATTCACCCTAAACCAGGTTTTGGGCTCCGCCTTTCCCAGCGGGCTAACCGCTTCACCAGCGGGCGCCAAATTCGCCTGGGTGGAAAACGCGCGCGGCGTGCGTAACATCTGGGTGGCCGAAGCGCCGCGCTACCAGGCGCGCCAAATCACGGCCTACACCCAGGACGACGGTCAGGAACTGGCCGGCCTGGTCTGGACGCCGGCTGGCGATGCCATCGTCTGCACCCGCCTGGAGGGCACGAACCGCGCCGGCGAGTATCCGAACCCCACGCTGGATCCGAAGGGCACCGAACAGGACGTCTGGGTGGTGAGCCTCTCCGGAGCCGCGCCGCGCAAGGTTGGGGAGGGCCATTCACCCGCCGTGGCGGCGCGCGACGGCCGCATGGCGTGGATCAATAAGGGCCAACTCTGGTGGGCGCCAGGCGACGGCAGCACGCTGGGCGTTGCCGTCAAGACTCGCGGCAAGTGCACCGGCCCGGTCTGGTCGCCCGATGGAACGCACGTCGCGTTTGAGAGCGACCGCGGCGACCACGGCTTCATCGGCGTTTACGATACTGCGTCCGGCACTCTGCGCTACCTCGACCCCAGCACCGATCGCGACACGGAGCCCGCCTGGTCGCCCGACGGCCGCAGTGTGGCCTTTATCCGCATTCCATCCACGGGCGTGCGCGACCCGCGCGAGCCGCAGCGCGCCGGCGAACCCTGGTCCATCCGCGTCGCCTCCGCCGAAACCGGCGAGGGCCGCGAAATCTTCCGCGCCCGTCAGGGGCCCGGCAGCGTTTTCCGCGAAATCACCGCCGCCAACCAGCTTCTGTGGGCCGGCTCGCGCCTGGTTTTCCCCTGGGAGGCCGATGGCTGGACGCACCTTTACTCGATTCCCGCCGCCGGCGGCGATCCGCTGTTGCTCACGCCGGGAGCGTTCGAAGTGGAAGAGGTTGCCCTGGCGCCGGATGGCCGCGACGTTTTCTTCAATTCCAATCAGGGCGATAGCGACCGCCGGCATCTGTGGAAGGTGGCCGTTTCGGGCCTCGCGCCGGTACGGGTCACCGGGGGAGACGGCATCGAATGGGCGCCGGCGCCGGCGGCCGATGGCGCGCTCGCGTTTCTCCGCTCCGATGCGCAGCACCCCGCGCACGCCGCCATCCGCATCGGCGCCGATATCCGCGATCTGCATCCCGAATCCATCCCGGCCGATTTCCCGGTTGGCCAAATGGTGACGCCGCAACAGGTGATCTTCTCGAGCGCCGACGGCCTCGCCATCCACGGACAGCTTTTCCTGCCGCCCAATCGAAAACCCGGCAGCCGCGCGCCCGCGATGGTCTTCTTCCACGGCGGCTCGCGGCGCGAAATGCTGCTCGGCTGGCACTACATGTATTACTACGCGAACGCTTACGCGATGAACCAGTACCTCGCCAACAGCGGTTTCGTGGTGCTGTCGGTGAACTACCGCAGCGGCATCGGATACGGCCTGGATTTCCGCGAAGCGCTGCGGTACGGAGCTTCCGGCGGCAGCGAATATAACGACGTGCAGGGCGCCGGCGTGTACCTGCGCTCGCGTTCCGATGTCGATGCGGACCGCATCGGCGCCTGGGGAGGGTCCTATGGCGGGTACCTCACCGCCATGGCGCTGGCGCGCGCGTCGGATCTGTTCCGCGCCGGCGTGGACCTGCACGGGGTTCACGATTGGGCCACCGAGCTCGAAATCCCGGTGACCGCGCCCGATTATCAATTGGCGTTCGAATCGTCGCCGATGGCGTTCCTTTCCACCTGGCGCTCGCCTGTGCTGCTGATTCAAGGCGACGACGACCGCAACGTGCAGTTCAACCAGACCGTGAAACTGGCCGACGCGCTGCGCCGCCAGCACGTGGAGGTGGAAGAACTGGTATTTCCCGACGAGGTACACGATTTCCTGCTCTACCGTACGTGGCTCGCCGCCTATCAAGGCGCCGCGAATTTTCTGGATCGCAAGCTGAAGTAGCTGTGGCGCAGTCGTGCCGACGTTTCTTGGCGGCGTTGGCGGCCCGGAGAAGAAATGTCGAGACGACTCTCGACACAGCAGGCTTGACAGCCCGCGCCACGCGGGTTAGAGCAGCCGCACCAAATGCGAGGCCCCAATGGCCAGCAGCGCGCCGATGGCGGCGCCGGCCAGCACGTCGCTCAGGAAGTGCATGCCCAGCAGAATGCGCGAAGCCGCAATGCTGACGGCGCAGAACAGCAGCCCTACGCCCAAATCGGGGTAGAACGCGGCCAGCGAGAGCGATACCGCAAACGCCGTGATGGTGTGGCCGGAAGGGAAGGAGAACTGGTCGGGCGGGAGCAGGTCGGCCCAACAGTGCGGCTCGCTGGGGCGCTTGCGGCGGGCGGTCTTCTTCAGCTTGAGGAAAAGCGCGATCCCGATGCCGGCCGCGAGGCCTGCCGCGCCCACGGCCATGAACCGCCCCTCGCCGCCGAACAGCAGCAGCACCAGGCCCAGCGCGTACCACAGCCAGCCATCGCCGCCGCGTGTGGCGCAGATCATCCACACGCGAATCCAGCGGGGCGCGGGCCAGCGGTTCACGCGCAGCATCAACCTGTGGTCGCGAAGGGAAATATACGTCCGCATCGCCTCTCCGGAGAACGTCATGCGGCCACCTCCGCGATGGGTGTGGCCCCGCAACCGGCTTCCCTGAGTGCCCGCAGCCGGAGGTAGCGCGCCATCCACCAGCGCGCAAACACGCTCTCTATTACATAGTTTGCGAGTATTACCGCCGGAACCGCAACTCCCAGCGTGGCTACCGGCGCGGTCCACGGGTTTTCCCGCACCATGGAACGGCCGATCGAGAGCACGTCGCGCATCAGTTTCCAAACGCCGCCGGTCTCGCCGCGCACCCTGCCCTGGCCCCGCCGCAGCGCATCCAGGAACTCCTCCTTGGTGCGAGCACGCGGCGCCACCGTGTAGGTGCAGCCCACCGAACCCATGGCGTGCGCGTCGCTGCCGCCCACTTCGGCCAGCGCCGCGCGGTCCGCCAGCACCGCTGCGTTGCCGTTGGCGCGCGCCAGCATGTGGCCGTTGCGGGTCTCCAGAGCCGGGAAGGCCGATTCGAACAGCAGAAAATCTTCCGCCGCGCGCCGGCCGGTCAGGCTGGAGAAGACGTGATTGGCGCTGAAAAAAAGGTTGCGGCCGTCCAGCCACCGGGCCAGCGATTCGAAATCGCGGCGGCGGCGCTGCAACTCCACGTGGTCGCGCTCCGTGATGTCGTACACGCCGATGTGCAGCTCGGTGCCGCTCGGCAGCTTGCAGGTCACTTCCTCGCTCAAGAAGAAATCGGGCTTGGAGCGAAGCGTTTCCGCGGCATCGATGGAATCGTGATCGGTCACGGTCACCAGATCCATGCCGAGCCGTTTCAGCTTTTCATACACGGCCAGCGGATCGTTGTAGCTTTCCCGGCAGACCTTGCGCAGAACCGGGATGGTGCACATGCCGGAGTGGCGGGTGTGGACGTGCAGGTCGCACCGCATACTTCGTTTGTAGAATTAAAACAGCTACAACTAGGTGACACCACCAAAAAACATCGGTTAATCGTCCTGTTTTTTATCACTTGAGTTCCGCAGCGTGACACAATCGAAATGGTGAGACGGCTGGAACTGGTGTATTTCGACGCCGGCGGGGGTCACCGCGCGGCGGCCAACGCCTTGCGCGAGGTGATGGAGCGCGAACGCCGGCCGTTCGACATCCAGCCGATGAACCTGCAGGAACTGCTGGATTCGATGGACGTGTTTCGCCGGCTCACCGGCCTGCGTTTGCAGGATGTCTACAACCTGATGCTCAAAAAGGGTTGGACGCTGGGTTCGCCGCAGCTCATGATGGGCATGCACCTGGTGATCCGCCTGTTTCACCGCAAACAGGTGAAGATGCTCGAAGCGCACTGGCGCGAGAGCCGTCCCGACCTGGTGGTATCGCTGGTGCCCAATTTCGACCGCGCCATCGGCGAAAGCCTGCGCCGCGCGGCGCCCGGCACGCCGCTGGTCACCATCCTCACCGATCTGGCCGACTATCCGCCGCATTTCTGGATCGAGCGGCAGCCGCAGTACTTCATCTGCGGATCGGACCGAGCGGTGGAGCAGGCGCGCGCCATGGGCCACGCCGCCGACCGCATATTGCGCGCCTCGGGCATGATCCTCAGCCCGCGCTTCTATGAAATTGCGCCGCTCAGCGAGGAAGAGCGCGCCGCGGCGCGCCGCGCGTTGGGCTTCGATCCCGCCGCGCCCGTCGGCCTGGTGCTGTTCGGCGGCCAGGGTGCGGAGGTGATGCTCGATATCGCGCGGCGCTTGCCCGACCGGCAGCTCATCCTCATCTGCGGCCACAATCAGAAGCTGCGCGCGCGGCTGGAGAAGATGACGCAATTGCCGCGCCGCGCGCCCGTTTCGATCGTTGGCTTCACCAAGGAGATTCCCCGCTACATGCAGCTTGCCGATTACTTCATCGGCAAGCCCGGCCCGGGGAGCATTTCGGAGGCAGTGTTCATGCGCCTGCCGGTGATCGTCGATTGCAACGCCTGGACGCTGCCGCAGGAGCGCTACAACGCCGTCTGGGTGCGCGAGCAGGGTGTCGGCATCGTGTTAGATAATTTCCGCCACGTGCGCTCCGCCGTCGACCAATTGTTGGATTCCGCCGCCTACGCAAGCTTCCGTGCCGCCACGGAGCGCCAACAGAATCGCGCCGTCTTCGAAATCCCGGAGATGCTGGAGCAGGTGATGAGGTCAAGCTCCGCAGGAGCGTAAAACACATAGCCCATTGAGCAAGCCTCGGGAAAGGACGGCAGTGGCCTCGCCGCTTCGAGCGGCTATAATCACGATTGAATGCTGCTGCTGCTGGTGGTGGAGAACTACGCCGTGGTGGAGCGTCTGCGCGTCCGTTTCCATCCGGGGCTGAATCTGCTGACCGGGGAAACCGGCAGCGGCAAATCGATTGTGGTGGATGCGTTGGGGCTGCTGCTGGGCGGCCGCGCTTCCGCCGATATGATTCGCACGGGCGAGCCGCAGGCGCGCGTGGCCGGCATCTTCGACGTGCGGGAAAACGGCGCGGTGCGCGGAATTCTCGAGCCGGCTGGCCTGGAGACGGAAGACGGCGAATTGCTGATTGAGCGCGAGATTCTGGCCAGCGGCAAGTCGCGCGCTTTCGTCGGCAGCCGGCCGGTGGCCGCCGCGCTGCTGCGCGAGCTGGCTCCTTGCCTGGCCGATATTCACGGACAACACGAGCAGCAGCTTTTGTTTTCGGCCGATGCGCAGCGCGACCTGCTGGACGCCTTCGCCGGAAATGCGGAGCTCGCTCGAAAGGCGGCCGAAGCTTACCGCGGATGGCGCGCGGCGGCGGCCGGCCTCACGGAACTGGAAAGCTCGGAGCAGGAGAAGCTGCGGGCGCTCGATCTGTGGACCTTCCAACTGCGGGAAATCGAAAGCGCCGCGGTGCAGCCGGACGAAGACGCGGCGCTGGAGCGCGAGCGCCGCGTGTTGCAGAACGTGCAGCACCTGGAAGAAGCCGCGGCCACGGCGTACGCCTCGCTGTACGACAGCCCGGAATCGGCGCTGGCGCTGGCGCGCCAGGCTGCGCGGCGCGTCGACGAGTTGTGCCGCATCGACCCTTCGCTCGAAGGCTTGCGCGAGCACCTGAAGGCCGCCGATCTGAGCCTCCAGGAAGCCGCCTATGGACTGCGCGATTACCTTTCGAAGCTGGAGGCGAATCCGCAGCGGCTGGAGGAAGTGGAGACGCGACTGGCCGCGCTGGACCGCTTGAAACGCAAGTATGGCGCATCGCTGGCGGCGGTGATCGAGTTCCTGGAGGAGGTTCGCCGGCAGATCGCCGCCGTCGAACATGCGGGCGAGCGGATGGAAGAGCTGCGGCGGGAACAGGCGCGGCTGGCCGCGGAATTCGAAAAAAGCGCGGCTGAGCTGACCGAGCGGCGTACTGCGGCCGCGCGTAAGATCGAGAAGCGGGTCGCGGCGGAACTGGCGCCGCTGGGCATGGAGCGCGCCGTGTTCCGCGTGGAACTCGACCGCGAGGCGTGGAGCGAGCACGGCGCCGACGCGATCGCGTTTCTGGTTTCCGCCAACCCAGGCGAGGAGCCGCGGCCGCTCGAAAAGGTGGCCTCCGGCGGCGAAATTTCGCGCATCGCCCTGGCGCTGAAGACCTGCCTGGCGTCGGCGCGCCACGCGGGCGAGGCCGGAGCGCAACGCACGCTGGTGTTCGATGAAGTGGATGCTGGCGTGGGCGGCAGCGCGGCGGAAGGCATTGGCCGCCGTCTGAAACGGCTGGCGGGCTCGTCCCAGGTGCTGTGCGTGACGCACCTGCCGCAAATCGCTTCGTTCGCCGATCATCATTACCGCGTAGACAAGCAGGAGGTGCGCGGCCGCACGGTGGCCACGGTCGAGGAGCTGGACGCAGCCGGCCGCACACGCGAAATCGGCCGCATGCTCTCCGGCCAGACGCTGACTCCCGAGGCCCTCAAGCACGCCGCGCAACTGATCAAGCTGAGCGCGGAGTAAGCGGCGGCGGCGGGAAGAAAAGCCGAGACGACTCTCGGCTCGGCAGGCCTGACGGCCCGCGCCACGGTGTTCAGTCATCTGGGAAGGCCGGCGGCGCATGACCGCTCCCTGTGGTCGCGGCTCCGACGCGCGGCTTCGATGCGCTGAGGGTGTAAAATGCTGGCCACGCGTACACTAATCGGGAACCGGGAATCGGCCAGATTCGTACTCGGTGGTAATGTCGAGCTTTTTCGCTGACGTGCGCTATGCCGGCCGGACGCTCGCGAAGTCTCCAGTCTTCTGTTCCATCGCGGTTCTTTCGCTGGCGCTGGGCATCGGCGCCAATGCCGGGATATTCACTCTCCTCGATCAGGTGCTGCTGCACCAGCTTCCCGTGCAACAGCCGCAACGGCTGGCGCAACTGGTCGAGCACGGCGACTGGTACGGCTCCAACAACGGCATGAACGCCCACTCCTATCCGATTTATGAGGATCTGCGCAAACAGAACGAAGTTTTTAGCGGGATGTTCTGCGTTTACTCGACGGACTTCAGCGCCAGCTTCGAGGGACGCAACGAGCGGGTGGCGGGCGAGCTGGTTTCGGGGACGTATTTTCCAGTACTGGGCGTGCGGCCAGCGCTGGGGCGGCTGTTCACGCCGGAGGACGACCGGACTCCCAGCGGCGCGCCGCTGGCGGTGCTCGCGTACAGCTATTGGCAGAACCGGTTCGGCGGCGATCCGTCGGTGGTCGGCAAACAGATCCTGGTGCGCGACCACCGGCTGACCATCGTGGGCGTGGCGGAGCGGAAGTTCGAGGGAGTGCAAGCGCTGTTTCAGGTGCAGATGTTCGTGCCGGTGGCGATGGCCGGAGAGGTGACGGACAAGGAAAAGCCGCTCGAAGATCGCCGGACGCGATGGGTGCAGGTCTTCGGACGGATGAAGCCGGGGGTCGATTTGCGCGAAGTGAAGGCGTCACTTGCTCCGGTTTTCCATCGCGCTGTGGAGATGGAGGTCCAACAGAAGGAATTCGCCCACGCGACGCCGTACACGCGGCAGCAGTTTCTGAAAATGACGCTCGATGCGATTCCGGGCGGGCGCGGGCAGGACGTGGTGCGGCAGTTTCTGGAGGCGCCGCTGTGGGCGATGATGGCGATGGTCGCGCTGGTGCTGCTGATCGCCTGCGCCAATGTGGCGAACCTGATGATTGCGCGGGCGGCGTCGCGGCAGAAGGAGATCGCGGTGCGGCTGGCGCTCGGCGCCGGGCGCGTGCGCATCGTCCGCCAGCTCCTGGTGGAGGGGCTGCTGCTGGCATTGGCCGGCGGACTGGCGGGCTTTATCATTTCGCCTTGGGCCATGCGGCTGCTCATTGGCATCATGCCGGAGATCGACCCGCCGCTGCGGTTCTCCACGGACCCGAACCTCAGCCTGGTGTTTTTCACGATGGCGGTTTCCGTGCTGACGGCGGTGATCTTCGGGCTCGCGCCGGCGCTACAGGCGGCGCGGCCGAACATCGCGCCGGTGCTGAAGGACCAGGCCGGAGCGGTGGTTGGAGGCGGGCAGGCGCTCTGGCGCAAGATGCTGGTGGTGGCGCAAGTGAGCCTCTCGCTGTTGCTGTTGGTCGCCGCCGGACTCTTTGGGCGCAGCCTGCACAACCTGAAAAGCCTCAATCCGGGATTCGAAGTGAGCAACCTGCTGAGTTTCCAGGTGGACCCCACGTTGAACGGCTACAATCCCGAGCGCGCCAAGCTGTTCTACCGGCAATTGCAGGACTCGCTGGCAGCGCTTCCCAGCACCCAGTCGGCGGCGCTGTGCGTGGTTCCGCCACTCACGTTCGACGAATGGGACAGTTCGGTGACGGTGGAAGGTTACGCCGCCAAACAGGGCGAGGACATGAGTCCGCGGGTGAATCACATCTCACCGGGATACTTCGGCACGCTGAAGATTCCGCTCTACCAGGGGCGGGATTTTACCGGACAGGACGCGCTGGGAGCGCCGAAAGTGGCCATCGTCAACGAAAAATTCGCGCAGCGCTATTTCGGCGGGCCGGGCGCGCTGGGACGGCACATCGGCATGGGCGGGGACCCCGGCACGAAGACCGATATCGAGATCGTGGGTGTGGTGCGCGACACCAAGTACAGCCGTATGAACGAGGAGCTGCAGCGACAGGTTTACTTTCCGTACCTCGAGCACGACTGGGCCGCGCAGATGACCGGGTACGTGCGCACGCCGCTTGGCCCCCAGCAGATGTTCCCGATGATCCGCGCGGCGGTGCGCAAGCTGGATGCGAACCTGCCGGTGTCCCAGATGAAGACGGAGGAGAAGCAGCGGGACGATTCGCTCAGCGTGGAGCGCCTGTCGGCTGCGCTCTCGAGCGCATTCGGCGTGCTGGCCACCGTGCTGGCCGCCATCGGGATCTACGGCGTGATGGCGTTCCTGGTGGGGCGGCGGACGCGCGAGATCGGCATTCGCATGGCCCTGGGCGCGTCGGCGGGAGACGTGTTGTGGCTGGTGATGCGGGAGGTGCTGCTGCTGGCCGGGGCGGGCGTGCTGATCGGGCTGCCCGTCGCGCTGCTGGTGACACGGCTGCTGGAGAGCATGCTCTATGGGATTGCGCCGCATGATCCCGCGATTGCCATCGCGGCGACCCTCGGGCTGGTGGCCGTGGCGGCGCTGTCGGGTTACCTGCCCGCCCGCCGGGCAACGCGGGTGGATCCGGTGACTGCGCTGCGATACGAGTGAAAGTGTTATTCACCTATGTAGGGGACAGGAAAGAACGGTGGCCAGGAAAAGCCGAGACGACTCTCGGCTCTGCAGGCCTGGCGGCCCGCGCCACAGGGCTGGGGCTATGCGCTGTCGCCAGCCGGGCCAAGCACTGCGCGGACTTTTCTGGCCAACTGCTCGGGGCTGAACGGCTTCTCGATGAACTGGAAACGTTCGTCGAGCTCGCCATCGATCGAGATGGCATTGTCGGTGTAGCCGGACATGAGCAGCACCTTGATCCCAGGCCGGAGTTGCTTGAGGCGGACGGCCAGCTCGGGACCGCCTAAGTTCGGCATCACCACGTCGGTCAGCACCAGGTGGATATGTTCGAGCTCCCGCTCGCAGATCAGCAGCGCTTCGCCGGCGTTTCCCGCCGCGATCACGCGGTAACCGTAAGCCTTCAGCGCCGCGGCCGTGTAATCGCGGACTTCGGCCAGGTCCTCGACCACCAGGACGGTTTCGTTTCCCCCAAAAACCGCAGCGGCCGGCGGCGTCTCATCGGCCTCCGCTTCGGCCACCGCGGGCAGGTAAATCCGGAACGACGTCCCGCGGCCCGGTTCGCTGTAGACGCTGATGTGGCCGCCGCTCTGCACCACGATGCCTTGGACCATCGACAGCCCGAGCCCGGTCCCCTTGCCGGCCGGCTTGGTGGTGAAGAACGGCTCGAAGATCCGCCGCCGCGTCGCTTCGTCCATTCCCAGGCCGTTGTCGCTCAACGCCAGCGTGACGTAGCGGCCCGCGTTCACCTCGGGATGCAAGCGGGCATAGGTCGCGTCCAGTTCCACGGCGGCCGTCTCAATCAACAGCCTGCCGCCGGACGGCATGGCGTCCCGGGCGTTCACCGCGAGGTTCATGATGACCTGCTCCAGGTGATGCGGATCGGCGCGCACGGTGCCGCTCACCGCTTCGAGCGCGACGCGCACCTCCACGTCCTCTCCCATCAAGCGCTCCAGCATAGGCCGCAGATCCGACACCACGCGGTTAAGGTCCAGCACGCGCGGCCGCAGGATCTGTTTGCGGCTGAAGGCCAGCAGTTGCCGGGTCAATCCCACGGCGCGTTCCCCGGCCTTATGGATTTCTTCCAGCGAGGACCAGAGCGGATCGGAAGGCGTCAAGTCGGTCAGCACAAGCTGGCTGTAGCCATTGATCACCGTCAGGAGGTTATTGAAGTCATGCGCCACGCCCCCGGCCAGGCGGCCGATGGACTCCATTTTTTGCGCTTGAAACAGTTGCTCCTCCAATTTCGCTTTTTCCGCCTCAGCCCGCTTCCTGTCGGCAATGTCGCGGGCAAATGCGGCGATATAGAGCGGAGCGCCGTTGTCGTCGCGGATCTGGAACGTGGTTACCTCCACGTCGATCGGCTGACCCGTTTTTAGGTGCCGCAGACGCGACTCGCCGGACCAGTATCCGCGGTTCACGGTCGCGGCTAAGTCAGCCCGCGCTTGTTCCCGATCAATGTCCGCAAATAGTTCGAAAATGGTATTCTGGCAGGCCTCCTCGAGGGAAGCCAGCCCAACCAAAGTCATGGCGGCGCGGTTCAGATAGACGACGCGGCCTTCGAGTGTCAGGATACCGATGGCATCACGGTTCATGGCCACCAGAGTTGCCAGTTTCCTCTGCTCCTCCTCGGCTTGTTTTTGTTCAGTAATATCCCTGACGGCGCCGACGGTTCGCACCGGCCGGCGCTGAGCGCCCTCCCCCGTGAAGCACGTCCGGGACCGGGTGCTGGTCCAACGGATGGATCCGTCGGGGAGCACAATCCGGTGCTCCTCGTCGAACAAGCCGTCCCCTGCCGGATCATGGGCGCGCTTGACGGCCGCTGCAGTCCGCTCCCGGTCATCGGGGTAGATGCATTTGAGAAACGCCGGCAGCGTTACAGGTTCCTCGCGTCCCCAGCCATGGATCTCCCACATCTCCGGCGACCAGTAAATGGCGCCGGCGGCGTGGTCGTGATCGAAAATGCCGATACCGGAAACGCGGACTGCCTGCCGCAATCTCTCCTCGCTTTGGTATAAGGATGCTTCCACGCGTTTCCGCTCGGTGATATCCGACACCGCGCCGTACATACGGTACGGCTCCCCGGAGTCGTTGTAGAGGAACCCGCCCCGGCTGAAGAGCCAATGCTCGCTTCCGTCCGGCCAGACGACGCGGAACTCGTGGGAAAAGATGCTATGGGAGGCGCGCGCCGCATCCACATCGCGATTCACTCCGGGCAGATCGTCCGGATGGACGCGTTTTGCAAAGGCGTCATATGTCCCATCGAAACCACCGGGCTCGTAGCCGTACATGCGCTCGGTACGTTCGTCCCAGATGATCTTTCCCGCCCGGTAATCCCAATCGAACGGACCCAGTGCCGCGACTTCCATGGCCAATTCCAAGCGGCGTTCACTGGCGGAGAGCGCCGCCTCGGCCTGGCGCCGACGCTCCACGCCGTCCAGATGCTCCAAGCAGAATGCCACGTCCAGCGTGACTTGCTGGAGCAACTCCACCTGGTCGGGACCGAACGCGCCGGGTTCGAGAGTATAAACGGAGAGTAACCCGCGCGGCGATCCGCCGGTGAGGATGGGGAACGAGGCTGAAGCGCGCCAAGCGGATTCCGCGGCGGCCTCTCGCCAGCGGAGCGTGCGGGGATCCTTCAGAAAATCGTTGCAGACATAGGGAGTGGCTGATCGGAAAGCGGTTCCCGAGGGGCCTTGGCCCTCGGGCCTTTCGTCGCCGAACACCCGGATGCGGTCCGCGTAGCAGTGCGGATCGCCGAACCGGGCCACCGGGACCAATTCGTGGGTCACCGGGTCATGCCAGGAAATCAGCGCCATGGCGAACTTTCCGACTTCCACCAGCACGCGCACCACTGCGTCCAGCAGTTCCTGCCGCGACTGGCTGCGAACCACGGCGTGGCTGACACGGCTGGACGCAACGTAGAGCCTGCCAAATCGCTCGATCTCAGCCTGGAGTGCCGCCTCGGTCATCTGTGGCTTACGGAGCGGTACCGGCGTTCATGCCCGGCGCGCTTCCATCGACCCCCTTTCACCGATTACAACGCCGGAATCGCGGCGCATCGAGATTTCTCCTTAGTGCGAAGTATGCACCACGGAGCCAATTGCGGCAAGCCCCAGATTTGGATTTTGCCGGCACTCAGGCGCTTTCAGCCCCGAAAACGCCGAGAAACGTCCGGCTCGCAGGGCAACGGACGCGCTCCGGCGCGGCATCCGGCCATGAGCGCCGGCGAAAAACGCAAAGACGTGTCCGGGTGTATACTGACACGAACCGGAGTACAAAAGGGGAACTCCGGCCAACGCAAGACTGCCAGTCCATGATCGGCACAACCGTCACCCATTACCGCATCGTCTCTAAGCTGGGCGAAGGCGGGATGGGAGTGGTTTATGAAGCCGAGGACCTCACCCTGGGACGGCGTGTGGCGCTCAAGTTCTGTTTGAGCGGCCGCGACGACGCGAAACTGCGCGCCAACCTGCTCAAGGAAGCGCGCGCCGCTTCCTCGCTTTCGCACCCGAACATCGCGCACATCTACGAGTTCGTCGAGGACCCCGGCGGCGACGCGTTCATCTCGATGGAACTGGTGTCCGGCGCCAATTTGGCGCGCACCCTCGGCCAGCGGCGCCTGAGTATCGAAGAGACGCTGAAAGTGGCCACCGGGGTGGCCTCGGGGCTGGCCGAAGCGCACCGGCATGGCGTCATCCACCGCGACATCAAGCCCGGCAACATCCAGATCACCTCGGAGGGCGAGGTGAAGGTGCTCGACTTCGGCATCGCGCGGCCGGCCGCCCTGCACGCGGCGGGCGAGGCCAGGACGGACGTCACGCGGACCATCGAGGGCTTCTCCGGAACGCTGCTGTATATGTCGCCCGAACAGGCGTCCGGCGAAGTCCTGGATGCGCGCTCGGACCTTTTCTCGCTGGGCGTGGTGCTGTACGAATGCCTGACCGGCAGGGCGCCGTTCGCGGCGGACTCCCTCCCGGCGGTGATGGCGCGATTGCTGACCTGGGCGCCTCCGCGGCCTTCGCGGCTGAATCCGCAGTCGCCGGCCCACCTCGACCGCATCATCCTCAAGCTGCTCGAGAAGGACCGCGAGAAACGTTACGCATCCGCCGACGAACTGTTGGCCGACCTGCGGGCTCCCGCACGCGTCCACTCGCGGCGCCGGGCAGTGGCTGCGCTGGCCGGAGGACTGGTCTGCGCCGGAGGCGGCGTTGCAGCGTGGTTGTGGAATGCGAAGCGCCACCGCGACCCTGCGCCGGCAGCGGTTGGGTGGTATCGCGACGGCCTGGCGGCGCTGCGCTACGGCAGCTATCACCGGGCCAGCAAGGACCTCGCCCGTGCGGCGGAGATCGACCCTCGATACGCCATGGCGCACGCCTACCTGGCCGAAGCCTGGTACGAGCTCGACTACCTGGAACGCGCCAAGGACGAATTGCTGAAAGCGATGGCGTCGCTCGATTCGCTGCCGGCGGCCGAGCAACTGCATCTCGACGCGATCCATCAGACGGTCATCGGCGAGTTCAAGATTGCGGTGGGGAAGTACCAGGAAATCGCGAGGATGGTGGCGCCGGACGAGCGCGGCGGTGCGCTGCTCGAGCTGGGCCGCGCGCAGGAACGCAACCAGGACACGAAACAAGCCATGGCGACGTATTCCGAAGCGATTCGTTTGGACGCGCAGAACGCCGCGGCCTGGCTGCGGCTGGGAGCGCTCGAGGCCCGGACCGGCGCGCGGGAGGACTCCGCCCGCGCGCTCGACCGCGCGGAGAACCTGTTCCAGGCCGCTTCCAATCTCGAGGGCGCGACCGAGTGCCTCTACATTCGCGCCCGGTATGCGGCCACTCCCGCCCAGGCCCGCGACCTGATCGGCAAGGCGCAATCGGCGGCCCGCGTCACGGGCAACGATCAGCAGCAGATCAAGCTCCTGCTGTTATCGAGCAACGTCTATCTCGAGGCCGGCGAAACCGCCGAAGCGCTGGACGACGCCAACCGCGCCATCGCCATCGCGCGCGCCGACGGCATCGAGAACCTGGTCTCGCGGGGGCTGATCGACCTGGGCAACGCGCTGTTCGTCAAGAACCGCACCGCCGAGGCCTTGCGCACCATCGAGGAAGCGCTCGACATCTCCCGGCGGAACGGCGAGAAGCGGAGCGAGGCGCGCGCGCTGGTGAACCTGGGCAGCATCCGCATCCAGACGGGGGACATGGCGCGGGGCTGGCAGGACGTGCAGACCGCGCTCAACTACTACCGGCAGGGCAGTTACCGCACGGAAGCCGCGCTGGCCCTGATCCTGCTGGGCCGTGCCGCGCGCGATAAGGGCGACTACGAGGGCGCGCACCGCGCCTTTGCGGATACATTGGCCACGCTGAAGCCGGCCGAGCCGTCGCTGCCGCGGGCGCTGGCGCAGGAAGGGTTGGCCTCGCTCGAAATGCTCCAGGACCAATGGCCGCAGGCGCGGCGCTTGTTTGACGAGACGCGGCGCGTCTTCGAGGCCATCGGCAATTCCTCCGGCGTGGCCATCAACCAACTCAACGTGGCCCTGATCGACGCCATGCTCGGCCACAAACTCGACGGCACGGCGGTGTCGCAACAGGCCGCGCAATCCGATCCTGTGAGCGCGCTTAAAATCGTTTTGCTGGAGGAACATTTCGGCGAGGCCCGCGCGAAAGCCGAGTCCCTGCTCCGCGGCGCCGATGCGAGCGACCTGGATACGCGGTGCGAGGCCAGCCTGGTGCTGGGCCTCGCGCTGGCCCGCTCCGGCGCCGGAGCACGCGGCCTGGAGGCGTGCCGCAAGGCGCTCGAGCTGGCCGAAGCGACCGGCAGGCCGGCGGAGAAAGCCGACGCGCTGCTGGCCTCGGCGGAAGCGGCGCTGGCCGCCGGCGATCGCGCGGCGGCCGCCGAGAGCGCCGGCCGCGCGCGGGCCTTGCTCGAATCGGCCAAGCGGCCGGAATCGCTCTGGCGCGCGTGCGTGCTGCTGCTGCGGTCCGGCCTAGCCGGGGGCGCTGCCGCCGCCGAGGCGGCCGCGGCGCTCGGCGAACTGAAGGCCTCCTGGCCCAAGGAGGATTTTCGATCTTACTTGAACCGCCCTGGTCCGCGGCGCATGCATGCGGAACTGCTGCGCGTCAACCCGGCGGCGCCTACAATCGACTGATGGAAAGGAACAAACCAATGACACGGCTCACACTCGTAACTGCTCTCACCCTCGCGGTTCTGCTGCTGTGCGGCAGCCCATCGCAGATACAGGCTCAAAGCGACACGAAGATCGTGATTGGAGACGGAGGCTCGATCCTGATGCGCCTCGATGGACGGGATGCAGGCAAGACCTGGACCGTCAACCCGGACGAAATACTGCACGGGAACTCGAATGGCGTACTGGTCGGCTTGCAGATCTTCGATGGGACCACCGATCAGTGCAACGGGAACCCGTCGTTATGCGGCGTCGACGCGACCAAGCCCTGGTCCATCCAGGTGACCTACGTCACCGGAGGGATTACCATCGAATCCGTTACTTCCGAGAGGGGCGTGCACCTGACGAAAAGCGGCGGACTCCCCTTCGACCAGTGGTACCACACCAAGAATGTCGACGAACGTGAGCTCGGCAAACATGGCGACGGCAACCACATAACCGGCATCACGGTGGCTGGCAAAAACCTGTGCTCCGGCAAAGGCTGCCAAGTCATCGCGAACTATTCGCCGCGCTAGGACCTCGCGCCCGGCCCATTGTGGGGCAGGTTGATAACCTGCGCGCCGATTGTTCAATCGGCGCAGCCGGGCGAAGCCCGGCCTGCTCTTTGTACCGCCGTAGCTCGGTAACGCCGGCGGTCTTTGGTCTTTGCCGCGCCGGTCTCTATTCCTATCCACCGCAGCCGCCGCAATATCACAAACACCGCCGGCGCTACCGCGCAGTGACAAGCCATTTTCCCCACTAACTCAACCACTTACGTCTCCAAACCCTTGACACGCCCTCCATACTGAAATCAGGACTGCGGCGCCAGGCTCCGCTGCTAGCCCTTCTCTTTGGCCAGAGACCGTTGCACTGAGTTGATACTGAACTTCCGGCGCCCGTTAAAGGCATGCGGGGTCCCCCTCGGGCTGGACTCTCGACGGAAGACTTTGGATTCCGGAATTCATAACCGCCGGCGGAATACGGATAGCAGTTATCGCCGCCCGCTCGGATAACAGCGAGTAAGGAACGAATCGACACGATATTGTCCGCCATCCAGCGGGCTCACATCGACGAAGTTCCTGCTTAAATCATTGGGTGGCCGATACGCACGGCGATAAGTCCGCGAAGCCCGGCCACCCGCAACGCACTCCTATCTTCTTCCATTCATAACTCGCGGCCGTAGTGCGCCCCTCCCCCAACCGTAGGGGCCCGGCCCGCCCGGCCGCGAAGCCCCTGCAAGTTTCCTCTTGCGTTTTACTGTACTATCAGTAATAATACACACGTGATCCCGTTCCGCCTGGTCTTCCAACCCGGCGTCGCTCTCTCCGAGCAGATTATCTACGCTGCCACCAAGGCTATCGTCTCCGGCCAGCTTCGTCCCAGAGATCCTTTCCCCAGCGTCCGCGCGCTCAGCAAGGAACTGAAAATCAATCCCAACACGGCCCACAAAGTGGTCATGCAACTGACCGCGCAAGGGCTGGTCGAGGTCCTTCCCGGTATCGGGACGGTGGTTGCCGCGGCGCTCCCCAAGCCAACCGCCGCCGCACGTGCCGGCTTGCTGGGGGGCGAGATCGAAGGGCTGGTAGTGGAAGCCAAGAAGCTCGGCATGCAACTGGAAGACGTACTGGCCGCGGTCGCGCGGCACTGGCAGAGCCTGGGCGGAACGGAGCCGGCGCAACCCGCGAAAGGGGGACGCAAAACTTAATGAGTAGCCCCATCTCGACCGACAACCTGTCGAAAGCTTTCCGCCGCACCGAAGCGGTCAACGCGTTGGACCTCGAGGTACCCGAGGGCAGCATCTACGCGCTGATCGGCCCCAATGGCGCCGGCAAGACAACCACCATCAAGCTGCTGATGAACATCCTGCGCGCCTCCGCCGGCTCCGCCGAAGTGCTGGGCGTGGACTCGCGCCGTCTTTCGCCCCGCGAGTTCGCGCGCATCGGCTACGTCTCGGAAAACCAGGAAATGCCCGAGTGGATGACGGTGGATTACTTTCTGAGCTACCTGCGGCCGTTCTACTCGGCGTGGGACGACGCGCTGGCCGAGGACCTGGTGCGCCAGTTCGAGCTTCCGCGCGACCGCAAGCTGCGCCACCTCTCGCGCGGCATGCGAATGAAAGCGGCGCTGGCCTCGTCGCTGGCGTACCGTCCCGAACTGGTGGTGCTTGACGAGCCCTTCACTGGCCTCGACGCGCTGGTGCGCGATGAATTCACCAGGAGCCTGCTGGAGCGCGCCGAAGGTACCACCATCCTGATCTCCTCGCACGATCTCGCCGAGATTGAGAACTTCGCCAGTCACGTAGGCTATATCGAAGAAGGGCGCCTTAAATTCGCCGAAGAAATGAGCACGCTGGCCGACCGGTTTCGCCAAGTGGAGTTGACCTTCGAAGCGCCGCCGCCGCTGCCCGCCGACTGGCCCGCGGCGTGGATGCGGCCCGAGACTTCGGCCGCCGTGCTGCGCTTCATCGACAGCCGGTTCGACGGCGAGCGAACGCCGGCGCAAATCCGAAGCCTTTTCCCGGAGGCGCGCAACGTCGAATTTCATGCGATGTCGTTACGCGAGATCTTTGTGGCGCTGGCGATGGCCGGCCGTCACGCGAAGGCGGCCTGACGCGGAGAGACCATGCGACAAGCCATCCATATATTCCGCAAAGACGCCAGGCATTGCTGGCCGTTCGTCGCCGCGGTGATGGCGCTCACCGCGGTTCACGCCTGGCAGGCGTCCGTTGACACGCCATTGCCCGACTATTATCGCCTCTTCACTTCCGATTCTCTGATCGCTCTTCTGATGGTGCTGGCGTGGTGGCTCGTCATCGGCGCCGCAGTCCATGGAGAATGCCTGACCGGGGACCGCCAGTTCTGGACCACGCGGCCGTATTCGTGGAAAAGCCTGCTAGCCGCCAAGCTAGTGTTCTTCGCCGTATTTCTCGCACTGCCGTTTTTCATTTCCGATTGCATCATCCTTAAGGCGAGCGGGTTCAACCCGCTCGATCTGATTCCCGGTCTGCTCCGCCGCCAGTGCTGGCTTCTGGCGTTTCTGGTCCTGCCGTTCATCGTGGCCGCGCTGACCCGGGCGACTCGCGAGCTAGTCCTGGCCATTCTCGTATCGTTCCTCGCTTTCTATGTTGCCATGAGCGTGCTGACCACGCCCCTCGTCAACCCGACGGGGATGGTACGTCCAGCACCTGAGTGGATCGGGGTCGCGGCTACCTGGCTCGCGCCCGTATTGGGACTCCCGCTGGTCGTCTGGCAATATGCGCGCCGCCGGACCATCCTGGTGCTGGTGCTCGCGATCGCCTGCTTCGGGTTGGTGCCCGTAGTCGCCGGTTTGTGGTTGCGAATGCATTGGCGCCCTTACCCGGATTCGAGGTACAGGAACGTAGCAGTCCGGTTGGCCGCCGATCCCGGACCGGCGGATCCCGTCATCGCGGAGGGACGGGCGCGAGGTCTGATCGGTATCCCGGTGACGTTCAACGGCTGGCCGCGAGACATGATGATCCCCCGGGTAATGGGAGCGGGGGTTTGGCCGGAGCCGAAAGAGGGCGTCCCCTACGGGTCATCAGACGCCAGCTTGACCGCCTCCAGCGACGGGCGTGAGTGGATTTGGGTCCCTATCCGCGATCTTCGGTATTGGCCAAAGGTCGACATGGCTGTGACATTCGAACTTGCGCTCTATGATCGCCAACGCAGGGCCGACATGTTTTCAGGGAGCGGCTGGACCCGCGTTCCGGGATTCGGCAATGTCCGGCTGTTGGAGGGTGTCGGCGGAGGATACCCGGTGTGGCGTACCGCCATTCAGCCCGCTGAGCTCGGCTGGACCTACGGCCTTCGCGACGCCCAGAAACAGCTTGCCAGCGACGCCATGTGGTCCTTGGTAATGGACGACCAGCCCGCTTCCCCCGCATGGTTCCAGGCGAGTCCTGTCTATACGTACGCGGGGAAGTTCATGTCGTACGTTGCCAGTGGGGCGGCGGCCGGAACGAACTGGGGAATGCCTGTGGTGCGCCATCCCAGTCAGGAGCCGCTGGTTTTCACCGCCCGCCGCCAAGTCGCCACGTTCTACCCCAAGTTGGTAATCCCGCAGGTCCGGCTGGCCGGCTATGAGATCCCCCGTTGAGAACACCCCATGCGACAAGCCATCCACATTTTCCGCAAAGACGTCAGACACTGCTGGCCCTATATCGCCGGGGTGATTGCAGCCACCGCGGTTCACGCTTGGCAGGAATCTCCGGAAGCATCGAATCCCCCAGGGCAAGTCGACATGTCCGGTGTCCTGCTCGCACTACTCATGGCGCTGGCGTGGTGGCTCGTTATCGGCAACGCGGTCCATGGGGAAAGCCTGATCGGTGACCGCCAGTTCTGGACCACGCGGCCTTACTCGTGGAAAAGTTTGTTGACCGCCAAGTTACTTTTCGTCGCCGCTTTCCTAATGCTGCCGCTGTTGATTTCCGATTACGCCATCCTTCTGGCGAGCGGGTTCAACCCGCTGGATCTGATTCCCGGCCTGCTCTGGCGTCAAGCCTGGTTTCTGGCTTTTCTCGCCCTCCCGTTCGTCTTGGCCGCGCTGTCTAGGGCGACTCGCGAGTTTGTGCTGGCCGGCATTGTGTTCTACGTCGTTACCTGCCTTGGCTTGGCCGCGTTATCCATTCCAGCCATTGGGACTTGGTTGACGCACTTGGAAAGGCCTCCGCGGATTTGGGACTTCGCGCTGTGGCTGATGCCCGTGGCCGGATTCTCGCTTGTCGTGTGGCAGTACGCGCGCCGCCGGACCGTCCTGGTCCGCGTGTTCGCGATCGCGCTCGGAGGATTGGCGCCGGTCGTGATAGCGATGTCGCTGGCGCGGATGGCTTCGTCGAATCCCACTGCCCCGCAAGATGACCCAAGGTATCGGAACATCACGCTCCAGTTAGCTGCCGATCCCGGACAGGCAAACCCAGTCGAGGTTGACAGCCAGACAAAGGGCTGGGTCACTATCCCGGTGAAGCTCAGCGGCTGGCCTCCGGACCTGGCGAATTGTATGGTGTCGGGAGTGGCCACGTCCGCGCCGGGGACGGTACACGCGCGAAAGGAGAGCCCAGGATACATATTAGGCACCACGACCAACGCCACCATCCGCGGGTGCGAGTCGCTCGTGTTCTCTATCGACGACACTAAGACACAGCCTGCGAAGAATGTGGACCTGTGGGTGACTGTTTTTCTTAAGCTCTACCAACGCCAGGCGACGGTAGACCTACAGCCCGAGGGCGGTTGGACCCGCGTCCCGGGATTCGGCAACGTCAGGTGGCAGGAAAACGCCCACATAAATGGACCATATCTTATCTGGCGCACCGCGCTCAAGCCTGGCACGCCCGGATGGGCTTACAGCCTTAGCGACGGCAAGTCCGAGCTTGTCACGGATGCCGAGTGGCCTTGGTTGGGGAATGTCTGGCCCGCTTCTCCCGCCTGGTTCGCAATGAGTCCCGTCTACTCGTACGGGGCTGCTGGACTGACGGTGGTCCACGCCGGTTCGCAAGCCGTCGCGCACGCTCCCACTCCGCGGCCGCTGGTCCTCACCATCAAGCGCCTGGTCGCCACACTGCCGCGCGAGTTGAAAATCCCCAACGTCCGGCTGGCCAAGTAGGACGGGCCATCGGTTTTTGTGGCCTGTCGTTTTTATATCGTGTCGCTGCCGCGGAAGACAGGCGACAAAAAGCGATCGCCTATCCCACCACCACCCACTGCGATTTCCAATACAATTAGCGGTGCATGGCATTCCCTCTGAAGGTTCTCACCGCCCTTATGTCACTCGAAGCTTTGGGCGCGCAGCCCTATACGCGCGGCGTCGGCGTGTATCCGGGAGATCCGCGGCAGGATTGGTCGCCGGCGGCCGAGATCGATTCGGCCACCTATCGCAACCTGGCGCTCCACCGGCCGGCCTACCAGTCCAGCAGTTACGACTACAACCTCACCGCGCAACTGATCACCGACGGCATTCGGGAAACCGCGCCGCCGCGCTTCTTGCGCATCGCCACCAGTGAGCAGGGTGTGCTCCCGAAGAAGCAGCGCGAGTTGCTGTTTGACGGCAATTGGGCGACCGTCATCGCCATGACCGGCCGCCATGTGTGGGTCCAGGTGGAATGGGGCGGCGCGCCGCCGCCGGAAATCGACCGGCTGGATGGGCTGGCCACGCTGTCGGCGGGCGGCGACAACCAGGAGTGGACGTGCGTTCTCTCGGCGTCGGCGGATGGGCAGGCATGGACCGAGCTGGGCCGCGCGTGGGGCATGGCGCATCCCGGCGTCGAGATCAAGCCCTCCATCGCGCTCCATCAGCCCAACCGAAGCCGGTACTATCGCATCGATTTCGAAACCGGGCGCCCGCTCAACTGGCGGATTGCGGAACTCTCGTTCAGCAATGGCAAGACGCCAGTGCATGCGGGCGGCCCGTACGAATTCTCGAGTGCCTGGATGAGCGCCGCGGCTGGCGAACAGTGGGTGTCAGTCGATCTGGGTGCGCCTTGCAACTTCGATCGGATCGCGCTCTACTGGATCCGCCGGGCCGCCGAAGGCGCCATCCAAATCTCCGATGACGGGCGCGACTGGCACACTCTGCAAGCCTTGCCCGCCGCCGATCGCGCCATCGACGATATCCGCCTCGCCAGCCCGGCGCGTGCGCGTTGGGTGCGCGTGATGCTGACCAAGGCGCAAACCGACGAGCCGTACATTCTGAGCGAGCTCGAAGTATGGGGCAAGGGCGGCCCGGTGCCGCGCGCGAAGCCAGCGGCGGCAGCCACCGCCGATGGCCGGCTGCCGCTCGCTGGCGGCGCATGGCGCGTCGAACGAGCGTCGCAAGTGAAAGCCTCGGGCGCCGCGCTTTCGACGGCCGGGTTCAAGGACGCCGCGTGGATGATCGCCACCGTGCCCGCCACCGTGCTTTCCAGTTACTTCAACGCCGGCGCCATCCCCGATCCCAATTATGGCGACAACCAGAACGCTATTTCGGATTCCTTCTTCTACTCCGATTTTTGGTACCGCACCGAATTCGCTGCACCGGCGGCCGTCGCCGGCCGCCACGTTTTCCTCAATTTCGATGGCGTGAACTGGAAAGCGGAAGTGTTCCTCAACGGCCAGCGGCTGGGCCGCATCGACGGTGGCTTTATGACTGGCCGTTTCGACGTGACTGCGCTGCTGCGCCCCGGGCAGCCCAACGCGCTGGCCGTGCGCATCGTCAAGAATGCCAACCCGGGCAGCATCACCGAAAAAGATTTTCAGAGCCCCGGCAAGAACGGCGGCGTGCTGGGCGCGGATAATCCCACCATGCACGCTTCGGTCGGCTGGGACTGGATTCCCACCATACGCGGCCGCAACACCGGCATCTGGGGCGACGTGTATCTGGCCTCGACCGGCGCCGTGAGCATCGAAAACCCGCAGGCCGACACGATTTCGATCGCGGCCGATGGATCGTCGGCGGAGGTCGCACTGGAGGCTACGCTGGTCAATCATTCCGCCGCCGCCCTAAGCGGCAAGCTGCGCGGGCGCTTCGGCGAGGCTGCTTTTGAGCGGGCCGTCACGATTGCCGCCAATGCCGCTAAGACGGTGAAGCTCGATCCCGCCGCCGAACCCGCGCTGCGCCTGCGCAATCCCAAGCTGTGGTGGCCGAACGGATACGGCGATCCCAATCTGTACCGCGTGGAACTGGAGTTTGCCGCGGGCGGCGCGGTCTCGGACCGCCAGTCGTTCAACGCCGGTGTGCGCCGGTTCACCTACAGCGAGGAGGGCGGCGCCCTGCGCATCTTTATCAATGGGCGCCGCTTCGTGGCGCGCGGCGGGAATTGGGGCTTCCCCGAATCCATGCTCCGCTATCGGGCGCGTGAGTACGACGCGGCGGTGCGCTATCACCGCGACATGAATTTCACCATGATCCGTAACTGGGTGGGGCAAACCGGCGACGAAGCTTTTTACGATGCGTGCGACCGTTACGGGATTGTGGTCTGGCAGGATTTCTGGCTGGCCAACCCTTGGGACGGCCCGGACCCGGACGATCCCGCGATGTTCCTGGCCAACGCCCGCGATTATGTGCTACGCATGCGCCATCACCCTTCCATCGGCCTCTATGTAGGCCGCAATGAAGGGTACCCGCCGGAACCGATCGAGCGCGGACTGCGCGGCATCCTGGCCGAACTGGCGCCCGCCATCCATTACATTTCCAGCTCGGCCGACGACGTCGTTACCGGCCATGGCCCATATAACGCCCTATCGCCCCGTTTCTACTTCGAGCAAAAGGCCACGCCCAAGCTATCGAGCGAGCTCGGCATGCCCAACATCGTCACCATGGACAGCCTGCGCCAGATGATGCCCGAAGAGGCTCGCTGGCCGCAGGGCGACGTGTGGGGGATGCACGATTTCAGCCTCGGCGGCGCGCAGCGCGGAGCGTCGTTCCGCGGAATGATCGACAAGAATTATGGCGGCGCTTCCAACGTCGAGGACTGGATCGAACTGGCGCAATTTATCAATTACGACGGCTACCGCGCCATGTTCGAAGCCCAGGGCAAGAACCGCATGGGCATGCTGCTGTGGATGAGCCATCCCTGCTGGCCCTCCTTCGTGTGGCAGACCTACGATTATTATTTCGACCCGACGGCCGGCTACTTCGGCGCCAAGAAGGGCTCTGAGCCGCTGCATATCCAGTGGAACCCAATCACCGACAACGTCGAAGTGGTCAATTACAGCGGCGGCAACGCCAAGGGCCTCCTCGCCACGGCCGAAGTCATCAATATGGATGGCAAGGTTGTGTGGAGTAGGTCGGTTAACGTGGATAGCCCCGAGGATAGCGTGGCCACTCCCATCCATCTCGATTTCCCCGACACGCTGATGCCGGTGCATTTCATTCGCTTGTGGTTGATCGGCGGAGATGCGACGCTCTCGCAGAACTTCTATCTGCGCGGCAAGGAGGAAAATGATTTTCGCGCCATCCGCACATTGCCCAAGGTTACTGTGAGAGCCACAACCCACGTGGAACGGGAAGGCAGCGAATGGGTGCTCACGACCGTGTTGCACAACGCGTCGACGCAGCCCGCCCTGATGGTGACCGTGAAGGCGGTGCGCGAGAAGAGCGGCGACCGCATCCTGCCGGCGCTCTACAGCGACAACTACATCGCGCTGATGCCCGGCGAAGAGGAACGCATCATGACCAGGCTGAACGACGCCGATACGCGGGGCGAGCGCCCGGCGATCGTTGTCGGCGGATTCAACGTAGCAGCGGCGCGCTAACCGGTCTTGCAACTCGCCAAAGACTCGCACTAAACCGCTCCCTGACGGTCGCGGCTCCGATGCGCTCTCAGAGCCGCGACCGTTAGGGAGCGGTCGAAGGAGCATTCGCTGCGCCTCTTGTTTATAATTAGAGAAAGCACGGCAACACCTTTCGGGGAGAGAACGAGCCTTTTTATCGATATACACAGGGGCCGGATGAGTCTATTTATTTACAGCCACGTGCGGACGGCCTCATGAGCGCCGACTTGTTTCTGACTCATCTGCGGGCGCTTGAAGCCGAGAGCATCCACATCATCCGCGAGGTGGCCGCGGAGTTTCAGAAGCCCGTGATGCTGTATTCCATCGGCAAGGACTCCTCGGTAATGGTGCGCCTGGCGCAGAAGGCTTTTCACCCTGGCAAGATTCCCTTCCCGCTGCTGCACATCGACACTACTTACAAGTTCGGCGAGATGATTGAGTTTCGCGATCGCTTTTGCGCTTCGATCGGCGCGCAGCTGATCGTGCACACGAACCGCCAGGCGATAGCCGATGGCGCCAGCCCCTTCAAGCTGGGGACGCAGAAGTGCTGCGGGCAATTGAAGACGCGCGCGCTGCTGGACGCGCTCGCCCAAGGCGGCTATGACGCGGCGTTTGGCGGCGCGCGCCGCGACGAGGAGAAGTCCCGCGCCAAGGAGCGCGTCTACTCCTTCCGCGATGCCTTCGGGCAATGGGATCCCAAGAACCAACGCCCCGAGCTGTGGAACCTGTTCAACAGCCACGTCGACAAGGGCGAGAGCATCCGCGTGTTTCCGCTTTCCAACTGGACCGAGCTGGATGTGTGGGAGTACATCGACCTCGAAAAGATTCCCATCGTGCCGCTGTATTTCGCCAAGAAGCGGCCCATGGCGGTGCGCGGCGAAACCTTGATTCCGGTCGAGCACAACATGCCGCTGCTGCCCGGTGAACAGCCGCAGATGGTGATGTGCCGGATGCGGTCGCTCGGCTGCACGTATTGCACCGGCGCCATTCGCTCGCAAGCCGATACGGTGCCCAAGATCATTCAGGAGATGATGCTATTCCGGCGGTCCGAGCGGGAAAACCGCGTGATCGACCATGACCAGGAAGGCTCCATGGAAATCAAGAAGCGGGAAGGTTACTTCTAATGGGGGGAGTCGGACAGCCGGCCGCAGCGGCGGGGAAGAAAGATCCCTCTCCGGCCTCTGGCGGGAAGCCGCGCAAAGCCGCGCGCGCGGAGGAGTTCGAGACCTTCCTGCGCCGCGACGAAGAAAAAGAGCTGCTGCGCTTTTCCACCGCCGGCAGCGTAGACGATGGCAAGAGCACACTCATCGGCAGGTTGCTGGTTGATTCCAAGGGCGTCTATGACGATCAACTGGCTTCCGTGCGGAAGGCGCGCTCCAGCCAGGCCGCCGGCACGGTGGACTTCGCGATGCTTACCGACGGGCTGCGCGCCGAACGCGAGCAGGGCATCACCATCGACGTGGCCTACCGTTATTTCGCCACGCCCAAGCGCAAATTCATCATCGCCGATACGCCCGGCCACGAGCAGTACACGCGCAACATGGCCACCGGCGCTTCCACCGCCAATCTGGCCATCGTGCTGGTGGACGCGCGCCACGGCGTGCTGCCGCAAACCCGCCGCCACGCCTTCATCGCCTCCCTGCTGGGAACCCCGCACATCGTGGTCGCGGTCAACAAGATGGACCTGGTGGACTGGCGGCAACCGGTGTTCGAGGCGATCGAGGAGGAGTTCACGCGGTTCGCCGCGCAGTTGCCCGCCTGCGACCTGCACTTCATTCCCATCAGCGCCCTGCTCGGCGACAACGTGGTCGAGAAGAGCCGGCACATGTCGTGGTTCCAGGGCGAGAGCCTGCTGCATCACCTGGAAAACGTCCACATCGCCAGCGACCGCAACCTGATGGAAATGCGCTTCCCGGTGCAGTGCGCGATCCGTCCGGATCAGAACTTCCGCGGCTACGCGGGCCAGGTGGCATCGGGGACGATCGCGCCGGGCGATCCCGTCATGGTGTTGCCCTCGGGGCGCACCTCGCGCATCAAATCGATCAGCACCTTCGACGGCGATCTGCCCAAGGCGTTCGCGCCGCTATCCGTGACCGTGTGTATGGAGGACGAGCTGGATATCAGCCGCGGCGACATGCTGGTGCATCCTTCGCATGCGCCGCAGGTAACGCGCACCATCGACGCGCGCCTGGTGTGGATGAGTCAGACGCCGCTCGATCCGCGGCGCGAATATCTCGTTAAACATACGACCCAGGAAGTCGCCGCGCGGGTGCGCGCCATCCGCTATCGCATTAACGTCAACACGCTCGAAAAAGAGCCGGCCACCGAACTTTGCCTCAACGATATCGGCGCGGCCGTGATCGAGACGCGCAAGCCGCTCTTTGTCGATCCTTACCGGCGCAACCGTGCCACCGGCGCGTTCATCGTCATCGACCCGCTATCGAACGAAACCGTGGCGGCGGGCATGATCACCGGCCGGCCGGCCCACGAAAGCAATCAACCGGCCATGCTGGCCGCCGGCCGCGTCACGCCGGCCGAGCGCCACGCCCGCACCGGTCACCTGGCCGCCGCGGTGTGGGTGACGCGCGGCCCGGAAACCGCCGGTCGGCTGGAGCGAGCCCTGTTCGATTCGGGCGCCATGGTGGTGACGCTCGAAGCCACCCGCGAAGGCGACCTGCTGCCGCGCCTGGTGGAAACCGCCTTGGCTGCCGGTCTGATCGTGCTCTGCGCCGCTGCCGCCGATAGCCCCGAACCGCCAGCGCAACTCCGCGAGATCGCCGGCCCGGATCGCTTCCTCGAGTTCTCCCGCGGCGCCGGAGAGTCCGCCGGCCTGCTGCTCGAGATGCAACAGCGCGGGATACTGCGTCGGGAGTAATGTGGCGGACCCTTGCGCGGTTCAGAACTGCGTGATGCTCACCCGAACAACGCCGCGAATGCGCGCGCGGAGACGATCTGCGTGCCTTTGTGGTGTTTAAGCGCCAGCAACCCGCTCTTGTCGCCTGTCACCAGATAATCGGCCCGGCCCGCTTCGGACAACGCCAGCAGAAAATCGTCGGTGGGATCGGGAGAGCCCCGGACGCGCGGTAACGCCTCCACGATATCGGCAAGTTTTTTCATTTCGTTCACCAGGCCGCCGGCCTTGTAGGGTCTGATGCGCTCGGCAATCGCGGGCTTGCGCAGCGTGGCGCGCAGTTCGTCGAGATGCTCAGCGCAGGTCAGGAGGGTGAAGCGTCCCTCCTGCCAGGCGCGATAGATGGCGGCCGGGTTTTCCAGTTGAACCAGGAAAGCGGAGATCAGGACGTTGGTATCGAGCACCACGCGCATGGGGCTTTGTCAGCGCTTCCCTTTGGCGCCGCGTTCAGCGCGGACCTCGCTCACGGTTTCGTCGGCGATGCGCTGCAACTCTTCCGGATCGGTATCGGCATTGCGCTCCCGGATGTCCTGCACGGTGCGGTGAAACACGCGCCAGCGGACAGCTTCCTCGATGAATTTCGAAAGGTCGCCCTTCTTGGCGCCCTGAGCACCCAGAAAAGTGCGCAGAGTGAGGTCGGTCTCTTTCGAGACTTTGATGTTCCAGCGAACGGCTTCTTCCATATAACACCTATGCAGGTAGGCAGATAAACACCTATAGACCTATTGTAGCCTGGAGCAGGTTGATTATTCTATCGCCCCTTACTGCTCCGCCAGCATGCTCCGCTTTCGCCCAAACGGGAAATAAATCGCCAGGCCGATGGCCAGCCAGACGAAGAAACGCAGCCAGGTCTTCAGCGGCAGGCCCATCATCAACACCAGGCAGCAGACGATCGAAATGATCGGGAACAGCGGCACGAACGGCACGCGGAACGTGCGCGGCCTTTCCGGCTGCTTCTTGCGCAGGACGATGACGCCCAGCGATACCAGCACGAACGCGAACAGCGTGCCGATGTTCGACAGTTCGGCGAAGGTGTCGATGTCCCAGATGCCGGCTGGAATGCCCACGAAAAAGCCGGCAATCCAGGTGCTGACGTGGGGCGTCTGGAACGTTTTGTGTACTCGCGAAAACAGGGCCGGCAGCAGCCGGTCGCGCGACATCGCAAACCAGATGCGGGCCTGCCCGTACTGATACACCAGCAGCGAAGAGAGCATGCCCATCAGGGCGCCGGCGGTGACGATGAGGCGCAGACGGTCGTAGCCGAGCGCCTTCAGCGCGTCCGCCACCGGCGAATCCGTATTGAGCGTCTGGTAATTGGCGATGCCGGTGAGCACCAGCGAAACCGAACCGTAGAGAATGGTGCAGATGATGAGCGTGGCGATGATGCCGATGGGCAGATCGCGCTGCGGGCGGCGGCATTCTTCGGCCGCCGTGGAAACCGAATCGAAACCGATGTAGGTGAAGAAGACGATGGAAGCGCCGGTGAGAATGCCGGGGAAGCCGTGCGGCGCGAACGGGTGCCAGTTGCCAGGTTTGATGGCGCCGGCCGCGCCTACGCAGAAGATCACAATGGCGGCGATCTTGATCGCCACCATCACGGTGTTGGTTCCGGCGCTTTCGCGCACACCGCGCACCAGCACCACGGTCACCAGCATGGTGATCAGCAGCGCAGGAACGTTGAACCAGCCGGCCGGGCCGCCGGCCGCGGGAAACGGCGGAAAGGCCCACTGCGGCGGCAACTGAAAGCCGAGTAGATTTTGAAACAAATCCTGCAGATACGCGGAAAACCCGACGGCCACAGACATGTTCGAGACGGCGTACTCGAGGATCAAATCCCAGCCGATAATCCAGGCCACGATTTCGCCCAGGATGGCGTAGGCATAGGTGTAGGCGCTGCCGGCGATAGGTATCATCGACGCCAGCTCCGCGTAGCACAGGCCGGCGAAAAGGCAGGCGATCGCCACCAGGGCGAACGACAGGGTGATGGCCGGACCGGCGCCGGGCCGCCCCAACTGCGATCCCGCGTGCGAACCGTGAAGGGCCAGGTCGATCACCGTCGCCTCGAGGATCGATTTGATGGGGATTACCTTGCCCGCGGCCGCGGTGCCGGTGAGCGTGAAGATGCCGGAGCCGATGACGGCGCCGATGCCCAGCGCGGTCAGGCTCCACGGGCCCAATGTGCGACGCAGATGATGGCTCGGGTCCTCCGACGCCGCGATCAGTGCATCGATGCTCTTGGTTCGAAAAAGGCTCACTTGAGGATCTCCCGGCCTGGGAAGTGGGACGAACCGATATGCTTGAGCTAACCGCCTTGCCGGGCGCCGGAGCGCGGTGTCTCCATCACGAAGGCACCGTCCCTGTCACACGCCCGACCGCTCCCTAACGGTCGCGGCTCAGACCGATGAGCAATCCAGCTAGCGCTTGCGCTGGCCCTGCGCCTGGCGGCGGATCTTCTTCTTGAGCGATCCGCGCGCCACACCGGAGGCGCGCTTGGCCTTGGGAGCCGCTTTCTTGCGGGCCGTCCGCTTCAACTTCTTCCGTTCCAGCTTGTCGGTTAGCTTCGTGGTATTCATCCGTTCCTTTTCAATCCCGCGTACTTTTCCACCAGTTTTTTTAAACCGTAGCGAGGGAAATTAACTGTGATCTTAGCATTATCGCCGTCGCCTTCGCGGCGCACCACGGTGCCGGTGCCGTACTTGGGATGCTCGACGACCATGCCGGCCCGGGCTCCTCTGCGAACTGGCGGGGCGGCGGCGGGCAGCGGTTTCGAGGGAACCGGCGGCCGCGGCTGCGGCGGAGCCGCCGCCGGCACCGTCTTCGGCGCGCCGAAAGGCATCCCGCGCTGCTCGAAGAATTGCGAGATGTTGGACACCGAGTTGTACGTCTTGCCCGTGAACGTGCCGCGCCGCGCGGTCTGTCGCGCGTCGAAGCGCTCGGCGGTCAGGTCCACTTCGCCCGCTTCGTCCTGTGGTCCCAGATTCACCAGCAACTCCTCGGGAACCTCGCTCAGGAACCAGGAGGGGGTGGAGCGCTCCTGTTCGCCGCCGCCGTACCGCCGGCGGTACTTGGCCCAGGTCAGGATCAGCCGCCGCCGCGCCCGCGTCATTCCCACGTAGCAGAGCCGCCGCTCCTCTTCGAGCGCTTGCTCGGAATTCATCGAGCGGCTGTGCGGAAACAGGCCCAGCTCCATGCCGGTCAGAAACACCACCGGGAATTCCAGCCCTTTGGCGTTGTGCAACGTCATCAGCGTCACGGGGGCGTGCTCATCGTATGTGTCGGCTTCCGCCACCAGCGCGGCGTGATCCAGAAAATCCGACAGCGATTCGCCGCGCGACTCGGCTTCGTCGGCGGCGGTGGTGAGCTCGTCCAGGTTCTCCAGGCGCGCCTCGGAATCGGGTGTCCGCTCCTGCTCCAGCATTTTCCGGTAGCCGGTGCGTTCCAGCACGAAGCGGATCACCTCCGGCAGCGGCGACGCGCTGGCCACCAGCGAAATATCCTGCATGAGATTGCGGAAGAGCACCAGCGAAGATTGGGAGCGGGTGGAAAGCCCGCGGTCGTCGACCACCCCCTGGATGGCGTCCCACAGGCTCAGCCCCTGCTCGCGCGCGTGGCGCTCGATCTGTTCCACCGTGGTCCGCCCAATCCCCCGCGCCGGAGTGTTCACGATGCGCAGCAGGCTGGTGGAATCGGTGGTGGAAATCGCCAGCCGCAGGTACGCCAGCGTGTCGCGGATTTCCGCGCGCTGGTAAAAGCTGAATCCCCCGACCACCTTGTAAGCACGCCCGTAGCGCCGCAGCGCTTCCTCAATCTGCCGCGATTGGAAATTGGTGCGGTAGAGCACTGCGATGTGGTCGTCGGGATTCGCCACCAGGTGCTTTTCGATGGTGTCGGCCACGAACAGGGCCTCGTTTTCCGCGTCGAAGCCCGCGTACAGGCCCAACAGATCGCCTGCCGCCGCGTCCGTCCACAGCTTCTTGCCTTTGCGCTCCTTGTTGTTCTGCACCACCCTGGAAGCCGCCGCCAGGATGTTCTTGGTCGACCGGTAATTCTGCTCCAGCCGGATCACCCGCGCATTGGGATAGTCGCGCTCGAAATCGAGAATGTTACGGATGTCCGCGCCGCGCCAGCTATAGATAGACTGGTCCTCGTCGCCCACTACGCACACGTTATGGTGCTCTTCGGTCAGCAGGCGCATCAGTTCGTACTGGCTGCGATTGGTGTCCTGGTACTCGTCCACCATCATGTAGCTCAAGCGCCGGTTCCACGCCTGGCGCGTCGCGTCGTCGTGCCGCAGCAGACGCACCGCTTCCAGCAGCAGGTCGTCGAAATCCAGGGCGTTGGAATTGCGCAGCGTTTTTTCGTAGTCCTCGAACACCGCTGCCAGCGCCTCGGTCTGTTTGTTCACTGCCTGCTTGTACAGATCGGCCGCGCTCTGGTTGGTGTTCTTCGCGTGGCTGATACCCGCCAGCGCCGAGCGGTACTGCATGAATTCCTTCTCGGCCAGCCCCAGCGAGCGGTAAGCCGACTTGACGATCGCCAACTGGTCGTCGTCGTCGTAGATGCTGAAGCGGCGCGTGAAGCCGGGCCGGATACCCGCCAGCGGTTCGCCGTCGCCGCGCAGCAGCCGCACGCAGAAGGAATGAAACGTGGATACCCGAGGCTCGGAATCGAGCCGCGTATCGGCCAGCAGCGCCCGAACCCGTTCGCGCATCTCGCCGGCTGCCTTGTTAGTGAAAGTTACGGCCAGGATGGCGGACGGCGGCACGTGCCGGGAAACGATAATATGCGCGATGCGGTGCGTGATAACCCGCGTCTTGCCGCTTCCCGCCCCCGCGAGGATCAGCAGCGGCCCTTCCGTGCAACTCACCGCCTCACGCTGCTGCGCGTTGAGCCCTTTGAGATAATCCATCGGTGGGACTGGCTTATTTTATCATGCTGCGCTTAGTAACCCAATTTCTTATCTACCAAATTATTTAGCGGCTGGCCTTTCCGGAAGCGCTCGAAATTGTCGAGGAAGAGTTGCATGGCCCGCTCCAGCCAGTCAGCGGTGTGGTCGGCGGTGTGCGGCGAAACGAGCACGTTGTCCAGGCGGTAGAACGGGTGACCCTCCGGCAGCGGTTCGGTATCGAAGACATCCAGCAGGGCGCCGCGGATGCGGCGTTCGGACAGCGCGCGCACCATGGCGGCTTCGTCGATCACCGGTCCGCGCCCGAGGTTGATCACTACCGCCGTTGGCTTCATGGCCGCGAACTCGCGCTCGCCGATCACCCCGCGTGTTTCCGCGGTGAGCGGCGCCGCCACCAGAATGTAGTCCGAAATCGCGATCATCTCGGCCGTGCGCTCCGGCGTGTAAATTCGCTCCGCGTAAGCGTCCGTGGCGCCGGCCGGAAGCGCATGCCGCTTCACCGCGACCACCCGCATCCCCATCGCGCGCGCGCGCGCGGCCACCTCATGGCCGATATCGCCGTAGCCGACGATCCCCAGCGTCTGGCCGGAGATTTCGTCGACGTCGAATTGCTCCCACCTTCCGGCAGCCTGGTTGCGGATCATCCGGCCCAGGTCCTTGGCGAAAAACAGCATGCCGGCCAGCGCGAACTCACCCAGCGATTCGCTGAAGACGCCCGTTCCGTTGGTGAGCGCCGCCGCGCTTTCCACCAGCTCCGGAAACAGCAGCCCATCCAGGCCGGCCCAACGCGTGTGAACCCAGCGCACGCGCGGGCACATCCGAAAAACTTCGCGCAGCAGTTCCCGGCTGCCCGACCAGTTGAAGATGACGTCCGCGTCGGGCGCCGTCCGCTCGAACGCCTCCAACCGTTCGCCCACCGCGACGCTGGTTTCCGCCGGCAGTTGTTCCAGCGTGGCAAGCTGCGGCTCCGTGGGATTCGCCAAGACCAGCAACGTAAGATCGCCCATGTGAAGCAAGCTATCACATGGGTCGCATCCGGCGCACGCGCCGCGCCATGTTAGCATGGTTTTTCCAACTACCTTGATTAAAGCCGTCAAAGGAACCAGGGACTTACTGCCCCCATTCACGGAAAACTGGAATGCCGTGGAGCGCGAGGCCAGAGCCGTGTTCCGCGCTTACAATTATGGCGAGATCCGCACGCCCATCCTCGAAGAGACGCAGTTGTTCGCGCGTGGCGTAGGCGCCGACACCGATATCGTCAACAAGGAAATGTACACCTTCGACGACCACGGATCTTCGCTCACGCTGCGCCCGGAAAACACGGCTTCGGTGATTCGCGCCTATATCGAACACCGGCTCGACCAGCGGCCGGGCGTGCAGAAACTCTATTACATCGGCCCCATGTTCCGGCGCGAGCGTCCGCAGGCGGGCCGCTACCGGCAGTTCTATCAAATCGGCGCCGAAGCCATCGGCTCGGAATCGCCCGCGGTGGACGCGGAAGTAATCGAAATGGTGATCGAGATTCTTGCACGCGCCGGGCTCAACGGTTCCGAATTGCTGATCAACACGGTGGGCGATCACAATTGCCGGCCGCAGTACGTGGAGAAGCTGCGCACCGCGCTGGAGCCGGTGGGGGCGCGCCTGTGCGGCGATTGCCAGCGCCGCGCCGTGACCAATCCGTTGCGCGTGCTCGATTGCAAAGTGGAAGCCGACCAGCCCATCATCGAGAAGCTGCCCAGCATCCTCGACCACCTGTGCGACGCCTGCCGCGTCCATTTCGATGCGGTGAAGCGGTACCTGGACGATCGCGGACTCGAGTACGCCGTCCGCCCGCGCATGGTGCGCGGCCTGGATTATTACATGCGGACCACCTTCGAGGTGGTTCACGGCGCGTTGGGCGCGCAGAACTCGGTGCTCGGCGGCGGGCGCTATGACGGCCTCGCCGAATCGCTCGGCTCGAAGGTGCACTCGCCCGGCATCGGTTTTTCCATCGGCGAAGACCGGCTGGTGATGAGCGTGGCGGAGCGGGAATCGAGCGCGCTCGATCTCTGCATCGCCCCGCTCGGCGAAGCGGCGCTGCGCCACGCCGCGCTGCTGGCGCGCGATTTGCGGCGCGGCGGAGCGACGGTGGAAATCGCCGAGGGCAAGCTCAAGCGCATCCTCGAGCTGGCCAACAAACTGGGCGCACGCTTCACCTTGATTGTGGGCGAAAACGAAATCGCCGCCGGGCGTTACGCCCTGAAGGAAATGGCGACCGGCCGTCAGGAAGAAGTCACCCGCGGCGAGATCGCCGGCAAGCTCGGCGCCGCGTGGAATTGAGTCGAATATGGAAACTTCCGTAACACTGGATTTCTTGGGCGAGCTTCGCCGCACGCATTACTGCGGAACGCTGCGCGCCGCCGAAGAAGGCAAAACCGTGGTCCTGATGGGCTGGGTGCACGGCCGCCGCGATCATGGCGGCGTCATCTTCGTCGACTTGCGCGACCGCGACGGCATCACCCAGGTGGTCTTTCACGAAGATGTGCCCGCCGTGCATGCGCGCGCCGAACAGATCCGGCCGGAATACGTGATCGCCGTTGAAGGCAAGGTGGCGCTGCGTGGCGCCGGCAACGTCAACCCCGATCTGCCCACGGGCGAAATCGAGGTCGTGGCTTCCTCCATCTGGCTGCTGAACGAATCGCGCACGCCGCCCTTCCCGCTCGAAGATCGTGTCGATGTAAGCGAGGACGCGCGTCTTAAGTACCGCTACGTGGATCTGCGCCGGCCGCGCATGCAGCGCAACATCATTCTGCGCTCGAAGATCGCCTTCGCCGTCCGCGAGTACCTGAACTCGGCCGGCTTCCTGGAAATCGAGACGCCCTTCATGACCCGTTCGACGCCCGAAGGCGCACGCGATTACCTGGTGCCCAGCCGCGTGCAGCCCGGCACGTTCTACGCGTTGCCGCAATCGCCGCAAATCTTCAAGCAGCTTCTGATGGTGGGCGGCTACGAAAAGTATTTTCAGATCGTGCGCTGCTTCCGCGACGAAGACCTGCGCGCCGACCGCCAGCCGGAGTTCACGCAGATCGACCTGGAAATGTCGTTCCCGCAGCAGGAGCGCATTTTCGAGGTCATCGAGCCCATGCTGAAGTGCGCGTGCGCCGTGGCCGGATTCGAGATCGCGACGCCGTTCCCGCGCATCACGTACGCGGAAGCCATGCGCAGCTACGGCAGCGACAAGCCCGACTGCCGCATCCCGCCCATGCATCCGGTCGAGGACCTGGCGCCGGAGTTGGCCGCCAATGGCTTGCCGCTGGTTGCCATCCACATTCCCGCGACCGGCCCCGCCAGCCGCAAGGAACGCGACGAGCTGAAAGCTTTCGGCAATCAGCTCGGCCTGCGCGTCTACGACGATTTCAAGCGCCTGGAACGCGACTACCCCGGGCCCATGGCGCAAGTGCGCGAACGCACGCGAGCGCAGGAGAACGACCTGCTGGTGCTGGCCACCTGGGCCGGCGAGCCGAAGGGACAGCTTCCCGAACGGACCGTTTACCAGGCCTGCGGCCAACTGCGCCTTTATTGCGCGCAGAAGTTCAACGACCGTCACAAGCTGCTCGACCCGAAGAACTTCCAGTTCCTCTGGGTGGTCGATTTTCCCATGTTCGAGTGGGACGACGAAGAGAATCGCTGGAACGCCGCGCACCATCCCTTCACTTCCGTGCACGATGAAGACCTCGACAAGCTGGTCTCCGATCCGGCGCGCTGCCGCGCCAAGTCTTACGACGTGGTGCTGAACGGTACCGAGCTCGGCTCCGGCTCGATTCGTATCCACCGACGCGACGTGCAGTCGAAAGTGTTCGCCGCGCTCGGCTTCAGCGACGAGGAAGCCCGCCGCCGCTTCGGTTTCCTGTTGGACGCGCTGGAATACGGCGCGCCGCCGCACGGCGGGATCGCTCTGGGCCTCGACCGCCTGGTGATGATTCTGGCTGGCGAGAGCTCCATCCGCGATGTCATCCCGTTTCCCAAGACCGCGCGCGGAACGGATTTGATGTGCGAGGCGCCCGCGACGGTGCCCGAGCGTCAGTTGCGCGAACTGGGCATCACGTTCCGCGGGAGTAAGTAAACCACGTGGCGCAGGCAACCTCGAAAGCACAGGATGCGCCGTTTGGCGAGTCCTCTGTTTTCATCGCCATTGTTGTGCGGAACGCGATAGGAACAGGCCTGCCTGCTGTGCCGAGATTCGTCTCGACATTTCGGCGCCGCGGCACCGGGTCAACCGCTCCCTAACGGTCGCGGCTCCGATTGCTTTCTGAGCCGCGACCGTGAGGGAGCGGTCACTTTGCGCTGCTACGGCCGCGCCGCAGCGGCCGCATCCAGCCGGCTCACTTGCTGCCGCACGGCGGCCGCATCGTTGGCGTTGGGCGCCAGCGCCAGATACTCGCGAAGGTACCTGACCGCCTCGGCATTTTGATTCTTCCCCATCAGAATCAGGGCCAGCACAAGGTTGAGCCTCGGAATCCTGTGGTCCTTGTCGATTTGCAACCCCGCGCGCGCGGCGTTCTCGGCAGCCTCCGTGTGATTCAGCCTCGCGTTGGCCACCGCGTTGTACAGGTATGCCCCTGGAAAGTCCTCGGGATCGAGCTGGATCCAGGTTCGGGAATACGCTTCGGAAGATACCCAGTCCTGCGCGTGGTCGGCCAGCGCCGTCAGGCTCTCATACGGCCTGATGTACTTGGGATCGCTCGCCAGAGCCTGCTTCCAGGCGTCGCTCGCGCCGGCGGCGTCGTTGCCCTTCTGGCGCAGCAGGCCGAGCTGATACCAGGCTATGGCGAACTTCGGGTACGCCTTGACCGCTTTGGTGAATTCGTCCGACGCGGCCTGCCATTTCTGTTTCGCCAGCGCGTCGATTCCCCGGTCGTAGGCCTTGCGGGCGTTCGCTGGGGCGTCGAGCGTAGTCGCGCTCACGGTCAGGACGCTGGCACGGGAGAGCGGATGAAGGGTGATGACGCCGAGGCGGCCATCGTCGGAGCGGCTCTTCACGGCGATGCTAATCAGCTCCGACCGATAGCCGGCCAGCACGGCCTGCAGTTCGCAGTCGCGCAGCTTGGCAAGCACCGGCATCAAATCCTGGGACCCCGAGGCGATGGGCTTCATGAGGCCCGCGGAAGGCGCGCTGTTTTGGGACGCATCGCTTTGCGTCGCGTCATTCTTGCCCGAGTCCACCTGAAAATTGAAGTGCCCCTTGGAATCGGTCGAGGTTTCGAACCGCGATTGGCCGTTGCATACGCGATAGATGGCAACCGGCTCCGGAGGCGGGGATGCATCATCGAGCCTTACATCGCCCGAGAAAAGAAACATCCTGTCACTCTGAGTTGATTGTTGCGGGAACGACGCCAGTTGCGAAGGCTGGGCCTCCGCTATGCCGGCCAGCATCAGGACCGACAAAGCACCAATTCGAATAGCCATACTGCCTCCAAGCACAATTGATCTAATTATGCGCCTGCCGGCCGCCAAAAGGAATCGGAGCTCGTCAAATGTTACGCCAGCGCTGGCGACCGCTTGCCGGCGCGCGCGGCTCCGCGAGTCTTTCGGAGCCGCGACCGTTAGGGAGCGGTCGCATGGCGCTTCTCAACAAGTCTGCCGGACGGCCGAAGCCGCGCTTCACGGGATGAGACGCAGGCTCTCGCCTGGAAACTCGAGAGACAGGCTCTTGTTATCGCCGAGCGCCGCGAACTGGCTGAGGGAGAGTTCGGCCACGATGGGGCCGGCGAACTCCAGGCGCACCGATTGCGCTCTGGCGGCGATGCGGAGCAGTTCCGCCGGGATGACGTTCGGCGCCGGCGGCGAATCGGCTCGGCGCGGGCGCACGGCCGCGGCGCGGATGGCCACCCATACGCGATCGCCGCGCAAATGGCCGGGAAGATAAGGCACGCTGAGCGCGAAGCCGCCGCATTCCAGACGGCTCAGGTTGGCGGCGCGATCGAGCGTCGAGATGGTGCCCTGCCAGAGATTCTCGTAGCCGGCCAGGCGCGCCGCTTCCGCCGTGGCCGGCTGGTCCAGAACAGTCCGCGGCGCGCCGCGCTGCACAACGCGGCCATGATCGAGCAGCGCCATTTCCGAAGCCGCCGTGCAAGCCAGGTCGAGGTCCCGCGCCGCCATCAGGATCGGGCCTTGGAAGTGGGTGCGGATCAGGCCGAAAAGCGCGCCATCGAAGCCGGCATCGTCGGCCAGCAGCAGCACGGGCTCGCCGATCAGCGCGCGGGCGATCGAGCAGCGCAGCCGTTCGGCGGCGCCGGAATCGGCGGGCCGCAGCGCAGCCGAGCCGCCCAGCGTGAAATGCTCGATAGCTTCGGCCACGCGGCGGTGGCGCTCCAGGCGCGGAAACCGGCGCGCCGCGAACTCCAGGTTCTGCCACAGCGTTCTGTGCGGGAACAGCGAATCGGCTTGCGAGACGTAGCCGCAGCCGCGGTGGACGGGAGGCAGGTTGACGCGCGCCTGGCCATCGAACAGGATCGCGTCGTCCAGCAGGATGCGGCCTTCATCGGGCGTGGCCAGGCCGGCCACCATTTCGAGCAGCAGCGTCTTCCCCGCGCCCGGCGGCCCGATCAGCGCCGTGATGCCCGGCCCGAGGCTGAAATCGGCTTCCAGCGCGAATTCGGCGGAGACTCGCTTTTTGACGCGAATGCCGGTCATCGCCCGCCTTGCCCTTCCGCGATTGCTCCGGCCTCGCGCCGCAGCCACAAGGCCAGCGCCTGGCCGGCCAGAGCCGTCAGAAGGATGGCGCCGGCGGGCGGTACGCTCAGCCGGCCGACGATCCACAGCGCCACGGCGACCTCCAGCATGGTCTCCGCAAACACCTCCGCCGCCGCTCGAAGCGCGGCCCGGCCGTCCAGCGGCAGCGCCAGCGTCCAGAAGATCGTCAAGTCGGAAGCGCCGGTCATGCGCGCCGCTTTCACGTAACCGGGATTGAGGGATTGAAAAGCGTTGCGGCTCGCCGCCAGCGTGTAGGGAACCGCGCGCACCAGGCCCGCCGCAACAGCCACCGGCCAGGTGAACGCGGGCGCCGCCAGCGACGCGACGATCACCGCCGGAACGCTTGCGAGAAAACGCGCGAGCAGCGTGATCACCGGCCAATTCCGGCGAGCCAGCAGCCACGCGGGCCACGGCGCCACCAACAGCGCCAGAACGCTCACCAGCAGCGCCACGCGCAAGCTGAGCCACAACGGCGACCAATCGGCTGTCATGCGGGACCTTCAATTATAGCGGCCGGAAGCGGGCGCTGAAGTGGCGCAGAAACGGCGGTTCCTCGGCGATCTCCAGACCGCGGATGTCCCGCTTGCGAGCGTTGACCTCCAGCACCGCTTCCACCACGTAGTCGATATGGCTTTGCGTGTAGACGCGGCGCGGAATCGCCAGCCGCAACAACTCGTGCCGCGCCGCCGCGCCGAACATCACCGATCCGATTTCCACCGACCGTATCCCGGCGTGCCGGTACAGTTCAACCGCCAGCGCCTGTCCCGGAAACTGGTAGGGCGGGATGTGCGGCAGCATGCGGGCCGCATCGATGTAGATGGCATGCCCGCCGGGAGGTTCGACGATCGGCACACCGCGGTCGGCGATGTGGCGGCCCAGGTAGCCCGTGGAAGCGATCCGGTAGCGCAGGTAATCGGGATGGAGGATTTCCTCCAGGCCCACCGCGATGGCGTCCAGATCGCGGCCGGCTAGCCCGCCGTAAGTCGGGAAGCCTTCGGTGAGAATCAAGAGGTTGGTTTCCTGCTGCGCCAGCCGGTCGTCATTGGTGCAGAGAAAGCCGCCGATGTTGGCGAATGCGTCCTTCTTGGCGGAAAACGTGCACCCGTCGGCCAAAGAAAACATCTTTTGTGCGATTTGCTTTGGCGTCCAATCCGCATAGCCGGCTTCCCGCTCGCGGATGAACCAGGCATTCTCCGCGAACCGGCAGGCGTCCAGATAGAGCGGGATGCCGTGGCGCGACGCCACCCGCTTCACCGCTTCGATATTCGCCATCGAGACCGGCTGGCCGCCGCCGGAGTTGTTGGTGATGGTCAGCATCGCCAGCGGAATCTTCTCCGCGCCTTCGCGCTCGATGAGAGCTTCCAGCGCCGCGGCGTCCATGTTGCCCTTGAAATCCAGGCGCGCCTGCGTATCGGCCGCCTCCGGGATGGGCAGGTCCACTGCGCGGGCGCCAGTGAATTCGATGTTGGCGCGCGTCGTATCGAAGTGCGTGTTGGAGGGCACGATATGGCCGGGCTTGGTTAGGACCGTGAACAGGATGCGCTCCGCCGCGCGGCCCTGGTGCGTCGGAATAATATGGCGAAAGCCGGTGAGCGCTTCCACCACGCGCCGCAGGCGGAAGAAGCTCTCGCTACCCGCGTAGGATTCGTCGCCGCGCATCACCGCCGCCCATTGTTCGGTCGACATGGCCGATGTTCCGGAATCGGTGAGCAGATCGATCAGGATGTGACGGGCGTCGATCAGGAAGAGATTGTAGCCGGCCGCTTCCAGATAACTTTCGCGCTCTTCCCGGCTGGTGTAAGTGAGCGGTTCCACGCTCTTGATGCGGAACGGTTCGATGATAGTGCGCACGCCAGTATTATTTCACCTGGCGCGGACTCACCGGCCGCGCCCGGCGTCCCGCCGCCACTTTCTTACCCGCTGTCAGTTGCTGCTGGTCTGCTGCGGCAGGAAGGGAACCGCGATCTGCTGGCTCCACGACGCTCCGGTCACGTCCTGGCCGGTGAATACCATCGTCACCGTCGACGGCACGGTGATATTTCCCGCCTTCAGATTCGCGGAAAGAGAGCCGTGCGCCGCGAGCGTGGTACTGCCGAAGAACTGCGCGATCGAGCTTGCGAAGCTCACGCCATCGAAAATGAACCCGGTCACGGTGGTGGCCACCCCCGCGGTTTCTTTCAGTTGGACGGTGAAAGAGAACGTAGCGCCATTGGCGTCCGGCGCCTGCTGGTAGACCGGATTCGGCGTCACCGACAATGCCACCTTGGAGGTGGCAGGATTGTCCATGATGAGCGTGGCCGACGCCGATGAGGGACCGAACGTGGGGCTGCCACCGTAGCTAACCTGCGCCGTGTTGTTTGGCGCTATCACCTGGGCGCCGGTCACCGTGATGGACGCAGTGGCGGAGCCTCCGGACCCGGCGAGCGTCGCGGTGCCCAGCATACTGCTCCCCAGCGTGAAGGAAACCGGTCCGGTAGGCGACCTGGTGCCGCTCGCAGCCTTCACCGTAGCGTTCAGCACCGCGGACCCGTTGGCCACGATTACGCCTGGGTTCACGGTCAACGTAGTGGTGGTGGGGGTGACCGGAATACCGCCCCATACCGTGATCAGGTTGTAGGCGTCCACCGAACCCAGACCCGTGGCAAGGTCGTAACCCACACCGGCCGTATACCCAAAGCTGCCGCCGCCACAGTTCGGCGTCTGGCACGGAGCGACGGTGACTCCCGTGGAACCCCCACCGGCCGTAGAACCCGACCCGGCGTTGACACAGTTCGGAGAATTCGCCTGGCACGGAACGATGTTGTTCCCAGTGGTGATATCGTGAAAAACGCCGGACTTGCCTGCCGCCGCCATGCTGTACAGCTTCGGGTTGATATTGCCCAAGCCGGGTTTCGCCTGGACGCCGTTCTGCACCAGGTACTGATTGAGCACGGCGATCATTCCGGCGAAAGCAGGCGCGGAGGCCGACGTGCCGCCCACGCCACCTACCTCGCCTCCCGTAACGATGAGGTAGGGGTCGTGGAGGGCCGACGCGGTCAGGGAGACGTCGGGCACATCGCGCGCACCGTCGTTGGGAACACCGGGGCCGGTTTGCCACGCGGGCTTCTTGTAAACCGCACTCACTCCGCCGCCGCCGGACTCGATGGGCCCCTCCTGCGCCACGGCCGCCACTGTATCGTTCCACGCCGTCTCGGGGATGTAGGAAAGTGCCGAGCCACCGTAGAGCCCGTTGGTGCTACTCCAGTAGCTGCCGCTTCCTTCGTTGAATTCCGTCCCGCCCACCGCGGTAACCTCGGGAACGCTCGAGGGGAGGATAACATTCAGACCCTGGGTAGCGATTGGGACCTGATAGTCGCAGCCCGCCGCTCCCGAATCGCCCGACGAAGCCAGCCAGGTAATTCCCAGCGCATTGCCTTTCTGCGCTTCCACCTCATAGTAGTAAAGGCCCAACCGCTCGATTCCCACTTCGTATTCGCAAAGGCCAAAGCTCTCGCTGATCACCGGCGCAAGGTTGTTGTCAATCGCATAGTAAGCCGAGTAGTCCGCGTCTTCACTGAAAACGAAGATCAGCGTCGCAGATCGAGCCATCGCGCCGGACCATTCCAGGTCCAGATCCGCTTCAACTTCGTCGTCGCCGTTGACCCCCGGGTACGTACCAGTGGCAATCAACTGTATGTTGGTTGGCGGCAGGCCCCAACTGCTGCGGAACGTCGCGATGTCGCTGGGATCGATGTCGCTCTGGCCGACGATCACGATGCTCTGACCCACGCCCGTATATCCGTATTCATACATGGGGGCGAGATCGTAAATTGTCGCAAGGTCGTCCGGCAGCAGGTAGTGTGTTCCGTCAGACGCGGTGAAGTTCGGCAGGGCCCGCTGCCGCGGCGCCCTTGGGTGAAAGTCGTGCAGCCCCAGCACGCCCGCCACGATGGGCCCGATGGCTGCCGGCAAGGACACTTCCGTCGAGTTCGCGAAATGAGTCTTGCCGCCCACCTGGTAACGGTGGATTTCGGTGTGCAGAGCCGCTTTCACTTGGCTGGCCGTGCCGCTGAAACTGATGAAGTCGCGGCCGCGCGCGGTATACTGCACGGCGAAGCCCTGCGAACGCAGCCAGGCACCGATCTTTTCCACATCCGCCGCACTCGTCCCGAACCTTTCGGCGTAGGCTTCCGGCGTCAGCCAGTTGTGGTAGTTCGGCGACGCGGGATCCTGCTGCTCCGCCAGCAATTGCTCGAGCGCGGCTTGCTGGGCGGCCGATGGCCGCAGCATCAGCGTGATGTTGCCGAGCCGGAAATCGGGTTCCACCGCCCCCCGATCGAACTCCGGCCGCGCCTGGGGAGAAACGCTGCCTCTGATGGCCACCCAACGGTGGACATCGATCGCGGTAGTGATGCGATCCTGCTGGGCCGGCAACACCGAGGCAAACAAAGAGAGGAAGAGTATGGAGCGGACACTACGGCACAATAGCATGACTCGTTGTACCGCTCAGGGCAAGGTGGTGTCCATTACCAAAAGGTTCACAGGCGGATATACCCGGAAGGTAAGCGGGAGCGCGCTGTCCGGAGCGGGGAAAGAGGATATAAGAGCTGTGGGGGCAATGAGTTAGGGGAATTCTGGGAGAGCGGTGATTGAACGGTGGGTGGTAAGGTGAGCGTCGCACGAATTGAAGGCTACAGGTGGCATGCCGGGCAAGCTAAAGCATGCCCTACCAACGCCCGCCTGTGGTACGCTGAATTTCTCTATGCGGAATGTTGTCATCATCGGCTCGGGGTGTGCGGGGAATACGGCGGCGATTTACGCGGCGCGGGCTAATTTGAAACCAATCGTGGTGAGCGGCCACGAAGCGGGCGGGCAGCTCTCGATGACCACGCTGGTGGAGAATTTTCCCGGCTTTCCGGAAGGCATCAACGGTCCGGAGCTGGTCGAAAACATGAAGCGGCAGGCGGAGAACTTCGGCGCCGAGTATATCCACGGCGCGGTGCTCGATACGGATTTTTCGGTGCGGCCGTTCCGCCTCAACATCGAAGGCGAATGGACGGAAACGCGGACCGTGATCATCGCCTCCGGCGCCTCGGCGCGGTGGCTGGGCCTGGAATCGGAGCACAAGCTGATTGGGCACGGCGTGAGCTCATGCGCCACCTGCGACGGCTTCTTTTACCGCGGCAAGAAGATCATGGTGGTGGGCGGCGGCGATTCGGCGATGGAGGAGGCCAACTTCCTCACACGGTTTGGCAGCGAAGTGACGCTGGTGCACCGGCGCGGCGAGTTCCGCGCGTCCAAGATCATGCTGGATCGCGCGCAACACAATCCCAAGGTCAAATTCCTCCTCAATACGGTGGTTGAAGACGTGCATGACGCGTCGAAACACCTGGTCACCGGCGTGCGCCTGCGCAACGTGAAGACCGGCGAGGTTTGGGACCAGGACGTGGACGGATTCTTCGTCGCCATAGGCCACATCCCGAACACCAAAATCTTCAAGGGGCAGATCGAGACCGATGCCGAGGGGTACATCCTCTCGCACGGCGGGGCACGCACCAATATTCCTGGTGTCTTCCACGCGGGCGACGTGCAGGACCGCAGTTACCGGCAGGCCATCACGGCTTCCGGGGCGGGGTGCATGGCGGCGATCGAAGCCGAACGGTTTCTGGAAGCGGAAGGACTCTGAAATGATCGAGCGCATACACCCCGCGGGCGCGCCCGCGCCGCGTGGCCCCTATTCGCCGGCGGTGCGCGCCGGCGACACGATCTACGTTTCGGGCCAGGTCCCTATCGACCCGATCAGCGGGCAGATCGTTACGGGCGATGTGCAGGTGGAGACGCGTCAGGTGCTCACGAACATCCGCAACATTCTGGCGGGCTGCGGGGCGTCGCTGGCGGACGTGGTGCGTTGCGCGGTTTACCTCACCGACGCCGCCGATTTCAAGGCCATGAACGAGGTGTACGCGGAACTCTTCGGCGAGGCGAAGCCGGCGCGCACCACCGTGGTGGTCGCCGCATTGCCGCTGCCGGGCGCCAAGGTGGAGATTGACGCCATCGCTTATCAGCCGAGCGCGGCGCGGCGGGGCTGATCTGGGAAGGCGTGCGCCTGCAAGCGGGCGCTGGCAAGCTTTAGCTTGCCAGGCCGGGCATGCCCGGCCCGAGTTCCGCTTCCGGGACGCAGGTGACTCGCGTGAATCCCTCAGCGGTCGTAGGCGCAATGAGTCGCTCCTGCATTTTGGCAAGGGCTTCGGCCGGGACCACACGCGCACGGCGGGCATTGCGGTCGCGGCACACCGCCAGCGGCGCATCGAAGAACAACGCCTCCACCTCGCAGCCGTAAGCGGCCCCGATGGCGATGTAGGGGCGCCGTTCCTGAGGTGTCAGATTCGTGGCGTCGATGTACGTCACCGGCCGCGCCAGAGCGAGGCGCTGCCGCAGCAGATACCGCAGCGTCTCAAACACACGGTCGTGAATGGTCTGGTCGCTTTCGTCATCGGCCAGCCATTGGCGGATCCAATCGGAGGATAAGCCAGCCACGCCCAGCCGCTCGAGATAGGTCGACTTGCCGGAACCGGGCAGGCCCACCAGCACCACGATGCGCATCAGTGTCCAGCATAGCTCGGCCCGCCATTGGTAGGGCATGCTTTAGCTTGCCCGCTTGACTTTGCTAATCCATTAGTACTATTTGTTTAGCATGTCTGCCCGATGGACGATTGCACTCGCCTGCCTGGCGCTGGCCGGCGCCTCCGCGCAGGAGCCGGAAGCCGGCATCCAGCCCCTGCTTGACTCTGGCGACGCCAGCTATTTGCATGGCGACTATGACGCCGCGCGCGAATCATTCGAAGCTGCGAAGGTAATTGCCGATCGTGCCGCCGCCGCCGATCCCACCCACTACGACGTTCTCAAGCGTCTCGCGCGCGTTTCGGCCGCTTCCGGCCATCTGGCCTTGGCCGACCGGTACATCGAGGAGTCGATCCGGTGGCGCGAGAACACGTTCGGCCCGGATGACCCCAAGCTGTCTGCCGACCTGCTCGAAGATTTCGCCATCTGCCGCAACTTGAAGGACTTCGATCGCGCCATGCTGCTGCTGCGGCGCGTGCTGGCGCTCGATATCGCCGCAGCCGGCCCGGACTCGAAACCCGTCGCCGACGACTACAGCCGCATGGCGCAGCTCTACATGGATCAAAAGACGGCGGGTTCCGCCGTCGGCCCGCTCAACCTGGCGCTCAGCATCCGCATCAAGCTGGCCGGCCCCATGGACCCCACACTGGTTCCGGATTTCGACCGCCTGGCGGAAGCCTACGTCACCCTGCGGCAGTACGACAACGCCGAATACATTTTCCGCCGCGCGCTGGTAATTCGCGAAAGCGTTTATGGCAAAGTGAACGCCGACCTGATCGCCACCGTCGATGGCCTTGCCTACGCCTGTTTCGGCCAGCAGAAATACGACGAGGCCGAGCCGCTTTACCGCCGCCTTATCGATCTATGGGTCTTCTCGGTCGGCGACAACCACCCGATGGTCGCCATCGCCCTCGATAAGGTCGCGATCTTCTACAACGAACAGAAAAAATACGATCAGGCCAAGGAAGCCGTGGACCGCGCCAACGCCATCCGCGCCCGCTCGCTGGCGACCGGTCTTGAAGTGGAGGCCAACTGGCAGTGGGAACAGGGCAAGGCCGCTCCCACCAAAGCCCTGCTCGACCGCGCTCTAAAAACCGTCGAACCCCCCGACCCCGTCTACGACGATCTCCACAAAGAGATCGAGGCGATGCTGCACGGCCTGCGCCAAGAGCTCGCCAAACCGGACCCCGCCAAGCCCGCGGGAAAAAAGCAATGACCTGGCGCATTTCTCTCGCCCGCCAATCGTGGCGCGGGCTGTCAGCCTGCTGAGTCGAGAGTCGCCTCGACTCTTCTTGTTTTTGCTCCGGCGCTCCCCTCAGTAGCGACAAGGACGGAAGCAGCCTCGCCCCTCACACGTAAACCCTGCGCACGCGCGCGCTGATGCTGCACAGAATGTTGTAAGAGATGGTGCCGGCGACGCGCGCGATCTGCTGCGCGTCGAGCCGCGCCTCGCCCTCCTGTCCCAGCAGGGTCACTTCGTCGCCCGGGCCCAGGGCGCTGGTGTGGCTGAGGTCGATGGTCGTGAGGTCCATCGAAATCGTTCCCAGGATGGGCGTCAGCTTGCCGTCGGCGATCACCTGGCCGCGATTCGATAGCCGGTGGAAGATGCCATCGGCGTAGCCGGCGCCGAGCACGCCGATCCGCATCGCCCGCGGCGTGCGGAACGTGCCGCCGTAACCGACCAGCGCGCCCTCCGGCAAATCCTTGACCGCGAGCAGCCTGGCTTTCCAGGTGAGCGCGGGATAAACTTCGAGCCGCTGCGCCGGCGCATTCCCGCGCGCCGGAGAAACGTAACCGTAGAGCGCATGGCCGGCGCGCACCAGGTTGTGGCCGGAGCTGGCGCGGCCGTAGGCGATCGCGTTGGTGCTCGAAGTGTGCAGGCGCAGGCCGCGGTAGCCGGCGCCCTCGATGGCCGCGGCGACTCTCTCGAAGTAAGCCAGTTGATCGGCGGTCTGCGTGGTGGTGTAGTCGGCCGCCGAAGCGAAGTGCGTCATCAGCCCCTCCAGCTGCGCGTGCGGCGTCGCCGCGAGAGCCGCCACGATCTCCGCGGCCGGTGCGCGCGTGCCGAGCCGTCCCATTCCGGAATCGATCTTGAGGTGATAGCGCACCGGCTTTCCGGCCGCCGCGGCGAGCCGGTCCAGATCGCGCATCTGTGCCAGCGAGTGCACCGCCGGCGTAAGATCGTGTTCGATCAGCGCCGCCTCTTCAAACGGCAGATACCCGCCCATCACCAGAATCCGCGGCGCGGCCACGCCGGCGGCGCGCAAGGTCGCACCTTCGTCCACCGAGCTCACCGCCAGCCAGCGCGCGCCTTCGCCGGCCAAAACCCGCGCTACTTCGATGGCGCCGTGGCCGTACGCATCGGCCTTCACTACGCCCAAGACGTCCACCCCCGGGCCAACCACCGAGCGGACGTTTCGATAATTGCGCGCGATCTGCTCGCGCGACACCAGCACGAAAGAACGGAATGGAGCCGACACTGTTCCCATTCTAACGGGCGCTTGGTGGGGCATGCTTTTAAGAGCTTGCTGAAAAAGTAAGTTTTTGGTTACCTGGAACATTTCTGTGCGTCTATGTTGTATGCGCGGAGATGATCTCAGTCAGAAACCGATGTTCAGCTATTTGTCGCCGGAGGATCGTGTGCCG
>Ga0371490_1000162_pt1 | contig 63410 bp, 52 predicted proteins | sample MB2SIPfraction_FD_207959 | JGI IMG/M metagenome (GOLD analysis project Ga0371490, IMG submission 207959) | Lab enriched peat soil microbial communities from McLean, Ithaca, NY, United States - MB28FN SIP fraction | ecosystem: Environmental > Terrestrial > Soil > Wetlands > Peat | place: USA... | reverse complement strand
TAGTTTGCCTTCCCTCGGCGGCTAAAGCCGGAGATCCAGGTCGCTCTGAATGGACGGGCTGAAGCCCGTCCCCTTCAATGCAGGTAGTTTCTAGACAGCTTCTTAGATGTGGGAGCCGAAATCCACCAGATCGTCGGCCGCCGTGTTGCTGAAGACGCGAATTTCCGTAGGGGTAAGGTACACCTGGTCGCCTTCGCGGAGGCTGAGCTCGCGCAGCCGCGCATGGGAGATTTCGACGACCACCGGTTGGGCGGCGTCGGCTACGGTTAGGTCGAGCCGCACCAGGGGGCCGGCGGCGTTCAGCCGGCTCACCGTTGCCGGCAGCGCCTGGCTGCCGACAACGGCCGTGCGCGCAATCTCAAACTCGTGCGGACGGACAAAACCGATGGAGGGTGCAGCCTGCGGCTGTCCGGCAGAGCCGGCCGGAGCCAGATCGGCCAGCAGACGGCCATGGAAGAGGTTCACGTTGCCCAGGAAGTTGTACACAAAAGGCGAGGCCGGATGGTTGTAGATCTCTTCCGGCGTCCCCACCTGCTCCATGCGCCCGGCGTTGAGGATCACCACGCGATCGGCCACTTCCAGTGCCTCTTCCTGATCGTGCGTGACCAGGATGGTGGTGACGTGCAGCTCGTCGTGTACGCGGCGCAGCCAGGTGCGCAGATCCTTGCGCACCTTGGCGTCCAGGGCGCTGAAGGGCTCGTCGAGCAACAGCACCTTGGGGCGCACGGCCAGCGCGCGGGCCAGCGCCACGCGTTGCCGCTGGCCGCCGGAGAGCTGTTCGGGATACATGCGTGCATAGGACTCCAGCTGCACCAGGCGGAGCAACTCGCTGACGCGGTCGTGGATTCCCTTGCGCCCCAGGCGCTCAGCGCGCGGCTGCACGCGCAGGCCGAAGGCCACATTTTCAAAGATGGTCATGTGGCGGAAGAGCGCGTAGTGCTGGAAGACAAAGCCGATGCCGCGGCGTGCGGCGTTGGTGCGCGTGCTCTCTTCGCCGTGCAGCAGGATATGGCCGTCGTCGGGCGATTCCAGCCCGGCAATGGAGCGCAGCAGCGTGGTCTTGCCGCAGCCCGAGGGACCCAGCAGCGCGATCAGTTCTCCGCTCTCGATGGTCAGCGAGATGCCTTTCAGAGCTTCGAATGCGCCGTAATTCTTGCGGATGTTCTCAATCTGAATGCTCATGCAGCGTCCTTTTCTTGGCCGGCGCGGGGATGAATGCCGGAGGCGGATTCAAGGATCTTCTTCACCGTGAGGGTGATGATGGCGGCAAAGGTCAGCAGCGAGGCGGCGGCGAAGGCGGCCGTGAAGTTGTACTCGTTATAGGCCATCTCTACCTCCAGCGGCAGGGTGGTGGTGCGCCCGCGGATGTGGCCGCTCAGCACCGAGACCGCGCCGAACTCGCCAATGGAGCGCGAGGCCGCCAGGATGGAACCGTAGAGCAGCGCCCACTTGATGTTGGGCAGGGTGATGCGCCAGAAGATGGAGAGCGGATGGGCGCCCAGCACCACCGCGGCTTCCTCTTCGTCGCTGCCCTGCGCCTGCATGAAGGGGATCAGCTCGCGGGCCACAAAGGGAAAGGTGACAAACACGGTGGCCAGCACAATGCCGGGCATGGCAAAGATGATATGGATGTTGTGTGCAGCAAGCCAGGGACCAAACCAGCCATGCAGGCCGAAGACCTCAATGTACATAAGGCCGGCGACAACCGGAGAGACGGCCAGCGGAATGTCGATGAGGGTGATGAGAATCTGTTTGCCGTAGAAATCGAAGCGGGTGATGGCCCAGCTGGCGGCAATGCCGAAGACTACGTTGAGCGGCACGGCCATGGCCGCTACGATGAGCGTAAGCTTGAGGGCGGTGAGTACGGCGTCGCTGCGAATGGCCTGAACGTACAGCTTCCCGCCCTCGGCAAAGGCTTGCGCAAAGACGGTGATCAGCGGCAGAACCAGAAACACGGCGACCGAGAGGAGCGCCAGAGCGATGAGGCCGATGCGTACCAGACGCTCGGAAAGAGAGGGAGCGTTCATCCGCGTTTGCCCTCCTGCCGCTGGATGCGGTTTTGCGTCAAGTTGATGATCAGCATGATGGAGAGCGAAAGCACCAGCATGGCAATGGCGATGGCCGCTGCGCCTGTATAGTCGTACTCTTCCAGCCGCGTGACCACCAGCAGGGCGGCGATCTCGGTTTTGCGCGGCATGTTGCCGGCGATGAAGATCACCGAGCCGTATTCGCCGGCGGCGCGGGCAAACGCCAGCGCGGTGCCGGTGAGCAGCGCCGGCAGGCAGACCGGCATCAGCACCCGGGTAAAGACCTGCCAGGGCGATGCGCCCAGGCTGGTGGCGGCTTCTTCCATGGATTGATCCAGGTCTTCCAGCACCGGTTGCACGGTGCGCACCACGAAGGGCGAGCCCACAAACGACATGGCCAGCACAATGCCCCACCGCGTGAAAGCCACGTGGATGTTGAGCGGCTCCAGGTAGCGGCCAATCCATCCGTTCTGCGTATAGAGCGTGGTGAGCGCGATGCCGGCTACGGCCGTGGGCAGCGCGAAGGGAAGGTCGATGAGCGCATCCACAATGCTGCGGCCGGGAAAGCGGTAGCGGGCCAGCACCCACGCCACCAGGAAGCCGAAAGCCGCCGATAGCATGGCCGCCAGCAGCGCCGATTCCAGAGTGAGCGTGCATGCCGACCACACCCGGGGCCGGGCAATGGAATGTACGAACGTTGCCCATCCGCCGCTGAAGCCGCGCGCCAGAATGGCGGCCAGAGGAAGAAGAACAATCGCGGTTAAATAGGTGACCGTGAAGCCGAGGCTCACTCCAAAGCCGGGCAGTGGCGAAGGTTTGCGCAACAGCGAGAGTCGCAACCGGGACGTGCGTCTGGGCATCGGCAAGGTTACTCCTCAAAGATCCTGTCGAAGGTTCCGCCTTCGGCAAAGTGCTTCGCCTGGGCGCGCTGCCAGTTTCCGCAGCTTTCGGTGATGGTGTAGGTGCGCAACGCCGGAAAGCGCGCGGCGTATGGGGCGGCAACGCTCGCCAGCCGCGGACGGTAGAAGTACTTTGCCGCCAGCTCCTGCGCTTGCGGCGAGTAGAGATACTCCAGATAAGCGTGCGCCAGCTTTTCCGTGCCATGCTTCTGCGCCACCTTGCTGACCACTGCAACCGGCGGCTCGGCAAGAATGGTGGAGGAAGGCAGCACAATCTCAAAACGGTCGCCGGTCTTCTGGATGGCCAGCAAAGCTTCGCTCTCCCATGCAATCAGCACATCGCCTACGCCGCGCTGCACAAAGGTGGTGGTGGCGCCGCGCGCGCCGGCGTCAAGCACCGGGACGTTGGCAAACAGCTTGCGCATGAACTCCAGCGCGCGGGCTTCGTTGTTGCCGGAAGCCTCCAGCGCGTAGCCCCACGCCGCCAGATAATTCCAGCGCGCGCCGCCGCTGGTTTTGGGGTTGGGCGTGATCACGCGAATCCCCGGCCGCACCAGATCGTTCCAATCGTGAATGCCCTGCGGATTGCCCTTGCGCACCAGCAACACAATCGGCGAAGAATAAGGCGAGCTGTGGCTAGGCAGCTGGTTTTGCCAGTTCGCATCCAGCAGGCCGCGCTGCGCAATCGAATCGATGTCGTAGCCGAGCGCCAGCGTCACCACATCGGCTTCCAGCCCTTCCATGACCGCACGGGCCTGCTTGCCACTGCCGCCGTGCGACTGATCGATGACCACATCCTGGCCGGTCGCCGCCTTCCAGTGCTGCGCAAACATGCGGTTGTATTCAACGTAGAACTCGCGCGTGGGGTCGTAGGAGACATTTAGCAACCGCGTCTGGGCGCCCAGCGGAGCAGCGCATGAGACGAGTGCGGCCAGGGCAACAACTGCAAGCCAGATGCGGGAGATGGTTATCTTCATGTCTTCGATGGTCGGTGTTGCCCAAGTTCAGGACGCGGGGTTGACGTCCAGTTGCCGCAGCCGATCCTGAGGAAGGGAAGAGAATCGGTTGCCGGTAAAAGATTTGGAGCACCGGGCGGGGTTTGAACCCGCGAATACAGGTTTTGCAGACCTGCGCGTTAGCCACTTCGCCACCGGTGCTTGAAGCATCTTCCGGAAATGCCGTAAAACCGTTCGACCGGAAGTTTCCGCTTAAAGCAGAAAACCCACCTGCTCGGGGAGCGGGTGGGTCGTTGGTTCCGGATTCGGTGCTCTGAATCAGTCCCTCGTACACACCCGCTCGGCGCCGCCGAAACAGCAGCAGCACAGACACATTGCGGGAGTGTGGAACGACATCATCGAATCGAAGCCTCGTACAGTCCACTCAGGTGAACCGTGTAAAGCCAATGTACGGGGAGTTGGGTGGGAAGTCAAGCGCCGGAGCGCTGCGGAGCCCGAGAAGGAGGGCGGGAGCGGATGTGGACCCGCTGGGCGAGTCGAACTTGCCAACCCCCGGCACTCTCCCCTCTTCCCCTGCGGTAGGCCGGTTACCGCAACGGACGCCAACGGCAACTCTGCAACCCGGACTGTCTCCTTTATTCCGTAACCGGCAGGCAAAGCAGATGCACTCCGCGGCCGGTTTTTCCGCAAGCCGGCCGCGCTGTTTTGGGGTTCGCCGCGGGAGACAATTCTGAAGTAAGTCATTCGATAAGTTATAAAAATACCGATAGCAAAGTTATTAGATAAAAGAAGATCGATTACTGAAAAAGTTATGGGTATTTACCCGTAAATCGAGGCCGTAAGCAGGCCCAAAATCCTCCTCCAATCCCTGCTTTTTGTGAGCTTTCCGGCAAGCCCGCGGGGCCGGGATCGCGGCCCCGGCTCCCCCGAGCAGGACACCTTGGCCATTGGGAAGCAGGCGTATTTCGGAGTATTTTGGTCGTCTTAAACTTCCGGGATAACGTCCCGGAGTGTGGCCCTGGACGGAAAAATGTGACACATGTCACTTTCCTCTAAGTAAATATCTGCCTTACATCCTTCTATTTAAAGAATTTTCCGCATAGTTCGGTATTTTTACCCGTTTGTACCCCATCGCTATCTCAGTTCGTGGTTATACTCGCTAGCCAGAAACGCTCAACAGGGGAAAGGAGGCGTTCGATGCAGGCGTACCCCGAGCAAGTTCCACTTCCCTCCGCGGACAAGCGCTGGAAGCTGGTGGAGGCAACCATGCGTCGTCATGGCCACAAGGCTTCTTCGCTGATCGAGGTGCTTCATACCGTCCAGGAGAGCTTCGGCTATCTTGATTCCGAGTCACTGCGCTTTGTGGCTAGCTCACTGCGTTTGCCGCTGAGTGAGGTTTACGGCGTGGCGACTTACTACCACTTTTTCAATTTGAAGCCGGCCGGCGAGCACACCTGCGTGGTCTGCATGGGAACGGGCTGCTACGTGAAAGGCGCGGGGAACCTGATGAAGGCCATCGAGGAGGTGGCGCATATAACTGCGGGCGAAACCACTGCGGACGGCAAGGTCTCAGTGGTTGCGGCGCGCTGCATTGGTTCGTGTAGCCTGGCCCCCGCCGCGGTCTTTGACGGCGAGGTGGTTCCCAAGGCCGACGTGGAGATGGTGAAGACCCAGATGCGGAGGTGGATGAGCCATGACGCTTGATGAGTTGCTGGAGATCCGCGATCGCGAGCAGGAAGAGTTGAAAAAGTACGACCACAGGGTCAACGTCTCGGTGGCCGCCGGCTGCCTTTCGTTGCACTCCGATCAGGTGCTGAAGGTGTTGCAGGGCGAGGTAAAGAAGCAGGGCAAGGAAAAAATCTGCAAGGTGACCGGCGTGGGCTGCATGGGTCTGTGCGCTGCCGGCCCCCTGGTGCGCTGCGAGCCGCAGCACACCTACTACCGCAGCGTCCCCCACGACAAGCCGGAGATTCTGGAAGCCATCATCGCCAATCTGGAAGGGAGTCCGGTTCCGGAGTTTGCGGTCTCGCCCGACATCCCGTTTTTTGCCGAGCAGCAGAAGATCGTGCTGGAGCACTGTGGCGAGATCGATCCGGAGCGCATTGAGGACGCAATTGCGGTGGGCGGCTATGAGGCTCTGCTCACCTGCGTTTCGCAGCGCACCCGCGACGATGTGGTGCAGGAGATCATCCGCAGCGGATTGCGCGGACGCGGTGGCGGCGGCTATCCCACGGGGCTGAAGTGGTCCATGGTGGCCAAGGCGCCGGGCGAGCAGAAGTATGTGATCTGCAATGCCGACGAGGGCGATCCGGGCGCGTTCATGGATCGTTCGGTGCTGGAGAGCGATCCCCATCGCGTGCTGGAAGGCATGGCGATTGCGGGCTACGCGGTGGGCGCGACGCAGGGCTATATCTACTGTCGCGCGGAGTATCCGCTGGCCGTCAAGCGGCTCAAGATCGCCATCCGCCAGGCGGAGAAGATGGGCTTGCTGGGCAAGAATATCGGCGAGAGCGCCTTTGGCTTCGAGATTGAAGTGCGGCTGGGTGCCGGTGCATTTGTCTGCGGTGAAGAGACGGCGCTGATTGCGTCGGTGGAAGGCCGCCGCGGGGTGCCGCGCCCGCGGCCTCCCTTCCCGGCTTACTCGGGCCTCTACAAGTGCCCCACGCTGCTGAACAACGTGGAGACCTTCGCCAACATTGCGCCCATCGTGCGCAAAGGTGCCGACTGGTTTGCCGGCATTGGCACGGAAAAGAGCAAGGGCACCAAGGTCTTTGCGCTGGTGGGCGATGTGAACAACACCGGATTGCTGGAAGTGCCGATGGGCATCACCCTGCGCGATCTGGTTTACAAGCTGGGCGGCGGCATTCCGGGAGGCAAGCAGTTCAAGGCCGTGCAGACCGGTGGCCCCTCGGGCGGCTGCATTCCCGAGCAGTATCTGGACATGCCGGTGGACTACGAGTCGCTGGCCAAGGCCGGATCGATCATGGGCTCCGGCGGCATGATCGTGATGGACGAGACCGCCTGCATGGTGGACGTGGCCAAGTTCTTCATGGATTTCACGCGCGACGAGTCCTGCGGCAAGTGCATTCCCTGCCGCGTGGGTACTACGCAGCTCTATGGGCTGCTGAATCGCATCAGCGAAGGCGAAGGGCGGATGGAGGATCTGGACACGCTGGAGCGGCTGGGCGGCATGGTGAATCGCACCGCGCTGTGCGGGCTGGGCCAGACCGCGCCCAATCCGGTGCGCAGCACGTTGCGCTACTTCCGCGACGAGTACGAGACGCACATTCGCGAAAAGCGTTGTCCGCAAGGCAAGTGTCCTGTCTCCAATCCGGCTACGGCCAAGCAGGGAAAGTGAGGAAGCCGAGATGCCAGAAAAGGATCAGTATCAAGTCAAAACGCTGACCATCGACGGCAAACAGGTGGCCGCCGGCCAGGATCAGACCATTCTGGAGGTGGCGCGCGAAAACGGGATCGACATTCCCACGCTCTGCCACTTTACGGGGCTGGGCGAAGTGGGCGCATGCCGCTTGTGCGTGGTGGAGGTGAAGGGCTCGAACAAGCTGCTCGCAGCCTGCGCCACCCAGGCCCAGGAAGGCATGGAGGTCACGGTGCATTCGCCGGATCTCGATGGCTATCGCAAGCTCACCGTGGAGCTGCTGCTGACCGAGCGCAATCATGTGTGTGCGGTGTGTGTCTCGTCCGGCCATTGCGAACTGCAGACCATGGCGGCCAAGCTGGGCATCGATCATGTCTCGTTGCCCTATCTGCACCTGAAGTGCACCACCGACGGTTCGCATCCGCGTTTTGTGGTGGATCACAACCGCTGCGTGCTCTGCAGCCGCTGCGTGCGGGTCTGCGACAGCGTGGAAGGCGCACACACATGGGACGTGACCGGACGCGGCATTGCCTCGCGCATGATTACCGATCTGGGTGCACCGTGGGGCGAGTCGGCTACTTGCACGGGCTGCGGCAAGTGCGTGATGGTTTGCCCGGTGGGTGCGCTGGTTGAAAAAGGCAAATCCGTCTCCGAGATGAGCAAGCCGGAGTTCCTGCCGTATCTGCTGCAGATGCGCGGACAAAACTGAGAGGAGGCGAGAGATGACGAAAGCGCGCGTCGCAACGCTATGGCTGGATGGCTGTTCCGGTTGTCACATGTCGTTTCTGGATTTGGACGAGCGGCTGGTGGAGATTGCCCCGCTCATCGATCTGGTGTTCAGCCCCGTGGTGGATGCCAAGGAGTTTCCGGAGAACGTGGACTTGACGCTGGTGGAAGGCGCACTGGCCAACGAGGAGGACATTGAGAAGATCCTCAAGGTGCGGGCCAACACCAAACTGCTGGCGGCGCTGGGCGATTGCGCGGTAACCGGCAATGTGCCGGCCATGCGCAACACCTTTGCGCTGGAGGATGTGCTCAAGCGGGGCTACGAAGACAACGCGACGGCCAATCCCGGAGCGCCGACGAAGGAGGTTCCCAAGCTGGAACGCAAGGTGATCCCGCTGCATGAGCTGGTGAAGGTGGATCTGTTCATTCCGGGCTGTCCACCCAAGGCCAACGACATTTACTACGTGGTGAGCGAGATTCTGGCCGGGCGCACTCCCGACATGAAGCCACGCTGCCGCTTCGGCAACTGAGGCATGCCATTGCGCAAGGGAGAACAAGCGGATGCAGACCATACGGATTAACGGAATTACGCGAGTGGAAGGGCACGGCAGAATCACCATCCAGCTGGACGATCAGGGAATGGTGGAGGACGCGCATCTGCACGTGCTGCAATTCAGGGGATTTGAAAAATTCTGTGAGGGAAGGCCGTTTTACGAGATGCCGTCGCTGACCGCGCGCATCTGCGGCATCTGTCCCGTCAGCCATCTGCTGGCCGGGGCCAAAGCGGCCGACGCCATCATGGGCCTGCGCATCCCGGAGACCGCCGAGATGCTGCGCCGGGTGGTGCATCTGGCCCAGATCACGCAATCGCACGCACTGAGCTTCTTTCATCTGTCGAGCCCCGATTTCCTGATGGGATGGGACTCGGACCCGGCTCAGCGCAACGTGCTGGGGCTGGCGGCAAAGCACCCCGATGTGGCCATGGACGGCATCCGGCTGCGCAAGTGGGGCCAGGAGGTGATCGACCTGCTCGGCGGCCGTCGCATCCACACGCCGTGGATCGTGCCCGGCGGCGTGGCGCAGCCGCTCTCCGAAGCGCATCGCGACGAGATTCTCAAAGGGCTTCCCGGGGCGCTCTCCATTGCCACCCGAACCCTCGAGTTCTTCCGTCACATGATGGAAAAACTGCAGGACGAGGTGCTCACCTTCGGCAACTTCCCCTCGCTGTTCATGGCCATCGGCCGCAAGGACGGTAATCTGTGCCTGTACGGCTCGCGCCGCAAGCACGAGGGCTGGCTGCGCTTTGGCGATGCCGATGGGAACATTCTGGCCGACAACATTCATCCTCGCGATTACCACGAGTACATTGGCGAAGCGGTGGATGATGCAAGCTACATGAAGGCGCCCTACTACAAGCCAACCGGCTATCCGTTGGGCGTCTATCGTGTGGGGCCAGCGGCCCGCCTGAACCTGGCACGGCAGTGCGGGACCCCGCTGGCCGACGAGGCGCTCAACGAGTTCCGCCGCAACTTCGGCAACGTCACGTTGAGCTCCTTCCACAACCACTACGCGCGGCTGATCGAGATCGTCTTTGCCATCGAACGGATGCAGACGATCCTGGACAATCCGCTGGTGCTCGACAAGGATGTGCGCGCCGAGGCCAAGGCCAACGAGGCCGAGGGCGTGGGCATCATCGAAGCGCCGCGCGGCACCCTCATCCACGATTACAAGGTGGATCGCAACGGCATGATGACCAGCGCCAACCTGATTGTGGCCACGGCGCACAATACGCTGGCCATGAATCGCGGCCTGGTGCAGGTGGCGCGCAAGTATCTCTCCGGCCATGAAGTGACCGAAGGAATGCTGAACCGCATGGAGGGCCTGATCCGCAGCTTCGACCCCTGCCTGAGCTGCGCCACCCACGCCGATGGGCGCATGGCGCTGGAGGTGGAAGTGCGCCACGCCGATGGCACTCTGGCCAGCCGCAGGGTGCGCTAGCGATCCGGCAACTCAATACTGTCAGGGTGACCCATCCATTTCCGCGTTCTTTGCGGGAATGGGTGGGAAGAAGCATCCAGCCAAAGGGGCGGTCTCCGGACCGCCCTTTGCCGTCTGGGGCCGGCCTGTTCACCCTCGATGACGGAGTAATTCTGCTGATTCCCCCTGCGCGGCTTGGAAGCATCCGCCTGTGCGCATGCGTCATCTGCACAGATATCCCGTCAAAGTGTGGGTTGATATTCAGGAGGTATGGATGTTGGATCGGATGCGTGCAATTTTGTTTCGGCAAGGTGGTTTCCGGCTGGCCCTGCTGCTGGCGTTTGCGGGGATGCTGGTGGCCAGTTGTGCGCACGCGTTGGGACCGAAGGCGGATGTCTCGTTTGGCTACAGCCGGCTGGGCAACAACGTCTTTTCCTCTGGCACCGGTAGCCTGAACGGGTGGGAGGGAGCACTGAATGTGAAAGTGAAGCCTCTCCTGGGAATTGAGGGAGATGTGGCCCAATATGGGATTGGCGCCCCGGCTACCACCCCCCACACCACGGTGGTCATGTTCGGGCCGCGGGTCACGGTCGGCACCCTGGGCTTCCATGTTTTTGTTCACGGGCTGGCCGGGGTGGATCACGACTCGAATTCCACAGGGCTTTCCCAGAGCGATCTGGCGGTGGGGCTGGGCGGCGGTGCCGACGTGCGCATCTTCCCCTTTTTTGCCATCCGCGGCCAGGTTGACTACCTGACCACGCCGACTTTCAGCCACGCGGATTCCCAGCATGAGCGTGTAACGGCAGGACTTGTCTTCCGTTTTTGAGCTCTTTTGCGGATCGCCGGCAGGCGCGGCGTAATCTTTTCCAAACGCTTTGCCGTCAGAAAGAATGTGAATGCTGAACTTCGATTTCGTTGCCCTTGCTGTGGTTACAAGACGCTGACCTCGCCGGAATCGATGGATCTGTGCCCGGTTTGCTGGTGGGAAGACGACGGCCAGGAGGATCCGGACGCCGACGACGTCCGCCGGACGGTGAACGGAGACCTCAGTCTGAAGGAGGCGCGGGCGTTCTTCCAGAGCTGCGGGGCCTCGCATCCCCGCTTCCTGCCCTACGTGCGCCAACCGGAAGTCACAGAACGGTAATGTCCCGGTAACGTATCTTGGACGGTGCCGGACGTGTTTCCCACCGCTTGCAGAGTTTGACCCTGCCCCCAAACCCTCTTACCATAAATTGAGGCGTTTCCCGTGCCGCGCGGGGCCGCGCCGTCGTCTGTACGGCAGCCCGGGCGGCGGTTCTTGTTTGTGTGGCAGGCAACCCCGTGGGGTGTGCTCTGATCCGTCGCGCAAGGGAAACCCGGCAATTCGAACTGAACGGCGCTCCGGCGCCCTGGGAAGGCAAAACCTTGAGCACTAAGGATACCGTCGAAGAAAACCTGCAACCCGCGTCGGCTGAGGCCGCTCACGATCACGCCGGTCACGACCATGACCACGATCACGACCATGACCATGACCATGAGGGCCACGATCACGCGCACGGGCCGGTTCTGAATCCGGAGTGCACCCGCGAGCTGGTGCTCGACATTGCCGCCGAAGACGTGACCAAGGCCTACAAGAGCGTGGTGGGCAACTACAAGCGGTACGCCCGCATCCCCGGCTTCCGCGCCGGCAAGGTGCCGGAGACGGTGGTGCGCCGCCGCTTTGCCACCGAAATCCGCAAGGATGTGATCGACGGGCTGCTGCCGGAGCGCTTCAACAAGGCCGTGGCCGATCTGGGTGTGCGCCCGGTGGGCCAGCCGCAGGTGACCGAGCTGACCGTGGATGATGGCCAGCCCCTGCACGTGAAGGCGGTCTTCGAGTTCATTCCCGAGTTCTCCGTGGACGGCTACAAGGATGTGGCCGTTCCCAAGCCCTCCGTCGAGGTGACCGAGGAAGAGTTCCAGCACGAGCTGACCGAGCTGCGCGAGTCGCGCGCCACCATCGAGCCGGTGGAAGACGATCGCGTCATTGTGGATGGCGACTGGGCCGAGATCAGCTACAAAGGCGTGGTGACCGGTGACGATGCGGCCGAGCCCGTAGCCGGCGAGAATGCGCTGGTCGAAGTGGGCGGCAAGGACACCGTGCAGGCCTTTACCGAGATTCTGCGCGGCGCCAAGGTGGGCCAGGAGCTGAAGGCTGAGGTCATCTACCCGGCCGATTACGCCGAGCCCAAGCTGCAGGGCAAGACGGTCAGCTACGAAGTCACCGTCAAGGCCATCAAGAAGCGCATCCTCCCCGAATTGACCGACGAGTTCGCCAAGGAACTGGGCAGCTACGAGTCGCTGGCCGACTTGGAGAAGGCGGTGCGCGAGCACATGCAGAACCGCAAGAAGCGCACGGTGGAAGGCGAGACCAAGGACCAGCTGGCTCAAGCTTTGGTGTCCAAGTTCGAGTTCCCGGTGCCCGAGTCGCTGGTGCAGGAACAGATTGACGTGCGTCTGGAGCGCGGACTGCGCGCCCTGGCCGCTCAGGGCATGGGCGCGGAGCAGATGCGCAAGCTCGACTTTGCCCGCCTGCGCACCGCGCAGCACTCCGGCGCGCTGGCCGAGGTAAAGACGCAGCTGATTCTGGACAAGATTGCCGCTGCTGAAGGCATCACCGTCAGCGACGAGGATGTGGACAAGGAGATCCATCTGGCCGCGCTGCAGAGCCGCGAGCCGGTGGAAGTGCTCCACCAGCGTTTGACCGAGAATGGTGGAGTGACTAGAATCCGGGAACAACTGTTGCGCGAAAAAACGGCGACCGCTCTGTACGATCGTCTGCCCGCCTAAGCCGCAACCAGGAATCCGCCGCTGCCCGGCAGGCTCGAATCTGCCGGGCAGTGCAACCCAAGAGCCCTTTCCGGGGCCTCCGCAACAGGGAGAAGAACACACAATGGCATTGGTTCCCATGGTGGTTGAGCAGACGAGCCGGGGCGAGCGCGCCTACGACATCTATTCGCGTCTGCTGCGCGACAACATCATCTTTCTCGGTACGCCGATCGACGACCAGATTGCCAATCTGGTGGTGGCGCAGATGCTGTTCCTGCAAAGCGAGGACCCGGAGAAGGACATCTCGCTCTACATCAACTCACCGGGCGGTTCCATCACCGCCGGTCTGGCCATCTACGACACCATGCAGTTCATCAAGAACGATGTGGTGACCTATTGCATCGGCCAGTGCGCATCCATGGGAGCGTTTTTGCTGCTGGCCGGCACCAAGGGCAAGCGCTTTGCCCTGCCCAACTCGCGCATCCTCATCCACCAGCCCTCCATGGGTGGGCTCGGCGGCCAGGCCACCGACATCGACATCCATGCCCGCGAGATTCTGCGCATTCGCGAGATCACCAATTCGCTGATGGCCAAGCACACCGGCCAAACCCTGGACCGCATTGAACGCGATGTGGAGCGCGACTTCATCATGACCGCGCCCCAGGCCAAGGAATACGGTATCGTAGACGAGATTATTGACCGGCCGCGCACCTAAGCTGGCGGCATCTTAGAACGGCGCACGATGAGTTGAACCGGCTAGCCGAGCCGGGAGGGAGTTCACGATGAAAACGCGCACGGGACCTGAAGAAGCGTTGCGCTGTTCGTTCTGCCACAAGTCGCAGGACGCGGTGGCCAAGCTGATCAGCTCGCCCAGCGACTATCCACGCGCCTATATTTGCGATGAGTGCGTGGCGGTTTGCAATTCCATTCTGGAAGACGACCGCAGCGAGGCCACGCCCGCAGCCGCGGCCGGCCACCTGCCCAAGCCGCAGGAGGTGAAGACCTTCCTGGACGACTTCATCATTGGTCAGGACCAGACCAAGAAGAAGCTGGCCGTGGCCGTCTACAACCACTACAAGCGCATCCAGATGAACCGTCTGCGCAACAACGATGTGGAGCTGGCCAAGTCCAACATTTTGCTGGTTGGCCCCACCGGCTCGGGCAAGACGCTGATGGCGCATACCCTGGCCAAGATGCTGGACGTGCCGTTTGCCATTGTGGACGCCACCACGCTGACCGAAGCCGGCTATGTGGGCGAGGATGTGGAGAACATCATCCTCAAGCTGCTGCAGGCCGCCGACGGCGACGTGACGCGCGCTCAGCAGGGCATCATCTACATCGATGAGATCGACAAGATCGGCCGCAAGGACGAGAATCCCTCCATCACCCGCGATGTTTCCGGCGAGGGCGTGCAGCAGGCGCTCTTGAAGATTCTGGAAGGCACCGTAGCCAACGTTCCTCCACAGGGGGGCCGCAAGCATCCGCACCAGGAGTTCACGGCGGTCGACACGACGAACATTCTGTTCATCTGTGGCGGCGCCTTTGTGGGCCTGGAGCGCGTGGTGGGCCGCCGCGTGGGCAAAAAGGCGCTGGGCTTCCGCACCGACGCCGACGGCGATCAGGCGACCATGCGCTCGCACCGCGACACCGAACTGTTGCGCCGCACCGAACCCCAGGATCTGATCAAGTACGGCCTGATCCCCGAGTTCGTGGGCCGTCTGCCGGTAATGGGCATCCTCGACGAGCTGGATGAGGCTGCGCTGGTCGACATTCTTACCCGCCCGAAGAACGCCATTCTCAAGCAGTACCAGCGCCTCTTCGAGTACGAGAACGTTCGCCTGCACTTCACCGCCGACGCCATCGCGGCCATCGCCCGCGAGGCTCTCGGCCGCAAGGTGGGTGCGCGCGGTCTGCGCATGATCCTTGAGGAGCTGATGCTGGATCTGATGTACCACCTGCCCTCCAACAAGCGCGTCCGCGATCTGGAGATCACCCGCGAGATGGTGGAGCGCCGCGATCTCTCGCCCTGTTTGCTGGAAAAGGCAGGATAGCCGCCAGCATCGCTCTCCGACGACGAAGCCCCGGCCGTGTGCCGGGGCTTTTTCCTGCGTAGCGCTGGAGCGTTCAGGCTATGGTCTAGGCCAACTGGCTGGCGGGCTGAGCCTCGGTTGCTTGGGATGCCGGCTGGGGCGCGTCGAACTTGCGCCGCTCTTCGGCAGATTCGTTGGCCAGCTTGGTGTCTCCGGCCAGCATGGCGGCGGCCGTCAGGATGTCGTAGAGTTCCGCAAAGGCCGGAGCCTGTTCGATGGCCGCGCGAATGCGCTGCAACCCCTGGGCAGGCTGGCCCAGAACGGTTTCGCAGGCGCCCAGCTTGGCGGCGTTCAGGGGCGATGTTCCACCGCCCAGATAGGCGGCGCGGGCCTGATCGTAGTGCTGGGTGTGGAAGTACACGTCGCCCAGCGCCTCGAAGAGCACCGGCGAGCGGGAGCCGAGTTGATAGGCTTCGGCGATGCGGGCGTGGGCCTCGTTGAACCGTCCTAGTGCCGTGAGGCAAATGCCGCAGAACAGGCTATTGCGGGCGCTGCCGGGTTCCAGGGCGCGGGCGTGCTCGAAGTGGGGCAGCGCCGCGGCTGCACTGCGGTGATGTTCCAGTTCGCTCAACCCCAGCTCGAACCAGCCTTCCGCACGTTCCGGCTGCTGGGCAACCTTTTGGATGCCCAGCCGATGGTAAAGATCGAACTTGGCTTTGCGCACCGCCTCGGCGTCCTCGGCCTGGCCCAGGTGGTGCAGGATGAAGTTCGCGGGTGGATGCTTCAACCCCAGTGCATCCAACCGGTGAACGATCGTCTCATGCACGGCGTATTCGAAGTAGACCTCCGGACGGCGGCGGAACAGGCGCGTATTAAAGGAGATGACGTAGGCCGGGAAGGCGGCGGCTTCCGCCAGCACTCCCGGATTGGGAGTAGGGGGCGCATCGCCGCAGCGGGTGGTTGTCTTGCAGAGGTAATTCCAGCGCACAATGTCGTAGGCGGCAACGTCTGCTGCTGCAAGCAGAGGCCGGATCTTCTCCGGCCCGGAGGCGTCCAGCATCTCGTCGGCGTCGATCACAAAGATCCAGTCGCACTGGGCCATGGCCAGAACGCGATTGCGGGCGCGCGAGAAGTCGTCTTCCCAGGGAATGTCGACCACCTCGGCGCCCAGGGCGCGTGCGATCTCCCGGCTATCGTCGTCCGACCCGGTATCGCCGATCAGAATACGGTCTGCGATCGGCTGCACGCTCTTCAGCGCCCGGCCCAGTGTGGCCGCACCGTTTTTCACGATCATCGAGATTTCCAGCGTTGGCCTGTGCACCGTGGATCGCGCTCTCCGGAAAAACTACGCTTGACAAACTTGCGCGTGGAGTTCCAAACCTGCACCGCTTCTCTTAGCTGTCGCCAATCCAAGACAAACCCTGCCTGCCGCCCCGCCGATTTGCTTTGTCGGAACCAATTTCCGCATCGATCCGCTGTACAATCCAACTAAACCCGCGGCGGGCCAGCACCCGGGAGCCCGCGGTTGCGCGTTGACCAATCACAAGGGAACCATATGACTGCACAAAAAGAAAAAACGGAAACGCGCAAGCTGCCCATGATGCCCATCCGGGACATGGTGATCTTCCCCTATATGATGACGCCATTCGTGGTGGGCCGCGAGTCCAGTGTGCGCGCTCTCGAAGAGGCGCTCACCGGCGACCGCAAGATTTTTCTGGCCACCCAGCACGACGCCTCCATCGACGAGCCCAAGGCCAAGGACATCTATCAGGTGGGCTCCATCTGCAACATTGTGCAGAGCGTCAAAATGCCCGACGGCAACATCAAGGTGCTGGTGGAAGGCGTGGAGCGCGCCAAGGCCGTTGAGGTGAACGATCGCGATGGCTTCTTTGTGGCCACGGTGCGGCTGGGCAAAAGCGAGTTTGAGATGACGCCCGCCGCGGAGCAGCTGATGCAGCGCGTGACCACGCTCTTTGAGCAGTACGTGAAGCTGCAGCAGTCGCTCAACTACGAGACCATTGTGGCCACGGTGCGCATGGATGAGCCGGCCAAGCTCTCTGACACCATTGCTGCCAATCTGCAGCTGGGCATCGAAGAAAAGCAGGAGCTATTAGGCATCTTCGATCCCGCGGCCCGGCTGGCGCGCATTGCCGACGTGCTCGACATTGAGATCGAGAAGCTGGATCTGGACCGCAACATCCAGTCGCGCGTGAAGCGGCAGATGGAGCGGGCTCAGAAAGAGTACTACCTGAACGAAAAAATCAAGGCCATCCAGAAGGAGCTGGGCCGCGGCGAAAAGAGCGAGTTCGACGAACTGCGCAAGAAGATTGAGTCCGCCGGCATGTCGAAAGAAGTTCTGGACAAGGCCATCCAGGAGCTCAAGAAGCTGGAAGCCATGCCGCCCATGTCGGCTGAGTCCACCGTGAGCCGCAACTACATCGATTGGTTGCTGGCCGTGCCGTGGAAGAAAAAGAGCAAGGAAACCCGCTCCATCGACTTTGCCGAAAAGGTGCTCAACGAAGATCACTACGGCCTGGAAAAGATCAAGGAGCGTATCCTCGAGTTTCTGGCCGTGCGTCAGCTGGTGAAAAATCCCAAGGGTTCGATTCTGTGCTTTGTCGGGCCTCCGGGCGTGGGTAAAACCTCGCTGGGCATGTCCATTGCCAAGGCCACGGGACGCAAGTTTGTGCGCCTGGCATTGGGCGGCGTGCGCGACGAGGCGGAGATTCGCGGGCATCGCCGTACCTACATCGGCGCCATGCCCGGACAGATCATCCAGCACATGAAGCGCGCCGGCACCAAGAACCCCGTCTTCCTGTTGGACGAGGTGGACAAGATCAGCTCCGACTTCCGCGGCGATCCAGCCTCGGCCTTGCTCGAAGTGCTTGATCCCGAGCAGAACTCCACCTTCCAGGATCATTATCTCGATGTGGATTACGACCTCTCGCAGGTGCTCTTTGTGGCTACCGCGAACGTGATGCACACCATTCCGGCGGCCTTGCAGGATCGCATGGAAGTGTTGCGGCTGCAGGGCTACACCGAGCAGGAGAAGCTGGAGATCGCCAAGCAGTATCTGGTGAAGAAGCAGCGCGAGCAGACCGGATTGAGCGAGAAGAACATCGTCTTCAAGGACGATGCCATTCTGGAGATCGTGCGCCACTACACGCGCGAAGCCGGAGTGCGCAATCTGGAGCGCGAGATTGGCAACGTCTGCCGCAAGGTGGCGCGCCGCGTGGTCAAGGAAGGTTCCAAGCACAAGGAGACCATTGATGAATCGAACGTGGCCGAGTTCCTGGGCGTGTCCAAGTTCCGTGACTCCGAAGTGCACGAGAAGAACGAAGTGGGTCTGGTCACCGGCCTGGCCTGGACCGAGGTGGGCGGCAGCATTCTGACCACCGAGGTGCAGGTGCTGGACGGCAAGGGCAAGCTCACCGTCACCGGCCAGTTGGGCGACGTGATGCAGGAGTCGGCGCAGGCCGCGCTCAGCTATATCCGCGGCCGTGCGCAGGCGCTGGGGCTCACCCGCGAGTTCTACCGCGCCCTCGACATCCACCTGCACGTGCCGGAAGGCGCCATCCCCAAGGACGGCCCCTCGGCCGGCATCACCATGGCCACGGCGCTGGCCTCGGCGCTCTCCCGCATTCCCGTCCGCCGCGATCTGGCCATGACCGGCGAAATCACCTTGCGCGGCAAGGTGTTGCCCATTGGCGGATTGAAGGAAAAGCTGCTCGCCGCTCTGCGCGCCGGCATCTTTGAAGCCATCCTGCCGCTAGCCAACGAAAAGGATGTAGCCGAACTGCCGGAGAACATCAAGAACAGCATGAAGCTGCACTTTGTGGACCAGATGGACGAGGTACTGGCCCTGGCGCTGGAGCGTCCGCTCCCGGGGCTGAAGGCCGAGGCCGAAGCATTGGCCGCCGCCGTCCCCGCCCCAACCCTTGTCGAGGCTATTCAACCGGCGCAGTAGATCGGCCTAGAACTGCCGGGTGCCCCAGGTCTCGATTTTGAGACCTGGGAAACCAGGATGCAGGTTCAGATCGGCGCTACGTCACTATGCCGCCATCGGCTTGTGCAGCACGCCCATTAAATTGCGTCCGAGCGCGAGCCCGGCCGCTATCGCGCCTCCGTACAGCGCTCCGGTCACGCCGGCTCCGGCTACATCGGCGCCGGTCAGCAGTAGACCAGGAATTGGCGTGCGCGCGCCCAGTTCGCGCAACTGATAGCGCTCCGGCGTGGCGGGAATGCCGTAGATCTCGCCGTGCGGGAAGTTCATGAAGTGTTGGGTGCTCAGCGGCGTTGAAAGCTCCGCGTGCGCAATCCGGCCTTCGAGCTGCGGGAAGTGATGCAACAGTTCGGCGGTGAGCCGCGCGGTCCACTGCTGCTTTGCAGCCTCGTAGTCGGCCCCCCGCTTCATCCAGCGCGTCCCTGCCCAGTGTTCGAAGAGGGAATAAGGGATGGCTGCAACCACCTCCGCTGTCGCCCGGCCCGGATGCTTCTGTTCGAACTCCGGATCCTTAGCCGAGGGAAAGCTGATGAAGATGGAAGGTAGCGGCGAGCTGGAATCGGCCAGGAAGCGCCGCTTCTCCGCGTCGTGATCGGCGCTGGGATAAACCCACAGCTGCGTTCCGCTCAACCCCAGCTCCGCACTCGATCCGTTGAGCCCAACAAATAAATTCAGGTGCGCCATCGACGGCGCAAAGCCGCGCAGCTTGGCGCGCAGACCAGCCAGCTCCGGCAATTCCTCCGGCAGCAGACGGAAGAAGGTATTCGTCGCGCCGGCATCGCTGATTACCAGCGGTGCCAGGATCTGCTGCCCGTTTGCAAGCTCTACCCCGGAGACTTTTCCGGATTGCACCAGAATGCGTGTCACTTCAGCGCTCGTCACCACCATGCCCCCAGCGCGCTCAATCTGCGGAATGATGGTGGCGGCAATCCGCTCGGCTCCGCCCACCGGGTAGCCAGCGCCTTCCAGGTAGTGCTCCACGATGGTGGCGTGGATGGCAAAGCTGCTCTCGGCGGGTGTCAATCCGTAGTCCCCCCACTGTGCGCAGAGCAGGCCGGCCAGCTCCGGGCTTGCGCCCAGCTTGTGGAGCACCTGGGCGGTGGTCTGCCGCGCCCAGCGCAGAAATGGTGTGCGCAGCAGTCCGCCGATGATTCGTGCAACCGGAGCCGGAATGGCCTTTTCCGCGTGGTAGAGGGTGCTGCTGCGGTTGGCGGAGCGGATGGCTTTGAAGTAGCGGTTGATGACGCGTGCCTCTTGCGGAAACCTCGCCTTCAGGGCCGCGCGCAGGCGCTCCCTGCCGCGGACGAAATCGAAGCTCTGGCCGCCGATTACCGTGCGGTCGTAGACCTCGGGCATGGGCGCCCATTGGAGCTGGCCGGCAGTCAGATGGTCATAGGCGCGGCGCACGTGATCCGTGGGGTTACCCACCTGGCCGATATAGTGCACGCCCACGTCCCAACTGAAGCCGGGCCGGGAAAAGGTGTGCGTGTAGCCGCCGGCAACGTAGTGGCGTTCCAGCACCAGCACGCGCTTGTGCCCATGCAGGCTGAGCAGAGCGGCGGCCGTCAGCCCACCCATGCCGGAACCAATCACGATGGCATCCCAGGGACCGTTGAGCCGGGCCTGCTGCAAAGGAGTGGACGAGATATGCGTCATGGAAACCTCTAATTCTGGGCCAATTAGCGCCAATGTGGACAATGACAACATTGGACTGTCCTCAATTTAACGCTGAATGTTGCGCATGTCAACATATTTTGGTTAAAATCCCGCTATGAGCGAAGAAAAGCCGTATCATCATGGAAATCTGCGCGCTGTGCTGCTGGAAGCGGCTGTTGCGCTGGTGGGCGAGCGTGGACCGAAGGGCTTTACGCTGCGCGAAGTGGCGCGCCGGGCCGGGGTCAGCCACAATGCGCCCTACCGGCACTTTGCCTCGCGCGACGAATTGTTGCTGGCGGTGGCGGAGGAGGGTTTTCTGCGCTTGAAGGAAACCATGGAACTGGCTCTTCGCCGCGGGCCCACGGCCCAGGACAGGCTGCAGCTGGCGGGCTGCGGCTACGTGGAGTTTGCCCTGCGCTGGCCCAACCACTTTACCGTGATGTTCGACCTGCCGCGCGAATTGCCGAAAGACGGCGAGAAGGGGCTGGCGGGTCTGGGCGCCTTTGGCGTGCTGATGGGCTGCATTGAAGACGCGCAGGCAGCGGCCCTTCTTCCGGCCGGCGATCCGTTGCCGCTGGCGCTCACGGCGTGGTCGCTGGTGCATGGCATTGCCAAGCTGGCGGTCTGTGGCAACTTGCCCATGGGTCCGGAGCGCACCCTGGAGTTCACCTGGCAGGCGGCCGCGTGGCTGGGCTCCGGGCTGCGCAACATCCAGCCGGCAAAGTGAAGGCCGCCCTCCTGTATGCTTTGAGGAGGCCACCAACACTGGCTTCAGACAGGTCGCGATGCGCTACACCACACAGTTTCTTCTTTCGGCGATGGCCGAGAGCCAGTTCCCCACCAACCAGCTGCCGGAGATTGCCTTCCTGGGCCGCTCGAATGTGGGCAAATCCAGCTTGTTGAATACGCTGGTGGGAGCCAAGGCCGCCAAGGTCTCCTCTACTCCCGGCCGTACCCGGGCGATCAACTTCTTCGAGTTGCGCGACGAGCGCAAAGTGGGCCGGATTGTGCTGGCCGACCTGCCGGGCTACGGATTTGCCAAGATCTCGAAGTCGATTTCCGCCGAGTGGCCCAAGTTCATTGAGCCTTACATGAACGCGCGCGAAGAGCTGAAGCTCTGCATCTGCCTGGTGGACTCGAACATTGGCGTGCAGGAGAGCGACCGGTACCTGCTGGACTGGCTGCGCGGAGCCGGGCGCGGGTTTGTGGTGGTAGCCACCAAGGTGGACCGGCTGAGCGGCAACGAGCGCACCCGCAACCTGTCGGCGCTGAAAAAGGGCCTGGAAATCGATGAAATCCTGGCCGTTTCAGCGAAGACCGGCTACGGCATGAAGGAACTCTGGGCGCAGGTGGAAGCGGCAGCGGGCTGACAGCGGCCAGTGAACTGCGGATAATGAGCAGCGGACAGCGATCCATACGCGAATCCGCGAACGGCATCCTCGATCAAAAAGGCGTGTGGGCGGATCAGCCGAGGAGTTCAACGAACTTCCGGGATGCATCCTCGTCGCAGGCCACGGAGCGCAATCTTCGGGCCGCGGCGCCCAGGTAGCGCGGAGAGAGGCGCAGCCAGCGGCGCTCAGCGCAGGCATCGGCCGGGAGCAGTTTGCCGAGCTGGGCATCGAGCGCCGCCAGGCGCGCATTCCACGCGGCCGGCACCGGCCAGATGTGCAGCGGCGCAGCGGGATCTTCGGGCTGCGGCTCAACCAGCCGGGCGCCGCGTTCCAGAAAGGCAGCGCGGGCGCAGAGCGGCTGGATGGCGGCGGCTGCGGGCGCCAGCAGATCGGGCTGCACCCCGCGCACCAGCATCGCTTTGCCCACTTCCAGAGGCGAACCCTCGATGGCAACGGCTACCGGCAGCCGTTTGCGGATCTCGTTCTTCAGAATGCGCAGGGCCTCGTCGAGCGAGGTGACCAGAAAGTCTACAACCCCGTTGCGCTGTGCTTTACGCAGCTCATCGGGCGATGCGGAAACGGTGAGCGAGGCGGCTCCGGCGATGTTGGCGGCGCGGATCAGCTGCGCGGCTTCGTCGTTGAGGATGCTGGCAAAGAGCAGCTTGCCGCCCAGGGTGCAGGAGGGCTCTAGCGCCTGATAGAAGGCATGGACGGCGCGGATCTCGCGGACAAGCGTGGGGTCGGGAGTGGAAGGCGGCTCTGCCATGGGCGGTTTCCGTCGGACTACCAGCTGGAGTAGGGCTGTTCGTTGGTCCCCATGGCGTCGGAGCCGGAGTGGACGTCGTCGATGCCGGGCTCGGTCTGGTCCACGGAACTCATGGCGTCGGAGTTGTCCACCACCCAGGTGTCCTTGCTGTTGGTCATGGGGTCCACCGGGACCGACTTCAGGTAGCCGTCGGTCACCAGATCGTCCAGCGATTGCGGAGCCTTCTGCTTGTCCATGGTGTAGGACTCGATGGCCGAGCGCATCACGTGCAGATCTTCCTTGAGCACGGCCTCGCGGGCGTTGCGTACGGCAGCGCCAAAGCGGGGTACGGCCATCGTGGCCAGCACCGCAATGATGGCCATGACGATTAACAGCTCAAACAGCGTAAAACCGCGTTCGGATTGGACAGGTCTCTGCACGTTGGGGTGACTCTCTTGTCCTTACCAGGTGGAGTATTTGGTTCCGTCCAGGGCCGTGCCCTGCGACTTGGAGTACACATCGAAGACGCTCTGCCCGCCGAAGGAATCGGAGGTGGGATCGTCCTGCATGGAGCGCATACCCCACTCGTTCTTGCCGGTCATCGGATCGACGGGAATGCGGCGCAGGAAGCGGACTTTCTTGCCCTGCACATCCACGCCGTCCACCAGGGTTTGCAGATCGGGCGGGTAGTTCTGGCTTTCCAGCTTGGTTTGGAAGGCGCCGCGGTCGGCGGCGTCCTTGTAGCGGTCAATGGCGTCGCGCATGGACCAAAGCTGGCGGCGCAGCTCGCGTTCCTTTTCGCGCTTCACCTGGAAGCGGGCGATGGGCAGTGCGGCGCTGGCCAGAATAGAGAGGATGGTGAAGGTGACGATCAGCTCCACCAGCGTAAGCCCGCGCTCGCCGCGCGAAACGCGCTTGCGGTAGTTGCCGCTGGCGAGGGGGCTTGAACCGGATTGGAGTCTGATCGTCATTCGGGTTATTTGATTTCCAGGTTCAGCTGCGTGGTGGCGGCCGGCACAGGCAGCTCGGCGCTATTCATGGCGCCGGCGCGGGTGAGTTCGATGGACGTGGCGCCCACGGTCTTGGCCTGGAAGGTGAGCACGCACAAGGTGCCGGCTCCCGACACGCCGTTGGTACCCGGAGGCCGCGAAGCCACCACGGTGAGGTTGCCCGGTCCGTCGTCGCGATGGATCAGGGCTACGGCCTGGCCGTCGCGGCTGAGCAGATCGCCGCCGGCCACATTGGCCAGCGCAAGTTTGGCCGCGTCGTAGTGCAGCTGTAGCGGCACCGAGGTGATATCGACCGCATTGCGGATCAGGATCGGCACCTGGAAGGTTGCGCCGTTGGTCAGTTGCGCGGCAGGCGGTGCGGAGAGCGTAAACGCCAGCCCGGCAGCCGGAGCCGCAAGCAGCTTGGGAGCGGCCGGTGCGGGCGGAACGGTGGCCGTAGCTCCGTCGATGCGGGTCTGGCTCTGCATCTGCTGGAGCGCGGCCGGCAGAGCGGCCTGGGCGTTCTGCGCCACAATGGGCGCGACTGCGGCCGGCTGCAACGCGCCGCGCGGCGCGGGCGGCGTGGCCGGTTTGGCCTGGTCCACAACGGACTGGTCAATAAAAGCCCGGTCAATGTGGCGCAACTCGATAGTCTGGCCCGAGCCGGTGTCGATGGACCGCAGGTTGGAGGGGCCCAGATCCTGCGCGCGCACAATGTGCGGCACCACCACAAAGACGATCTCGTCGTCGGTGGTCTTGCTGTCCTTGGAGCCGAAGAGGTATTTCAGCAGCGGAATCGAGGAGAGGCCGGGGATGCCGTTCCAGGAGGCGGTGTTCTCGTTGTCCTCGATGCCGCCCAGAATCGACGCTTCGCCCTCGCGCAAGCGGATCACCTGATCGATGACGCGCTGGCTGATGATGGGCTCGGTGACGCCGCTGATGGTCTCGGTACCGCTCTCGGAGCTGACTTCGATCTTGATCTTCAGGGTCACATCGTGATCGTAGTGAATGGTGGGCGTCATCTCGATGTTCACGCCCACGTCCTGGTACTGGAACTGGGTGTTGACGAGCGAGCTGACCAGCGCCGTAGAGGCGCCGGTCTGGTAGCTGCCGGTGGCGATCGGAATACGCGAGCCGATCTTCATGCTCGCCTTCTGCGCGTCGGTGGCGCGGATGCGCGGGCTTTGCAGAATCTTGGTGCCGGAATCGGTCAGCAACATGTTGAGCGTGGCCGATCCAATGGTCACCGCGAAGTTATTCGAGTTCAGATTGGCCAGGTTGTAGAGCGTGGGCGTGGTGGTGGAGGTGGAAGAGCTGCTGGACGAGGAGGAAGACGTGGAAGAGGTGCTGGAGGTGGTGGACTGCAGCGCCACCGACGCGCTGGTGGGCCAAGCAATGCCCAGTGTCCGCTCGAAGTTCTTGCTCACCTCCATGATGGCGATGTCGACGACCACTTCGGCACGGGCCTTGTCCAGATCGTCGATCAGCTTTTGCGCCAACAGCAGCTCGTCCGGGGTGCCGCGCATCACGATGGCGTTCTGGCTGGCCACGCCGTAGACCTTGGCATTGGGCATCACGTTGCGCAGAGCCGTCTGCACGTCGTTCATGTCGTTCTGTTGCCAGGCGTTGGTCAGGTAGAAGGTCTGCACCGCCTGTTCGTCCAGCTCGGTGCGCTTCACGCGGCTGTTCTGGGCCACAAAGATGGTGTTGGCAGTGATCGGCCGCCAGAAGGTGTTGGAGAGCGTGCCCACAATGCGCAGCGCATCCACCAGGGAGACGTTGTTCAGATCCACCTGCACGCGCTTGCTGGTGTAATCGGGATCGAACAGGACGTTGACGCCGGCGGCCTTGCCCACCGCCTGGTACACATTCTTGGCGTCTTCGGTCATGTGCAGGGTCAGCGGCTCGTTGGAGACCGGCCGGAGCAGCACCGGGGAGCTGATGGACTCCACATCGCTCTGCTCGCCCTCCGGCTGGGGAATGCCGTTGACGGAGCGCGGAACTGCCTCGCCGGACTTGGCGCGCAGCTTGGCGATCTCCTGCTGCACGGCCTCGTTGGAGGGGTCGATCTCGGTGGCGCGCAGCAGTTCGGCCAGCGCCGCCTGGACGTCGCTGGTCTCTTCCAGCTTGCGGGCCTTGGCCAGATGCGCAGCCGCGGCCGGCACCCGCACGCGATAAAGCGCGGCGCGGTAGCGCAGATCCTTGGGCTCGCGGTTGTAGGCCTTTTGATAGTTGTCGAAGGCCGCGTCGTAATCCTCGCGGGCCTCGGCGGACTGGCCGTGCTTGAAGAGGGATGCGGCGCTCTCGGCATGGGCTGGCAGAGCCGCCAGCGCCAGCGCGAAGCCCATGGCCGGGAGCAGAAAAGCAGCCAGAAACCGTGAGGAAGCGGAGCCGGCAGCGGCCGGCGAATGGGTGCAGCGAATCATCGAACTCCCGGGCGTCTGGGGTTCCGCACGCCGCCAGGCGGTCGGAGTGGGGCGGCATGGAGGCGCCCCGACGCAGTCGTTTATGCCCCTTCCGCGCCATGCGCGGCAGGCGGCGCTTGTGGGCCAACGATGCCTCATTTTAGCAAAATGCAGGCAGGACAATAAGAAACGAACCCCAGCCGGCTGCGGGTGTTTTCCGGTTTTGGGGGCCATCGCCAGGTGAGACTCCGGGGCTGGCGGAAGGGAATCCACGCAAATGCTAGGATGAAGAAACAAGGAAGGTTCCCCGTGGCTCGCCAAACCATGCACCAGATCGCGCCGCCCAAGGCTGCTCCCGACAGCAAGCCGCAGCGGCCCCGCGACCCGGTGGCTTCGGGCGAGCGCAATGCCGCTGAGAACCGTGCCGCCTTCCATAACTACTTCCTGCTGGAGAAGTTCGAGGCGGGCGTGGCCCTGCGCGGCACCGAGGTCAAATCCATCCGCGAGGGCAAAGCCAACCTGCGCGACTCCTACGGGCTGGTCAAGGATGGCGAAGCGTTTCTGCTGAACATGCATATCGGGCCTTACTCCCATGCGAGCTACAACAACCACGACGAAACCCGTACGCGGAAGTTGCTCCTGCATCGGGAAGAGGTTCGTAAGCTACTGTCCAAGACGCAGATCAAGGGCCATACGCTCATCCCCGTCCGGCTTTACTTCAAGAATGGCAAGGTAAAGTGCGAGCTGGCCGTGGCCAAGGGCAAACAGGACTGGGACAAGCGGGAGACCGAACGCCGCCGCGAAGCCGACCGCGAAGCCCGCTCGGCCATCAACGCCAGCAAGCACAAGATGGGGCGGTAGATTTTCTCAGAATCTGTCTAGATACTCGGTTTGGTTGAAGGGAACGAGCTTTAGCTCGTACATCAACAGCAGAAACCGGATGGGCTTTAGCCCCTGAGGGAGGCTTTAGGGTAGTTTGCCTTTCCTCGGCGGCTAAAGCCGGAGATCCAGGTCGCTCTGAATGGACGGGCTGAAGCCCGTCCCCTTCAATGCAGGTAGTTTCTAGACAGATTCTCAGAGGCTAGAAGCTAGAGGCTAGGTGCTAGGTGCTCTGCCCCGGAACTGTTTTCCGGGGGAGCGCAAACCGGATCTTTCCGATGGGCCGGATGCAGGATCGAACCCCGTCTTCCAAATTGAAACCAGCGGCGCTATTTTCCGCTGTCTTTCCCTCCCGCAATCCTCTATGATTGCCAGCATATCTAGGTATTTTCCCCATTCGCAGCAATATTCCCTAATCGAAGAAGCAGGAGGCGGGCACAATGTATTCCATCACCAAGACGCCGTTCGGCGTAAAGTTCACCTTTCAACAGACGGTTGATGCAGCGGAGATGCAGCGCTGGGCCGAGAAAGCGGCGCAGCTTTTGCCGAGTCTTCAGAAGGGCTTTGGCCTGCTGGTGGATAACCGCCAGTTGCGGCCGGGCGGTATGGCCCCGGACGCGCAGAGAATTTTGCAGCAGATGCAGGCCAGCTACAAGGCCCATGGCATGCTGCGCAGTTGCGTGATTCTGCAGTCGGCGGCGGTGACCATGCAACTGGAGCAGGCCGCGCAGGACGCCGGCACTGGCAGTTGGGAGCGATTTTTGAACGCCGCCGCGCTCCCCGATTGGGAGCAGCGTGCAGTGCACTGGATTTGCGACGGGATCGAGCCGAACCCGCCAGCTCCGGCTGCGGAACCCATGACCTTGATCCAGCGGCCGCCGCAGTAGACCTCCCCGTCATCGGGATTGAATCTGCATCCTCCTGTTGCTTGGGGCTGTGCGCACCAGGCCAGGTGAACGTGTGCGCATTTGTCGCGGGAGCTGAGGGCGCAAACCGGCTCCCACGGCGCGCGCAACTGACCCCTCCTGCGCGGAACCGGCGCCGGGACCGATCGGCCTGGGCGCAAGCTCCCAACCTATAATGGCCCCATGCGAACTGAATTGAGCTTTGCCCTCCCCGCCGGGATTGAAACCGAGTTGCTTGTTGTATTGGCCGCCGATGCCCAGACCGCGAAGGGACCGGATGCCAAACCCGAGCCCGAATTGCTGGTCTCCGATGAGGCCCTGAAGTCGGCTGCTGCCGCCGTGCTGGCCAGCGGCGAGTTCAAGGCCGGCGCCAACGAGGCCCTGCTGCTGCATGTACCGGCCGGGGCGCAAGCCAGGCGCCTGCTGGTGGTAGGCGTAGGCAAGCTGGCCAAAATCACGGTGAACGGCGTGCGCTCGGCTGCCGGAACCGCGGTCCGTTTTGCCAAGCCCCGCGGTATCCGCGAGTTAGCCTTCCTGTTGCCGGTTGCCGAGCTGCCGGCCGGAGCCGTGGCCCGCGCCGCGGTGGAGGGCGCCATGGTGGGCGACTTCGACCCCGACACCTATCGCTCCGACCGCAAGGACAAGAGTATCGAGCGGCTGACCGTGGTGGCCGCCGCAGCCGATCGGGCTGCCGTCGAGGCTGGCATTGCCGAGGGCGTCATCGTGGGCGAGAGCCAGAACTTTACCCGCTCGCTGGTCAACGAGCCCGGCAACAAGCTGACCCCGACGATTCTGGCCCAGCGCGCTGCCGAAATGGCTCAGGAGGTAGGACTTGGCTGGAGAATCCACTCTACCGAAAAGATCAAGGAACTGAAGATGGGCGCCTTCTGGAGCGTGGCCCAGGGCTCCGAGGAGCCTCCCGCGTTGATCGAACTGCGCTATGAGCCGGAGGGCGTCACCGAAGGTCCGGTGCTGGGCCTGGTGGGCAAGGGCATCACCTTTGATTCGGGCGGCATCTCGCTCAAGCCCGGCGAGAACATGGAGAAGATGAAGTACGACATGGCGGGTGGTGCGGCCATGCTGGGCGCCATGCGCGCCATTGCCCTGTTGAAGCCCAGGGTGCGCGTGGTCTGCGTGGTCTGCGCCACGGAAAACATGCCCGACGGCAAGGCCCAGAAGCCGGGCGACGTGCAGACGGCCATGAACGGCAAGACTATTGAAATCATCAACACCGACGCCGAGGGCCGGCTGGTGCTGGCCGACGGGCTGCTCTACGCCAGGCAACTGGGCGCCACGCATCTGATCGATGCCGCCACGCTCACCGGCGCCTGCGTGGTGGCGCTGGGCATGATCAATGCCGGCGTCTTTGCCAACGACGACGCGGCCTACGCGAAATTCGCCGCCGCGCTGGAAGCTTCCGGCGAAAAATTCTGGCGGCTGCCGCTCGGCGACGAGTACGCCGAGATGATCAAGAGCGAGATCGGCGACATCAAGAACACCGGGGGGCGCTGGGGTGGGGCCTCGACCGCGGCCGAGTTCCTGCATGTCTTTGCCGAGGAGACGCCGTGGCTGCACCTGGACATTGCCGGGGTGGCGTGGGTGGAGACCGCGCAGCCCTATATTGCCAAGGGGCCCAGCGGGGTGGGTGTGCGCTCCATTGTGGAGTGGGTCCGGTCCAACGCCTGAGCGCGAACGAGTACTGCAGTTCCAGATACGCGGATGAGAGGGAGGAGCTTTTAGTACTGCAGTTGCAGATGCGTGGATGGGAAGCAGCAGGGGCCTTTAGGCCCCTGAAAAATGGCCGGAAATGACGGCCTTGAAAGACTGCGGAAAAACTCTATCGAGGCCGGGCCTTGTAACAGTCCTCCACCGGTGTTTCCGACCTCGATCGATGAAACTCTATACGCCACGCGCGCAATACGCCACGCGTGCATCGTTGCGCCCCAGCGGGGCGCAGTGAAAATAGCCCAGGGCAAGCCGCGCGCAGCCCTGGGTTAGCGCTAAAATCGGCCTCGCGCCCCATAGGGTCGCGGTGAAAAACCAGATCACCGCTTGCGCGCCGCCTATCTCTTGTTGGACTTCGATTCGAGTTTCTTTCGAGAGAGCAGCGCCCCCGCAATTCCCTCCAGCGGGATACATCTACTCTGGTTTTGCTCTGGGCCTTACTCCCGTAAGCTTATTAGTAACCTGAAATCAATTACTTCCCCGCAGCCTCTTCCCGTAATCGCAGATTTTTGGGCAGAGGCTGTTCTATTTGGGTTGAAATCCACAAAATCATTCCGGAGAGCGGGAGACCGGAATGAAGTTCGCTGTCCAAGCGCCGATGTAGAAGAGGAGGGAGTCTCACGCCGTATCGGTGCATTCGTGTGCGGGCGGGCCGGCCAAAACGTGGTAGCCGGAGAGGAGACTTGAGGGCGTTGACGATGGAGCGCTGCGAGCTTCTGGAAGCCATTCTGGACAGTTTTCCCGACGGGGTTGCCATACAGGGCCCCGAGGGCGAGCCGGTGTGCTGGAATCGGGCGGCAGAGGCTATTACCGGCTATGCGGCGATCGAAGTGTTGGGACGGCCGGTGCCGGAGCCTCTGCTTTTGTTGCTGGGCGAGGACGCGGTGGCTGAGGCGGAGGCGGTGCAGGGGGCGGGACGCCGGGCGCGTCTGCGCCTGCGTCACAAGCAGGGTCACGAAGTCCCGCTGATCGGCACCTACCTGGTGCTGCGCGATGGACTGGGCGGCCGGATCGGCCGGGCCGTGCTCTTCCATCCGGTGCGCAGTATGGATGCCCTGCCGCACGGCGAAACCGGCGACGACCGCTCGATTGCGGCCAGCCAGCAGGATTTGGATGACCGGCTGGGACAGGAGTTCGACGATTACATGAACGGCGGCGATCCCTTTGGGGTGTTGTGGATCTCCGTCGATCAGGCGCACGAGTTGCGCAAGACCCATGGCGCGGCCGCCTGCGAAACCATGCTGGCGAAGGTCCAGCATGCCATCTCGCAGGGATTGCGCCCGGCCGAACAGATGGGCCGATGGGGCACGGAAGAGTTTCTGGTCATTTCTCACGAGCGGAGCGCCGATCTGTTGTCGGCCCATGCCAGGAAGCTGGCCGGGCTGGCGCGGACCACCGACTTCCGCTGGTGGGGAGACCGGGTGCAGTTGACCGTCAGTATTGGCGCCTGTCAGGCCCGGCGGGGTGAAACCAGTACCCTGGCCGAGTTGCTCACACAGGCGCAGAAGGCTTTACAGACCAGTATGCAAGCGGGAGGCAACACGATTACACCGCCAGCGGGGGGAACGATATGTTTGCCATAATTGGCATCCTCGTAGTCTTCGGAGCCGTAATCGGCGGCTTCCTGATGGAGAAGGGCCATATGGCCGTGCTGTTGCAGCCGGCCGAATTGCTCATCATTGCGGGAGCGGCCAGCGGCACGCTGCTGATTGCCAACCCCATGCACATCATCAAGGGTGTGGCGAACGGAGTGGTTGGCGTGCTGAAGGGTTCGCCCTTCACCAAGGCCCGTTATCTGAGCACGCTGAGGATGATGTACCAGTTCCTCAACAAGGTGAGGAAAGAGGGTCTGCTCAGCGTGGAAATGGACGTGGAAAAGCCCGAGGAAAGCACCCTCTTCAAGACCTATCCGGACTTTCTGGCCGATCACCACGCCGTGGATTTTCTTTGCGATACGCTGCGTACGGCCATCACCGGCGGTGTGGAGCCGTTTGACATGGATCAGATGATGGAGCTCGATATGGAGGTTCATCATCACGGCGCGATGCAGCCGGTGGATGCGCTGACCACGGTGGCCGACGCCCTGCCCGGCCTGGGTATTGTGGCCGCGGTGCTGGGCGTGGTCATCACCATGGGCGCGCTCGGCGGTCCTCCGGAGGAGATCGGCGAAAAGGTGGCTGCGGCTCTGGTGGGAACCTTCCTGGGCATTCTACTGTGCTACGGCGTGGTGGGTCCCTTCAGCTCCAGCATGCGCAAGACCGCCGACGAGCAGAACGAGTATCTGCATGTGCTGCGCGTCATCATGCTGGCCTTTCTGAAGGGCTCGGCGCCGATGATCGCCATCGAAATGGGCCGCCGCGCGATTCCCGCCAGTGTGCGCCCCAACTTTGACGAGATGGAGAAGAACTGCAAGAGCAACGGCGGCAGCAGCGCGGAGGTCGCTGCGGCCTAACCGTCAGCGGACGGAGAACGGGGACAGGAGTCCATGGCAGACACAAGCGGAAGACCGATTATCGTCATCAAGAGGAAGGGCGGCCATGGCGGACACCATGGCGGGGCCTGGAAGGTGGCGTATGCGGATTTTGTGACGGCCTTGATGTCGCTGTTCATCGTGCTCTGGCTGATGGGCTCCAGCGAAAAGGTGAAGAAGGCGGTCGCCGGCTACTTCAACGATCCCAAGGGCACCGGGAAGCTGCTGGGCACCACCATGAACGGTACCGGCCCGGAAACGGAGATCTCCGACGCCAAGCAGCAGGCCCTGCAGGACCTGAAAGAGAAGCTCGAAAAAGAGATCAGGGACAAGAAGGAACTCGAGAAGCTGATGAAGCAGATCGAGATGACCATTACCGCCGAAGGCCTGCGGATCGAGCTGATCGAAGACAAGAACGGCACCTTCTTCCAGAGCGGCAGCGCGCAGTTGAGCGTCACCGGGCAGGAGCTGCTGAAGCTGCTGGCCACCGAGCTGAAAACCCTGCCCAACCAGATGCTGATCGAGGGCCATACGGACGCGGCGCAGTACTCCACCGATACCAGCTACAGCAACTGGGAGCTCTCTGCCGACCGCGCCAACTCCGCGCGACGGCTGATGCAGCAAAACGGCGTCCGCGCTGACCAGGTGACGCAGATCCGCGGCTACGCCGACCAGCTGCTGCGGGTGAAGAACAATCCCTACGACCCCTCCAACCGGCGCATCTCTCTTCTGGTGAAGAACGTCGATGCGGCTGCTACCGCGCAGTTCAAGAACGTGCGCGTGGTGGGCGGCCCGCCGCCCGCTCCGGCCGCGGCTCCCAACGACAAGAAGGGCAAGGAAGGCGACAAGAAGGGCGCGCCACCGGACAAGAAGGCTGAAGCTGTGCCTCCGCCCGCCGCCAAACCCCCTGCGCCCGCCCCACCGGCCTCCAAACCTGCGGGATCTGCCGCCAAAAATCCGGCCACCAAGCCGGCGCCGGGCAAACCCGGCCTCATGGCGCGGCTGATGGCGATGATGCCGGGCAAAAAGCAGTAATCGGGCCATTCCGCGGAACCGTTTGTGCGCGTGGGCAAAGACGCGGGCAAAGGGAATCGTGTAATCTGGTGGGCGAGTCAGAAAGCGTTTACTAGAGGTGCACTTCTCATGAGTATCGTTGCCGGCGTCGATTTTGGAACTCTCAGCGTCCGCGTCACCCTTGTCGACAGCAAAAAGGGGCCGGTGGGAACGGCCTCGGCCAGCTATCCGCTTCACCGCAAGCGCGAGGACCCGGACCACGCCACCCAGTCGCACTTTGACCAGATGGCCGCTCTGGTAAAGGCTACCCGCGAGGTGCTGGCCCAGACCGGCATTGCCGGCAGCACGGTGGAAGCCATCGCGCTGGACACCACCGGATCGAGCGTGATCCCGGTGGGCAAAGATCTGGAGCCGCTGGACGAGTTTTACCTCTGGTGCGATCATCGCGCCCACCGCGAGGCGCAGGAGATCACCCAGAAGGCCCACGAGTTGGGCTTTGAGGGCATTCTGTGGTGCGGCGGGACTTATTCCCACGAATGGGGCTTCTCCAAGCTGCTGCACTGGCTGCGCAACAATCCCGACAAGCGCGACAAATTTGTGACTGCGCTGGAGCACTGCGACATGGTGGCGGCCACGTTGTGCGGCATCACCGAAGTCAGCCAGCTGAAACGCTCCATCTGCGCCATGGGCCACAAGTGGATGTGGAATCCCAAGTGGGGCGGATTGCCGCCGGAAGAGTTCCTGGTGGCCGTTGATCCGCTGTTCAAGGGCATCCGCGCCAAGATGGGCGGAGAGTATCTGACCAGCGACCATCTGGCCGGCCACCTGAGCCAGAAGTGGGCCGCCGAACTCGGCTTGAAGGCTGGGATTCCCATCCCCGTGGGTGCTTTCGATGCGCATTGGGACGCCATTGGTTCCAGCTGCAAGGAAGGCGACGCGGTGAACGTGGTGGGTACTTCCACCTGCATCATCGCCATGGCCAAGAAAGCCGAGCTGGTGCCGGGCGTCTGCGGCGTGGTGCCGGGCAGCGTGCATCCGCAGTACACCGGCATCGAGGCCGGCCTCTCCGCGGTGGGCGATATCTTCGACAACATCGCCAAGCGCGCGGGCAAGAGCGTGGCCGAGCTCTCCGCGGGGCTGGAGACGTGGAAGCCGGGCCAGTCGGGCCTGCTGCGCCTCACCTGGGACAACGGCGACCGCACCGTGCTGGTGAATCCGGAGCTGGGCGGTGTCACGCTGGGCTGGAACATGGTCTCCACCGCGCAGGACGAGCTGTTTGCGGCCATTGAAGGCACTGCCTTCCATACCCGCATCATTCTGGAGCGGATGGCCGAGCACGGCGTGCGCATCGACCGCGTGGTGAACGCGGGCGGCATTCCGCAGAAGAACGAGGTGCTGAACCGCATCTACGCCAACGTGCTGAACAAGCCGGTGCTGGTGCCCGCAGGCATTCCCACCAGCCTGGGCTCGGGGATCTTTGCGCTGCTGGCAGCCGGCACGTACAAAACCATCGAAGAAGCGCAGAAGGCGGTCTGCTTGCCGCTGCGCACTGTGGAGCCCGATCCCGTCTTTGCTGCGGCCTACGAGAAGCTCTACAGGCTCTATCGCGATGTTTACTTCGCTTTGGGCACCCGCGACGCGGCTCCGGTTGCGCTGGGCGCGGTGTTGCCGGAGCTGCGCAAGATGGCAGCCGAAGCGCGCAAGGCGTAGTTCGATTCCGGCGCGTTTCTCCGCTGGCGCTTAGGCCAACAAGAACGTAGAATGGCGGCCAAGGAGAGCGCCATGTACAATCGATGCCTTCTATCGGCGGTGCATTCTCTGCAGTGCGCCGCCCGCCTTTCAATCCGCAATTTCGGATTTGCCGCAGTATTTGCCCTTCTTCTTGGAACCGCATCCGCGCAGAACGCGGCCACTTCCCTGGACGGCGCCTGGGTAAACGCCGATCCGGGAACGCACGGTCTGTCGCGAATCGAAATCGAAGAGAACACGGTCCATCCCTATGGCGCATGCCATCCTACCGCCTGCGACTGGGGCCTGCTTCCGGCTCGCACCTTCGCCCGTAGCGTGAACGGGGGCCCCCCTGTGGCGCTCATGGTAGAGGTGGATAACCATTTCGCCCTGGCGAAGATCGTAGTCGTGCTGGAGTCCAGTGACAGGCTGCGCGTCGAGGTGCTCAACCACTTCACCGACGGCTCCACGCGGGCGGATTACTTTTCGCTGAACTATTTTGTGCGGGAGCGTGCGCCCACCCAGCACTAAGGATTTACGGGCGGATGGCCCAGGTCCGAGGGGTATATTCGCCTATAGATCCGCCCTCAAAGAGTGTCATGCTATCCCACCCTTTCCGCACAAAACGCGGAAAGGGTGGGAAAAGCGGCGTACCTCCAGTCTGCTCGGCGTGGCGCGGACAATGGCGCGAAGGAGAAGGCCATGAGCAATCTAGATACGAAATCCGTAGCGCATTCTCTCCGGAGCGCCGCCCATTTCTTTTTGCGTTGTCTGGCGCTCGCTGCCTTGCTGGCGGCAACCGCGCCGGCCCAGAGTGCCAGTCATCTGCTGGATGGGACCTGGATCAATGTGGATTCCTCCTCGGGCAACCTGACCATGATCGAGATCTCCGGCAACAAGATTCATCCCTATGGGCAATGCCATCCGCAGCCCTGCGACTGGGGCGTGATCAAAGCCAAAAGCTTTACCGCCGGGGTGAATCTGGGCGCGGCCGCGGCCCTGCACGCCAAGACCAGCATGAGCTTTGCCACTCGCGACATCGTGGCCACTCTGGAGACCGACGGAAGGATGCGCGTGGAGGTCTTTACCCACTTCACCGATAACAGCGGCCGGGGCGACTACCGCGTGGTGGATTTCTTTGTGCGCGGCCGCCAACCCTATAGGCGCTGAAGCTAGCAGCCGGCGGCGATTGGCCGCACCGCAGGTGCCCGCGAAGCGGAGTTGGCCGCACCGCAGGTGCCCGGAGTTTGCCGCATCGCAGGTGCCCGTTGTAACGTGGTGCCAATCCATCACGCTGTGGGAGCCCTGTGCCGAACTCCATTTTTGCCCCTTCTATTCGTCGTCTGTCGATTGCCGCTCTGCTGCTTTTCTCCGCTCTGGCCGTGCGCGCCCAGCAGCCGGCTGACGTGGCCCGTGTGCCGCATTTTTCCCTCGATCCCCAGGCCCTGTATCAGGCTGCCTCAGCTGTGCCGGCGCCGGAGGGCGCGGTAGCCGCGGTGCTGGAAGAGGACGAGAGCTATTCCTTTGACGAACAGGACCGGTTGACCCACACCGGCCACTACATCTACAAGGTGCTCAACGAAAAAGGCGCCGAGGGCTGGGACTCGATCAGCGTGAACTGGGCGCCGTGGCATGAGGCGCGGCCGGTGATCCGCGTCCGCGTGATCGCGCCCGACTTCAGCGTCCACGCGCTGGACGCCAGCGCCATCACCGAGTCGCCGGCCCGCGAAGGCGATTACAAAAGCTACAGCGACGACAAGATTCTGCGCGCACCCTTTCCCGCCGTGGCGCCCGGTGTGGTGATCGAAGAAGAATACGTGCAGGTGGAGACGCAGCCCTTCTTTGCCGCCGGCCGCGTGGGCCGCACCCTGCTGGGCAATGAGCGGGTTCCGGTGGGCCACAGCCGCGTGACCATCGAGGCGCCTGCCAACCTGCCGCTGCGTACCTCTACGGTGCTGATGGAGGGCGTGGAGCCGGTGCGCACCGAGGCCAATGGCCGCGTCACCATCGCTTACGACAAGGGCCGCACCGAAGGCATTGACCCCGCCGAGCCCTTCCGTCCGCATGAGTTACTGCGTTATCCGGAGGTGCGCTACTCCACGGCCAAGTCCTGGCAGGCGCTGGCCGCCGAGTACGCCCGCATTGTGGACAGCCACGCCGATACCGCCGCGGTGAAGGCGATCGTCGATCCGCTCATTGCGGGCAAAAAAACGGTGGCGGAAAAAGAGCAGGCGCTCATCGACTATCTGGATCGCGAGGTGCGCTACACCGGCATCGAGTTTGGCGAGGCGGCGATTGTGCCCCACGATCCGGCCGAGGTGCTGGCCAAGAAGTACGGCGACTGCAAGGACAAGGCCACGCTGCTGGTCACCATGCTGCGTGCGGCCGGCATTCCCGCTTACGTGGCTCTGCTCGATGCCGGCTTTCACTCCGACGTGCCGGAAGACATGCCCGGCATGGGCCTGTTCGATCACGCCATTGTGTACGTGCCCGCCAAACCCGGCAAGGGCGCTGATGCGGGGAGCGAGGTGTGGATTGACGCCACCGACCGCTACGCGCGCCTGGGCCAGTTGCCGGGCGGCGATCAGGGCCGCCGCGCTCTGATTGCCCGGGCTGAAACCACCGGCCTGCAGCTGACCCCGGTGGCCAGCTCGCGCCAGAACGTGCTGGCCGAGGTGCGCGAGATGCGGCTCAGCGAGAACGGTCCGGCCGCGGTGACTGAAACCACGCTGCCGCAGGGCGTCTTTGAATCGAGTTACCGCGACGACTATGCCGACCGGCCGGATCAGGCCGTGCGCGACAGCCTGCGCGGCTACGTCAAGGGCCAGTACGTCTCTGACAATCTGGTCACTGTGGAGCGCAGCGACCCGGCCGACCTGAGCAAGCAGTTCCAGCTCACCATCCAGTGCGACAAGGCCAAGCGCGGCTACACCGGCCTGGAAAATGCGCAGGCCGCGATTCGTCTGGAGGGGTTGTTCACGCTGCTGCCCGACCCGCTCAAGCAGCGCGACGATCAGGAAGAGAAGCTGAAGCAGGGGCGCGAATCGGATCGCACGCCTCGTGCCGTGGATTGGGAGATGAACGCCGCCTTCTCCGCGGATTGGCAGTACCGCATTGTTCCTCCCGCGGGCTTCATTGCCAAGGAGCTGCCCAAGGACGAGAAGATCGCTCTCGGTCCGGCGCTCTTGACCGAGCAGTTCTCCACCGACAAGGACGGCGCCGTGCTGGCGCACCTGGTCTTTGACAGCGTGAAGAAGAGCTACACCGTGGCCGAAGCCACGGAACTGCGCAACAAGGTGGCGGAGATCGTCAACGGGCCCGCGGTGGTGGTGAACTTTGAAGCCCAGGGCGCGGCCCTGCTGCGGGAGGGCAAGGTGCGCGAGGCGCTAGCCAGCTACCGCGCGCTGATTGCGTTGCATCCCAACGAGGCGGTGCATCATCTGCAGGTGGCCACGGTGCTGCTGGGCGCGGGCATGGGCCAGGCGGCGCGCGACGAAGCCCGCCAGGCCGTGAAGCTGGAACCCAACTCGGCGCTGGGCGAGAAGATTCTGGCCGAGATTCTCAAGTGCGATCTGGTGGGCCGGCAGATGCGCGCGGGCAGCGATCTGGCCGGTGCGGCGGAAGCCTATCGCGCCGCCGCCAAACTCGATCCCGATGACGATTCGCTGCTGGCCAACCTGGGCATCGTGCTGGAATACGATCCGGTAGGCCGGCGCTATGGCCCGGGAGCCAAACTGAAGGAAGCCATCGAGATCTACCGCAAGCTGGGCGACGACAAGCTTCGCGATGTGGGTATTCCCAACATTCTGGCCTTTGCGTACTTCTACAATGGCCAGTACCAAGAGGCGTACAAGGAGGCACAGAAGCTGAACCCGCCGCCAGTGGCGCTGATCGCCGCGTCGGTGGCCATGATGAGCGGATCGAAGGCCGGCCTGGCCGAGGCCAACACACGCTCTGTGGACGACAACGCTTACAAGGAGACGGCGCGCGTTGCCGGCTCGATGCTCAAGTTTGTCCGCGCCTATCAGCAGGCAGCCGACTTCCTGGAGGCCGGCGCATCCGGCGATCAGGCCGCGGCCAACATCTCCGAGGCCAAGGATCTGCGCGCCGCGCGCAGGCATGAAGAGGTCCAGTTTGCGAACACGCCGGAAGACGCCGAGCGGCGCAGCTATCTCTTCTTCATGGATCCCAATGCCACCGAAGAGAGCCTCCATCGCATTCTTTCGCGCAGCGCGAATCTTGAGGTTGCGGGCGAGGACAAGAAGACGCAGTTGGAAGACCTGAACTCCGGCCGCAATCTGAATCGCGAGCTGGCGCGGGAGGGTGAGTCGATGGACGCCTACATCGACACCGATCTGGCGGCGCTGGACGTGACCAGCGAAGGCAGCGACGAGACCGCATGGCTGGTGCATACTCACAACCGCCGCGGCTTCAAGGGAGCCTTTGTGGTGGTGAAGGAGGATGGCCAGTACAAGCTGCTGGGCCGCTCGCTCTATCTCAGTCCGCTGGGCGTGGAGGTGGCCGCGCGGGTGAAGCGCGGTGATCTGAAGGGCGCCAAGACCATCCTCGACTGGGTGCGCGAAGACCTGCACCTGGAGGGTGGCGACGATCCCCTGGGTGGACCGGTCTTTCCGCGCTTCTGGACCAAGGGCCACGCGCCGGATGCGGACAGGATGTTGCTGGCCGCGGGCGTGATGATGACCTCGATGAAGTCCACCAACAGCCAGGCGCTGGCCATTCTGGAGCCGGCGCTGAACCAGCCGATGAGCGCGGTGCAGAAGGCGAATCTGCAGCTGGCGCTGGCCGCTGCCTACGGCGAGAAGGATGATTTTGCCAGTGAGCTGAAGATGGCCGGCGCGCTGCTGGAGCAGTATCCCGACTCCACCCGCGCCTTCGAGTTCAAGCTGTGGGCGCTGGCCGGAACCGGGCAGATCAAGGCGGCGCTGGCGCTGGCCGATGAGCGTGTGAAACAGATGGAAGACGACACCGCCATCCTGAACGCCAAGATGGCGATCCTGCAATATGCCGGCGACGCGGTGGGCGCGCACGCCTTTGGCCTGCAGATGATCGAGAAGGGTAAGGCCGACCCCGGGGTGCTGAACAACGTGGCCTGGGAAGCGCTCTTTACCGGCAAGGTGGACGATGCCGATGTGGAGCTGGGGGTGAAGGCCACGCAGATGCAGCCCGACCATGCCGGCACGCTGCACACCCTGGCCTGCCTGTATGCCGAGCGCGGCAAGACCAAGGAGGCGCACGACATGGTGGTGCGCGCCATGGATATGCTCAACCTCAACGAGCCGGACGATAACTACTGGTACGCTCTGGGCCGCATTGCCGAGCAGTTTGGCGAGCGCGACACCGCGATTGCCGATTACCGCAAGGTCGCAAAGCCGGATTCCGTACTGGAGATTCCTACTTCCAGTTGGCAACTGGCACAGAACCGGCTGAAGGCGATGGGCGTAACCAACGCGGCAAAGTAGTGAGCCTCCCGGTTGCAACACCAAGGGGACAGAATGGAAGGAGCAGGGACCTTCAGGGCATTGCATGCAGCAGCGCGCTCTGCCCTTCATGCGCTTGACCTGTCTGCGCCCCTATGGGGGCGCTGTGAAAATAGCCCAGGGCAAGCCGCGCGCAGCCCTGGGTTAGCGCACCGAATTGACCTCGCGCCCTGTAGGGGCGCGGTGAAAAACTAAAGCAAAATCCGAGTTGCTGTCCCCAGAGGCTATACCCTCAAGTGGCTTTTTCCTCAAGAAAAAGCCACCTTCCTCTCGCTCTCCAAGGGTACGATCACTCGGATTTTGCTCTAGACCACCGTTTGCGCGCCGCCGTTCTCTTGTTGGACTTCGATTTTGAGTTTTTTTCTAGGGCAGGCTGGTTACTACTGTTGTTGCTGCATCTGCTGCATGTCGATAAAGGGAACCATCGGTGCGGGCGGCTGCTGGGCGCGCTCCACCAGCACGCTCCAGTCTTCGGGGATGGGCATCTTGCGGTCCAGCGCCGGCGGCTTCTCGCTGGCCTCCACATGCACGGCCACGTAGAGTTCGCTGTCGGTCTTGCCGCGGAAGATGCCATGCGTGGGCGGCACATCGGCGTAGTCGCGGCCCACCGCGGTGCGGATGTGGCGATGATGGGCGACAAGGTTGTTGGTGGGGTCCAGGCCCACCCAGCCCAGATGCGGCAGCAGCGCTTCAACCCATGCGTGGGTGGCGTCGGGCGTGGAGCGGTCGTGGTCTTCGCGGCTGCGGTAGAGATAGCCCGACACATAGCGCGCCGGAATCTTCACATGGCGGAGCAGTGCGATCATGGTGTGCGCAAAGTCCTGGCACACGCCTTTGCCGTTGACGATGGCTTCGTCGATGGGTGAGTCGACGCGGGTGGAGCGAGGCTCGTATTCGAAATAATCGAAGAGCCGCTGGTTGAGCTCCTGTACCAGCATGAGGGGATCGTCGCGCCGGGTGACGCCCATCTGTTTGGCGAGCAGAGTGAGTGCGGGGGTTTCGACCGCGAAGGTGGAAGGCAGCAGCATCTCCGAGTAGTCGCCGCCAGCCACCAGCGCATCCAGGTCTGCCCATGCGTCGGGAGCAAGAAAGGCCGGAATTCCCGGCAGCGGCTGGATCTCCACAATCGACTCCGCCACAATCACCAGCTGATTGTGATCGCCGGGAATATCGAAGTGTTGCACGTCGTTGCCCAGATGATCGCGGTAGCTGAAGACGCGGCAGCGCGGCGACACCGAGAGCGAAAACGTCAGACAGTGCTGATAAGAGTCCGAGCGCGGATGCATGCGCGTCTCCATGATGCTCTCGCTCACCGGCGTGGAGTAGCGGAAGCGCGTCAGGTGGCGGATGGAGTAGAAGTTCATCAAGGACTCCTTAAACGGTGAGCGCGGACTGAATGGAGTACTGCACGTAGTTGCGATAGATCTGCTCGTGAATGCACAGGCATTGCTCGCGGATGGAGTGCAGGAACGTAGTCGCATCGCCGGTGACAATCTCGCGGATGGAGCTGTAGGCCAGCATGGCGTGCAGTTTGCCCACGCCTGCAATTAGATCGGGCGCGCGGCGTCCGCCATGGTGTTCGATGGACTCGACGGCGTAGCGGATCTTGTTCAGCGCGTAGCGCACGGCGTGCGGAAAATCGTGATTGAGCAGCAGAAACTCAAGAATGCGGTCGGGTACGATGTCGGCGGTGTACACCTGGCAATAGGCTTCAAAGGCCGTGCAACTGCGCAGCAGTCCCACCAGATCCAGATACTGGTAGGCGGAGTTCTCGCGGTCCTGGGCGCTGGCCAGGTCGGCAACCGAAGCCTCCAGCAGCGTGGCTGTGGCGTAGGCCCGTTCCAGGTAGCGGCCCAGGCGGATGAACTGCCAGCCCTGGCCTTGAATCATAGTGGAAGCGCCCACGCCCTGGAAGAGGTGCACGCCATCGAGTACGGTGGCCAGCGCGTCGCTGACCGATGCTTCAAACTGTGCTTGCGTACTGGGCGAGTGCATCTGATGGTAGAGGCGGTTGAGCCGCTGCCACTGCTCGGTAGAAATCTCTTCGCGCACCTGGCGGGCATTTTCGCGCGCGGCGTTGACGCAGTAGGTGATGGAAGCCGGCGTGAGCGGATCGAAGACCATGGCACGGGCCATCTGCTCCGGATCGCCGGTATAAGATAGTCCCGCGGGCTTGCCCAGCAGCGACACCAGATGCTGCCAGCGCGACTCCACGCTGGCGCCGCCGGAGTCCAGCATCTGGCTCATGGTCACGTCCAGCAGGCGCGCCGTGTTCTCGGCCCGCTCCAGGTAGCGGCTCATCCAGTAAAGGCTGTCGGCAACGCGCGATAACATCCTTTGCCTCCTGTCCGGTGGTTGGGGCCTTTACTCCAGCACCCAGGTATCCTTGCTGCCGCCGCCCTGCGACGAGTTCACCACCAGCGAGCCCTTTTCGAGCGCCACGCGGGTCAATCCGCCGGGCACAATCTGCACCTTGTCGCCGTAGAGAACATAAGGGCGCAGATCCACGTGGCGCGGTTCCAGACGGTCGCCGAACAAACAGGGTGCACGCGAAAAATCCAGCGTGGGCTGGGCAATGTAATTGCGGGGATTGGCCTTGATAGCTTCGGCAAACTCGGCGCGCTTCTGCTGGGAAGCGTGCGGGCCGATCAGCATCCCGTAGCCGCCGCTCTCGCCCACCGCCTTCACCACCAGCTTGTCCAGATTCGCCAGCGCGTATGCGCGGTCCTTGTCCTCGCCCAGAATGTAGGTCTCCACATTGGGCAGGATGGGGTCTTCGTCCAGGTAGTACTTGATCATGCGCGGCACGTAGGCGTAGACCGCCTTGTCGTCGGCCAGGCCGGTGCCGAAGGCGTTGGTAATGGTCACGTTGCCGGCGCGATAGGCATTGAACAGCCCCGCGCAACCCAGCGCCGAATCGGCGCGGAAGACCAGCGGATCGCAGAAGTCGTCGTCCACGCGGCGGTAGATCACATCCACGCGCTTCAGCCCGTCGGTAGTGCGCATGTAGACGATGTTGTCGTGGGTGACCAGATCGCGGCCCTCCACCAGCTCGATGCCCATCTGCCGGGCCAGGAAGGTGTGCTCAAAGTAGGCGGAGTTGTACACGCCCGGGGTGAGCAGCACGATGTTCGGCTCGGGACGTCCCTCCGGCGCCAGTGCGCGCAGCGTGGCCAGCAGTTGCTGCGGATAGTGCTCGATGGGCTTGACGCCGTAGCTCGAAAACAGCTGCGGGAAGGTACGCTTCATCACCCGGCGGTTGGTGAGCATGTAGCTTACGCCGGAAGGCACGCGCAGGTTGTCTTCCAGCACCACGAACTCGCCGTTGTTGAGCCGCAGCAGATCGGAGCCCACCACCGCGATGTAAATATTGCGCGGCACCTCCAGCCCGCGCATCTGGCGGCGATAGTGCTTGCAGCTGTAGATCAGCTCGCTGGGGATTGCCTTGTCGGCCAGGATCTTGGCTTCGGAGTAGATATCGCGCAGGAAGAGATTCAGCGCGGTGATGCGCTGCGTCAGCCCGCGCTCGATGCGATCCCATTCCGCAGCCGTGATCAGCCGCGGCAGCATGTCGTAGGGAAAGATGCGCTCCGTGCCTTCTTCGCGGCCGTAGACGGTGAAGGTAATGCCCTGGGTCAGAAAGCTTAGGTCGGCCGACTGCTTGCGGCGCTGCAGCTCATTGGCGGGCAGCGAGGCCAGGGTTTCAGCCAGCGCCCGGTAGTGGGGCCGGAGCTCGCCGGATGCGGTGCGCATCTCATCGTAGGCGCTGTCCAGGGGGTAATCGCCCCACAACGATTCCAGTGCGATGGATGGGCTGGCGTTCATCGTGGCAAAAATACCCCTAAAAAATAAAAATTCAGGGCGCCGGAGGATCAGGAGTGGTGCCCCCACCGAACGGACGCCCTGCATCCGCCAACCTCTCAATCCCCCACCGGCAATACCCTGTAGTTTGCTTGTAGCACGCCGGGAATAAGGGACACATCAGGAAGGGAGTAGGGACCGAGGGAACAAGGGAACAGTTCCCCACCGGTGTTTCCGACCTCGATGGAGGAAACTTTATACGCCTTGCTCACAATATGCCTCGCGCTCAGCTTTGCGCTCCAGCGGGGCGCTGTGAAAATAGCCCAGGGCAAGCCGCGCGCAGCCCTGGGTTAGCGCACCGAATGGACCTCGCGCCCCGTAGGGGCGCGGCGAAAAACCAGAACACCGCTTGCGCGCCGCCGTTCTTTTGTCAGACTTGTATTCGAGTTTTTTCAAGGGAACAAGGGGCTGGGGATCGGGGACAGGATTCCAGGAGATTCTTCCTGGTACTTACTTCTCCTGATCCACCTCATTGGCCGGCAGGGTATAGATGATCTCGTCCGGGGCGGCCCAGTGCTGCTGCTCGCGGGCGTGGTGGCGAATGGCCTCGGGGTCGTTTTCGAGCTTCTGATTTTCCCGCTGCAGCTGTTGGTTTTCTTCGCTCAGCTTCTTGATCTCGATCTGCAGTTCGTGGTCTTCGCCGCGCATCCGGTGCCAGCTGGAGAGCCCGTGCTGGCCGCTGATCACGTGCCAGGTGACCAGCAGTGCCAGGCACACCGCCACCACCGTTCCCGCCGGACGCCAGATGCGCTCGGTCCACGGGCGCGGCTCCTCGGCCTCGACCGGCACTTCGTTTACGGATTGGCTGCGCTCATCCGGCATCAGATCGAATTCCAAACGGTTTTAGCCCGGGCCTCCAGGGTTCCTCTCCGGAAGGCCCGGCTAAAAGCTGGGAGCTGAAGGCCAGACGCTGCGCTTCTAGCCCAGTACAAATTGCTTGGCCGCCGCGCTCAGCGCTTCCATATCGGCTTCGCTGCGCGCCTCGGTGTAGGCCCGGACCACCGGTTCGGTGCCCGAAAGCCGGTAGCAGACCCACGATCCGTCCTCGAGGATGAGCTTCAGACCGTCGGTGCGCACCACGCTTGTCACCTTGCGCCCGCTCAGCTCGGTCGGGTTGGCCTTCAACTTCTCAGTGAACCGGGCTTTCACCTCCGGGGTCAAGCGGAAGTTCTCGCGAACTGGATAGAAGGAACCAACCTTGGCAAAAAGTTCCCGAAGTTGAACGCCCAGGCTCTTGCCGCGGGTGGCCACCATCTCCGCCACCAGCAGGCCGGCCAGGACGCCATCCTTTTCCGGCACGTGGCCGCGAATGGTCAGTCCGGCCGATTCCTCGCCGCCAATGGCGATCTTGTCCTGATTGATGAGCTCGCCAATGTACTTGAAGCCCACTGGCGTCTCAAAGAGCTCCACCTTGTGGTACGCGGCCAGGGCGTTGATCAGGTTGGTGGTGGCCACGCTCTTGGCCACGCCGTTGCGCCAGCCGCGGGTCTCCACCAGGTAATCGAAGAGCAGGGCGATGATGTAGTTGGGCTGGATGAAGGTGCCGTCGGCGTCCACAATGCCAAAGCGGTCCGCATCGCCATCTGTCGCCAGCGTCAGCACCGCGCCCGTCTCCTTCATTTTGGCCTTGGCGTCGCCCAGCAGGTGATCGTCGGGCTCCGGCGCATGGCCGCCGAACAAAACATCGCGATAGTCGTGGACCGTCTCCACCGTTACGCCGGCGGAGCGGAGGACGTCGGTGGTGTAGCCGCGGCCCGCGCCCCAGAAGGGATCGTAGACCAGCTTGATGCCGGCCTTGGCGATGGCCTGCAGATTAACCAGCTCGGCTAGCCGGGCCAGGAAGGCAGGTTTCACGTCGGCAGTTTCAAAGCCGCCCGCGGGGGGCTCGGCGGTGGGCACCCGGGCGCCCGCAACCTGGAGCTCGGCAATGGCTGCCTCAATCTGCTTGGTCACCTCCGGCAACGCCGGCGCGCCGTCCGGGGTGGAGAACTTGATGCCGTTGTACTCCGGAGGATTGTGCGAGGCGGTGAAGTTGATGGCGCCGGAGGTCTTCAGCGTGCGTACCGCATAGGCGATGGCCGGAGTGGGGGCGGGTTCGGGAATCACGATGGGCGTGATGCCGGCTCCGGCCAGCACCCGGGCCGCTTCCAGCACAAACGAGTCGCCCAGAAAACGGGGGTCGCGGCCCACCAGTACCCGGTGCGGTGCGGGCAGGGTTTTCACATAGGCCGCAATGCCGGCCACGGCCAGCCGGATGTTGGCCACCGTGAACTCCTCGGCCACAATCGCCCTCCAGCCCGAGGTTCCAAACTTGATCGTCACGCTCATCGTCGTCTTCTCCTCCCGATCCATCCGTTCCGCTGAAAATTCTACTCTTATGATGTTGCCCTACCGCACTCCTCGGAGCAAGCCCAGGGATCGATGAGCATGCTCCGGGCTCTCTCCGCCCCTCGTGCTCTGAAGTTGTAGCTGAAGGCCAATGTCCTGAGCCAGAAATGCGCAGCCCAAAATCGGCTGTCATCCTTCTGTCTGCGCGCAGTGCGGCTGCTGCATGCAATGCTGGTGAGTCGAAGGATCTGCGGTTGTTCTTCAGCGAACTTCTGACTCACCACACTGGAAGCTCACAGTTGCAGCTTTTCGTCGTATCCCTCCGGCGTTCGCCCAACTTCGGAACCAGGTTCAGGATTCCCACGGATTTTCCTCCCCAACCGCACGCATTTCGGCATACAGTGTTGGCAGCAAAACTTCGCTCGGGGAGGTTTTTATGCCGGTCACCGCGCCACAGGCCCGCATTGTTCTCACCTCGCTCAATGGCAACGAGGAGGCTGTCCGCCTTGGACAAACCCTCGTGGAAGAGAAGCTTGCAGCCTGCGCCACCATCTTTCCCGGAGCCCAATCCATCTACCGGTGGCAAGGACAGATTGAGTCGGTGCACGAGACGATTCTTTTGCTCAAGACCGGCCCCGATCAGATCGCCGCGCTCGAAGCCCGCCTGCATGAGTTGCATGGCTACCAGACTCCGGAGTTCCTGGTTCTGCAGGTCGAGGCCGGCAGCAAAAGTTATCTGGACTGGCTCCACGCTTCGGTCAAACCTATCTGATCCAACCCGATACGACGTTGCAACACGCGGCGCTGCGAGCCGCGGCCCAGCTGTATGGATCCGGCAATCGAATGCTGTCAGGGTGCCCATCCTTTTTCGCGTCTTTTGCGGGAAAGGAGGGAAGAAGTTGTCGCTGCTTTCTCGCCTGATCAATGGTGCACTTTTTCTCTCTGCCGGAGTTCTCTTGCCAGCCCCGGTCTTTGGCTGCCGACTGCAAGTCTTTGGCTGCTGACTGCAAGTCTTTGGCTGCCGGCTGCAGGTCTTTCGTCGCACCCCGGGGCGAGGTGAGAGAATAACCCTGAGTATGAGCACGGATAACCTGATCGCATTAAAAGACGACATGGTGGCCTTCATTGAAGGTCACGGACTAAAACGCCTGCCTGGCTACGTCACCGAGGAGACCCCTTCGGTGGTGTGGGAGGACATGGACAACCCCGACTCGTGGAAGGATTTTGTGGAGATGGCCAAGCACGTGGGCGCTCCCTTTGTGACCTTCAGCGAGGTGGTGCTGCACGCCGACGAACTGGACGCGCTGATTGAAGAAACCAGCGAGATGAACTTCCCCGACGAGGAAGCTGCCGAACTGGTAGAGGCCAAGTGGCTGCGCAACTACGCCGGCATGGTGGGCTACATCCAGCTGGGCTTTGTCTACCAGGGCATGGCCTTCCTGCATGAAACCACCACCGAGTGGTACGAGCGCTTCCAGGCTTTGATGGAAGATGTTGAGGATCTCCACGACATCGTGATCGACGACACCTGCGACCACGACCACGACGAGGACGAGTAGCTTGGCGGCATCCCCAGCGGGCGTTGCACCGCCCGCTTCGCCGCGCCAGCGCTGGGTTTTTGTTCCGCCCGTGCCGGAGGCCGCCGAACTGGCTCGTTCCGCCCGCATCCCCGAGGTGCTGGCTGAACTCCTGGTGGCCCGCGGCATCGCCACTCCGGCCGATGTGTGGACCTTTCTCACCCCCTCGGCCGACCATCTGCACGATCCCTTTCTGATGTTGGGCATGGAAGCCGCAGTAGAGCGGCTGGAGCGTGCCATTGCCGTGCGCGAGCCCGTTCTGCTCTACGGCGACTACGACGTGGACGGCACCACCGCCGTGGTGCTGCTGAAAACCGCCATCGAGATGCTGGGCGGCGTGGCTTGCTTCCATGTGCCGCACCGGCTGAACGAGGGCTACGGCATGCAATCGGTCGTGCTGGAGCAGGCCCACAAAGACGGCGTGCGCCTAGTCATCACCGTGGACACCGGCATGCGCGCCTTTGCCGAGGCGGAGACCGCGCGCCAGCTTGGCCTGGATCTGATCGTCACCGATCATCACCTGCCCGAGGCGCATGAGACGCTGCCCGTGGCGCTGGCCATTCTGAATCCCAACCAGCCCGGCTGCAGCTATCCGGAAAAAGCGCTCTGCGGCGCGGCCATTGCCATGAAGCTGGCTCAGGCCGTGCTGGAGCGGCGTGACCGTGTCCGCACCCGCGAAAAAACTCTGCCCAGCTTTCTGAAGATGGCCGCCATCGCCACCATCGCGGACGCGGTGCCGCTCCAGGGCGAGAACCGCACCATTGCCGCGCTGGGACTGGCCGAACTGCGCCGCCCGGCGGGCGCTGGACTGAAGGCGCTGCTGCATGTTGCCGCGCTCGACCCCACGGCCAAGCCGCTCACCGGCTTTGATGTGGCCTTCCGCATTGCCCCGCGCATCAACGCCGCCGGGCGCATGGACGTGGCCAGCGAAGTCATCGAGCTGTTCACCACCCGCGATGTGCTGCGCGCCGCAGAGCTTGCGGCCAAACTGGAGCGGCTCAACCAGGAGCGGCGCGAGACCGAAGCCAACGCGCTGAAGGCCATCGAAGAGCGCCTGGCCGCGGACGACGAACTGCGCACGGACCGCCTGCTGGTGGTCGATGGCGAGGGCTGGCATCGCGGCGTCATCGGCATTCTGGCCTCCCGTGTTGTAGAGCGCACCGCCAAGCCCGCCATCGTCGTCAGCGTGGAAGAGGGCGTGGCGCACGGCTCCGGCCGCTCGGTGGATGGTTTCCATCTGCTCGATGCCATCGAGAGCTGTGCCGACGTCTTCACCCGCTTTGGCGGCCACGCCTTTGCCATCGGCTTTGCCATGCCGGCCGCCAAGCTGCCGGAGCTCAAAGAGCGGCTGCGCGCCTACACCGCGGAAAAACTCTCCGATCGCGAGCCGGAGCGGGTGCTGAAGATTCATGCCGAACTCCCGCTGGATCGCATTACGCCGGTGATTGCCGGTTGGCTGCGCAAACTGGAGCCGGTGGGCCACGGCAATCCGGAGCCGGTCTTTGTGGCGCGCCGGGCAAGGCTGATGGCGGCGCCGCGCGTCATGAAGGAGCGCCATCTGCGCCTGGAGCTGGCGCAGGATTCCGACACCGGCCGAGCCGGCAGGATGAAGGCCGTGGGCTGGAACCTGGCCAGCCGCAGGCTGGAGCTCGGGCTCGCGGAGGGCGATCTGGTCGACGTGGCTTACCGCATCCGCGAGAACGACCACCCGGAGTTTGGCGGCCTGGAGATCGAGTTACTAGGGCTGGAGCGCACCGAACTCTGAAGCGGCAAGCTGAAACACATCGATGCAACAAAGAGGCCCACGGTTATCCGTGGGCCTCCTGCTTTGCTCACTACAGCACGGTCTAGTGGTGCTCTTTGTCGTGGCTGTGATCGGTGTGCTCCGGCTGCGCTTGCGGCCGGCTCTGCTGCGGTTGCGTCTGCGGGCGCTGTTGCGGTTGCGGCTGTTGACGCTGCTGCGGCTGAAATTGCTGTTGCGGCTGCTGATGCTGCGGCTGGAATTGCGGCTGCTGATGCTGCTGCGGCTGCGGTTGTTGACGCTGCTGCGGTTGGAATTGCTGCTGCGGCTGCTGATGCTGCGGTTGCATCTGCTGCTGGTAGTTCCGCTGCTGATCCTGGAAACGGTGCTGGGCGTCGTTGTTCCATCCTGCGGGCCGGTCCATCGCCGGATTCACCGGCCGGCCGTTGTTGTTATGGAAGTAGGAGTTCCGGTCGCCCATGGCGTGGGACTCGTGGTTCATCTGGAACTCGGTAGGCGCAATGTGGTGTTCATGCTCGGCAAAGCGCTCGCGTTCCATCATCTCGTGGTGCACGCCGCCGGGGCCGCCGCTGAAGGCAATGTGATGGTCGCGATCCACGAAGGCGCGGTCCATGTAGCCGCGATCGCGGAACATGAAGCGGATGCCGGGGCCGACGCGAATCACCTCGGTGTTGTAGAAGAAGTCGTGCCCACGCCACTCGCCGCCCTCAAACCCGATGCCGAAGTAGCCGCCACCGTAGTTGATGCCGCCGTAGTAGCCCACGTGATTGCCCCAGTAGCCGGGATGCCAGACGTACAAGCCATTGCCCCAGCCCCAGTATCCAGGCGTCCACAGAGCGCCTTCAAAAGGAGCCGGAGCCCAGGAGCCGGGCACCCAGTAGTAGCCCTCATTGCCATAAGCCCAGTAGCCGGGAGTCCAGATCCAGCCTGCCTCGGGGCAGGGTGGAACGTCATAGACAGGCAGCACCGGAGGCGCAAACCCCACACTGATGAATACGCCTGCAAAAGAGCTGGCCGGAACCGCACAGAGCACAAGCGCCATCAACAGTAGGCGCAAAGAACGAAACTTCGACATTGGGATCCTCCTCAACGGCTCGCGCTACATAGGAGCCACAAACACGAGCGCGTCCAGTCTAAACGGGTGAAACCCCTATTCGGTGGAGAAGTTGTTTTCGAGGAGTGAATTTTGAGACACAGGGGGCGGTGGTCAGGGGATTGGGGAGTAGGGAATAGGGACTGGGGACTCGGGACTGGAGCCGGGGTGCCCCAGGTCTCGATTTTGAGACCTGGGATGCCTGGATGCCAAAGTGCAAATGCATGTGCTCAGAGATCGAGGGTGGGATAGCACGATGCAAATCTTTGCGGCCGGATCGATAAGAACGCCCTTGCCTCCAGTGAGGAAGCAAGGGCGGAAGAGGGTACTGTTCTGAAAGGTTAGTAGCGATAGCTCAGGCCCATGCCCAGCACCTTGCGCGCCTGCAGATTCACCGGCGAGGTGACAATCGGACCGCCGACCGCGGGATAGTAGGGGTTGGCAACGTAGATGGAACCGATGTTGCCGGCCACCTGGCCCACGCCGATGTCGATGGAGAAGTGCGGATGCTCGCGCTGGGTCACGCGTACGGCGTAGTCCAGCGTGGTGGGCAAGTGAGCACTCATCAGTGGGTAAGCAGGAGCAGCTGCCGGAACCTGGGTGACCAGCCCGGTGCGCGCCAGATTCAGCAGCGTGTTCAGATTGACCGCAGTCTTGGGCTCCTGGGTGAAGCCGGCTGAAGGCACGGCCACGATCCCGTGGCCGAGGGGCAGCGGAAATCCCAACCCGCCAAAGAACCGCCCGCCGAAGCGCGTGCTTTGGCCGCCGATGCCGAAGATGGTGGCATTGGTGGCCTTCCATCCGAAGTTGGCAAGGAAGGGCACAGGCTTTTTGGCCCAGGTTTTTGTCACGGCCACGTAGACGTCCCCGTTGCTGTGGGCAGCGCCGGTTCCGCCGAGGTAGAGCTTGTCGACCGCGCTGGAGACAAAGCTGTCATCGGTGCGCACGATGCCGCCCACGGCCACGCCGGGCATGGCCGGCCCGAACTGGCCGTCTTTGAAGACCACCGCCTTGCCGTGGAAGATGTTCATGCCGTTCGAGTTCCACAAGTCGCTGAGAGCGCCGGACGCGGCGCTGGTGGCGTTGCCCAGCGTGTGGTAGCTGCGGGTGTAGCCCACCTCGGCGCGGTTGGCAATGCCTTCGGTGATGGAGAAGGTCTGGATCCGGCCAATCACGGTGGTGGCGTTGATCATGTGGTAGCCCACCGACGGATGCGAAAACACTTGGCCCTTGTCCGTGTAGACCACGTAGGCCGTGGGGGTAATGAAGCCGCCGGTCTGGCCCTCAAGGGTGAGGTGCTGGGCGGCAACAGGTACGGCGGCTGCCAGGGCTACGAGCGCGCAGGCAGAAAGGGTGCGAAACTGACCAAAATTCACGAGCTGTGACTCCGTTAGGGCTGGAGGGAACCCCATCTTCCGAGAGGAATTAGTAAACTCCTTGTAACACAGAGCCGGGGCAAAAGTCTCTCCATTTTTCGCTTTGCATTCAGACTTTCGCACATTCCGTAAGTGCAAGATGATAGGAATGATATGTCGTTCTTTTCTTTGCCCGTACTGTCAGGATTCGGAATTTGCCATCCGTTAACTGAGAAGTAAATTTCCGCCCCGTCCCCCGCGCCTGCAACCACCTGCCGTACCCCGGATCGGGTAGACTGAGGGCGATGCCGAGGGGAATCTTCATCACGCTGGAAGGGCTGGACGGAAGCGGCAAGACCACCCAGATCCGCAAGCTGGCCACGTGGCTCCAGAAGCGCGGCCTGGACCCGGTGGTGACCCGCCAGCCGGGCGGCACCGAGACCGGCGACCGCATCCGCGCCCTGCTGCTCGACGCCCGTTCCACCGCTCTGGCCCCCATGACCGAGATGGCCTTGATGTTTGCCGATCGCGCCCAGGCCATTGCCGAAGTCATCGAACCGGCCCTGGCCGCCGGCCAGATCGTGGTCTGCGACCGCTTTACGGATTCCACCGAGGCCTACCAGGGGGGCGGGCGCCAGCTTGGCTCCGAGGTGGTGCTGGCCCTGCACAAGACCATCTGCGGCGGCCTGCAGCCGGATTTGACCATTCTGCTGCTGCCCTCGTTTGAAGCCTCGCTCCATCGCGCTCGGCGGCGCAACAGCCGAACCGAGGCCGAAACCGGCGCCAACGAGGACCGCTTTGAGCAGGAGGCCGACGCCTTCCATCGCCGCGTCTGGGACAAGTACCGCGAGATTGCCCTGCGCGAGCCGGAACGTGTGGTCCGCATCGAGGGCGACCTGACCATCGACGAGATCAACGAGCAGATTGCCGAAGCCGTGGCCGAGATGCTGGTGCTGCGCGAGAGCCAGCGTTGACCTGCGAGAACCTGCGCGCCTACTCCTGATCCAGAAAAATCTGCTCGATGGTTGTCTGGAAGAGCCGCGCCAGTTTGAAGGCCAGTGGCAGGCTGGGATCGTATTTGCCGGTTTCAATGGCATTGATCGATTGCCGCGAAATCTCCAGCCGCCCGGCCAGCTCCGCCTGCGACCAGTTGCGCTCGGCGCGCAGCACACGCAGCCGGTTCTTCATCGGTACCTCCTGCTCAGCACCACAATGGAGATCCCGGCAACACACCAGAAAAGCGGATAAATCCAGATCAGCGGCAGAACCGGCACGCGCGCAAAATCGTGCAGATAACCACTGGCTGTCACCACCGCCAGCGTCAATCCCGAGGCATAGAGCAACCCCTGCACCAGCAGATCGCGCTGGAATTCGTCCGTCTCTTCCTTCAAATACGCTCCGGTGGCCATCAGTGCGCCCAGAATCGGTACCGCCGGCAACGCCGCCAACGGCCAGGCGAAGTAGACGGCCGGATGATGCACCAACCGGAAGAAGACGGCAGCGGTTAGCGAGAACAGCACGCAGAACAGGGCTGAGAGCCACATCCGGCGGACAAAGCGCCGTTGCACGGAACTTCCGGAGCTGCAAATAAAGATGTGCATGACAAGACTCCTTTACTTGATGACAAGGAAACATTACATCTGGCCTGCCGATATGTCAAGGATCATTGACATGTTTTTCTTCCGTAGTGCTCTGTCCGGGTTCCTGTTCTCGATTCCCGGTTCCAGCCAGCGGTGCGGGCCTGGATCGCCTACACTCAAGGTGTGAGCTTCCGCGACTTTTATGGCAACCAGGCGACGGTGACGCACTTGCGCGAGGCGGTGCGCGCGGGCCGCTTTCCGCACTCCCTGATCCTGGCCGGGCCCCGCGGGGCGGGCAAGTACACCCTGGCGCTGATGCTGGCCCAGACCATGAACTGCCTGGAACCGGTGGAGACCGACGGGCTGCCGGATGCCTGCGGGCACTGCTCGAATTGCGTGCGCATGGGCGAGTCTGCGAACCTTGAAGAGCGCGTCAGCGAGGCCGTGGCTGCTCGCGAGGAGATGCGCGATACCGACAAGCGCGATACCCGCATCCTGATCCAGACGCATCCGGACGTGCTCATTGTTCCGCCCGATCCGCCCCAGTTGCTGATCAAGCTGGGCCAGGTGCGCCACGCGATCCACGCCGCGTATTACCGGCCTCCGGTGGAAGCCAAACGAGCTTTTACCATCTTCACCACCTCGGCCTTCATGAAAGAGGCGGCCAACAGTCTGCTCAAGCTGCTGGAGGAGCCTCCGGAGCACACCACGCTAGTGCTGCTCACCGAGAACCCGCAGGAGCTGTTGCCCACCATCCGCTCCCGGGCAATAGTGCACCGGCTGGGAGCGCTGGCGGCATCGGAGTTAGAGACGCTGCTTGAAACCCGGCGTCCGCAGCTGAATCCCCGCGACCGTGCGCTGGTGGCGCGGCTCGCAGAGGGCGCCGTGGGGCGGGCGCTGGGCTTCGATCTGGAAAAATATTTAATTGGCCGCAAGGACGCCCTGGTGCTGTTGCACATGGTGCTGGGCGGCGGCGAGTATACGGACCTCTTCCGTGCCACCGAGACCTATCGCGCCGGCGCCGAGGGGCAGGAAAAGACTGTGGGCCTGCTGCGCGCTCTGGGCAGCCTGGTCGAGGACCTGTTGCTGATCGTGGCCGGAACCCCGGCGCTGATCCGTAACATCGACATGGCACCGGAGCTGGCGCGGCTGGCGCAGGGGCTCACCGTGGAGTGGATCGATGGCGCCGCGCGCGCCCTCGGGCAGGTGGAGCAGGGCATGCGCCGCAATCTGCTGCGTTCGCTCTCTCTGGACGCCATGGCCACTACCCTCGAACGGATCTGATCGCGCCGGAAGCGGCGGTTTTACCCACCTGCGTGGCCCGGAATCCGCAGCCCGCCGCTTGCTGGCGGAAGGCTCACGGGAAATGCGCGTCGGAAGGCGAAAGGACTCATTTTTCAACAGGATTCCGCTGCCTGAGGAAAGCCTGTGGAAGAGTGGGGAGAAAGCCTCCTGCATTTCGGGATGGAAATGACTTTCGAATGAGAATCAATTTCATGCCCGTGACCGGGAACACAATCGCCCTCAGCGGTGTCTAAGAGAGAATAGGGAGTCTGGGCCCCTGGCGTGCAGAGGGGATTCCAGCTCCCGCAGATCCGGTGGAAGCACCGGAACTCCGGCGGCAATCGTGCCGGCGGAGCGGTCCGCGAACGGTTCTGGCACCAACGGAACCGGACCGAGTGCTTTTTTGCTTGTCTCAAGCGTGCTCGGTTTGCGGTAATGTGGGAGGACACTGACTTGCAGGCGGACCTCACCATGGGTAATGTTGCCAGCGCGCTCGTGCTTCAGTCGGATGAAGCGGCTCTCATCGAAGAACTCCGAGCCGGCTCCGAAGAAGCTTTTTCCTGGCTGATCGCGCACTATCATCAACCGATCTTTTCGCTGCTGGCGCGGACCGTGCAGGACCGTGCCGATGCCGCTGACCTGACCCAGGAAGTTTTTGTAAAAGTCTTCCGCGGGGTGGGGAGTTTTCACGGAGAATCTTCGCTGCGCACCTGGATCTACAGGATTGCTCTGCGCGAGGCCTCCAATCGGCGGCGGTGGTGGGTTCGGCATCGGCAGCAGGAAGTGCCCATGGAGACCGAAGTAACCGACGGCGCCACCGGAACCCCGGTGCTGCTGCGGGACCGGCTGGTGGATCCGTCTGAGTCGCCCTATGAACTGGCGGCGCAGGCCCAGACGCGGGAGCGTGTGGAGGCCGCGCTGGCGCAGGTGCCGGAGCCGTTCAGGACGACGCTGATCCTTCGCGACATCGAGGGATTTGTTTACGAGGAAGTGGCCGAGATGCAAGGGGTGAATCTGGGCACGGTGAAGTCGCGGCTGGTGCGCGGGCGGGCGATGTTGAAGAGCCTGCTGACGGCGCCCAAGCCAGCTTCCGAACTGAACGGATTCGAAATCTCCCTTGGGGAGGAGGCGCGAGGATGAGCTGCAATGGAGTGCAGGCCCGGTTTACCGAGTACCTGGACGGCCGCCTGAACGGCAAGGAAATGCAGCGGATCGCGGCCCATCTGGACAGCTGCCCGGCGTGTGCCGGGGAGTGGAGTGCATTGCAGGAGACGCAGCGCTCGCTGGCCGGGCTGGGCACCGTTGCTCCGCCGCCGGATCTGCTGCTGCGGATTCGCGTGGCCATCAGCCAGGAGTGCGCGCGCACCCGCGAGAGCGCGTGGGACAAATGGACGCTGGCCTGGCGCAATACCCTGGGCCCCTTCCTGTTGCAGGCTGCGGGCGGCTTCTGCAGCGCTGTGCTGCTGCTGGGCACCGTCACCGTGATGGTAGGCATGTTCACGCCGGGCACGGTGCAGGCCAGCAAGGATGAGCCGCTGGGCTCGGCTACGCCGGCGCGGCTGCTCTATCTCTCTCCCGGTGCGGGCGGCGACGATATCGGCGCGGTCTCCGGCCCGGTGGTGGTGGAGGTGTACATCAACGGCCACGGCCAGATGTACGACTATCGCATTGTGAGCGGACCCAACGATCCGCAAACCCGCTCCCAGGTGGAGAATCTGCTGCTGCTCAGCCGTTTTGAACCGGCGCGCTTCTTCGGTCAGCCGGTGCGCGGCCTGGCCGTGCTCTCGTTCTCCGGCGTCTCGGTGCATGGATAAGGTGGACCGGCATATCCTGGCCAGCCGCCAGGATATGCCGATACACCCTAAGCGTTAGGAAATCGCCTCGCTCCCTCGTTTATCATTCTCAGAGGGAAAGATCGCGATGACTTCAGTTCCAAAGAACTCGGCGTGCCTTGTGGCAGGCCTTCAGTTTGTCCTTATCCTGACCGGCTGCCGTCCCCACGACTTTCCCACCTATCCGGCCAACTACCGCGAGTACGCTTATGTCACCAATGGCGGCTCCGGCACGGTCAGCATCTACGACGTGGTGAACGTGCGGCTGGATCGGGAGCTGGCGACGGGCGTCCATCCCGTGGCCGTGGCCGTGAGCCCCACCCGCGATGAAGTCTACGTGGTCAACTCCGGCACCGCCACCGCCGACGGCACGCTCACCGTCATCGATGCACAGAAGAATGTTCTTCTGGGCACCATTGCGCTGCACCGCCAGCCAGTCTCGATTGACGTTTCCGCCGACGGGGCAACCGCCTACATCGCCAACCAGGGTTCGAACTCGGTTTCGGTGGTGGATTTGGCCGCGCGCCGCGAGGTGGCGCGGATTGGTGCGGGCGAGCAGCCGGCCACAGCGCGGCTGACTCCGGATGGCAAGACGCTGGTGGTGGCCAACCGCGGCGGCAACTCCGTGAGCCTGATCGATCCCGCCAGCCGCACGGTGCGTGCGGTCTTCCCGGGCTGTCCGGGCGCAGCGGATGCCGTGATTCTGCCCCTTTCCGACAAGGCCTTCATCGCCTGCAGCGCCGGCCATCAGGTGATGACGCTGGCCCTGGCGCATGCCGCCAAGCCCGCCACCCAGAGTGCGCCGGCCGTGGCTGCCGCTCCCGATCGCCTGGAGAGCCTGCTGGACGTGGGCCGCGCTCCGGTGCATCTGGCGCTGAAGCCCGATGGCGGTGAAATTTTTTCTTCCAACCTGGGCTCCGATTCCGTGTCGGAGATTTACAACTCGACCGACGAGGTGGGCGACACGTTCATGATCGGTGACGGTCCCTCGAGCGGGTTGGTTTCAGCGGATAATTCGCTGATCTACGTGGCCAACAGCCGCTCCCAGTACGTGACCATCTACGCCATCGACGATGGCAAGCGGGTGGGCTCGGTGCAGGTGGGCGACGGGCCCACGGCGCTGGCCTTCTCGCACTCCGGCTTCCTGCTGTTTGCCGTAGACGAGCGCTCTGGCGACGTGGCTGTGGTGCGCACCAAGATCCGCGCTCTGTTCACCCTGCTGCCCGCCGGCAAGAACCCGAATGCCATTGCGGTAAAGAGCTTCACCGTGCAATAGATTTCCCCAGCACTGCAGCATTTCAAAGGCAAAGCCCGCTCGAAAGGAGCGGGCTTTCGGTATGCAGGCTACAGCATTCCGGAAGATGAACATCTAGTTAGCTCCGGTACCCGTTCAAACTGCTCATCGCGCAGCTTGCTTTGTAACAGGGCACGACTTGAGTCGTGCCAAAAGAAGCCTCCAAAAAGAAGTCGGGCTTCAGCCCCTGCGTTCTTTTGTCCCAGCAAGATGCGATGCGTCAAGGCTGAAGCCCACCACGTCGATAAATCAGGCCGTTGCGGCACGACTCAAGTCGTGCCCTGTTACAGAACGGTGTCCGTTTGTCCCCGAAGGCGCCACGCCGGAGCTAACTAGATATTCATTTTCCGGAATTGCTGTAAACCGAGGGTAGGATGCGAAGGGGCTTTTTCCTTAAGAAAAAGCCCCTTCGCACAATCTTGGCAAGGGCGACATCTATTGGAGAACCGCTCTACAATCCCGCTTCCGGTTACTTCTCTTCGTCTTCGATGACGGCGCGCATCCAGTAGTTGCCGTTCTCGTCGGTCTCAATGCCATGCACCTCGCGCGCGAAACCCGGGAAGCGCTTGCCCCACTCTTCCATGGCCAGGATCAGCTTGATGACCGGCGAGTTGGGCCCTCCCAGGCGCTCACCGGGCATCGACATGGGAATGCCGGGCGGATACGGCACCAGCATGACCGCGGCAATGCGGCCCGCCATGCGGTGGAAGGGGATCTTCTCCGTCTCGTGGCGCACCAGTTTCTGGTAGGTCTGCCAGGGAGTGAGCACGGCGTCAAAGTCCTCGTCGCAGGCGGCGTTGACCAGCCCGGCCAGATCGAGCTCGATCATGGTCTGGTGCATCTCGTCGGAGAGCTCTTTGAGCGTCATGCCACGGTAGCGGTGGGGATGCTTCTGCACCAGCTCGGGCAGTGCGTCTTCGAGCGGCGCTCCGGTGTCGTAGAGCCGCTTGAATTCGAAGAGATTTTCCAGCAGGCTGCCCCACTTGCCCTTGGAGGTGCCCACAGAGAAGAGCACCAGCACTGTATAGTCGCCTTCTTTGGCGATTTCCACGCGGCGCGAGTAAAGGAACTCGCTGAGCACCGCGGCCGGAATGCCCTGCTCGCTGACCTCGCCGTGCGCGTTCACGCCCGGAGTCAGGATGGTGACCTTGGTGGGGTCCAGCATGCAGTAGTCGTCGGGCGAGTCGGTGTCCTGGTAGCCGTGCCACTCTTCGCCGTGCTTCAGGGTCCAGCAACTGGGCTCGGTGGCCAGCATCTCCGGATCGGCATCCTCAAAGACCACGCGCTCGCCGCTCTTGGGATCGGTGACGCGCTCCGGCTGATAGAGCGAGAAGAACCAACCTTTGCCTTCTTCCGACTCGCGCCGCAGACGGTGCCCAATCGAGGCCATGGTCTGGCGGAAGCTGATGGCGTCGGCCAGGGTCTCGTCCATCAGGGTGGGGCCGGCGGGCTCGTCCATCAGGGCCGCGGCCACGTCCAGCGAGGCGATCAGCGGATAAAAGGGCGAGGTCGTGCCGTGCATCATGAAGGACTCGTTGAACTGATCGAAGTCCAGCTTGCCGCGCTCCGAGAGCTTGACGTGAATCATGGAGCCCATCGAGAAGGCGGCCAGCATCTTGTGCGTGGACTGCACGCTGAACAGCGTGGGCCGGTCTTCCATATCTTCCGGCACGCCCATGGCGTAGCGGCCCTTGTAGATGGGATGGAACTTGGCGTAGGCGTACCAGGCCTCGTCAAAGTGGATGCGGGCCACCGAGTCCTTGAGCTGCTCGACAACGTGATTCACGTTGTAGCAGAGGCCGTCGTAAGTGGAGTTGGTCACCACCGCGTAGGTGGGCTTTTTGGAATTCGCTCCAGCGGTAAAGTGCGAGCGGTCGATCAGTTTTTTGACGGATTTCTTGCTGAAGCGGTCCAGCGGCACCAGGCCGATCATGCCGTAACCATTGCGGGTGGGCTTGAAGTAGACGGGCCGCGCGCCGGTGACGGTGAGCGAGTGGCAGATGGACTTGTGGCAGTTGGCGTCCACCAGCACGATATCGTCCTGGGCAATGACGCCGTGGCCGATGATCTGGTTGGAGGTGCTCGATCCGCCCAGGACGTAGAAGGTCCAGTCGGCGCCAAAGATACGCGCGGCGTTGCGCTCGGAGTCGCCCGGAGGCCCGATGTGATCCAGCCAGGAGCCGAGCGGCGCCGACGAGATGCCTAGGTCGGAGCGCAGCAGGTTCTCGCCAAAGAAGCGATGGAACTCCTGGCCGACTGGATGCTTGAGGAAGGCCACGCCGCCCATGTGGCCGGGCGCATCCCAGCTGTAGACCGACTGGTCATTGTACTTGAGCAGTTCGCGGAAGTAGGGCGGCAACAGCTGCTCGTGGTAGCGCTCAATGGCGGTGTCCAGACGCGAGGCGATGAAGGCCGGCGTGTCGCCGAAGAGGTGAATGTACTCGTAGACCTGCTTGATCACCTCCAACGGAAGTTCGCTGACCAGGGTGCGGTCGGCAATGAGGAAGATCGGCACCTTCTTGTTGCGATGGCGGACGCCGCGGATGATGTCCAGCGCGGCGCGTTCCTCAAACTGTGAGTTGCCTTCCAGATCCCAGTCCAGCAGTACGGCGGAGTAGCTGGGGTCGGAGGTGACCAGCGAAAGTCCGTCTTCCGTGGATGTGGTGCGAACCACCTCATAGCCCTCTTCGCTGATGGCTTCCACCAGACGTTCCATGGCACGGTCCGAGACGGAATCCGTACGCCCGACTTCACTGGCGATCATCAGTACCCAGCGCTTATCACTCATTGTTCGTCTACCCTCAAAAAGCCTCGCCCGCCCCGCAAAATGGGCAGGCTATAGCAAAATCCGAGTTGCTGTTCCCAGAGGCTATACCCTCAAGTGGCTTTTTCCTCAAGAAAAAGCCACCTTCATCCCGCTCTCCAAGGGCACGATTACTCGGATTTTGCTCTAGATTATGGTACATTGCTGCGATTGCTGGAAAGCTGTAACCGGAGTGCAAAAAAGCCGCGCCGGGAATGCTGGCGCTCGGGATTTGCAGGAAGGGAATGACCGGTTGGCGTCGGAACCGGGCTGCAGCCTGGGCAGGCGTCGCTTCACCCGCCGTCAACCGGAGCGGTGCTATCATGGCTGCAATCGCTTTCTCCCGGAAGTACGCTAGATTCCAGTGTTTTGTGGAGCTTGGTGAACGATGAAGACCTGCCCAGTCTGTGAAAAAGGGTTTCCTGACCAGCACCGAACCTGTCCGACGGACGGTGCGGTGCTGATTGAGTCCCATGAACTGGACCCGGGCGCGGTGGTCCGGTCCAAGTACCGGATTGTCAGCAAAATTGGTCAGGGCGGCATGGGCGTCGTTTACCTGGCGGACAACATCCTGATGAATGTCCGCGTGGCGCTGAAGTTTCTGGCCGGTGAGCTGGGCCGCGATCCGCGCTTCATCAAACGTTTTCGCAACGAAGCCCGCATGATGTTCCTGCTGCGCCATCCCAATGTAGCCCAGGTGCACGATCTGGATCAGGCCGAGGACGGCTCGCTGTTTCTGGCCATGGAGTACGTAGACGGTCCCAGCCTGCGGGCGGTAATCGACTCCGCTCCCCACGGATTGCCCATTCCGGCCGCCCTGGCTCTGGTGCGCGGCATTGCCGCCGGCCTGGGCGCGGCGCATGAGCGGGGCACGGTCCATCGCGACATCAAGCCGGAAAATATCTTGCTCACCAAGGACGGCCACCAGCCCAAGGTGCTGGACTTTGGCATTGCGGCCGCCAAGGAGGGCGCCACAGCCATGAGCCGCACCGGCGGGCCGCTGTTCACCCCGGAGTATGCCGCGCCCGAGCAGTGGAAGGGCATGGCCAGTACCGATCTGGATGGCCGCACTGACATCTACGCGCTGGGCGGCGTCTTCTATGAGCTGCTCACCGGCCAGACTCCGCTGCATGCTCACAACATCCAGGGCTGGATGTACCAGCACCTGAGCGAAACCCCGGTGCCACCCAGCCAGCATCGCTCCGATCTGCGCGCGCACCCGGGGCTGGACGAGCTGGTGCTCTCCATGCTGGCCAAGGAGCGGGAGCGGCGTCCGGGCACCATCAGCGACTTTTTGAACCGGCTGGACAGCCTGGGCCAGCGCAACTCGAGTGCCGGCCGCACGGTGGTGGAGCCGCAGGTCACTCCGCCCTACGAGCCGCCGCCGGTTGTGCCTCCGCCGCCACCCTTTATACCGCCGGAGAGCAAGCCGAGCTCCGGCAAATGGGTCGGCATTGGACTGGTGGCTGTGCCCATCGTGGTGCTGGTCCTGGTCTTTGCGACCCGCTCGGGCGGCTCCACCGCCGATCCGGTGCTGAGCCCTTCCGGCGGCACCTACGCGGCCCGGCAGCCGATCTCCATCACCGATGCCACCTCGGATGCGGTGATCCACTACACCACCGATGGATCGACGCCCACCGAGATCTCGCCCACCTACAGCGATCCGCTGCAGAACCTGCCTTCGAACGCCATGGTGCGGGCTATTGCCATCGCCTCCGGGCACAAGCCCTCGCACGATGTGAGCGGCACCTATGTGTGGACCTTCGACCAGGCCAAGACGGCATGGGAGAACAAGCAGTACGGCGAGGCTCGCGGCTTGTTCAAGCAGGCTTGCGACGGCGGCGACAAGCTCAGCTGCAATTATCTGGCTTACGACTACGCCAACGGGTTGGGCGGCGCGGCCAACCCCGAGTTGGCCCAGAGCCTCTACAAGAAGAGCTGCGAGGACGGCGTGATGAAGAGCTGCGCCAGCCTGGGCTCCATCTACGAGACCAAGGGCGACACCGCGCAGGCCCAGGTCTACTACCAGAAGGCCTGCGATGGCGGCTCGCAAGACGGCTGCAAGTTTTTGAAAGAGATGAAGTAGCGCGGACCTGCAAGCGCAGAAAAGCCCGCGGAGAGCGCTCTCTGCGGGCTTTTTTGCGTACGGTTCCCTGCGCGCAACCGTTTGCGCCAGGCTACTCCGGCTTCTTTGCGGCTCCGATGCGCGAGACGCTGAACTGTGCGCCGGCAAACAGGATCAGCCCCGTGGTATAGGCCCAGAAGATCAGGCCCACCGAGACCGAGAAGGGCCCGTAGAGTTCGCTGAGATCCAGATGCGGCAGCAGAAACTCCACGAACAGGTATTTGCTGACCAGCCAGATGAGGCCGGTGTAGATTGATGTCTTCAACACCGGCCGCCAGGGAACCTTGCGGTTGGGCAGCAGCCAGTAGATGGAGAAGAAAAACAGAA
>Ga0371490_1000161_pt1 | contig 63547 bp, 64 predicted proteins | sample MB2SIPfraction_FD_207959 | JGI IMG/M metagenome (GOLD analysis project Ga0371490, IMG submission 207959) | Lab enriched peat soil microbial communities from McLean, Ithaca, NY, United States - MB28FN SIP fraction | ecosystem: Environmental > Terrestrial > Soil > Wetlands > Peat | place: USA... | reverse complement strand
GGTAGACGTTAACTTGCGTGGACAACTTGAAATTATCTGGCTGTCCCATATACACCCTCAGTTCAATTCATCCTTTCGAGAGGGAGAAACATCAAGCGCGGGGGGAGGGGGGCGCAGAGGCACTTCAACTATCTGGCAACGAGAGTGTAATGGCAATCGAAGCAGATGTCCATTAAGTTTATAGATGTCCAAAAAGTACATGAAACGATGTGCCAGATTGAAACGTGCTGGGATTGAAACCGCCTAAATCCGAGCTTCATGTGCCAATTCGACCACTCGAGCACTAATCAGGCTTAGTCCGCGGACTATTGGGGGACCGAGGTCCTTGGGCTATCCGTAGCTCTTTATTTCAACTCGTACATTCCGGCCCCAATCACCTTTCGACCATAGTGCTGAATTGATTCTTGATTGGACCTAGCGCTTTTTCCCAAACGATAAATACTCAAAGTTCAAGAGGGGATGGCTATGGTCAAGACATTCCGAATTCTCATGGCGAACCAGCCGAAACTGATGAGAGAGCTGCTGGTGGAGATGCTCGCAGAAGAATCGTGGATCGAAATTGTCGGGGAAGTGGCACAAGAAGCGGAAATACGCGAGTTGGTGCAAAAGACTGCGCCAGACCTTCTGGTGGTCACGGCCGACAAACCGGGCAAGCGGCCCGCAATTTGCGACGAACTTCTTCGAGAGTACCCAGCCCTGCGGATTATCGCGGTCGCACCTCACGAGAATTACACCGTTTGTTATTGGGCGTCGCTCGATATTCATGCCGCCGACATCGAGTCATCGGAACAGGGTTTCCTGAGCGCCGTGAAAAGCGTGGCAGAGATTGTGAGCAAGAGCGGCGAGGTCAACTGAGGGGGAGTGTACAAACATGCTCAGAGCAAGTAAGTTCACCAGGCTGTTCGTTCCCTTCGTTGTCCTGTCCTTTTGTGCTTCCGCGAAACCCCAGGAGACCAATAGCCAACCACGCCCGCGTGACGCAGCAGCACGCACTGCCGGCCAGGAGATTTCTGAACTCGAGAATGGGAATCTGTTGCGCGTTGCCGCTTCTCCTTCACAGATTCAGGATGTGCTTCTGAAGGAACCGGGAATCCTGGTGGAGTTGAAGCGTTGGGTGGCCAGGGAGGCGAGTGACAACGGGCAGATCGTCAGCGACGAAGATCTTACCGATAACGCCATTTTTGACCGATTGAGAACCGATGTGGCGTTTCGCTCGGTCGCTACCCGCTTGGTGCAGCGCTATGGCTACTTGCGTCCAAGCGTGAACCCCGCCTCCGAGATAGGAAAAGAGCAAGACCTACTTATCAAGGAGCGTGTCAGGCGCCTCGTGCAGATTGAAGCCCTGGAAGACTCCGAAGCGATCAAGCCTCCGCCTATGGGAACACGCGAAGCGAATGCGGTGCCCTGCAATTTGAGTGAGGACACAGAATGCGTGCAGGGAGCGGCGTCCCGGCCGAGGCGCGCTATCGCAACTCCCGACGAAAGCACTCCACAAAAAGAGCGGCCTTCCAACGATTCCAACGATGGCCAGTCGCTGTCGCCGTCTCCACGCATCATGCAAACGGATGCGAATCCAGAGGGTGCGCCGCTCGGCGGAGCCGGGGATGGAAATGCGGCGTACCAGAGTGTCTCGGATACGATGAAACCTCCCCGCGAGCCCGCGCTCTATAGCAACGGGTCAGCGGATCCACTAAGCGTTTCCTCCATGGAACAGTTGCGGGGTGGAGCAATGCGAGGATCGGGAACGGAGGCCGCTTCCGGGGAAACGACCCCCTCGATGAGTGCAAAGTCTGGGATGGGCGCAGGAACCACGTGGCGGCGGGAACCAAGTCTCGCGAAGGAGCGTGAGCTGGCACCCGGAGCGATGGTGCACCGGCCGAATCCTTACGCGGATGTTCCTTCGTTGTATGACCTCTATGTACAGGCTCCCTCCAGGGATCGTCCGCCGCAACGCTTCGGGACGGAAGTCTTTCAGGACGGCCTGCGCGATCTCCGCAGCATCCCCATGGATCTGCCCGTGGGCCCTGACTATGTGGTTGGACCAGGTGACAGTCTATCCATTGATCTCTGGGGAGGAGTTTCCACAAAACTGGTACGCGTTGTGGACCGCGAGGGGCGGGTCACTCTTCCCGAAGCAGGTCCATTGCTCGTGAGTGGCCGGTCGCTGGGCGAAGTGCAGCAATCCATACAAGAAGCCATTGGAACGCAGTATCGCGACACCTCAGCCGATGTCTCCGTCTCCCGGCTGCGCACGGTGCGTGTCTACGTTGTGGGAGAGGTCGAGGAGCCCGGGGCCTACGACATCAGCTCGCTTTCCACGGCACTGAATGCGCTGGTGGCCGCCGGAGGAGCGACGCCCCGCGGATCTTTGCGTTCTCTGAAACACATGCGCGGGCGACAGGAGCTGGAGGAGATCGACGCGTACGACCTGCTCTTGCATGGTGTCACACCCGACGCAAAGAGGCTCGAGAACGGCGACACCTTGCTGGTGCCGCCGGTGGGAGCGCAGGTCACCGTGACGGGAATGGTGAGGCGGCCCGCGATTTACGAGTTGCATGACGAGAAAACGGTCGCGGATGTGCTGGAACTTGCCGGGGGCATCCTGCCTGCGGCGGCTCTGCGGCACGTCGAGGTGCAACGACTGGAAGCACACGAAAAGCGCACCATGTTGAGTCTGGATCTGTCGCTTGACAACTCCACACCCTCGCAACTCGTCTCCTTCCGGATTCAGGACGGCGATGAAATTCATATTTTTCCGATCGCGCCCTACAACCAAGACACCATCTACCTGCAGGGACATGTTCTTAGGCCCGGGCGGTACTCCTACCGCGATGGCATGAAGCTGACCGATCTCCTTGCAACGTACAAAGAGATCCTTCCGGAACCCGCGGCGCACTACGCGGAAATCATCCGCTTGAATCCACCCGATTTTCGCCCCAGTGTGGTGAGTTTTGACCTGTCTGCAGCACTGCAGAATCCAGAAACAGCGCCAAAGCTACAGCCCCTGGATACAGTGCGGATTTTCAGCCGCTTTGATTTTGAACCTGCTCCCACAGTTTCCGTTACTGGAGAAGTACGCTCGCCCGGCACCTACAAGACCTCGGGGCAGATGCATCTTCGCGACGGGATCTACCTGGCGGGTGGATTGACGCCGGATGCAGCGCAAGGAAGTACGCAGGTCTTCCGGACAGAGGCCGACGGAACGCTGAAGGTTCTGAGCGTTGACCTGAAGGAAGCGATTGCCGGCAATCCGGTAGAAAACATCCTGTTGTTGCCGCGGGATCGATTGCTGATCCACAAGAGTCCGGCAAAGGTGGACCCAGCGACCGTTTATATCAACGGGGAAGTGGCGAAGCCGGGCCGCTACCCTCTCGTTGCCAATATGCGAGTTTCCGATCTAGTGCGTTCTGCTGGCGGATTGCTGCGGAGCGCGAACCCTGACAGCGGCGACCTGACCCATTACGCAATCTTGGATTCATCGGGGGAACGTGTCCCAGCTGGACATCAGGACTTGAATCTGGCCGCCGCCCTGGCAGGAACCGAAAACCAGAATGTACCTCTGCATGATGGCGATGTTTTAACAGTGCCGCAGCAGGCTGGTTGGAACGACATCGGCGCGGTGGTTACGTTGCGTGGAGAGGTGCGCAAACCCGGCGTGTACGGCATCCGCTCAGGGGAGCGGCTAAGTTCGCTACTACAGCGTGCGGGAGGGTTGCTGCCGACAGCATATCCGCGAGCGGCCGTGTTTGAACGGAAGGAAGTACGCGAACTTCAGGAGAAGAACCGCCAGGAAATGATCCAGAGGCTCGAGCAGGAATCCACGGTCGTGAAGACGGCGGCATCCACGACCGGAACGGAAGAAGCTGCGCTGCAACAGGCCGCCATCCAACAACGCCAACGCGTGTTGGATGCGCTCCGCAAAGCGCCGGTATCGGGACGCTTAGTGATACATCTGAGGCCGAATCATACAGGCTTTGAAGGGTCTCCTGACGATATCGAGCTTCGCGCAGGCGATTCGCTACTGATTCCGAAGCAGCCCGGAGCGGTGCTGGTTATCGGCCAGGTGTACAACGCCAACGCCCTCACCTATACGCCAGGGAGGAATGCCAGTTGGTATCTCTCCCGCGCGGGAGGTGCAACACAGCTTGCGAACAAAGGCGCAATCTTCATCGTCCGCTCGGATGGTTCGGTGACGAGCGGCAGTCAGGGCCGTTTTTGGTCCGGAGGTGTGCTCTCGGCGACGTTGGGTCCGGGCGACACGATTGTGGTACCGGAGAGGGCCGTTGAAGGCAGCACTACATTGAAAAACATCTTGACGGTCGCGCAAATCGCGTCGTCCGCCGCGTTAGTTGCGGCTGTGGCTATTCCCTGAGCGCGCATGATGATACGACGCCAAATCGGGATTCTCGGAGCGGCGCTGCTGTTTGGTGTTAGCTGCGCTCACGCGTCCCCGGCGCAAGATCAGGGAGCAAGGCCCGCGATCTCCGAAAACGAGGCTGCGAAGAGCAAGTCTTCTTCACAGACTGAGGACACGCCAGGAGTGAACGTGGTGGCGAAGACGTCTGAGGGAACGCGGCTGAGATTGGTGGGGAGGTTCCTGGACGATCAACGAAGGATCTGGACAAGTCCTGCGCAGCTTCGGCTCTCGGATACAGAGTGGCTTTTTCCGCTTAGTGGAATCACGGCCGGACTTTTCGTGACGGATGGCGATTCCAACAAGCACCTGTCGCAGAATCCGACGACGATTAGTCGCTACAACACACTATCCAACGTTGGTGTAGGAGCGCTTGTCGGCAGCGCGGGCGGAATGTGGCTGTTGGGCCGCGCCGAGCACAACGAACACTGGAGCGAAACTGGGTTCCTTGCGGGTGAAGCATCCTTGAATAGTGTGGTGGTGGCTGAAGGATTGAAGTATTCGCTGGGACGTGAACGACCCTTTCAGGGCGACGGCAGCGGACCGTTTTTTCAGGGCGGTGGCACCTCGTTTCCTTCCGAGCATGCCGCGGCAGCATGGTCGGTGGCCGGGGTGATCGCGCACGAGTACCCAGGACCGTTGACCAAGATTCTCGCGTACGGCGCGGCTGGACTGATCAGCTACTCGCGCGTGAGAGCGCAGCAGCATTTTCCGTCCGACGCGCTCGTGGGCGCACTGATTGGAGAGTTGTCCGCCTACACAGTTTACCAGCGCCATCACGATCCCGAACTAGGTGGAGAAGAATGGGAAAGCTGGAGCAGTCACGCTCGACGCATGTTCGAAGAGCCCACGCGAGCCAATATGGGATCACCCTATGTGCCCCTGGATAGCTGGGTCTATCCGGCGATTGAGCGGTTGATGGGACTCGGATTGATCGACAGCGGTTTTCTGGCCCATCGGCCCTGGACGCGTGCGGAGTGCGCCCGGTTGCTCGCGGAAGCCGGCGATCGCGTGGACGATTCCGGCACGGTAGCCAGTAGGATTTACGCTGCGTTGCAGAAAGAGTTCCAGAGCGAACTGGGCCCCCCAACGGGCGGTCTAGACGCCAAACTCGAATCGGTCTACACGCGTGTCACCTCAATCTCTGGTCGCCCACTCGGACGAGGCGGGGAGAGCTTTGACATCGGGCAGACCTTCATCAATGACTATGGTCGGCCTAATGAGGAAGGTACGAACGCGGTTACAGGATTCTCCTTCTACACAACTGCCGGGCCTTGGGTGGGTTACGTCCGTGGCGAATATCAGTACGCACCCTCCGCACCGCCGCTGCCGTTGTCCGAGAGAAATTTCATAGCGAATGCCGATGGCCTGGGGGGAGAGGGGATTCCACCCGCCACGCCGTTCGCAACAACGAGCCAGTTTCAGTTGATCGAGGCCTATGCGGGTATGCAACTCGCAAACTGGCTGGTGAGTTTTGGGCCCCAGGAAATGTGGGGCAGCCCGACCGAGGGCGGCCCCATGCTCCTGAGCACGAACTCTCAGGCCATCCCCATGATCAGGATCGCTCAGACTTCCCCATTGAAAGTGCCATTGCTCTCGAAACTCTTTGGGCCCGCGTGGCTGGAGTTTTTCATGGGCCAATTGTCGGGGCAGTATTTCTTCAGGACACCCACGGAAATCATCGGTAATTACCTGGATCCGCTGCAAAATCAGCCCTACATCCATGGCGAGCGGATTAGCTGGAAGCCCACACGCAACTTCGAGTTCGGAGTGACTCGTACAGTGATCTTCGGCGGCGGTGATATTCCGATGACCCTTGGTTATTTCGGGAGAAGTTTATTGGATAGGGGCGAGCACAACCCTGTGAAGGGCACGGCCAATGACCCGGGCAAACAGGCATCGGGACTCGACTGGAGTTACCGGCTGCCCCGGCTCCGCCGTTGGGTCACGTTTTATGGAGATGCTTTTGCTTGGGACCAACTTAGCCCCATTGCCTACTGGGATCGTTCCGCAATTAGCGCAGGACTATATTTTTCGCACTTTCCGAAACTCTCGAAATTCGATTTCCGCGTCGAGGGTGTGTACACCGATGTTCCCGCGGGGGGCGCCATCGGTCACGGCTTTTATTATTCGAGTGGCTCTAGCCCTTACTTGCAGGGTTACACCAACGGAGGAAACCTGATTGGCAGTTGGATTGGCCGCGACGGCCAGGGCGCGCAGGCATGGACCAACTGCTGGTTCACGCCCAAGAATCGCCTGCAACTCTATTTTCGACACCTGAAAGTGAGCCAGCAGTTTCTTCCTAGCGGTGGAACACTGACAGATTTTGGCCTGCACGGAGACCTTTGGACGAGCCCACGATGGGGATTTTCGGCGAATGTGCAATACGAGACTTGGATATTCCCTATCATCCAGCCGGGCCAGCGGACGGTTTTCAGCTCTTCTTTGCAAGTGACCTATCGGCCAAAACCGTGGGGAAAGCTTTCGAAGATCAATTAGGTTCTCAGGAGAGATGCGAATGATGGGAGCGTGGATGAAATGGAGTATGGGACTCAGCCCTAGATTATTGGGCTCAGACACCATTCCATCGTGTGTTCCAAGACGCCGCAGCATGGGAGTTCCGAATTGAGCGCGACAGGGAGAGTGCCGGTCCGGGAGACGCCTGCCAATGGGCAGGAGGATGACGGTTTGGAATCGCCTCTCCTGATGGAGCCGGTCGAGACGCAGCAAGGCTTTCTCCCTTACCTGCGCTTGTTTTGGGAACACCGTAAGTTCCTGCTCCGCGCGGGGGCGTACGCGCTGCTCACAAGCATCCTCATTGCTCTTCTGATCCCCGTGCGATACCAGTCGGTCACGCGGCTTATGCCGCCCGACAGCCAATCCACTTCAGGACTGGGGTTGCTCGCCGCCATGGCCGGCCGCAATGGCGCTGGCGGCCTCACCGGCCTTGCTGGTGATTTCTTGGGAGTGAAGAGTTCCGGCGCACTTTTTGTGGGCATCCTCGGGAGCCAAACGGTTCAAGACCGCCTAATCGAACAATTCCACCTTCGCCAGGTCTACTGGGCTTCGAAGATGGAAGACGCACGGGAAAAACTGGCTGAGCACACTTCCGTTTCGGAGGATCGCAAGAGCGGCATTATCTCGATTGGCGTGACCGATCACGATCCCAAGCGCGCTGCCGCAATGGCTCAGGCGTATGTGGTGGAATTGGACCGCCTCGTGGCCCAGGTCAGTACTTCATCGGCGCGCCGCGAGCGCATCTTTCTCGATGAGCGTCTGCACGCCGTCAAGAGCGACCTGGATGCGGCGGCGAAGAATTTCAGCGAATTTGCAAGCAAGAACACCGCGATCGATATTCCGGCGCAAGGAAAAGCGATGGTGGAGGCTGCCGCAACGCTCCAAGGGCAGTTGATCGCAGCCGAGTCCGAGCTCCGCGGCCTGCAGCAGATTTACACCGCAAACAACGTGCGTGTCCGCTCCCTTCAGGCGCGCGTCAATGAGCTTCGACAGCAGCTAGACAAGCTTGGCGGCACCGACATGTCTGGCGGCGCCAAGGGTGACAACTCGCTCTACCCCTCGATTCGCAAGCTGCCCATCTTGGGCGTCACCTACGCTGACCTGTACCGCCAGACAAAGATCCAGGAAACCGTGTACGAGCTTCTGACCCAGCAGTACGAGCTCGCCAAGGTGGAGGAAGCCAAGGAAATTCCTTCGGTGAAGGTGTTGGACGCGGCCATTGTGCCGACGAGGAAGTCGTTTCCGCCGCGCATGGTGATCGTCTTTTTGGGAACGGCTCTGGCGATGGCCGCTGCGGTGACGTGGGTGTTCGGGAATGCGTTGTGGCAAGGGGCGGATGCTGCCGATCCTCGAAAAGTTTTTGCGCAAGAAGTTTTCGTGACGGTGTCGGCGCAGCTGCCGCGGTTCTCCCGCAATGGCACCGGCGCGCATCCGGCGGAGAAAACAGTTTGGAGTTGGGCACTTAGGCGCAAAGAGCAGGACGAAACAGAAAAGCCGGAATAAGAGCCCGCAGCGGTTGTAGCTATTTGAGTTTAAAAGGGTTAGGTCACAAACGCCCCTGTAAGTGACGGGGCGAAGCTGTAAACCGCCTGGAGCGCGTGGGTAGGCTGAGAATCAAAAGGAGCGCGGCGCAGTGAACGCATCTTCAGCAATTGCGAGCCTCGACAGGCACAGCCCGCTGGAGGTGGCTCTCCCCACGGCTTACCTGGAGCCGCATTGGTATGCCGCCTATACCAGCGCGAACCACGAGAAGCGCGTCGCGGCGCAGCTTGAACAAAGATCGCTTGAGCACTTCCTGCCGCTATACGACTCGGTGCGCCGATGGAAAGACAGGCAGGTGCAGTTGCAGTTGCCGCTGTTTCCTGGGTACGTCTTCGTGCACTTCGCCCTGCGCGACCGCTTGCAGGTCCTGCAGATCCCCGGCGTGGCCAAGCTTGTCAGCTTCAACGGAATACCGGCAGCATTGCGACAGCAGGAAATCGAAGCGCTGCGCACGAGTTTGGCGCATGGCATACGCGCGGAGCCGCACCCGTATCTTACCCTCGGGCGAAGAGTCCGAGTAAAAGCAGGATCGCTCGCCGGCCTTGAAGGGCTTGTGATTCGCAAGAAAAACCGATTGCGATTCATTCTTTCGCTCGATCTAATTGGACGTTCCGTCGCGGTTGAGGTGGATGCAGCGGATCTGGAACTGCTTTCGCATTGCTCTTGGGCAGGCGAGAGTCACAATACCGGATGATCGAGGGCGACCATTCAAGCGCTACGTGAAATATTCACAGCCAAGCGCAGCTTATGGCCCGGAAAGCCGCACTAATGCTGGGTTTCTATATGGAGTAACACTTGCGGTTCAAGTCAATAGTTCCCAAAATGACAGTAAAATACCTGGGCCTGCATCCACAGGACTTGTATGTGCTCAAATCCATCAAGCGTCCGGAATGGGTTGTTCGGCCTGGCCTGCGCATCCCAAGAGCCCACCTCACCTTGCCTCCGATTGATCATCCAACGGCGACGGACATTCTTTTGTGTGAACGCTTGATCAGGGCTTATATTCATGCATCTGATGCGGACAAGGTTGATTATGGCAGCATCTGGGCCGGGATCATCGGACGAAAATATGGTCTCCTCCATAGCGCTCTTGAACAACGAGAAGCGCCCACTCTTGCAACTGTGCTGTCTCTGATGTTCCGCAGTTCCTGCGTGCACGGCATCGCATCCGGTGATCTGTACACAGGCCGAACTGCCCGGAGAATCTGGGAGTTAAAGCTACTTGATGATTTGGTGTCCCTTGCAGAATTCCTTGGCGTAACGCGGGTGGAAAACCCCGAACAAGGTCAGATAGGAGCGGCGCTATCCGATGGAATCGACCCGCTTGTCGCACGCATCGAAGAAGAGCTAGGGATGCCAATCGGATTCCCAAATGTCGGCGGGCCTTATGGATTACGTTCCCGCAACCGGCTACTGACAATGGAATCGCCTGAGCATATTTATGTCGCAACTCGAATCCGCAATGCCATTTCATTTCATCTTTCAACGGTTGACCATCCAAGTGTGCTGGAGATCGGTGCCGGGTTCGGTGGCACTGCATCCTATCTGCTTCGCCTCACGCCCGCGATCCAAAACTATGTGATTGTCGACCTGCCAATTGTCAATGTTCTGCAGGGTTATTTCCTGAGCAAGACTTTTGGGATAGATGCTGTGTCCTTCTTTGGGGAACCCAATTCCCGCATCCAAGTGCTACCAACCACGGCGATAGATGGATGCTCCGCTGATGTGCTCGTCAACGAAAACAGCATGCCTGAAATGCCGGAGGAAATTGTTGATGGATACCTTCGCTGGGCCAAGGATCACGTTCACGGTGTCTTTTACAGTTATCAGCAGGAGGCCTGGACCAAACAGGTATGGGTACGCGAAGCAGTAAGAAAAGTCGGGGGATTTCGAGTCCTAAGTCGTAATCCGTCCTGGGTGCGTCGAGGCTACGTCGAAGAAGTCTATTCTGTGAGCCCGGAGAAGTCGACATGTTCTCATTGTCTATCTTAGGCGTTCGCTTGCTGAATGCCGCTGCCTCCAAGGGGAAGGAGCTTCATAGCCGTAACCCCCAGGCAGAAGGGATGCATCGGAGTACTTCTTTCGCCCCATGCCTCTAACTGATATGCCAGCCGAAACGTTGCAAGAACAGCTCAAGGTAGACTATTCGCCAGCATCGAGCCGTTATTTTGATCCGGCTCGGCAAGCATTCCTAAACGGCTGCGTGAATTTTGCCAAGGGCCTGCTGAGCGTAGCGATCACTCTCGCTTTGACTCCATTTCTGGTCACGCACCTCGGTACCTCGGGCTTTGGCATCTGGTCATTGCTTGGCCTATTTATCACCTATGTGGGGCTAATCGACCTGGGGATCTCCGGGGCTGCAGCGAAGTTCATCGGCGAGCTCTCTGCGGGACAGGATGTCGATCAAATCAGTCGTGTGTTCACTTCTGCAATGGCGCTCATCGGAATTCTCGCTTGCAGCGCCTTTCTGCTTGCTTTCCTGTTGAGGTCAAACCTGGAGGCCGGGCTCGCCACCTTCGGCCTGTTTGGTTCGGACGCGAAGATTTTTCTGATCGGAGCCGCGGGGATCTATTCGGTCGGATTGATCTCCAACGGGCTCCAGTACGTTCTGCTCGGCTTGCACCGGCTGGATGTCGCCAACTACATCGCTGCGTCCGTCCTGCTGGTTCAGATGATCGGCACGGTCGTCGTTCTGCGAGCTGGTTTCGGCCTTCCAGGCCTGGTCGGTTTGATCGTCGTAACATCCGTGCTATCCAGCATTGGTTTCTTCGCGGCTGCCAAGAGGTTGGCTCCAGGGCTGCGTTTCGAGTGGAAGAAATCGAGCTTCGCCACGGGAAAGAAGTTGATGAGCTTTGGCATGTTCTTGCAGGTGTATGCCTTAGTGGGCGTGTATTACTTTTATGTCGGCAAGGCCGTGGTCAGTGTTCGATTTTCCTTGGCGGCGGTAGCCGCGTATGAGGTCGCGTTGAGACTTCCCATCCTCTTCCGAGGGGGAATTTTGACGGTGTTAGGCCCGCTTATGCCCGCGGTGTCCCGCCTTAACGCTTGTGGGGGAACAGAAGAGGTCAAAAGCTTGTTGGTGAAGGCAATTCGCTACAGCCTGCTCTTGGGCGCTCCCATATTTGTCGGAGTGGCAGTCTTCGCGGGACCCATCATCCGGCTCTGGGTCGGTCCGGGGTTCTCCAACTCCGTCCTTCCGCTCAGAATTCTTTCGATTGCTTTGGGGCTGAGCGTTTTTCCGGATCTGGTGTGGTACTTCCTGGTGGGTCTCGGACGACAACGGCTGGCCGTGGTCTTTTCTTTAGCTGTTGTGATTATGGGAACTCTGTTGACATACGTGCTTGCGGCTCGCTGGGAACTGGCTGGGGTGGCTTTAGGAGTCCTGTCCACCTCTCTCTTGGGGGTAGTCTTCTACGCTGCGCTGTTGGTCCGCGAGGGAGTTCTTTCCCTTTCCGATCTTCCGGTCTCGCTGGGATACAAGGCGATCGCTACCGCAAGTGCGTCCTATCTGATTTTCTTTGCTCTAGCGCGACGCTTTCACGGGAGCGATTGGAATTCTCTGCTGGCCATGTCTCTCGCGAGTGCGGTGTACGTTTTGTCGCTTGTAAAAGGTGGCGTGTTGGAAAATAACGAAAGACTCTTCTTGCGAAGATTTGTGCCCTCTTCCCTCGAATTTCTGTGCTGACCATAATTACTTTGTAGGGCAGCGGCTCACTGTGATTTTCAGCCTCGCGTGCCAATTGGGCCGAGGATGAACGCGCCTCAAGGGTAGATCCGGTGCGGTTGGAAGTCGGTTCAAGATTACAAAATAGAAAAGTAGATGGTCTCAAAAGACAACTGGCCGATGGTCGCCGACACATTTCCATCGCATATCCGATCCGTGACGTCGGGTCTCTTTCTCTTCCTGGTTTTCGTGGTGGTGTCTCTTCCGACCGGATCGATACTCGGACTGAACGTCAAGGTAGTAGTCTTTGGAGGATTCCTCGCCGCATTCACGCTTTATCTTATCTCTACCCGCGACGAACTGTCGCGCGGCGAAGTAACTTTTTTCAGCGTAGTTGGAGGGTTCCTGTGCTTCTGGAGCTTGATAGGGGCACTGAATGGCCAGGCGAATAGCGGTCAAATTTTCTACCAGCTTCGGGAAGTGACCTCAGCCATCTTGATCGCCTGGCTCAGCATCTTCTTGATTCGAAGAGGTCTATTTAGGCCTGAAAACCTGATTACAGCTGTTATCTATGGGATCCTTTTCTTGTCGGCTGCGAAGCTAGCCCTCGTTGTGGCGACCATTGTTTCCAATATCGACGCTATCGAAGCAACCCGCTCGGTATTCGGTCAGGAGTCTCTTGTGGCTGGCAACATGGCTTTTGGTTTATTCAGGATGGAGTTTTCTGCCGACATCCTGGGAGCATTCGCTCTGTTCGGCCTTCTGGCCCGGAGCGTAAGCGGAATACGATTCGGTCGAGTTCTGACGTCGGTTATTTTCGTGGTTGTGTTGGGGTCAGGTTTCATCGCGTATTCTAGGTACATCTGGTTTATTTATCTTGTTTCCATCTGTACGGCGATAATCGTGGAGCGGAGTTGGAAAATGCTGTCGGTGATGGTGCTGGCCGCGCTGCTCATCGGTGCCTCCTCTTACGACGTCATAAGTACCGTAGTCCAGATGCGGTTCCAGTCCGATGAGACGGACAGCTCGGACATTGGCCGCGTCGAGCAAGCCAGGGCGCTCATCAATGAAATTAAGGCAAGACCGATCCTAGGGAAGGGGATGGGGGCACACGCAAATACGTATACCAGCAGTGACACGCATCTCTATGCCTACGAACTGCAGTGGCTGGCTTTCTTGATGCAGTTTGGGCTTGTTGGGGGAATGGGAATTCTGTTGCTGGTCGCGGCTTCGGCACGCGATTTAATGGCGGCGAAGCATCCTGCGAAGACATGGATTTTATTGCTGTTTCTGGTATGGTTGCTCGCGAGTTGGACCAACCCTTACCTGACATCATCCTTTGCCGGAGCCACGTTTGGACTGTTCATGGCTATGTTCTACAGGCTGCGAAATATTACTCCAAATACTGGATCACCTTCCATGTCTCTAGTGCCAAGCTTCCAGCCCAGGTGATGCGAAAGTTCCTTCGGACCACCATCGGTAGAAGTCAAATGAAAATATTCGGGAAATCCGCATATCCGGTGAAGAGTTGACGATGCCACAGCACGTATCTTCTTCCATCGACGCGAGTATGTGCATTCTCAATTGGAATGGCTCGAAGTTGCTGGCTGGGTGCCTGCAGTCGGTGAGGGATATCCGCAGCTCCAACGGTGTGGAATGCGAAATCATTGTGGTGGACAATGGCTCGAGCGACGACAGCGTGGAGATGGTGCGCAGCCAGTTTCCAGAGGTACGCCTGATCGTAAACGCGCAAAACCAAAGCATTGCAACGGCCCTTAACCAGGCCATCCGCGTGGGCTCCGGGAGGCATTTTCTGCTCTTAAACAACGACGTTGTGCTGCTAGACGATTGTTTGGAGCAGTTGGTCCACTTTCTGGACCAGAACCCCAGGGCCGGCATCGTTGCGGGGAGACTGCTGAACTCCGATGGCTCGACGCAGGTCAACTACTATCCCGCCCGGCTACCGTCGGTCCGTTCCATGATTGCCGAACTGCTCTGGCTGAGTCGTGTCTGGGGATGGGGAAGCCCGAAGGCAATGACGGACTGGGACACGAATAAAGCCTGTCGCATGGAGCAGGTCCCAGGCGCATGCATGATGGTCCGGCATGAAGTGTTCGAGCAAATAGGACTCTGGGATGATGGTTTTACTTGTTGGTATGAAGACGTGGATTTTTGCTGTCGTGGCCACCGGGCCGGTTGGGAGATTTGGTACGTGCCAGAAGCTAGGGTTGTTCATTATGGCGGTGCGACCATGCGAGAGCTTGGCATTTCACAGAGAACCATGTGGCGGTTCCATGGGCTGATGCGTTATTCCGCGAAACACTTCTCCTGGATGCGCTATGCCCTTGTGCGCTTCCTGGTGCTCCTGATCTTGCTTTTGCGCTTGCCGCTCGTTGCACTCCTTTGTATTTGGCCCCAGACAGAGGTGCGGCGTACCTGGAAGGGCGTTGTGCCTGTCTATTGGAAACTCATTGCCAAGTTATCTGGCCGGGGAGATGCGTTCTCCGGATCGGACCGCTCTAGCGTTTCGGCTTAAAGCACTCGTATTCACAGGAGGCTACGAACGTGAAATCGGAAGTGCCGGTTGTAATTCTGTGCGGTGGAATGGGAACGCGGCTGCGCGAGGAAACGGAGTATCGTCCCAAGCCGCTGGTGGAGATCGGGGGGCGCCCGGTTTTGTGGCATATCATGAAGATTTATGGATCGCACGGATTCAAGAGGTTCGTGCTCTGCCTAGGCTATAAAGGCGACATGATCCGGCAGTACTTCATCAACTACCGGCTGATGACTCGCAATTTTACGCTGCAGCTAGACGGTGAAATGGGGCCGATCGTGGAGAGCAATGGTGCCCCGGAAGAGTGGACCATCACGTTTGCGGACACCGGGACGAATGCCATGACCGGTGCGCGGATCAAACGAATCGAACAGTACATCGAAGCCGACGAGTTCATGGTCACCTATGGCGATGGTGTGGCCGACCTCGATCTCCTCGAACTGTTGAGGTTCCATCGAACTCACGGCAAGGTGGCCACGGTTACGGCTGTGCACCCCATTGCCCGTTTCGGCGAGTTACAGATCGAAGGGAACCGTGTGGTGCAGTTCGCTGAGAAGTCTCAAGTGCCCGAAGGCTTTATCAACGGGGGCTTTTTCGTGTTCAACAAGGGGATCTTTGATTATCTTTCAGACGACGTTGGCTGCGTATTGGAGCGGGAACCCCTCGAGCGGTTGGTTGCCGAAGGAGAGTTAATGACATATCGCCATACCCGTTTCTGGCATTGCATGGACACGTATCGTGACACGCTGGTGTTGAACCAATTATGGGAGTCTCCCAACCCGCCATGGAAAATTTGGAATAAATGAGCGACAAGCTGCTGTCCCGGAGGTTAGTTGTCGCAAAAATTCATCGCGCGGGTCAATTAGCGTAGAAGGTGCAGTCTTGGAAACTCACTTTTGGCGAGACAAAGCAGTCTTGATCACAGGCCACACTGGGTTCAAGGGGGCCTGGCTGTCTCTTTGGCTGCAGTCACTCGGTGCGCGCCTGGTCGGCTACTCTCTCGAGCCACCCACGACTCCGAGCTTGTTCGAGCAGGCCAACGTCGGGGAGGGGATGCCATCTGTCATCCGTGACATCCGTGATGCCGATCAACTGAGACACACGATCGAGCGGTACCAGCCGGAAATCGTGTTCCATTTGGCGGCCCAAGCGCTGGTTCGGAGGGGCTACCAGCAACCCGTCGCAACCTTCGATGTGAACGTGGTAGGCACTGCTTGTTTACTGGAGGCGATACGACTAGCCGGGGGAGTCAAGGCCGTGGTTGTCGTCACCTCAGACAAGTGCTACCAGAACATGGCGAACTCGGCCCCCTACGTGGAAACGGATATTCTCGGAGGGAACGACCCATATTCCAGCAGCAAGGCCTGCGCAGAAATGGTCGTCGCTGCTTATCGTTCCTCGTACAACAAGCCCTCGAGCGCGCTCTGCTCAGCTGTTGCCACTGCCCGAGCTGGAAACGTCATCGGAGGAGGCGACTGGGCCGAAGACAGGCTGCTGCCTGACATCGTGCGAGCTATTATAGAGCAAAGGCCGGTCGCCATCCGCAATCCCGACGCCATTCGTCCTTGGCAGCACGTTCTGGAGCCCCTCGGAGGGTACCTTGTGTTAGCAGAACGACTCTGCCTGGAGGGCCCGGAATTTGCAGGGGCATGGAATTTTGGCCCGCTCGAGCAAGACGCCAAGCCAGTGGAAACCGTTGTCCGGCGGGTGATAGAGCTGTGGGGAGATGGGGCCAGTTGGACGCTGGACTCGACGAAGCACCCACACGAAACTAAGGTCCTGAAATTGGACTGCACGAAAGCCCAGCAGCAACTTGGTTGGAGACCCCGTTGGTCGCTGGATCAGGCCCTTGAGGCAACTGTGACGTGGTACAAAGCTTACCACCGGGGCCAAAATTTGCGCGATCTAGTCCTTGATCAGCTTGAAGCCTATCAGAGCTTCGAATTCGGGGCCGTCCGATGAGCCCATGGCTCAAGCCGCTTGAGGTGACACTGTGAAGTTTACTGAATGCTCACTACAAGGAGCTTATGTAGTGGATATCGATCCCGTTGAGGACGAGCGGGGCTTCTTTGCCCGCGCATGGTGCCGTGAGGAGTTCCAAGCTTTTGGCTTAACTACGGTCATCGCGCAATGCAATATCTCCTTCAACAAGAGGAGAGGAACTTTGCGAGGGATGCATTATCAGGCAGTCCCCCATGGAGAAGTGAAACTGATACGTTGCACGCGCGGCGCGATCCACGATGTCCTCCTAGACTTGCGCGCCGAGTCGCCCACATTTTGCCGCTGGTTTGCCATTGAGCTCACGGCGGACGACGGCAGAATGGTGTACGTGCCGGCTGGGTTCGCACATGGTTTTCAAGTACTGGCTGACCAGTCGGAAGTTTTTTACCAGATATCGGAGCCGTACCGGCCGGACATGACAAGAGGCGTCCGGTGGAATGATCCGGCATTCCAGATCGAATGGCCCATTGGAAACCCGATCCTCTCGGCGCGCGATCGCGACTTCGCGGATTTTTCCGTGAGCTTGGCGCAGAATGTGGCCAACAAGAAGGAAGCGTGACTGGCACTGCCCTCATCGTTGGAGCTTCCGGCCTGGTGGGGAGCGCCTTAGCCCGTGAATTTAGCCCCCATTGCCGCGTACTCGGAACCTTCTGCCATGACGCTGTCCCAGATTTTGTGCACTTGGACCTGCGAGACCAGTCTGAAGTCGGTTCGTTGCTTCGTAGTGTTCGCCCTGATGTGGTCCTGTGTCCGGCTGCAGAGCCCAACGTGGAACTATGCGAGATGGAACCCCTGGCTACGCGACAGGTGAATGTGGCAGGACTACAGAACCTAATTGAGGCCACAGCAGAGGTGGGCGCGTTCCTGGTCTATTTCTCCAGTGAGTACGTGTTCGACGGAAAGTGTGGGCCGTACTCCGAGGATGACGTCTGCAATCCGTTGAACGAGTACGGCTGGCAGAAGATGGAATGTGAACGGATGATCACTTCCCAACTGGATCGGCACATCATTGCGCGTATCTCTGGCGTGTACGACTGGGAGAAGCAAAATAAAAACTTTGTAATCAGGCTTATCAAATGTCTGGGCTCGGGGCTAACATTGAATGTGCCTTTCGACCAGGTGATTACTCCAACCTATGCGCCGCAATTGGCACGCATTGTACGTGAACTCGTCGAGGGCGACCACCAGGGATGTTTTCACCTCTCCGGCTCTCTGCCACTTCCCAGAACTGAGTTTGCAGGTCTCATCGCCACTGTTTTTGATTTGAATCCTTGTTTTATCGTGCCGGTCCCGACTTCAAGATTGGGATTGCGCGCGGCGCGACCTCTCTCTGCTGGACTTAGAATCGATAAGGCCCAAGCGTTGTTGGATTTTCACATTGATGGTCCGCGTGAAGGACTGGAAGCCATGAAGAAGGAATGCCCGTTCCAACTCGCGTAGACTGCCCAATAATTTTGCAGAACGGTTTCAAATGAGGACGTTCAAGGAGAATCGCATGTATCAGTGTCGAATCTGCGGAAATACGCACACAACGAAATTCCTCCGCCTTGGGCCGACCCCGCTCGCGAACTCATTCTTGAGACCAGAGCAACTAGATGAACCTGAGCCAAGCTTTCCACTGGACGTAGTGTTCTGTCACGACTGCGGACTCGTGCAGTTGGACCACGTGGTGCCACCGGAAATCATGTTTCGGAGTTACATTTATGTTTCCTCGACCTCGCGGACGATGCCCGCGCATTTCGCAGCTTACGCTGACGAAATTGTAGACCGATTCGTCGACTCCCCACGGGATCTGGTCCTGGAGATAGGCAGTAACGATGGATGTTTGTTACGGGCGTTCCAGAAACATAACGTCCATGCCCTGGGCATTGAGCCAGCCTCCAATATTGCTGCTGCCGCGAATGCCGCCGGAATGCGGACAATCAACGACTTCTTTTGTGAGCGCAGCGCACGAGATATCCGCGAGCGCGAAGGAGCAGTGAAGGTTATCATTGGCAACAATGTTCTCGCGCACATTGGCGACCTTCAAGATCTCGCTGCGGGACTGGAAGTGTTGCTCTCCTCGGACGGCGTGGCTGTCTTTGAAGTGCCCTATCTGATTGACCTTCTGAGAAAAGACGAGTTCGACACCATCTATCACGAACATTTGTGCTACTTTGCGCTGAGACCGCTGCAGCGGCTTTTCAAATCGCGAGGAATGCGCATATTTGACGTGAAACGATTGCCGATTCATGGCGGGAGCATTCGGGTATATGTCTGCAGAACCAGACACGGCGTAGAAGCGCTGCCCTCAGTTCAGGACCTTCTCTTCCTGGAGAAGTCAGAGAGCCTGGATGCGGTAAAAACCTATGAGGATTTTGCCGGTCGCGTAGAGAAGGCAAAGCAAGAGCTCACAGCACTCCTCCTTGAACTGAAGGCCTCCGGTGCAAGAATTGCCGGCTATGGTGCTCCAGCCAAAGGCAATACTCTCTTGAATTATTTCCAGATTGGGACTGAGTTGATCGATTTCATAGTTGACCTTAGCCCCCACAAGCAGGGCATGTACACTCCAGGAAAACGCATTCCAGTCTTGCCCGTGAGCCGTCTTTTGGAAGAGCAGCCGGACTACGTCCTACTCCTGGCATGGAACTTTGCAGACGAGGTCGTGGAGCAGCAGAGTGAATACCTGAATAGGGGTGGCAAGTTCATCGTGCCAATTCCCAAGCCGAAAATTGTGGTCAGAAAAAGCACCTCCAAGGAGGCTCTTCATCTTCAACTATGAAGATTTCCGTTTGCATTCCGACATTCAATTCGGCGGCTTACATTGGCGAATGCATTGAAAGTGTATTAGCCCAGAAAGGTGTAGAATTTGAGGCAATCGTCTTTGACAATGCATCACAGGACCACACTTGGGAGATCATCAAGTCCTTCTCTGACCCCCGCGTCCACGCTTTCCGGTCCGACCAAAATCGCGGGCTGGCGGCCAATTTCAACTGCGCGGTGCAGCAGGCCCATGGAGAATACATCAAGCTGCTATGTTCGGATGATTTGCTGGAGCCTGGAGCATTGGAGCTTCAGGCAAAATTTCTGGATGAGCATCCAGAATTGGTAATGGCGACCAGTGCCACGCGCCTGATCGATTCGAGTGGCAAAGTGAAGGCGATGGTCAGATGGATTTCCCGGCCGGTGACCATCGGAGCCCTGGAGCTTAGAATTACTTCACTACTTTATGGCAACATCGTGGGCGAACCTTCTGTCGTTCTCTTTCGGCGAGAGGCTTGGCTCCGCGCCGGTTCTTTTCGGGATGGGCTAGTGACCCTGATCGACCTCGACATGTGGTTGCGTTTGAGCCATCACGGAGTAGTAGGATATCTTCCAATTCCGCTGTGCCGCATACGACGGCATACACTTTCGATGACGAATCAATTTCGCGCGGCCGGTGAAGTTCAAGAATCCGTTTTGCGCTTGACCGAAGCATTATTGTGCGAGCTTCAAGCCACTCCCCTAGTCCGCAGAATCTGTCTTGGAAAGGTGGCTGGCTCTCATCTTAGGCACGCCCTATACGGCGTCAGACAGGGGCTGGTCCAATGGCCCGCATCCGCGCTGGCGAAAGCCTTTCGCATCGACCCCTTTTTCATGGGACTTTTCCTGTACGTCACCCTCTTTCGTTCCGGGCTGATGGGATTGAGAGTTGGGGCCCAGGGCAAACCATCCATCTGCACAACCGGTACTTTTGATAACCTGCCGACTTGCAGGTGACGTTGGTCAATCTTGGAATACCCTTGCTTCTGGGCCCGACCAGAATTACACAAGTGCGTTTTCATCCGATGCGCAATTGAGCGTCACTGCCGTATAGCGATGGGTAGGTGCCCTCCGATGCGCCAATCGCCTTGGTGGGCTGAAATGCAGAAGCGATCCTTGTCTACGGAGGATTGGCAATGTCTATAGTGCTGGTGACAGGCGGTGCGGGATTCATCGGGTCGCACCTTGTGGACGCGCTGCTGGCAGACGGAAACGAGGTGATTGCTTTCGACAACCTCGACCCCGCGGCGCACCCGCAGCCACCGAAGTGGCCTGCGTACGCGAATGCGAAGTGCAAGTACATTCAGGGAGATGTACGGGACAAGGAAGCGCTGAGGCGGGCCTTGGATGGCGTCGACGTGGTGTTTCATCACGCCGCCGCGGTGGGCTCCGGAATTTCGATGATCGACATCGGCCGTTTCGTCGAGGTGAACTCCCTGGGCACTGCAAATTTGCTCGAGCTGGCCATCGAGAAGCGCGAACGCATCAAGAAAGTGATTGTGGCATCGTCGATGACCGTGATGGGAGAAGGCAGCTACCACTGCGCCGCCCACGGCGTGTACTACCCGTTCCTCCGGCCCGTCGAACAGCTTGCACGAAACGACTGGGAAATGAGATGTCCGCAATGCGGTACGCCCTCCAAGCCGCTGCCGATGGCGGAAGACCGGCCGCTGCTGCCGCTGACGATCTATGGCCTGACCAAACTGGATGAAGAACTCGAGACGATGCTCGTGGGGCGGTTCTACAGCGTTCCCGTGGTGGCGTTTCGCTACTTCAGCGTCTACGGGCCTCGGCAGTCCTTGACCAATCCGTACACCGGGGTAATCGCGAGGTTCGGCACGAGGGTGATTACGGGAAAGCCTCCGCTGATCTATGAAGATGGGCAGCAGTTGAAGGACGTGATCCACGTTCGGGACGTGGTCCGCGCCAATCTCCGCGCCATGGAGTGTAAAGCGGCGGACGGTCAGGTTTTCAATTTGGGGAATGGGGTTGGGCTCAGCGTATATCGGATTGCCGAATTGATCTCCGAAAAGTTGGGGAGTGCGGTGCTGCCGGTCTTGGTGGGGCAGTACCGCCGCGGCGATGCGCGGCATGGCTGGGCGGACATTTCCAAAGCGCGGCGCTTGCTGGGATGGGAGCCGTCTCTTTCGGCCGAAGAAGGATTCGCGGACTTGTGCGATTGGTTGCGAACGCTCCCCAGCGAACAACTCGAGGAAGCGATTTATGCGTATGAAAGCGCGGAACGCGAATCAGAAAAGCGCGCAGTCGCGGTTTAGCCGGTTGCTGAAAAGGTCTTTTTCTTTAGGAGGCGGGGGCTTCAGCCCCCGCGCAAAGACTTGAGAATCATAAGGCTTTAGCCCCTGAAGAAAGGTTTTCCGGTATTTTTCAGCAACTCGATAGATGAATCCCGTGATCGCCAGCATCATCATCCCGACGAAGAACGAGGAAGCCAACATCCGCCGCTGCCTGGAGGCGGTCTGTGCGCAATCAGTGGATTTCCCCTTCGAGGTCGTGGTGATCGATTCCGGATCGCGGGACCGGACCGTCGAGGTCGTGGGGAAATTTCCAGCGCGCTTGCTGAAGATTCGACCGGAGGAATTCCATCATGCGCGCACGCGCAATTTTGGCGCCGCGGCGAGTTCCGGCGAGTACCTGGTGTTCCTGTCCGCTGATGCGTTCCCCGCCGGCAACGGCTGGCTCGGCGCGCTGCTGCGGAATTTTGACGGCGCCGGCATTGCCGCCGTTTACGGGCGGCAATTGCCCAAGCCTGACGCGACTCCGGAGCGGGTCTTTTTCATGCAACACCGCTACGGCACGGAAAGGCTGGTAAAGAACACCACCAGCAATGGGGCGGGGAAGTATCAGCTGTTCCAGTTCTCGAACGTGAACTCAGCGATTCGGCGGGAAGTGTGGCAGCGCACGCCTTTTCCCGAGGACATAAATGCATACGAGGATTTCTCCTTTGCGATTCAAGTTTTGCGGCAAGGCCTTTCGATTGTGTATGAGCCGGATGCTGCGGTGTATCACTCTCACAACTACACGTTGTTGCGCTCGTTTCAACAGTACTTCGACAGCGGCGTCTTATATCGCCGGCGGCAACTTTGGGACGCGCAACAGACAAATCGCTTGCGTTCCGACGGCATTCGCTTCATCTGGAACGAGGTGAAGTACCTGTTGGAGCAGGGCACAGAGCACCGTGTGCCTTACGTGCTGTGCTACGAAGCCGCCCGATATGTGGGGATCATCTTGGGACGCAATGAACGGATGCTCCCTCTGGCAATTAAGAAGAAGGCCAGCTCCCACCGCCTATTTGGCTGACACAATGGCCTCAGACGCCACTCAACTGACCACATGCGCGGGAAGCGCGGCAAGAATTCACCCTATGCAGCGTTCAGTGAAAAGCTGTCTGGACTATATCGGAGCAGGAGTATTAATCGTTCTGCTTTCACCAGTTTTCGTTTTCGTAGGTGCGCTCGTTGTTCTCCAAAGCGGATGGCCGGTCATTTACAGAAGACGCGTGCTCGGAATGAGGGGAGAGTTCGATGCCTTCAAATTTCGCACCATGCGGCCGGATGCGGATGCGGTCCTCGCTTCAGATCCCGTGCTGAGAGCGGAATTCGAACAAAATTTCAAGCTGAAGAGAGACCCTCGGCTTACACGCCTAGGTGCTTTCTTGCGAAGGTCGAGCCTGGACGAGTTGCCTCAATTGTTCAACGTGTTGAAAGGGCAAATGAGCTTGGTAGGCCCGAGGATGGTTACGCTCGCGGAATTGGAGAAGTACGGCGAGTACAAGGTGCTTCGCCTTACGGTGAAGCCGGGAATCACCGGTTACTGGCAAGTTCACGGGAGGCAGGAGGTCCACTATGACGAGCGGGTGCGAATGGACATGTACTACATCCAAAACTGGAGCCTGATGATGGATCTGAAGATTTTGATCAAAACTCCGTTGAAGGTCCTGCGGAAGGAAGGCGCCTACTAATGGCACGGATTTTGGTTACTGGCGGGGCTGGATATGTGGGTTCAGTATGCTGCAGGCAGCTTCTGGCCGAGGAGCATGCGGTTGAAGTTGTGGATCACCTCTCCACGGGCTTCGCTGACGCTGTTCCACCGGCTGCAATCCTCCATCAGATCGGCATCGAGGACCAGGCAGCGCTCTCGAGAGTATTGGCCGCCAAACCATTTGACGCGGTTTTTCATTTTGCCGCTAAAGCTTCGGTCCCAGAGTCAGTCATCAATCCTGGCTCGTTCTTTAACGCCAATGTCGCCGGTGGAATCTCGCTACTGGAGACACTGCGAAGACATGGGATTCGGAATTTTGTGTTTTCTTCCAGCGCAGCGGTTTACGGAACGCCACAGGTCGTACCCATCCCCGAGGACCACCCCAAGGAACCTGTGAATCCATATGGCGAAAGCAAATTGATCTTCGAGCAGATTCTGAGAGCTTATGCCGCTGCGTATGGATGGAACATCATTAGCTTCCGGTATTTCAATGCATGTGGAGCGGGCGACGGCTGGGGCGAACGACACGCACCCGAGACCCACATTATTCCCCTGCTACTGCAAGCGGCATCCGGGCGGCGGAGTTCCTTTGAAGTATTCGGGACAGACTACGACACCCCTGACGGTACTTGCCTGCGCGATTATGTGCATGTGCTGGACATTGCGGAGGCGCATTTGCTGGCGATGCAGAAAATCGGGCAGCCTGGATTCCGCGCTTACAACATCGGAACCGGGAAGAGCCATTCGGTCAAAGAAATTCATGAGGCCGCAGAGAGAATCTCGGGAAGGAGAATTGCGATTCGGAGCGCGCCACGGCGAACGGGAGATCCGCCTGTGCTGTGTGCTAGCCCCCACAAGCTGCGGCATGAATTCGGTTGGACCCCCACGCACTCCAGCCTGGAGAACATCATGACCGGAGCATGGAGATGGGAGCAGCATCAATGCAAGCAGCTGCTTGTCGAAGGCTTGAAAAGTAGTGCCACTTCCTGAGAGAGGAGACGCAACTTCCAATGCAAATCAAGACAGAATCGACACACCTCGGGGAGATCGTGATTGTGGCTCCGGAAGTATTCGAGGACGAGCGCGGGTTCTTCACGGAAACGTATCGCGCCGACCAATTCAAAGCTTTGGGCCTGCCCACGGACTTTGTGCAAGACAACCACTCCCGCTCCAAGCAAGGCGTGTTGAGAGGCCTGCATTTTCAGTACGAGCCTCCTATGGGCAAGCTGATGCGGGTGACTTATGGGCGCGCCTTTCTGGTTGCCGTGGACTTGCGCAAGGGGTCGCCGACGCTCGGGAAGTGGTGGGGCACGGAACTTTCCGCGGAGACCAAGAAATGGATGTGGGCTCCAGCAAGTTTCGCGCGAGGTTTTTGTGTGCTGTCGAATTGGGCCGAGGTGCAATACAAAACCACGGGAATCTACAACGGGCAGACGGACATTGCCATCCGCTTCGATGACCCGGACATCGCGATCCACTGGCCCGTTTCTGATCCGCAAATCTCCGAGCGCGACAAGAAGGCCATAACGTTCGCACAGTGGTTGCAGTCTCCCACATCGGATCGCTTTCAGTACGAAGGCATTCAGGAAGAGAAGCAAGCGGGCCAGAGTTACGCCGCAGCGAGACCTTAAGACAAGGGGGAAAATGATCGCAAGTAATCATGAGGGATCTTTAGTGCTGGTGACGGGCGGCGCAGGCTACATCGGCTGCCAATTGGTGCCAGCTCTTCTTGATGGAGGGTACCGTGTCCGCGTGTTCGACGTGATGTTTTATGGAGACGCCGGGCTGAATCGTGTGCGCGACCGTGTCGAGATTGTCGAGGGAGACATCCGCAGTGTCCCTGCGGACCTGCTCGACGGGGTCTCCGCCATCATCAATCTAGCCGGTCTTTCCACCGAACCGGCGGCGGAGTATCGCCCCGAGGCCAATCAGGAAATCAACTTTAAGGCCGCCGTCGACCTGGCCAGGCTGGCCAAGGAGAAAAAAGTCCGCCGGTTTATCCAAGCCTCGTCCGGCTCGATCTATGACGTGGGAGCCGGGCATCCAGAGAAAGACATCATGCACACGGAAGATTCGCCAGTGGCACCGTTTCGAATTTATTCGATAACGAAGCGCGAAGCGGAAAAGCGGATATTAGCAATGGCGGACGACAGTTTCACTCCTGTGGTCTTGCGCAAGGGATCCGTCTACGGCTACTCGCCCCGCATGCGCTTCGACCTGGTCGTAAATGCATTCGTCCTGAACGCTCTGCAGACGAGCTGCCTTGTTCTTCACAACGGCGGTGAAATGTGGAGGCCGCTGCTCAGCATCCAGGATGCTGCAGCCGCCTACAAACTGATGTTGGAGGCTCCGGCTGAGAAAATAAGCGCTGAAATCTTCAACGTGACGAACGGGAATTATCGCATCTCCGAGCTTGCGCTGCGCGTGCGGCACAAACTTGGGGAACTAAACATTCCTTGTGACCTCCAACCCGATTACAACTTTCGAAATCTCAGGAGTTGTCAAGCGTCAGGAGAGAAAATCGCTCAACACTTGACATTCACTCCGAAGGTGACGGTGGAAGAAACCGTGGAAGACCTAGTGCAAAAAATCCGTGGCGGGGCTTTCCATGACGCCACTGATCCGGCGTTTCACAATATTCGCTGGCTGGATCTGTTGGAGGAAACGAGAACCAGACTCGGCTATTCAGACTCGGTGCTGAGCCTCAGTTCGGAACAGCTCCGGCAGGTGCGTGCCGCCACGAAACAAAGGAGTGCTGTCGCGTGCGACTAGTCATCCTTGGGGGCAACGGACAGTTGGGTTCCGATCTGGCGGAAGTCCTTCGATCTGCCAGTGAGAGCGTGATTTCTCTCAGCCGGAGCGACCTGGACATCACCCAGTCAGCTGTGCTGCGAGAAAAACTTTCCCAGCATCATCCCGACATCATCCTCAATTGTTCCGTCTTCCACCCAGTTGATGAATGCGAAAACGACCCAGACCGCAGCTTTGCGGTGAACGCAACGGCGGTCCGCGCCCTAGCGCGCGCCGCCAAGGATCTTCAAACGGCGGTCGTCCATTTCAGTTCTGATTACGTTTTCGATGGTGAGCTGGGGCGTCCCTATAAGGAAGAGGACACGCCGACTCCCGTCAGCGTGTTCGGGGTCTCCAAGGTGGCTGGCGAGCAACTTTTGCGAGCGCTCTTGCCCCGCCACTTCATAGTCCGCACCTCGGGGTTATATGGTCTTGCGGGCAGCCGCGTGAAGTGGGGCAACTTTGTGGAGACGATGCTTCGCTTGGGAAGACAAAACGGCCAGGTTCGCGTTGTGAACGATCTTCGCATGGCGCAGACCGCCACGCGAAATCTTGCGCGGCAGGTCTTGGCTTTAATCCGCACTGACCACTATGGCACCTACCATGCCAGCGACCACGGCGACTACTCTTGGTATGAGTTTGCAATCAAAATTTTCCAATACTCTGCCATGGAGGTTAAGGTTACGCCAGTTTCATGGCGCGATATGCCTTTCGCAGCGCCACGCCCACGCTATTCGGTTCTGGAAAATTGCCGGCTCAAGGCGCTGGGGATGGATCTAATGCAGCCCATCGACGTTGCCTTGCAGGCGTATTTGAAAGCGAGGGATGTTATCCCGGCCCCGGAGGGCGGGCCAATCGGCAAGGCAGTCGATTCGGGAGTGTTCTGATCCTGCGGTATCTGCTGCACGGGCCGCCCCCGGCGAACTCGCTGTGGCTCAGCATATACAATCCAGCAAATATTTTTGACGTGAATGATCCCACATCGGCCCGCCAGACCGGCGCCGGCGTTTGCTCGATGGCGTGACGAATCCGTTTCACAACGGCATGGCGCCATTATGCTGTAAAACCCAATTTCTCGGACAAGTCGAAAGAGCGCTCCACGTGGGATGTTCAATTCCCGGAGGACACGGCATGAACCACGAAACTGAAATTTTACATGCAAGGCAGTATTTCGAGGAGCATCAGCGGACTGTGGCTGCGCTACCTCATGGCACCATCGATCAAATCGCCGACGAATTGCTGAAGGCCAATGAATCGGGGCGGATGGTGTATTTGTTTGGAAACGGAGGCAGCGCATCGCTGGCCTCTCATTTTGCATGCGATCTTGGAAAGGGCACGGCTTATTGCAACGGAGGGAAGAGGTTCCGCGTGCTCGCCCTGACCGACAATATTCCAACGATGACTGCATGGGCGAACGACTCCAGTTATGAAGATATATTTTCAGAGCAACTGCGGAATTTCGTCCAGCCGCAGGACGTTGCGTTTGCCATCAGCGGCAGCGGAAATTCGGAGAATGTCCTGAGGGCGCTGCGCGTGGCTCGGGAGGCGGCCGCGACGACCATCGGCATCTCCGGTTTCCGAGGCGGGAAAATGAAATCTCTGTGCGACATTTGCCTCGTCGTTCCCTCCGAGAACATGCAAGTCATCGAAGACCTGCATCTTGCCATGGCCCATTCGATTTTCCGAATCGTCTGCAGCCGAATGTCCCTCCGGATGATGACGGCTGCTTCTCCGGGATAGGTGGATTTCCCTAGGACGCGGCGGGATCAGCGGAATTCGCAGGAACAAAACTAGCTTGGCGGCAATTGTTGCTTGAAGTGGGGCCTGATGAATCGGAATCCGGATCGGAGCGCCGGGCGTGGGAGTCTCTGAGACGGAATAGTGGTCTCGGGGAGGACCACACGAATAGCGGGAAAACCCGGAATTGCTCTGAAACATCCCGACCTATCTTTCAACTCAAAATGAAATTTCAGACCATTCGATACGGGATATTGACTGCGGACCTGTTATGGGTACTCGGGGCTTTGGGACTGGGCGTTGGGCTGCAATACGGAGGCGCGAAAGATCCGATCGATCTCGCACCGCATTTTCAGACGTACTTTCTCATGATACTCGCTGTCGTTGTGGTATGGCCCTTTCTATACTTCGACTTGAACCTCGAAGGCTTCAAGGGGGGCTGGCATTTTCCCGCTATCCTTTCAAAGCTCATTGTGGCGGTATCGCTTTTGATGGTTGTTGTGTTAGCTTTCGCTTTCCGCACCAGGCATTTGTACTCGCGGTTAGTTCTGTTTTACTTTGCGATATTCTTTCTCCTTGGTTTAGTCGGCGTGCGGTGTGCGGTTCGTTTTCTGGTTAGTTCCCATCTGTGGAATGCGCCAGATCAGCGCTGCGTCATACTTGGGCACGGGCCGATCGCCAGGGAGCTTGCCAGTAAGATCGCTTCGCATCCGGAGATGCCCTTTCAAGTCATCGGATTTCTAGTTGCGGGCGAATCAGAGATGTCGAATGGGTTTGCTGGCTCGCAGAAGCCACCCTTTACCTCTGTAAATACACTGCAGGTCCTGGAATTTCTGGTGCGGCAGCACGTCAAAAAACTCATTGTCGCGATTTCACAGCCCAATGGTTCCGAGATTCGAAAACTCATTGCCGAATGCCAAAAGGCGGAGGTCAAAGTCTATCTGGTCCCGCAGTTATACGACTTATATATCTCCAAAGCGGAATTGGTGGAGATCGATGGCCTGCCTCTTCTATCGCTGCAGGACCGGAATCCTCCTGCTTTCAACTTTGCTCTCAAGCGAGGACTAGACTTCGTATTGAGCCTGGGAATTCTGCTCGTTGTTTCGCCTCTCCTCGCCCTCGCTGCCTTGGTTGTGTACAAGAAAAAGGGAGTGGCATTTCGAACCGAACCGCGCTGCGGCAAGGACGGAATTGTTTTTCGAATGTGCCGGCTAAATATCGAGCGCCATACAACAGATCCGAGGGGTTACGAGAGACTTTTCGTCCGGTGGAGTCTGACAGAACTGCCGCAACTCTGGAACGTATTGCGCGGCGATATGTCCCTGGTTGGTCCCCGGCCGGAGTCGCCCGAGAGAGTCAAATTCTACTCGGAGTGGCAGCGGCAACGATTGAAGGTGGTCGCCGGCGTCACGGGTCTCGCGCAGGTACACGGGCTTCGGGAGCAGCATTCCTCCGAAGACAAGACACGCTTCGACTTGCAGTACATCTTCAATTGGTCGCCATTTCTAGACCTCAGTCTTATCTTGCAGACTGTGTGGACTTTGCTATTTCGCGGACTCAACCATGTGCCCGTCACTTCTGAGGCTGCCAGTCTTGAAAGTGGAGCAGGCAGCTTTATAAGCCGGGAGGTAGAGGATGTTAATCGTTCGTAGCCCCGTGCGAATCAGCTTCGGAGGCGGCGGGACGGACCTGCCATCGTATTACGAAACATTCGGAGGAGCTGTTCTTAGCGCAGCCATTAACAAACACTTCTATACGGTGCTCGAAAAGCGAGGTGACGGGAAAATTCAGATCATCTCTGCAGATCTTCGCACGGTCGAGACCTGGCAAGACATTGCGCGCATGGAGGTACGCGGCAACGTCCTGGAAATTCCCCTGGCGGTTCTTAAAGAGTTTGGGTGCGATGTTTCGGTGAATCTTTTTCTTGCGTCGGAGATTCCGCCAGGAACGGGACTCGGCTCTTCCGCCAGTGTTTGCGTCAATCTGACGAAGATTCTCGCAACTTACACGCACGCGTCTCTCTCAAAACATGAACTTGCCGAGAGAGCCTTTCATATTGCTCGCAATGTTCTGGGCCGGCCTGTTGGCAAGCAGGACGAATACGCATCCGCATTTGGCGGCTTAAATTTCATTTCGTTTCACCGGGACGGCACGACCCAGGTGGAGCCCCTGAACCTGGAACCCGAACTTATCCGGGAACTGCAATCGAGCTTACTGCTGTTCTTCACCGGCGCGTCGCATCACTCATGGACAATTCTTGCGGAACAAGAAGAATCGACGCGTAAGACCGGCAGCGGCACCGTCGAGTACTTGCACGAGATTCGCGGTCTGGCTGAGGCAATGAAGGCCGCTTTGCTTTCCGGAGAGCTGAGGGAATTCGGTCATTTACTTCACGAAGGCTGGAAAGTCAAGAAGCGGCTTTCTTCGAAAATCTCCAATAACCATATCGACGAGATGTACGAATCGGCGCTTCGAAATGGCGCCTCGGGAGGCAAGATAACCGGAGCGGGAGGCGGCGGGTTCCTTCTCCTGTTCTGTCAGCAGCAGCACCAACAAAATGTGCGCGAAACCCTCGTGGCTGGGGGCGCGCGTGAGATGGGATTCGAGTTCGACTTCCAGGGTGCGCAAGTCGTGGCGGACGACCCATTTATCGATGGCGATGAAAATGGCGGTATGCGCTGGACGTTCCTCCCGATTGCGGACAGCGTGGTAGCCAATCGGCATCCGTCAGCCAAGGGATCCTGATGAATCGTGACTCCTAATTCTCGCAAGGCAGACTTCTTGAATGAAAGCTTTCCTTTTGGCAGGTGGTCTGGGAACTCGATTGCGGCCGTTGACCGACAGCACACCGAAGTGCCTTTTGCCAATCCTAGGCACACCCATGTTGCGGATTTGGTTCGATCTCTGCCGCCAACATGGCATCGATGAAGTCCTGATCAATGTTCATTCTCATGGCGGCGCGGTGCGCAAGTTCATTGAGGAAAACAGAGATGGCCTGAGCGTGCGCCTCTTCGAGGAAGCGGAACTGCTCGGCAGCGCAGGGACCGTTCGCGCCAATCGAGATTGGGTTGGCTCAGAGAATTGCTTTTGGGTGCTTTATGCGGACGTCCTCACGACGACGAATCTGACTGAAATGCTTGCTTTTCATGACAGCCGTGGCCAGATCGCCACGATTGGTGTCTATGAAGTGCCGGAACCTTCGCGATGCGGTATTGTTCAGGTCGATGAGAGAGGCGTGGTCCGTGATTTTGCCGAAAAGCCCAAGGCGCCGGCCGGCAATTTAGCTTTCTCCGGGTTGCTGCTGGCCACGCCTGCCATCTTTAATTTTATTCCCGACAGTCGTCCAGTTGATCTGGGGTTTCACGTCTTGCCTCAGATTGTTGGCCGAATGGCGGCGTACCGCATAAGAGATTTTCTGATTGATATGGGCACGCTGGAAACTTACCGGGCCGCTCAAGTGCTCTGGCCAGGCCGCTCTGGCTCACAAAAGCAGGACGGGTTTTGTGTTTAAAGGGGCGGTTTTCGACTTTGATGGAGTGATCGTAGACAGCCATCCTGCACACGTGCGCGCATGGAAGAGATTTCTTGACTCCGTGGAAAGAACCGTCACAGAGGAGCAGCTACAATTCGTCTTAGACGGAAGAAAGCGCGAGGACATCCTGCGTCATTTCATGGGCGAACTGAGCACAGAGCAGATTGTTGAGTATGGGCACCGGAAAGAGAAATTCTTTCGAGATGAAGCCGGCTATGTACGGACGATCAATGGTTTGCTGGCTTTCTTGGAGAATCTCGAATGCGAGCATCTGGCCTTAGCGATTGCCAGTTCAGGAAGCAGAAGTCGAATTGACTTTCTTCTCGATAGGCTCGACTTGAAGAGGACTTTTCGAGTGGTCGTCACCGGTGATGAAGTGGGACAGGGTAAGCCTCATCCAGATGTTTTCCTTGAGGCTGCTCGACAATTGGGAGTGGATTGTTCCCAATTGGTGGTTTTTGAAGACGCTGTTTCCGGGGTGAGAGCCGCGAGATCCGCCGGAATGGTTTGCGTGGGAATCGCCCAGGCTTCTAACGTCTCCTTGCTGATTGATGCAGGCGCGAACTACGTCGTACCGGACTTTGCATCCCTCTCATGTTCGAAGCTGCGCGAAATATGCGCTTGATGATGTGGAGTTTAAGCCACCGTGCGGACCACGCGAAATCCTGTGGTCAAGACAATAGTAGAATTTACAGCCGCGCGGCATAGGCGGGTATGCTCTGGGAATCGCTTACGCGCTAAAGGTGGCGTCGCCGGAGTAGACATGCGAACCACTAAGCCCACATTTCCTTTTGCAGTGCAAGTAAGTTGTCGTTTGGTCGGAGCCAATGCAAGTATTCACGACGCTTAAAGAGCAAGATCAACTGCGCGGCGACTTTTCGAGAGAGAACAAACCCGCCGCATGACCTTTCGGGTTGAGTTCGCGCGCATTTTAGCTTGGATAATACCTATTAGAATAAATATGCGAACCCTGGCGTTGTTTACCCTCATTCTGGCATGTCTGACGCACCCCGCGTCATCCCTTGGCCAAGATCCAAAGAGCCAACCTTCGGATGAAATCTTGCGGAACTCTAAGCCGGCTGATTTCAACAGAAGCATCTATTACAAGAACAAGCTCGAATTCTCCTTCGAGACGGGATGGCTTCCCATCAATATCCCTTTTGTTTTCGACTGTTTCTTAGGCGACGGGTACAATGAGACTCCGCTCAAATACACGCTGGTACCCATCATTGCTTCTCTCCGATGGCAACCGGGCAACGTAAAAGGTCCTTCGGTCCTCCGCGGCAATTGGGATTGGACGTTCAGTGCGGCCTTCACTGTGATTCCGAGGGGACCTGAAACACGGTATGCGGCTTATGACATGGGTACCCGACGTAATTTTGTTCGGCCTAACTGGAGAATTGTCCCCTACTTTGAATATCGCCTCGGCCTCGGGGATATTAACGCTAAGGGACCCAAAGGAGTGCTCTTTGCGCAGGGACAGGACTTCACGTTTACGATGATGATGGGGAGTGGAGTGCGATACAATTTCAATCCTCGCTATGCCATTTCCGCCGGCGCAAGTTGGATGCACGTATCAAATCTTTATTTATCCCAGCCGAAGTTTGCTGACTATGGCATCAATGTTTACGGTCCCATGGTTGGCGTCAATGTACGGCTGGGCAAGCCTAAACAGCAGTCTGCACAATAACATCTGGATCTGAAGTGACGCGCGTGGCAAGGGTTTGTGAACACCGCTTCAATCCTCTCTGCAGAATCGCCAGAGCCTACTTCGCAGCATCCTTGTTGAGCGCCAAAGTAGCGCGAATAGTCACACCGCTAAATCCCGCGCCGAGTATCAGGATTCCCTCACAATCCGGAAAGACGCCGACCCGGACATCCCCATCGCAGGTTTTCCTGACCATCTCAAAAGGTCACGGCCCCTCCTGGGGCCAGCCGAGTCCAATTGCAAGCCAACTCCCCCGTGTCACGATAGCAATCCGCCCCGCAGTCACTTTCCCACCAAGTCGTATCTCTCACTCACTAGCAATTGAAGGAATCCCTCGAGGACCTGCACCCCGTCTTGGGACCCTCGATAGGTCACGTACAGTTGTTGGTCGCATTCCGGCTGGGTGATCATCAAAGCACCTGCAGGACAACCCAAGACGGCAACTGTCCAAGTTTGTGGTGAGGAGGGGATCAAATCCGCCTTGGACCGGGACGCTGAAATCCGCGACGCAAGTCCGCCGTATGTTGCGGACTAGACTACGGCCCTGTTCTGTTTGTTCCGATTGGTTGGAGCAGGGAACTATAATGCAAAGAGGACCCAAACCTTAGCTCGTCCTTAGGTCGCCCACCACCCTGCTGTTTCCAAATCTCAGGTGGTCCCCGACGTTCAATATCCTCGGGCTGGTTACAATCCGCCGAAATCTCTCGTCCAGCGGCAGAAGAGCTGCACGGTGCTTGCGGGCACACGGCATCATTTAGGCGCGCAGACTTTGCAAGATCCCCAAATAGTGAACCAGATCGTCACGTGAAAACACTCCGATGACTCTGCCGCGATCCACAACAGGGAGCTGCTTGATTCCGTTCCGCTCCATGTTTTCGATGGTCGTCCATGCCGCTGCGTTGGCTGGCGTCGAGGTGAGCTTGTCTGCCGGGATCATTACTTGCGTCACATTCGTGGTGGACCAAGACGACCGCGGCACCTTTTTGATTTCCGAGAGTGTTATCAGCCCAATGGTCTCATTTCCACGGGTCACCACAAAGCAGCGATGCCCGCTCGCCAAGACGTGTTTTTCGACGAGTTCCTGCAACGTCAGGTCGCCTGAGATTGGCATGCAATCCCGGCTCATCATCTCCGACACCTTGTGCCCTGCCAGCAAATCCTTCACCCTTTGGCCCTGCACTTGGCTTGTCGCGGCGCTTTCAAGGTACCAGCCGATGAATGCTATCCACATACCATTGAGGAAGCTCCCTTCTAGAACTTGCCAAACGCCAAGAAAAATCAAAAGGAAGCCGAAAAAGCGCCCTGTGAAGACCGCGACTGCAGTAGCGCGATGAAAGTTCCCGCTGATCGCCCAAACGATCGCTCGAAAGACGCGCCCTCCATCCAGAGGAAAAGCAGGAATAAGATTGAAAGCGCCCAAGCCAAGGTTCATCAGTCCCATATATTTCGTGAGAGCCAGGAGCGGCGGGACGCTGGCGAAGACCGGCCGCAGTTCCCAAAAGATGGCCCCCAGCGCAAAACTGACGGCAGGGCCGGCAATGGCGATCCAGAATTCCGTCGCCGCTTTGGTGGGCTCCGCCGCGATCTGCGAGACTCCGCCGAAAACGAACAAAGTGATTCGCGGGACGGGGATTCCGAACCGCTTCGCGACGACGGAATGTCCTAGCTCGTGGAGTAACACACTCACGAAGAGCATGATCGCGGTCAGGGCTCCCAGCAACCAATACTCGCCAGGGCTCGCGTTCTTGAATTCAGCAGGATAGTAGTTGACAGCCAAAAGCCAAGTGAGCAAGCCAAAGACGAGGAACCAGGAATAGTCCAGGTCTATATCAATGCCGAAGATCCGTCCCAATCGGATTGTGTGTCGGAACATGTCTCACCTCCATTTTGCGTCATAAGAAGCCGACGCTTGCTGGGTAAATCCTTCCTGTCTTCAGATGCTTTGGGCGGCGCCAGAGAAACGCTTCACACCCGGGATATCTGAATGCGAATAAAGATCTTCCCGCGTCAAAGAAAGGTTTCGCGGTTGGCCGCGTGAAAGAAGAATCTGGTGCACCTCGATCGTTCCTTCGCGGAAGCTGGCTGACGATGCGCGCAGATACAGCCGCCACATCCGCACAAATCTGTCATCGAACTGTTTACGGATCAGCGGCACGCACCGTTCGAAGCGGTCTGACCAATGATCGAGCGTCAATTGGTAGTGCGGCCCCAAGTTCTCCACATCCCAAACGCGGAGATCCCGCTCCGAAACATGATTGATGATTTCAGCCAAGGTCGGGATGTAACCTCCCGGAAAGATGTACTTCTCGGTCCATCCGTTGATGGGTCCTTCTTTAACGCCGGTAATCAAGTGCAGAAGAGCGAAGCCACCCGGCTTCAGCAGGGTTTCCAACGAGTGGATGAATTCGGCTAGGTGCGCCTTGCCCACGTGTTCGGCCATGCCGATGCTAACGATCTTGTCGAACTGCGTTCGCTCCTGTGCGAGAGCCTCGTAATTCTGCAGGCGCACTTCCGCCTTGCCCTGCAACCCTCCTGTCTCGATAGCCGCTCTAGCCGCGGCGTACTGCTGTTCGCTCAAGGTGATTCCTAGCGCCCGTGAGCCGAATTTTTTGGCAGCCTGCATCACCAGCGCACCCCAACCGCAGCCGATGTCGAGCAGGGTCTCGTTTGCCCGAAGCCGCAGCTTGTGCAGGGAATGCTCGATCTTCTGGTTCTGTGCCTGTTCGAGTGTGTCAGTCGGCGTGCGAAAGTAAGCGCACGAGTAAGTGAGTGACTCATCCAGCCAAAGGCGAAAGAAGTCGTTTCCGACATCGTAGTGGTGGGCGATGTCTCTCTTCTGTTGCTTGAAGGAGCGGATACCCGCCGAGGCCGCACGACGAATGGCCCCGGCGAACCCTTGCGCTGCTTCCTTAGGGGAAGCGATGCCATTCCGAATCGCAAACGAGACCAAGTCAGCGAGATCGCCCTCCACGTCCACTTGTCCGTCCATGTATGCCTCACCAAAGCTCATCAATGGATCATCGCTGAGGAGATCGAGAATATTCCCGCTGCGGAAAATAATCGTAGGTCCAGGCTCCCTGTTACCATAGTGTGTGGTTGTACCGTCCGGATGCACAACGTTGAGCGAGCCGGCTCGAACGTCATCAAGCTGCTCGCGCAGAACTGGTATCGCATTCATACCTTCCTCCCAAGTGCTGTCAATGATCAGTCCCCCATAAAGCCTCTGCGAGGCTAGTTTTAACATACATTCAAGATTTGTTTTCGTCACGCCCAGCACTTTCCTCTCCAATCCTTCCCCAGGCTAGGTGTGCAATAGCAAGGCCAATCCCAAGCTCTTGAAAACACTGCAGCGTATGAATCATGCCAATCGCGATTTCCTCGTGAATTCGCGAACCTCGTTAAGAATCATACGGGGGTTATCAGCTATGGGTTTCAGCCGCGAGCCAATTGAGTTGAGTGGTTACGGTTGTGACAGACTAATCGGCGATCGTGGAATCCAACTGAACGTCCCAAAATCTAGACCCCTGATCCTGTGATTCTTCCAATTGCCATTCCAATTAAATATGTTACTGCCCCCTCGACTGCACCTACGAAGGTCATTTCGAGTCCGCTGGACCACCATGAACGGATGGTAATGAGCGATTTGGCGGCGCCGACAGCGAAGTGCGCCATGAGAGAAATCACGGCGGCCCAAATGACCGCAGGATAGCCGCTTAGAAAGAAAAAAGGAACAATGGGAATAATGGCACCCACGGCTGTGGAGAGAGCTCCCGACACGGCTGAGGTCCACGGCTTCCTGAGTCCTTCTTCGGTGGTGTTCAGACGTTCCTGGGCGAGCGCGCGAACGAGCTGAGATTTGTCGCGGGCCAGGTTCTCCACGAAGCGGTCGGCCTCTTCCGGAGGCAAGCCACGAATTTGATAGCTGAGGGAAAGAATTTCTCGCGCCTCGGTTTCATCGTATTCAACGGCATCGCGCTCCCGCGAAAATTCCGCTTCATAGATCTCCCGTTCACTTTTGGCCGCGAGGTACGCGCCAGAACCCATGGAGAGCGCGCTCGCTATCATACCCACCATTCCTGCGATGATTACGAATTTGCTGTTGCCAAGCGTCGCCCCAGAGACACCGGAAACAATTCCGAAAATCGCTCCCAGGCCGTCGTTGACCCCATAGATTGCGTCACCGACCCAGCTTGACGCTTTTGGATGTCCTTGCTGGCTGGCGGCCAGGATCTCGTCCAGTGCCTGCTTGGCCTGCTCCGGCGAAGATTGAGGAACAGGCCCCCGATTGCGGATGAGATTGCTGAGGATCTGGTAATGCTGGCGTTCATCGTTTAAAACCTGCGTAAGTATGTTGTTGCTGGGCTCATCGCCGAGTTCCTTTAGCTGTTTGGCGTACTTTGCGATGTCACGGCTTTCGTCTACCTCCAGCCGCCGTAATGTCATGCCCATACCGCCTGCACGGTTTGCAATTGTGTCAGCCTCGCCAGTTTTTGAACCTTTATAGACCGGCTCGGAACCTTGCAGTTCGCGAATCCGTCCGGCCCAGAGATCGGCGTGGTGCTTTTCGGCCGATGCGAGGCCATGGAATGCGCCGCGCCGGACCGGATCTGTTTCGCGGTCTGCCAAAGTTTCATACGTGTGGTATCCGCGCATCTCGGCCTGCCAATTGCTTTCCAGTATTTTAAGAACTTGCCGGCGTTCGTTGGCATTCTGATTGGAAAGGGGGCCCGAGGAGTTGGCGCTCATGTGGAGATTTCCCATGGCCTTATGCGATTCCTTCCGTGAGGCCTGATTCTGTTCAATTCCTGTTGAGAATCTGAAGGGGCATTCTACCTGAGAAGGCTTGCACAAAAAACCCGGAATCTCTGAGCGCACGTTTCAGACACAGGAGGAATGCACTGCCTGGCGTTTATTGCAGTTGGTTCCTTACGCTCCATGCTTGAGGAGAGAACCCTCTGCTCGCTGATGATCTGCAAGCGGGTATTCGCCGCCGCTCCACATTGCAAGACTTGCGTTTCAACTCGATCAGTGCGGGGCGGATGACTTCATAGTCTGCGGCATCGGCCGTTACAACAGCCTCCGCGAGCGCGCAGAGAAAGTTGTCCGACTCATCCGCGATCAGATCTATCAGCCAATTACTCAGTTCACTGTCGTCGAGTGCGATGAGCTTGTTATTCATCTCTTCGCCTTTCCGGAGCTGTGGCAGTTCTCGCAGCACGCTCTTTCTTGGCCTGTACGACTCAGAATCTGTTTTTGATATTCGCTTTATATTCAACGGTCCACGAATTTTCCAACATCCTCCAGCCGCTGGGGAATGGACATCCTTCACAACAGCCCGTGCAAGGAGCCCATCGCGGTACGACGAGCTCCTTGCCCTCGACTTGCTAGTTTGCGCCGCTGGACGTTGATGCCCGCTCCGAGGTCTTTGGCACGCCCAGGTAGCCAGTCACTTTGTTTTTTTCTACATGATTGATCACGATCTCGACGGGCCGCCGCGTATCGTGGGAGTAGAAGAAAATCGGCTCGTTGATTGTGACGTTGCGCCTGTCGGTGTGCTTGTCGTCGACGACGAGCGCAAGGCTGAACTGATTCTTCTTCGGGTTGGTGCCTTTGAGTTCGATTGTTATGTCGCCTACCCGCTGGGGTTGGTTCTTTGCGCCGATAGTGAACTGGATGTAATCGCGCTCGCCCAGCCAGAGGAGGGCATCGACGGCAAGGTGGCCCCCGGCAAAAAGAGCTCCTACCTCGCCTCGAACCCGCTGGAGGCCCCTGTCAGTGGAAATGAGGTCGTTGCGAACGACCGTCACCTGGCCGCTGACTGCCTGTACGTCGTCATTGCTAGCCTTGGTGGCCAGCCGACCATTGACATCGTTGCCCATGGCGGCAATCTGTCTGTTTGATTCGTCGCGGACCTGCTGAGCTTCATCCTGCGCCTCGTGCCGCACTTTCTGGAGCTGGGCCTGCGTGTTTTGCAGGCGCTTGGTCAAGGCGCTGAGGCCTCCGAGAAGCTCGGCGTTCATCTTTTCAGTCTGTGCCAGGCGCTGCTGGAGCGATTCCACATCCTTTGTATTACCTGTGCAGGCTTGCTTCAACGTTTGGATGTCACTGTTCGTAGCTTGCCGGCTTTCGTGCGCATAGCTCAAACCTTTCGAGCCAAGCACGAGCCCAATTGCCGCAAGGATGCCCGCCAATCCAACCACGGGGATGACCCACCGGGGTTGCCCCTCCTGTACAACTGTCGTCCGTTCAGTATCCATTTCTTTCTGTCTCCTTCAGAGTAACTTATCGAGAGTTTCGGTCAGAGCTGTCACTTACCTCCTCGATCTTTTCCACTGATGTGCAACACGAGGGCCAATCCTAATCTATTGAAAACACTTCGCCATACGAACCATACAATCGCGATTTCCTCGTGAATTCGCGACACTTCGCTGGGGGGCGCTCTTTGGCGAAAGTCCTCCTCGTAGCAATAACTGCTCGGCTTTCGTAACTACATGGACATGAATAAGTAGCGTGCTGATCAGTGACGTAAGACTTGAATTCAAAAATTTGAAGAGAATGACGAAAACGTCGGTGAATCTCAGGCATTGTTTTCGAGTCGTCTACCCAGCGAACCACGTTGCTCCTGTTTGTTCAGGGGCACTTTTCACGAAGTTCGCGAATTCGCGAGGGACTTGGGATTTTGTGACGCGTGTATTCCAATGTTTTCAAGAGCTTAGGTCTGGCCTCCGCATTGCTGTATAAGAAAATGCCGTTTCAAAATAATCGTGCCGTAAACGGAACGCGACACTGAGGAGGACCATATGAGCACCGAGGTGAACATTGCGAAACAGGCAATCCACGACATGCTTGAATCCAAGATCAAGACCGCTGAGGCCAAGCTGGATACCCTGAAGGCACGGGCTGAGAGTGCGAAAGCAAACGTCGAGATCAAGGCGATCACGGAGCTGCTGACCAAGAAGCTAGTGATCCGGCAGAAGCTCCAGGAACTGAAAAATTCTGCCGGGGACCGGTGGGAGCAGACGAAAGCTGATCTTGAGGCCCGGATCACAGATTTTGAGAAGTCGGAGAAGGGAATCGAATCCAAGCTGAAACCAAGCTAAGGTGCGAGGGCGATCTTCTGGCGTTCTCGCAAGCGATTGCTCGGTACACGGACGCTAGTGCAGAGCCTGCTCCGGTCGAGATCGCATGGGAAAGTGAGTTGACCATTATGGACAGAACGGTAGTGGTGGTTTTTGACAACGAGTACAAAGCGACGGAGGATCCAACTTTGCACGCGCGGCTTCAAAAAACGGAGGACACTGACGGCGATACACCGCGCGTTCTTCTTCTGAGGAACGATCCGGCGGGATCTTCCGCTCTGGTAGATCGCTTACAGCAGTCCGGCTGCGAGTGCCGGGTCGCGTCCTTCCGGGAAGGAGTGGCTTTGCCGGGCAAGCAGCATTTCCACGTTGTGCTCAGCGAATTCCGCGCTTCTGAAAGTAATACGCACCGTCTGATCTCCCAGTTGACCGGTTCCGCTGCTTCTTTGTTTTTTCGCCTGGAAGTGGAGGACGGTTGCTGGTGGTTGCCCGCGGTCGTCACCGGTCAGGACTGTTGGGGAGCTCCTGCGATAAGGCCGAAGGATTTCCATCCGGCCCTAAAAGAGCTTCTGCGGCAAATGACGTCGGGCGCGCATCAGAATTCGGCTCAGGATTCGGCTGTTCTCACCCAGCTTTTCCCGGAGGCCTGTATAGCGGCTCGCTGGAAAGAGAACGGGGTTGAGGCCGTTGTCAATGGAACATAGTGACGTCAAAGGAGCCTGAGGATTGTTTGTCTTCCTCATAGAGTTTCAGGATTTTGGAGCCGGTTTTCAGAGAATGCTTAAGCCCTTTGATGGGCCAAGGAGGATGAGATGAAAGAGTCAGGACTAGCAGTTCAACCCGCACGAGACACATCCGTTCAAAGGGGCGCTTCAGCCGACCTCCTCGAACGCATGCACAACCTTTATGACCGCATTGCCTGTCGTGCCTACGAGATTTTCGACGGCAATGGGCGGCTCGCCGGTCGCGATCTTGCAGATTGGTTCCAGGCGGAAAAGGAATTCCTCCATCCCCTGCACATCGAGGTGTCGGAATCCCCCTGAGGCTCTCACCGTTCGCGCTGAAGTGCCGGGCTTCAAGGCGAAGGAGTTGGAGATCAACGTGGAGCCGCGTCGCGTGACGATTACGGGCACCCGAGAAACAAAGCAAGAGTCCAAGGACGAGAAAACGGTCTATTCCGAAACTTGCTCGGATGAGATTCTGCGCGTCCTTGACCTTCCGGCCGCAGTGGAGCCGGCGAAAGTGAAGGCCACGTTGAAGGACGGCGTTCTGGAGCTGGACATGCTGAAGGCTGCTCCGGCCAAGACGGTCAAAGGCGAATCCAAGGCGGTCAAAGTCGAAGCCAAGGTGGCATAGCCGCCAAGCCCGTTATTGACGGAGCCGCAGGGGCATCCCGGCGCAGGACATGCTGCTGCCGAGGCAGCGAAAGCCCGCTCGGAACACCGGGTCAGGGGTTTATTTGCCAATGGATGGGACGCGAAACGAAGTTAGTGAACTTATGAGAAAAGGAGAAATAGGATGAAAAACGACTCAGAGGTGCAAAGAAATGTTCAGGACGAACTCAAGTGGGAGCCGGGCGTTACCAACGCTTCGAAAATCGGCGTGGCCGTCAAGGACGGCGTAGTGACGCTCACCGGCGACGTGGATAGCTATGCTGAGAAATGGGCTGCCGAGCGGGCTGCCCAGCGAGTATTCGGCGTGAATGCCTTGGCGGTCGAACTCGAAGTGAAGCTGCCGGGTACCAGCGAGCGGACCGACGCGGATATTGCGCAGGCAGCCGAGAACGCATTGGACTGGGATATCTCGGTGCCGGTCGATCGCGTTCGAGTCACGGTGGAGCGTGGCTGGCTGACTCTGGATGGTGAGGTCGACTCGCAATACCAGAGATCCAGTGCCGAGCAAGCCGTGCATGGCCTGACGGGAGTGAAAGGGATTTCCAACGAAATCAGCGTCAAGCCGAAAGTGGCACCCGCGGACATCAAAACCAAGATCGAAGCTGCCTTCAAACGCAGTGCCATGTTGGACGCGCAATGCATCAAGGTGCAGGCCGACGGTGGGAAAGTGACCCTAACCGGGAGTGTAAGCTCCTGGGCGGAGCGTGAAGAGGCGGAGCGTACCGCCTGGGCGGCACCAGGTGTCACAGAAGTGAAAAGCTTCATCACGATCAATTACGGCGCCGCAGCCAGCGCAGCTTTTTAGTGGCTGCGAAGCACTGGAAAGACAAACAAGCGCTCAGCCTTGCAGACGAGCACTTGAGCCTACCGCCCGATGAGTGGCTAGCATTCTAGGTCGCCGACATTTTGAATTGAGGTTGGCGTTGGTTGATGGCCGGGCACACCAAGATTCCCACGGTCGAATGTGTGCCCGGCCAGGACGCGTTGCGTGCGGACAATGATGCTTTCGAGGTACTTTCGAGGCCACCAATTGCAGGAGAACCAAGTGGAGGAATTGCAGCGTCCAGGAAACAGTGTGCTCAATTGAATTAAAGTTCAAGCATACCGGGAAGGAGAGCGGACATGATAAAGAAGGTAAAGGAAGGATACCAAGTGCTGTCGGAGAAAACAGGGAAAAATCTGGGCGGACCGTACAAGACGCTCGAAGAAGCCAAGAAGCGCCTCCGCCAAGTCGAATTCTTCAAGCGCCAAAAGGGCTAATCGGGGCGGGGGCGGGAATGGCGCGATCAGGTCTTCTTGAGGAGCTTTGCCGAATCTTTTGACGGGCACACTCGGTTTTGATCGTGCGAATCCCATCGAGCACCGGAGAGATTCTCGACTCAAGAGACAGACCCATCTTTCAATCGCACAGTCCGAAGTTGGAGGTCGGAAAATGCGGGAATGCGAAACGGCTCAAAGCAAGCAGCGAATTGCCATGACAGACCGTTTACTTTCGGTTCGAGATCTCCGAGTTGCTTTCGGGAACCTTGTCGTTCTTCGCGGATTGAGTTTCGAGGTATATTCCGGGGACTGTCTTGCGATTATTGGGCCGAATGGCTCTGGAAAGACCGTCTTACTCAAGGCCTTGCAGCACCTGATCCCGTCCGAGGGAGAAATCCATTGGAGCCAAGAGGCGCGCGTTGGGTATGTGCCCCAGAGTGTTGCTGCCGACCGGCAGCTTCCCCTAAAAGTAAGGGAGATACTGCAAGCGAAGGCTCGGTTCCTACATCTTGCGGATCAGGAGCTGGAAAAGGTTTCTTCCGAATTGAATCTATCGCCTGAATTTGTAAACGCGGGTATAGGGACTCTGTCAGGGGGCCAGTTCCAGAAAGTTCTGATTGCGTTTGCAATGCTCGGGCGGCCCAACGTACTCCTCTTCGACGAACCGACGGCTAGTCTGGACGAGCTCAGCGAAGAGCGCATCTATGAATTGGTTCATGAATTGCAATGCCAGAAGGGAATTACCCTTATTTTGGTATCGCACGATCTCAGCGTTGTGTATCGCTATGCGAGCCGGGTTTTGTGTTTGAGCAAGGGCAAGACCTGCATGGGACCGCCCAAGGAAATCCTGACGCCTGAGATGCTCGAGGAACTGTACGGGGCTCCGCCCAAGTTCTATCGTCACATCCAGGAACATTGAACGAGGCGAGAGCGGTTCGCTCGCGGAAAGAAGAAGGCTCAATCAGCATGGACGCAAGCCACAGTTACGCGGTACTGCTTGCAGCGTTTTTTGCCATCGCGGCTGGCCTTGTGGGATCTGTTGCCCTGATGAAGCGAATGGTGCTCGCGAGTGACGTTATCTCGCATCTGGCGCTTCCCGGACTCGGAATTGCGTATCTTCTCAAGAGCAACCCATTGGTAGGCGGAGGAGCGACCTTATTCCTGGGAACGCTCCTTGTCTGGCAGCTTCAAAAGAAGACGGGACTGGCGACAGACTCTTCGATCGGCGTGGTATTCGCCGCTTCTCTCGGAATCGGCGCGCTCATCACCCCGGGAGAGGATCTGCTGGAAGCGCTCTTTGGCAACTTCCAGAAGTTGTCACTCGCCGGTTTCCTTCTCGGAGCGGCAGCCGTCATTATCGTTGTCCTCTTCATTGTTCAGATGAAGGATCGATTGATCCTGGACCTTTTTTCTCCCGAGTTGGCTGCTGCAACCGGAGTGAATGTCGCGCGCCTGGACCTCGGTTTCCTGCTCGTGTTCAGTCTCACCGTACTGCTCGGCCTGCGTTTTATGGGAGCGTTGCTTTCGAGCGCCTTGATCATCATTCCGGCCGCAACGGCACGCCAGCTTACGGGCAGGATGACCCAATTTGTGGCTATCTCGTGCGCGGCGAGCCTAGTTTCGGTCGCAGCGGGGTTTATAATCAGCACGCTGATTCTCAAGACGACGACGATTGGCCCGACTATCGTTATCGTTTCCGTGCTCCTGTTTGTCCTGAGCCTGCTTAAGAAGAAGTGAAGCGCGGATGGCAATGGCTCTGTCAGGGAAAAGAGTTCGGGTTGCGAGAAGGAAGGAATCTTTCTAGGCGCATCGAGGTATGAGCGAAAGAATGGATTGCCAATTCCCAAGGAGGGACTATGCCAGGCAGCTTTTGCGTCAGCATTACTTGTTCGAAAGACAACTGCGACAAGGCCACGGTCGGTTTCGCCATGGCCAACGCCGCCGTCGCCTCAGGCAAGGACACGATGGTGTTTCTCAGCGTCGACGGCGTCCGCCTTTCCCAGAAAGGCTATGCGGACGGCGTTCAAGAACAGGGGTTTCCTCCGCTGAAGGAGCTGATCGACAGCTTCGCCAAGGCGGGCGGCAAAATCTACGTGTGCACGGCCTGTTTTAAGAAGCGCGGTTTGCCAGAGAATAATCTGGTTGCGGGAGCGACGATCGTGGGCGGCCCAAAGCTCATTGAGTTCCTGAGCGGCGGCGCTCCTTGCATCAGCTACTGAGACTGGATGCATTTGGGAAGAGCTATAGGCTGAGTTCGCGGGTGTCCGATATAAGCATCCGAAGGAAAGCAGGTAAGAACAGCGTGACACAGCCCCAGCTTAATCTTTAGACTGTAGGCACCACAATTCTCTTTGCAACAGAACTGGGAGGTGGACCATGAACGAACCGGGAACGTCACCAAAAAAGAACGACCGCGAAAATGAAAAGAAGCGCCAGGAGCAAAATCAGCGCCGGTTTCGTTTCGCCATCAGCTACTTGATCACCAGCCTGATTCTCTTGTGGCTGTTCCAGCTATTTGTTTTGACTCCGCTGACCCGAAACAGCGAAATTCCTTACAGCGAGTTCAAGAAGAAACTGGCTGATGCTCAAATCGCAAATGTAACCCTCGGCGAAAGGGGCATCGTTGGTGAGATGAAAAACCCCAAACCGGACGGAACTCCTCCCACCGTCCCATTCAATACCGTACCTGCGCCTACCGGCGACCCTAAGCTGATTGAAGAGTTACAAAACGCAAATGTCACTTACCGATTCGAGCGCCCACCGAACCCCCTGGGTGGCATTTTGCTGGAATACCTTCTGCCGCTCCTGCTACTCGGCGGTTTCTGGTACATGGCCTACCGGCGAGCGGCCGGGGCCGCCGGCGGGCCGGACGGCATCTTTGGGGTCGGAAGAAGCAAGGCGATCGAGGTCAAGCCCCAGGATGTTACGGTCACCTACAAAGATGTGGGCGGGGCGGATGAAGCCATTGCCGAGCTCCAAGAGATCATTCAGTTTCTGAAGGCGCCAGAGCAATTCGCGCAACTCGGCGGGCATATTCCCAAGGGCGTGTTGATCGTCGGGCCTCCGGGGACCGGCAAGACGCTGCTGGCCAAAGCAACGGCCGGCGAGGCCCAGGTCCCGTTCTTCGAGACCAGTGGCTCCGAGTTTGTCGAGATGTTCGTTGGCGTGGGGGCCGCACGCGTGCGCGACCTCTTCGACCAAGCGCGCAAGGTGGCTCCCGCGATCATTTTCATTGACGAGATTGATGCCATTGGTCAGAGCCGGGGAGGCGTAATGCGCATGGGCACCAATGACGAGCGTGAGCAGACCCTCAACCAGTTGCTGGCCGAGATTGACGGCTTCAAAACCGACGCCAGCGCGCCAGTGATTATCATGGCTGCCACCAACCGTCCGGAGGTGCTCGACCCGGCACTCTTGCGCGCGGGCCGCTTTGACCGTCAGATCGCCATTGGCAATCCAGACCTGGTTGGCCGAGTGGAAATCCTGAAGATTCATAGTAAGAACGTAAAGCTGGCGGCAGACTTTGACTTGGAGCAGGCCGCCCGGATCACAGCCGGTTTCAGCGGGGCCGATCTGGCGAATGCCATGAATGAGGCGGCATTACTCGCTGCCCGGGAGAAAGCCGCGGCCGTTACGTTGAATGATTTCGAGGCTGCCATCGAACGGGTGATTGCGGGTTCCGAGAAAAAGAGCCGGGTAATGAACGAGCAGGAACGAACTACGGTTGCATATCACGAATCTGGCCACGCGCTGGTGGCTGAACTGGTGCCGCATGGCGAACCGGTCAGCAAGATCAGCATCGTTCCACACAGCCGTGGCGCCTTGGGCTACACGATGCAAATGCCAACCGAAGACCGCTATCTGCTCACGATCGACGAATTGAAGGACAGGATCGCCGTCATGTTGGGCGGGCGTGCCGGCGAAATGGTGGAGTTCGCGATTATCAGCACCGGGGCCAGTGACGACATTATGCGGGCGACTGAATTGGCCCGCCGTATGGTCACCGAATTTGGCATGAGTGAAAAGCTCGGCTCGGTGCGCTACGCAGGTCAACAGCTCCAATACCTGGGGGGATCGGTTGAGGACAATAGTCAGCTCAGTCCAGAGACTCGCCAAGTGATCGATGCGGAAGTCCAGCGTCTCGTGACCGAACAATACAACCGTGCTCAGGCACTGCTGAAGGACCATCGCGCGGCCCTTGCGACGTTGGCCCAGCAACTGCTGAAACAGGAGACGGTAAGCGGCGGTGACGTGAAAAAAGCGCTGGAGAATAGTTCGGGTCCAGGATCTCCTGCCGCTGGCGCCCAATTGCAGAGTCATGCCAAGGGGTGAGCGGTTGAGTTTGTGGCGGATTGCGTTATCGATGTGGGAGCAGTCATTAATGAGATCACAGTAAAGGAGCTGCGATACATGAATGAACGTAACGATCGGAGCGGGCGTCCCCGGGCCGCTTTCTGGCGTCGACCTCCCCAGGAACGGGAGGATTAAGATGCACAAAATTGTCCTACTTCGCCATGGAGAGAGTGTCTGGAACAAGGAAAACCTGTTTACCGGTTGGACGGATGTTGACCTTTCGGAGAAAGGCAGAGAAGAGGCCAAGGAGGCGGGCCTCTTGCTTAAGGAACAGGGATATAGCTTCGACTTAGCCTTCACTTCAGTATTGAAACGGGCGATACGGACGCTGTGGATCGTGTTGGACGAGATGGATCTGATGTGGATTCCCGTGCAACGCGACTGGCGGCTGAACGAACGACATTATGGAGCGTTGCAAGGCCTCAACAAAGCTGAAACAGCAGCGAAATATGGTGAACAGCAGGTGAAACTCTGGCGCCGGAGTTACGACATTCGCCCGCCGGCGCTGGACGAGACAGACGCACGTTATCCTGGGAAGGACCCACGCTATAAAGACGTCCCAAAACAGCAACTTCCCGTCACGGAATGCCTTAAGGACACAGTGACGCGCTTTCTGCCGTGTTGGCATGAACTGATTGCCCCTAGCATCCAGTCGGGGAAGCAGGTATTAATTACGGCCCATGGCAACAGCCTGCGGGCCCTGGTGAAATATTTGGAGGATGTCCCAGACCAGCAGATCGTTGACCTGAACATTCCCACCGGGGTACCGCTGGTACAGGAACTTGATGATGACCTCAAATTTCTACGTCATTATTATCTCGGAGATCCGGAACGAATCCAGCAGGCGATAAACGGAGCGGCAAGCACAGGCAAAGCCAAGAAGTAGAGGAGCAATGAAACGTAAGTGGAACTTCACGCACTAAGTTAAAAGGGCTCTTCCGTGAAGCCAACGCGTCCTTCGCGAATGAATTTGGAGAAGTCGGCTTGAATAAATCGAACAAGTAAGTTTTCGCGTGGTTCGCAATTTGACTGGCAGGAGGATATCAGATGGCAAAGAAAGAAGGTTCCAGAAGGAAATATGGTGAAGCTGCGAGCAAGCGCGTGGAAAGCGCCTTGCATCGAGAAAAGCTCGGCACGCTTCGTTCCGGTAAAGGCGGGAAAGGAGGAATAGTCAGGTCGCGAAAGCAAGCCATCGCTATAGGCCTTTCGGAAGCGCGCAAGGAAGGCGCCAAAGTACCGACAAAAACCAGCTAACACGCGATCGAAGCACAGGCCATTTATCCGCCGCTAGGGTAGTAGCGGAATTTCCGCGTTTGAGCCCCGCGCGCCGAACCAAGTATCTGGAATACGGCTAGAGGACTGCAGAATGAGGTTTTCCATGCTATTTCAGGATCGCTTCGAGGCTGGACGGTTGTTGGCCTCCAAGCTGCGTTCCTTTGCGAATCGACCCGACACAGTCGTCCTGGCGCTGCCGCGAGGTGGCGTGCCGGTTGGATTCGAAGTGGCCAATGCCTTGAATGTTCCTCTGGATGTTTTTGTAGTGCGCAAACTGGGGGTGCCGGGACATGAGGAGTTGGCGATGGGGGCAATCGCGTCGGGTGGCATACGTGTGCTGAACGAGGATGTCGTGCGAACCGCCGGTATTCCCGACGAAGTAATCGACGCGGTAACCACAGAGGAAGAACGAGAACTGGAGCGCCGGGAACGCGATTACCGTGAAGGTCGGCCTCCTGTTGATGTGCAAGGCCGCACAGTGATTCTAGTTGACGATGGTCTGGCAACAGGTTCCTCGATGCGCGTTGCAGTGCTGGCGCTTAGGAGGAAGAGGCCCGCCCAAATCGTGGTCGCTGTGCCGGTGGGTGCCCCCACGACTTGCGCTGAGTTCGAATCGGAAGTCGATCAGACTGTTTGTGCAGTTACCCCGGAGCCATTTCAGTCAGTCGGCCAGTGGTACTGGGACTTTTCACAAACCAGCGATGCAGAGGTGTGCGATCTACTAAGACAAGCTGCGAGGCTTCCGGCTCCAAGAGCTGCCTAAGGATGAACTTTGGCTGGCGAAAGGCGATCTAGCCCAAGCGCGATGGCAGGCGGAAGGGTTTCTGAAGATTTCGTTGGCGACTGCGGAACACGGCACGGTTATGTATTCGAGACGAGAATTCGCAAGGATGGTCATTGCCGGTTTGCCGATAACGGCGATGATGCATAATTCGATCCGCCGACTCGAATATCTGTGCCAGGAATCGATTCCCGGAAATGGAAGGGAGAATGATCTGCCTGTAGGGACGCTGCATCATCACGTCTATCACTCGGCTTTTGCCAGCGATGATCGGGATTATTTAGTCTATACGCCGTCAGGATATGATTCCCAGGCAGAGCGTCTTTACCCGGTTCTTTATCTTCTTCATGGTTATAGCGACACGGCGGATGCGTGGACGATTAAAGGCCACGCCAACCTGATCCTCGATTCCTTGATCGCGAAGGGGAAAGCCGAGCCAATGATTGTCGTCATGCCGCTGTGCTACCGCACGCCGGAAGTCCGCGCACTCGGCTGGACGGGGCTTCGCGATCCGCATCTTGGGCAAATCACGTTCAAGGAGTTCGGCAGAATTCTGGTCGACGAGGTGGTACCTGCAGTGGAGAAGGATTATCGCGCGGCAACAGACCGCGAGTTGCGGGCGATCGCGGGCTTGTCGTTGGGTGGCGCGGAATCGCTTTACATCGGCCTGAACGCGCTCGATCGCTTCGCGTGGGTCGGCGCATTCAGTACGGTCGGATTGGTGGGCGATTACAACGAGGCATTTCCCGGGTTCGACGACCGGGCGAATTCGCGGCTCGGGCTTCTCTGGATTTCCTGCGGGAAGCAAGATCCGTTCTTCCTGCTGAGCAAAAGACTGCGCGATTGGTTGCAAGCCAAGCGCGTCCGATTCAAGTGGGTGGACATGTCTGGGGCGCATACCTGGCAAGTGTGGAAGCAGAATTTCAGCGAGTTCGCGCCTCTGCTGTTTCAGCGTGGCGAGAATCCGGTTCGCGATTTCGCGAATGCCGACTAAGTACCGAAGGATTGAATCGATTGAAGTCAGGAGAGAACATGTGCGAACCGGAGCGCGGCGAAGGCGCTGCGAGGACGAGCCGATTTACGCGGCGCCCAGGCCAAGCGGGCCTCTTGAAAGCTTCTGCGGCGAGAAGATTGCATGAATCAGGTCAAGGAACAAAATCCAAAGCAGGTTCCGATGGGTGGGAGAATCCTGCATCGGTACATTGCACTGGAGGAACGAATGGCATCCGCCTGGAAAGGTTTCATTACCTTTGGATTGATATCGATACCTGTCAAACTCTATCCGGCTGCGCGCAGCACCAGGATAAGACTTCACCAATTTCACAAAGTATGCAAGACAAGGCTTCGGCAGCCGCTATTCTGCCCGAAGTGCAACCGGATCGTGGAACGTTCGGAAGTGATAAAAGGATACGAATATGAAGATGGCAAGTACGCACTGATCGATCCGGATGAAATCAAAAAAATAACGCCGGAAACCGCACGTGCCATGGAAATTCTTGCATTCGTCAAAGAATCCGAGATCGATCCTCTTTTTTTCGATTCGTCTTACTTCATCGTCCCTGACGACGCGGGCAAGAAAGCCTACAAGCTGCTCCTGAAAACGATGGAAGACAAGAATCGCGTTGCCATTGCCAAACTTACGATGTTTCAACGCGAATACACCGTCTTCTTCCGGCCGTACGACCACGGCATCGCTCTTCATACCATGTATTTTGCCAACGAAATCCGCGAAGCGCCCGGATACGGCGAGACTGACAGCGTGAAGCTCTTGCCACAGGAAATAAAGCTGGCCGATCAACTCGTTGATAATCTCTCCGAGGAGTTCCAGCTCAAGAAATATCACGATGAATTTGAGACGCGGCTTCGCGCTTTGATCGAGGCAAAAGAGAAAGGGCGCAGCATTGCTGTCACTCCTCGCACAGAACGGGCGCCTGTGATCGACATCAGGACTGCGCTGAAGAAAAGCCTGGAACAGACCGCGAAAGCCCGCAAAAAGCCGCTGTATGCGACGAGAGAAGCCACGGTAGAGGAAAAAAGAACCCGGCGCAAAGCGAGTTGATATGAAACTCAAGGAATACAGGAAAAAGCGCCAATTCGATGCGACACCGGAGCCGCCGGGAGCAAGCAAAGCCCAGAAGAAGCGGAATGGATCGCTCATTTATGTTGTACAAAAGCACATGGCCTCGCATCTGCACTATGATTTTCGTCTGGAATGGCGCGGCGTGCTCCTTTCTTGGGCCGTGCCGAAGGGACCTTCGCTCGATCCGGCGGTGAAGCGCCTCGCGATGCAGACGGAAGATCACCCAATCGAATATGCGAATTTCGAAGGAGTGATTCCCGCGGGTCAATATGGAGCCGGAACAGTGATGCTGTGGGACAAGGGAACTTGGCAGCCGGATGACGCCGATGTGGACAGTTCTTTGCGGAAGGGTGAGCTCAAGTTCACGCTTCAGGGCAAGAAGCTCAAGGGTTCGTGGGTCTTGGTTCGCACCCGCGGCTTTGGGAAAAGTCCTGGCCGATCCACTTGGCTTTTTATTAAGCATCGCGATCAGTACGCATCCACGAAGGATGTGACGCAGGAAGAGCCGCGCTCCGTAGCGAGTCAACGTCTTCTTGCGGACATCGCCCGGGACGAAGGAGGCGACATCGAAAGAGCTTCGACGGGCGATCCGGCGGGCAAGGGGCGGCGCGCAGCGAGCGCGAAGCCGGGATCGGGACGGGTCGGGCGGAAAAGGCGGCCATTATGACGAGCCGGATTCCATTTCGAGTTCAGCCCATGCTGGCCACGCTCGTTTCTCAACCATTCGACAAATCCGGATGGGTCTATGAGGAAAAATACGACGGTATTAGAGTCCTTGCGTACAAAGAGGAGGATCATGTCCGGCTGATGTCCAGGAATGGAAAAGACCGCACGGACAGCTTCCCTAGAATTGCAGCAGCCATCCGCATTCTCAAACCCGTCACCCTCCTTCTCGACGGCGAGGTTGTTGTATTTGACAGGAAGCAGGTTTCCCGCTTCCAGCTCCTTCAGCAGAACAAGGGTGAACCGGCATATGCCGTTTTTGACTGCCTGTTTCATGATGGCAAAGATCTGCGGAGTGAGCCACTGTCCACGCGGCGCGCTGTGATGGAGAAGTCGCTGGGTTCGGACAAGGTCCTGCTGCCATCTCACAGACTCGCAACCAATGGTCTCGAGGCTTTCCGCGTGGCGAAGCGCCGGGGGTACGAGGGATTGGTGGCGAAAGATCTTTCCTCTCCCTACGTGGAAGCGCGCTCCACCAAATGGTTGAAAGTAAAGGTTCACCAGGAGGACGAGTTCATAATCACCGGATTTACGAAGCCGGCCGGCTCGCGGCAACATTTTGGCGCCCTTCTCCTCGGCGCTTATGACAAGGGCAAGCTGCACTACGTGGGCAAAGTCGGAACGGGATTCGATCAGAAAACTCTTGCCACGCTGTACCAGAAGTTCCAACCGCTTGTGAGATCGAAAACCGCGCTAGTTGATCCTCCTCGGGAGAAGGGCGTGGTTTTTCTCGCACCACGACTTATCGCCCAAATCTCATTTGAGGAGTTGACCGCGGACAAGAAGCTCCGCCAGCCGGTTTTTTTAGGCCTGCGCGACGACAAAAATCCGCAAGACGTGCTCTTTCCGGAGGCTTCCACATGAGAAAGACTAAACTCGCCCAATCCGTGCCCGCAAAATTGCCGATCAGCGTATCGCATCCCGACAAGGTCTTCTGGCCTGAGGAAGGCTATACGAAGCTAGACCTGGTTGAGTACTACGACACGATCTTCCCCAAGCTCGCGCCCTACGTGAAGGATCGCATACTGACTCTTGAACGCTGCCCCGATGGGATGCAAGGCGAGTGCTTCTTTCAAAAACAGAAACCAGAGAGCATGCCTCCCGGAACGCCAACCAAGCGGATCGCTCATGAAACCGGCACCGCCAAGTTCACGGATTATGTGGTCGGCGGCTCCCTGATCACGCAACTCGCGCTTGCAAACCTGGGTTGCATTGCGGTGCACGTCATGGCAAGCCGCGCGAGTTCGCCCCGGCTGTCGGACTGGATATGTATTGATATTGATCCCGAGTCCGGAAAATTTGCAGACGCCGCCCGTGCGGGACTGCATGTCAAAGCAGCCTTGGACGCTTTGAAGCTGGTGTCCTTCGCTAAGACTTCGGGTAGCCGGGGCATGCATGTGCTGGTGCCGATTCGCACTGGGCCGGATGCGGACGAAGTTCTGGCATTCGCCGAGTCGTTTGTCGCGCGCGTGGCGGCTGCGCACCCGGATGAATTGACTGTCGAGCATGCGATCGCAGCGCGGGGCGATCGCGTTTACCTGGATCCATTTCGGAACGGTTTTGGGCAAACCGTGGTGGCGCCTTATTCCGTCCGGCGGCGCGAGAAAGCGCCTGTTTCGACCCCGTTGGAATGGTCGGAGGTCAAGCCCACGTTGATCCCTGCCGATTTCAACATGGGAAATTTTGCAAAGCGGCTTAAGCGCGCCGACCCCTGGAGTGATTTCTTTAAGAATCGCCAGTCGCTAAAAGATGCCGCGCGATTGCTTAATAAGCTGTGAGGATCAATGACTGCGTCGCCTTTCTTCACGATACCGATGCTTCTTCATGGATGTGTTGATTCTCGCGCGGCGAGCCGGGAGCGGGTGAATCCATCCATGCTCGATCGTTCGGCGTCGCTGGTCTTCCTCCTATTGCTTTGGCTCATGGTGGGCTGCAACCACGCTCCAGATTCGGTGCTCGGATCAGTTGAATCACAGGTTTCATCCATCGGGGACGCCGAGCCACTGGGGCCGGAGGGCCAAGCCTCGCTGCACGCCATTCTAGAGACGGGAAACTTACCTGACTTGCGGTGGCCTGATTTCAGCGATTATCGAGAGGATGTCGCCAAGTTCTACGAAGCGTATGGCGATGCGCTGCCTTGGGTGAGAGGAATGCAGGCAATACCTCAAGCACAAGCAATGATCAAAGTTCTCCAGAGTGCTGGCGAGAAGGGCCTCTCTGCTGACGACTACGACGGTTCGCGCTGGGCCGCGCGCTTAGCACGGCTCAAGCCAGCGGCTCGAGATCCCAAAGAATCGGAGCTTGTAGGTTTCGATGTGGCGTTGACCGTCTCGGCCATGCGGTACATATCCGATCTGCACATTGGCAGAGTAAACCCGCAACGCCTCCATTTTGGGATTGATGTCGCAGAACGAAGATACAACTTGCCGGAATTCCTGCGCGAACATGTGGTCCATGCCTCGAGCATTCCGGCCGTCCTGCAGCAAGTAGAACCTCCCTATCCTGGTTATCAGCGTATGATTCGGGCGCTTGGAAGGTACCGGGAGATTGCGCGCCAGGACGATGGTGAAACTCTTCCAGCCAGCAAGAAGCCAATCACGCCGGGAGATTCCTATCCGGGGGTGCCGCGTTTGGTGCGGCTGCTTCGGCTCGTGGGAGATCTGCCGGAAGATGCCGCTCTCCAGCCCGGCAACACCGTCTACCAGGGTGCATTGGTGAACGCCGTCAAGAGTTTTCAGCAACGCCACGGCCTGACCCCGGACGGAAGCATCGACGCTCTAACCTTGGCGGAGCTGAACGTTCCCTTGACCCGTCGCGTGCGGCAGATGGAACTCACACTGGAGCGCTGGCGCTGGCTCCCAGAGGAGTACCAGCATTCACCAGTTGTGGTGAACATCCCGGAGTTCCGGCTCCGTGCGTATGACGATCAATTTAAGATCGCCGTGACGATGAAGGTGGTGGTCGGAAAGGCCTACGGCGGACACAACACACCAATCTTCATGAACAAGATGCGATCTGTCATCTTCCGGCCCTATTGGAACGTGCCGCCCGCGATTGCAAGAGCGGAAACTATCCCCAGCTTGGAGCGGAACCCTGCCTATCTGGCGAAAGAGAATATGGAAGTCGTGGACGACCATGAAAATGTCACCAGCTCGGGGGCCGTCACCGACGAAATGCTCCAAGAGGCTCGTAAAGGAAAGCTGTCGTTCCGGCAGAGACCAGGCCCTAAGAATTCGTTAGGGCTTATCAAATTCAACTTTCCGAATGAATACGACGTTTATATGCACGATACTCCAGCCACGGAATTGTTTTCGAAATCAAGGCGCGATTTTAGCCACGGCTGCATCCGGCTGGAAAAACCTGTCGATTTGGCGGTGTGGGTTCTTCGCGACAATCCCGGGTGGGATGTTGACCACATCCTTGACGCGATGAACGGAACCAGGACGGAAGAGGTGATGCTGGCTCATCCTATTCCCGTGCTGATCGTATATGGAACTGTCACCGTTTCCGAAGATGGTACGCTCCAGTTTTATGAAGATATCTACAAGCACGATGCTGCTCTCGAGCAAGCCCTGGAGAAGGGGTATCCCTACCCTCGCTAGTTTCCAGCGAGTTGTCGCGCGGCGCACGCGAAACACCATTGACGAATGCGCCCCGTATCTACATGAATGAAATCCGAACGGGGATAGTAGCCCACGCCGCCGCGGTGAAGGGAAAGGGCGATATCGCGCAAGCGTCGAGTTTCTACGCCGGGTATTCGGAGATCGATGGCCTGCGCCTGGACGTGCAGGCTATTCTTGGCAACCCCTTCGCTATGGGAGCGAAGAAACTCGTTGCTCCAAGGTGTGCGGTATCCGCAAACGATATCGATTTCAGCGCCGGGACGGCCCACGGCTACCGTCAGCTCCTCCAAGATGTCATAGAGCTTGGAATCGAAATGATGAACCTCTCCGGTGCGATGATCTCGGAGGAAATTGTCGAGCTTCGCGATAGCGTCTGGAACGTACTCATCCCCTCGACGGTACACGATGTCAAGCCTCTCGCCCGTATGCGTGTGATACAGACGGAGGCGATATTCCTGCGGCAGTATTCCCGAGGCTGTCGTGACTGTCTGGGCTAGAACAGCAAGCGGCGTGAGCAATAAAAACAAGGCGAGCGCGCCCCACGCATGTCGTTGAGCATTTCTACTTTCCATTAGGGGTGGGATGGGAGCCCTTTCTTTCCGTGCCAGAGCCGTGCTCCTTCATGCGCGCAAACCAGCGTCTCGACTGTCGCATTGAATAATTCTCTCCGAGCTTGCCTCACTTGTCCACAGGACGATGGTTTTCTTCAAATCTCCGGCGACAAAAGTCTCTCGGCCGGGGCGCAAGGGCCACAGTGAGGACCGGACACGTGGCACCCTGGGAAACGGCCCCGGCGAACGTGAAAGAAACTTTCCGGAAAGGCTGCCGGTCGCGGAGGCCATGCTTTTTGCTCAAAAGCAAACCTCAATGCAATAAAAAAATGCAATGAAAACCGGCACTTCAGGTGCTCCAGCCAAGCTGGGTATTCCGCCATTCACTTTGGAATCCAAAATCCGATCGATGAATATCGACAAGTATCGCTTCAAGGCCTACTAGTGCCGTTCCAACTTGTTCCAGCAAACCTCTTCGAGAATACTCTCTCCATGTTTGCGTGAGATGCTTGGACGGTCATTTGGCCGAAATAGTTGGAACGGCACTAGCGGAAGCGCGCTCCAATCAAGAATGCAGTATTGGTCTTCACGAAGTTCGCGAATTCGCGAAGAATCTGCGGTTCCGTGATGCGCGAACCCTCGCGTTTTGAAGGGCTTGCGCAATGGCGCTTGCATTGCTTTCACAAAGCTCAGCAACAGAGGAGCGAGACCAATATGGACAGAATGCTGGTAGTTGTATTTGACACCGAAAGCAAAGCATCCGAAGGAAAGAAGGCGCTTCTTCAACTGGAAGACGAGGGGAATATTGTAGTCTATGCCCACGCAGTGGTTGCCAAGAATGCAGACGGCACCATAACAGTGAAGCAAAGTAATCAGCCGGGACCGCTCGGGTTCCTGGTTGGAACCACACTGGGAAGCCTCATCGGGCTTCTCGGCGGGCTGCCCGGCATCGCGATTGGCGCTGCTGTGGGGTTAGTTGGCGGCAGTGTGGCGGACCTGAACAACGCCAGGATTGGTGGCGACTTCGTTGACGACGTGAGCAAGGAGCTGCTGCCACACAGATTCGCGCTCGTCGCGGAGATTCAAGAAGACTGGACAACTCCGGTGGACACGCGCATGGAAGCGCTCGGCGGGACTGTATTCTGGCGGACGCTGTCCGAAGTAAAGCATACGGTTAACGACGAGGATATCGCGGCCCTGAAAGCCGATTTCGCGCAATTGAAAGCAGAGCATGCGGAGGCTCGCGCTGACCGGAAGGCGAAGCTCCAGGAAAAGATCACCCAACTCGACTCCAAGATACAAGCTCTCCTGGAACAGGCCAAGGAACGACGCGAGGCAGCGGAGCGCCAGGCAAAGGCCAAGGTCGAGATCCTTAAGGCCAAGGCAGCCGCGTTAAAGGTCAAGGGGGCAAGGACGCACATTTAGGATCCTGCGCACCATTGGTCGCGTGCTTCAAGCGAGGTGGTTGAATCGGATGGCATTGCTACAAGTCCAGCATCGGCAGCGTTCACGCTCCCTGTCTGCACCCGTCAACCTTACCGGCAAGGCTAAGACGCGCCGAGGAATATCGGCCTTCATGGGCATCTGGGTGCTGTATTGTTTGTGCTGGTCATTTGCTACGATGTTCGGCGAATGTAAGTTCGTTAACGCAATCGAGAGAAATGGGCCATGAAAGGAATTCTCAAGCTCGCCTACAAGTTGCTCGTAAATGACACGGCGAAGTTCTCGGCAATGCTGGTTGGCATTACGTTTGCTGTCTTTCTCATGATGTTTGTTACCTCGATGTTCAGCGGAGTCATGAAGCACGCATCTTCCACAATAATTAACATTGGAGCATCCATCTGGGTCATGGACCCGGCCGTCAATACCGTGGCCAACTCGATAGGCATGCCGGATTACGTTCTGGACGCGGTTCGGAGTATGCAAGGCGTGAAATATGGCGTTCCTCTTTACTCGGGAGGGGCACTAGTCAAGCTTCCCGACGGGACATATCAAACCGTGACCGTCATCGGATTGGACGACACAAGTCTGTTTGGCCGACCCGAACTCATTGAGGGGAAGATCGAGGATATTTATGCAGAACATGGATTCATCGTGGTAAAGGATGCGGAGTTTTCCAAGCTCGAAAATCCTCACATGGGCTCGGAGTTCGAGCTGAATGATAATCGGGGGGTCATTGTGGGGATCGCCAAGGTGGCGACTTCCGGCTTGTATGGCATCCCGACACTGTACACCACTTACGAACGAGCCATCCAGTACATCCCCAATCCTCGATACACGACCTCCTACGTGCTTGTTGAGCCGAAGAGCGCGAGCGATATACCTCAGATCAAACAGCAAGTCATGGCACTTGGCTATCGCGCGCGAACCAAGGAAGAGTTCATGCAGAACACCGAGAACTTCTTCATTTTCCAGACAGGCGGCGGAACCAACATGCTCATCATGACCATGATCAGCTTCATTGTCGGCCTGTCGCTCTCGGGTCAAACGTTCTATACGTTCATCCTCGAGAACCTGGAACGGTTTGGCGCTTTGAAGGCCATCGGCACAAGAAGCCGGGACCTGGTAGCCATGATCTTGTTCCAGGCCACATTTACGGCATTCACCGGCTATGGTCTGGGTGTTGGGCTGTGTGCGTTCTTAGTCTGGCTCGCAAAAGAAAGGCTCCCCAGCTACGCAGCCATGATTACCTTTAGCAATCTCGCGATTTCCTTGGCAATGGTTGTCGTGATTGCAGCGTTTTCCAGTTATATCGGCGTCCGGCGGGTTCTAAGAATTGACCCGTTCGATATTTTCCGAGGATGAGATGCCCAATATAGCCATTCAAGCGAGCGGACTGGTTAAATGGTTCGGCGAAGGCGAGGCCAAGACGATGGCGCTTCGGCAAGTTGACCTGGAAGCTCAATTCGGCGAGATGCTTTATATCGTGGGACCCTCGGGCAGTGGAAAAACGACCTTGCTCAGCGTTCTGTCTGGCATTCTCAGGCCCAATGAGGGAAAGGTCGTAGTGGAAGGAGTCGACATTTGGGGGCTGAGTACCGACCAGTGTGCTGATTTTCGATTGGCAAAAATTGGTTTCGTGTTTCAAGACTTTCACCTTTTTCCCCGCTTGACCACCGCGGAGAACGTGGCGATTCCGCTGATCCTCAAGAGAGAAGACTGGAATAAAGCAATCGACGAAGCAAAGAAGTACCTCGATATTGTTGAACTGAAGAACCGTGCCGAATTGCCCCCGGTGAAATTGAGCGGAGGTGAGCAGCAGCGAGTGGCCATTGCACGCGCCCTGTCCAGTCAGCCGGACATTCTGATTATGGATGAGCCGACTGCCTCGTTGGACGGAGACACCGGCCATGAGATTTTGAGTTTCGTGCACAAGAATGTCCTCAACAAAGATCGCTGCATTATCGTCGTGACGCACGATGCCCGTATCTATGAGTTCGCGACGCGAATCTTGAACATGGCAGACGGCAAGCTCGGGGGAACAGAAGGGAAGGTATCATGAAAAAAACAATGATTTTCATCATCTCCGCCATCGGAATCCTAGGAGGGATTGTGACCGCAATCTATTCCGCCATGGCGACACCAGTGCTGCCTCCGGTCTTTAATCCGGCGGCGAATCCCTACCCGAGCGCGATCTACGCCGAAGGCATAATCGAGAGCGTGCAATCCAGCGGGGAGAACATCAACCTGTATCCGGAGGTACCCGGCACCGTCAAAGAGATCCTGGTCTCCGAAGGACAAGAGGTACGGAAAGGAATGCCGCTGCTTTTGATTGACCCTTCCGTCCAGAGAGCCACGACAGAACAGCAGCAATCCGCCGCTCAGGCTGCCTATGCCATGCTTGAAGAGTTGAAGGCGGAACCGAGAAAGGAAAACCTCGACGTCGCGGAAGCCCAAGTTATTTCAGCACAAGCCGCTCTGAAAACTGCCCAGGACGAGCTAAACAAGCAAGAGACAGCGTACCAGATTGATCCAAGATCCATTAGCAAAGATGCGTTGGACAGCGCAATCAACGCTGCGGCAGTGGCACAAGCAAATCTCGAAGTTGCACGAAAACAGCGTGACCTGACCAAAGCGGGAGCCTGGATCTTCGATATACAGAATCAAGAAAGACAGTACAACGCTCTCGAAAAAGCTTACCTGGCGTCCAGCGCCCTGCTTTCGAAATACACGTTACGAGCGCCCACCGACGGCATTGTCCTGACGATTGGTACGATCGTGGGAAACTACGTGTCCCCTCAGGGCGCCTATGATAGTTATACGCAGGGAATGAATCCTGTACTGGTGTTGGGGACACCACAAACGAACCTGCACGTTCGCTGCTACATTGATGAAATCCTCGTACCTCGCCTGCCACCTTCTCCGAAGGTCAAAGCGCAAATGACGATTCGCGGGACGAACGTCAAGGTTGCGCTGAATTTTGTAAGGGTGCAGCCCTTCGTGTCCCCAAAGATTGAGCTCTCGGACGAAAGGCAAGAGCGCGTGGACGTTCGCGTCTTGCCGATCATTTTCAGTTTCGTGAAGCCTAAGGACGTAAATCTTTATCCAGGTGAACTCGTCGATGTGTATATCGGTGAATGACAATCGGAAGACGCCTATGTTATTGGCGCTCACGCGCAGGCAGCGCGGCTCGATGGCGCATTTGACTCAGAGCCATAATCTTTCCCGAAAGTCTGGTCGGACCGGAGGTTATTTAACGTTGGTCGTGTTGGTGGCTTGCGGTTCGTTCCAGAGCGGGTGCGTAGTCGGTCCGAAGTATGCCCGGCCGCCCGTTGAAGCCCCATCTGCTTACAAAGAGCTCAAGCAAGAAGGCGCTCAGGGTGAGAGCAACTGGAAGACTGCCCTGCCAAACGATGCCGCGATTCGCGGCAAATGGTGGGAAACCTTTAACGATGCTCAACTAAACGAGCTCGAGGAGAAGGTGAGCTCCTCGAACCAAAATATTGCGGCAGCAGCCGCTAATTTCCTGGCGGCGCGATCCCTTGTGAGACAGGCCCGGTCGCAGTACTTCCCAACGGTGTCAACCAATCCGAGTATTATGAATGCGCGCACGTCCCCAGGACAACTTGGCGGGCTGACGGGCGGCTCATCGGGTTTAGCGATTACTATCAAATCGTACACGGACTATTCGTTGCCGTTTGACGCGAGTTGGGAGCCGGATTTCTGGGGCCGCATTCGGAATACCGTCAGGTCAAGCCTGTTTGCCGCACAGGCCAGCGCCGCCGACCTGGAGAATGTGCGCCTAAGCGAACAGGCGGAACTCGCGGTGGATTACTATGAGCTTCGCGCGCAGGACTCGCTGAAGCAGATATTCGATTCCACTGTAATCGCTTACCAGCAAACCCTGGACCTGACCCAAAGCCAGTATCGAGCCGGCCTCACTAACGACGAGGCTGTAGCGCAAGCCGAGGCTCAGTTAAAAGCGGCACAGGCTCAAGACACCAACCTTGGAATTCTGCGCGCCCAATATGAACATGCCATTGCTGTCTTGATTGGCCAGCCGGCGTCGACATTTTCTCTTGCGCCACGAACTCTCGAAGCAAAATCTCCAGCGATTCCTGTTGGGGTTCCATCCGAGCTTCTCGAGCGACGGCCAGATATTGCCGCTACGGAACGAGCGATGGCTCAAGCAAATGCACAAATCGGCATCGCCAAGGCAGCTTATTATCCCAATATCATGCTGAGCGCATCCGGTGGCTTCGGGAATACTTCAATTACGGACTGGTTTACATGGCCAAGCCGGTTCTGGTCGGTCGGGCCGAGCCTCGCGGAAACAATCTTCGATGCGGGGTTGCGCAGGGCTACCGTCCAGCAGTACCAGGCGAATTACGAGCAGACCGTGGCGAATTACCGGCAGACTGTCCTGACCTCCTTCCAACAAGTGGAAGACAACTTGGCATCTCTAAGATTTCTGTCCCAGATGATCGACCAGCAAGATACAGCCGTCGAGGCCGCTACGAGGAGCCTGCGAGAGGCCGAGGTCCGGTACAAGGCGGGCGTTGATCCCTACCTGAATGTAATCGCCGCTCAAACGATTTTGTTGAACGATCAGCAAGCAGCCGTGAATTTTCGCATGCAACAAATGGTGGCGAGCGTTCAGCTAATCAAGGCGCTCGGCGGTGGTTGGGATGCTACGCAGATCCCATCGCCGAAGGAGATGCAAGCAAAGACTTCGCCGGGCTCAAATCCAAAGCCCTAGCAAACTTCTGAAACTTCTCCGGGACTCACCTCGATCCATCTGCCATCACCAGATCCGGGAGGTCCAAAGTCACATAAAAAAGAGAAACAGAATCGACACACGCAAGAGGACATCCAGTTATCCTCGTCGCGTATAGGCGCCAATTGGCGCAGGGCAGTTTTCACGAAGTTCGCGAATTCGCGAGGGAATCGAGATCCCGCGATGGGCGTACTCCAACGTTTTCAAGAACTTAGGTCTGGCTCTCGCATTGCTGCATATAAGGATGAGGTTTCAAAACAATCGAGCGGGAAGTCAAATGGTCCCGCAAAGGAGAACCGTATGGCCACCGATGTGAACATGGCGAAGAAGGCGATCTACGACATACTTGAATCACGGATCAAGACCGTTGAGGCGAAGCTGGACACACTTAAAGCAAAGGCTGAGACCGCAAAAGCAAACGCCGAGATCAAATTGATCACAGAGCTGCTAACCAAGAAGCAAGTGATCCATCAGAAGCTGCAGGAGTTGAGGAAGTCGGGCGGAGATCAGTGGGAGCGTGCGAAAGCGGATCTTGAGGCACGGGTCGCAGACTTCGAGAATTCAGTGAAGGGGATCGAATCGAAGGGGAAGACAAGCTAAACTGCGAAGGTACGTGGCGTGTCCGTTGCCGCACTGAGGAATTTACCGCGTTCGTAAGCAGAGAGGCCGAGGAGGATGTCGCGAAAGTGACGTGTGGCCACGCTGGCGGAAGAATCCAACAAGCGGTTGGGACCGTTCGCGGAACAAGCCTGTTGATCTAACAGTGCGCTTGGAGTCAAGCGCTCTCGAGCCGCGCGTAAGAATGTGGGGACCTAGGCACGCCCAATTCACGGGACAGCGGAGAGGAGAAGAAAACATGAGCGGAAAAAGCGTTGCGGATGTATTCCAGGAAGCTACGGGGATATCCATCGGCTCGGGCGTAATCATGATCCTGCTGGGATTGTTGGCGATGTTTCTGCCCCAGCAGACGGG
>Ga0371490_1000158_pt1 | contig 65108 bp, 55 predicted proteins | sample MB2SIPfraction_FD_207959 | JGI IMG/M metagenome (GOLD analysis project Ga0371490, IMG submission 207959) | Lab enriched peat soil microbial communities from McLean, Ithaca, NY, United States - MB28FN SIP fraction | ecosystem: Environmental > Terrestrial > Soil > Wetlands > Peat | place: USA... | reverse complement strand
GCGACACATCCAAGGTAGGAGCCGTATGCGGTAATCCCGCTCGTACGGATCTGTGCGGGGGGCGGCCAGCGATGGTCGTCCCTACCGCGACCGGGACGTAACCCGACGCGCCCGAACGAACGTCTCCTGGCTTTCTCGGCGGTAGGCTTCGCGGCGGACGCAGGCCTCAGCTACAATTGGGAGTTCGGTAGCTTGTCCCCCGCCATGTTCTCTCGCCAGGTTGAGAGGCGCCCTTGTAGGGAGGGCGCGCGGAACCCTATCTCGCACAGGCGCGGCTATTGCACTGCGGGTTCCGCTGGATCGACAGTTCTCTTTGCCGTGGCGATAACCACGTAGTGTAGCGGACGGGCTTAAAGTCACTCGTCATTAATCCGGCCTGCGGTGAGAGCACGACGTAATAACAGGGGTCAATGGCGGGAGCGCATAACTCAAACCAGAACCTGGGATGCACCTGTTTCAGGAACACCAGTTTCGCTTTGGCGATATATCCCTGTGCGATCAATTGCGTCCAGGCGTCGTATTCGTAGCCGGCGGAAAAGCACGTGCGGGGTATTCCCGCGGCGGTTAACCGATCCGCCGCAGCCAGCGTCGCACGGTTTCCGGCAATTTGATCATGCGTCATGGCGATTCCCAGAGCGGCGGAAAAGACGAGAAGCAACCAGCCGATTCGCGTGATGCGAGGCGATATCAACGAATGATGGAGAAAGGCCAGAGCGGGAAGCAGACAGCCGATCAGGGGCAGCAGGTAGCGATCGAAGACATACCAATCGGACATGTTGCGGCCCAGGATGGCGGCCGAGTAGAGACCAACTGCCGGCAGGACGATCACCGCGAGAGTCAGTCCCGGTCCACCCGGCAAGCTGAGTCTTCGCCAATCGCCCGCCCGGATGCGATCTCGCAAAGCGTAGAACGCAACGCCGGCGACGAGTGACGCGGCCAGGTACATCACGATAGCGAACAGGATGCGCGCTGCGGCCGGTAAAACTACCGGTCTAACTCCCAGCATGCCTATGTTTGGAGGTAACGCACCGTACTTACTAACCACGTTTCCCAACCATGGCGGCAGAACAATGCGAGGCTTGAAACAGGCGATGGCAAGCACGATGGCCGTGACTGGAAGCGCGATGGCTGCGGCCCTCTTCCAGACCGCCGGAATCGCCAGTGCCGAGCCGAGGATGGGCAGCGCCAGCGCCACCACGGTGAGGACGCTGAATACGATCATATGGGTGCTCCAGACGGCCTGCGGCCAGGAAAGCGCGGGCAAGCTCAGCAGATCGTGCATCGCTCCGGGTTGGGAGTATAGCCATTTCAGCATCGCCTCCGCGCACGCCGCCACACACAGCAAAGCGCACAGGCCCGCCAGGAGGATGCGGCGCGACCTCCAGCGCAGGACCATCACGGACGCGACCACCGAGACAGCCGGCAGGATCAATACCTGGCGCACGCTACAAGCAAGCACTCCGGCGCACACAATGGCGAACAGCCACCCCATGGACCCAATGTCTGTCTCTGCCTGCGCGCATCCCAGAGCGGCATACAGAAGAACCAAAACCAAGAACAGGCCGGTGAGGTCGGTCATGAAAGTCGCGGTCATCGCAATCGTCAACGGCGACAGCATCAAGGTCATCGCCGTAAAGGCGGACAGGGCCGAACTCAATCCGAGTCTCCGGCAGATGGCGTGACAAACCAGAGCGCAACCGGAAGCTGTTACCGCGGTTGAGAAACGCAGAAGCGTGAAGGAAAAACCGAAGATCTTGATGAACAGGGCGCCCCACAGCGCATGGATGCCCACCATCGGGCTTCCCCAACTGTCATATTGCAAACGGCCGGTGGCGGCGAACAACTGGGCCATGCGGGCGTAACCCCAGTCATCGTTGATCGGCATCTCGAGCGAGGGGTTGACAGCCACGAATGCCGCCATGACTGCGAGCACCGTGCATGCCGGCCAGAGAAACGAGCTCCGCAAATGCGGGTTTTTCACAAGGGCGATAGTAACATCCCTCACGAAGCAGAATCTGAATTCCGGCCTCTTACTTATACGCCGCGATGCCGGTGACTCGCTCGCCGATTACGAGAGCGTGGATGTGATCGGTGCCTTCGTAAGTCTTGACGGTTTCCAGATTACAGAGGTGACGCATGACTGGGTACTCGTCGGTGATGCCGTTGGCGCCCAGCAGGTCGCGGCTCAGGCGCGCGCATTCGAGAGCCATGGCGGTGTTATTACGTTTCAGCATCGAGACATGGGCGGGCTCCAGCTTGCCCTGGTCCTTGAGACGGCCGGCGTGGAGGGCGAGCAATTGCGCCTTGGTGATTTCGGTGATCATCCAGGCCAGTTTTTCCTGCACCAGTTGATGGGAAGCGATGGGCCGATTGTCGAACTGCTTGCGCAGGATGGCGTACTGGCGCGCGGTTTCGTAGCAGTCCATGGCCGCGCCGATGACGCCCCAGCCGATGCCGTATCGGGCTTGCGTGAGGCAGGCGAGCGCGGATTTGAGTCCCCTGGCTTCGGGCAGGCGCGCGCTATCGCCGACGCGGCAATCGGCCATCGAAAGACTCGATGTGACCGAGGCCCGCATCGACCACTTGCCGTGAATATCGCTGCTCGAAAAGCCGGGCGTGCCGCGCTCGATCAGAAAGCCGGCGATGCCTTCGGCCGAGCGCGCCCACACCACGGAGACGTCGGCCACGCCGCCGTTAGTGATCCAGGTTTTCTCGCCGTTGAGCACCCAGCCGGCGCCATCGCGAGTCGCGGTGGTGCGCATGCCGGCGGGGTTCGAGCCGAAATCGGGCTCGGTCAGCCCGAAACATCCGATGGCGGATCCGTTTTGGAGGCGCGGCAGCCAGCGGCGCTTCTGCTCCTCGGAGCCAAAGGTGAGAATGGGGTACATGACCAGCGCGCCCTGCACGGAGACGAAGCTGCGGATGCCGGAATCGGCGCGCTCGAGCTCCTGCATGACGAGGCCGTACTCGACGTTGCTCATGCCCGCGCAGCCGTAGCCTTCGAGGTTGGCGCCGAGAAAACCGAGCTCGCCCAATTCCGGGATCAACTCGGAAGGGAAACGGGCGTCGCGGTAGCAGTCGCGGATCAGCGGCAGGATGCGCTCGTCGGCGAAGCGGCGCGCGGTCTGCCGCACCATCCGCTCTTCTTCGCCGAACAGCGAATCCACCAGAAAGTAATCCACGCCGCGGAAAGACATCGGAAGTTTTCCTCCCTCATCATTGGAGCACGGCGCGGAGTAGGTAGGATGTGGAAGTCAGGAGTCAGAAGACGGGACGCGAGAACGGAGCCGCGACCGAAGGGAGCGGGACAGCCGGTCGAATCCTGACCGCTCCCTTCGGTCGCGGCTCCGTTCGGTCGCCAAGACTCCCGACTCCGGGTCAGACGCCCGAACTGGAGCTCGATCGCCGCCGCGGCGGGCTACTTCGACCAGTCACCGGATCCGCGATTTCCGCGATTTCACGGGCCGCACGCCGGCGGCCGCTCGCGCGGGTGCGCCGTCTTTCCAGTTCCACCACTTGAGCATTTCGGGCTCCGGCGCGGCTGCGGACGCATAGTAAACGGCGCAGCGGAAGGTGTAGAGCAGGCACCGGTCCACGCGCTGGCCCACTTCGCGGCAAAAGTTCGCGTAGAGCGCTTCCGGATTGCGGCCGCGCAAGTCGGCCACGTCGCGAATGCCCAGCAGATAGAGGTCGGCGGCGATGGAAGGCCCGACGCCGGGGATGCGCGAGAGGTTGGCAATCACGGTCTTGGGGGCGGCTCGGCGTTTGGCTTGCCATGCGGTTTCTTCGATGAAGGGGGCGGCGCGGCGTTTCGTTGCCGGCCGGTCTAAGGTTCTGGCTTGTCCCATCTTCCAGAAGATAACGCAGGTTGGTTCGGCGCGGTGACCGTTCTTTCCGATCGGGCGCGCGCTACCGGTTAAAATCGGTTGCATGGAGAACACAGCAGCGCTCGCGCCGGCGGCCAGGGAAAAGCTGGAGGCGGCGGAACGGGCGGCCGGGTTGGTGGAAAACGGCATGGTGGTGGGATTGGGGAGCGGCACCACGGCGGCGCTGGCGGTGCGGGCGTTGGGGCGGCGGGTGGCGGCGGGCCTGGACATTGTCGGCGTGCCGACTTCGGAAAAGACGGCGGCGCTGGCGCGCGAGCTGGGCATACGGCTGTCGGACCTGGCGGAACACGAGCGCATCGATCTGACGATCGACGGCGCCGACGAGATCGAACGCGGCACCTTGCATTTGGTGAAGGGCCTGGGCGGCGCGCTGCTGCGGGAAAAGATCGTAGCCAGCGCGACCGCGCGGCTGGTGATCGTGGCGGATGAAAGCAAAGTGGTGGACCGGCTGCGGATACGGGAAGGGCCGATCCCGATCGAGGTGGCGACGTTCGGCTGGCAATCCACGGCGCGGCGGCTGCGCGCGATGGGCGGGGAATTCCAACTGCGGATGGGCGACGACGGACAGCCGTTTGTTTCCGATGGCGGGCATTACATCGTGGACGCGGGATTCATCGGATTCAACTCGGCCGAAGAATTGGCGCACGCGCTGGACGGGACGGTGGGTGTGATGGAGCACGGGCTTTTCCTCGGCATGGCGCAACGGGCGATTGTCGGCGCCCCGGCGGGAGTGGAGATATTGGAGCGCGAGCCATGAAGGCAGCGGTATTGCGGCGGCCGGGCGATGCGGCGGGGGCGCCGCTCGAACTGGAAGAAGTGGCCATGCCGCAGCCGGGCGCGGGGGAAGTGCTGCTGCGCGTGCGAGCCTGCGGTGTGTGCCGCACCGATCTGCACATCGTGGAAGGGGAGCTGGCGCCGCGGCGGGCGTCGATTATTCCCGGACATCAGATTGTGGGTGATGTGGTGGCGCCGGCGCCGGTGGGATTGGCGGAGGGCGCGCGCGTGGGCGTGGGCTGGCTGGGCGGCACGGATGGCGCGTGCTGGTATTGCGGGCACGGCATGGAGAACCTGTGCGATGCGCCCACCTTCACCGGCTACGACGTGAATGGCGGCTATGCCGAGTACGCGGTGGCGCGGGCGGATTTCGTGTATCCGCTGCCGGAGGCGCTGAGCGATCTGGACGCGGCGCCGCTGCTGTGCGCCGGCATCATCGGTTTCCGCAGCCTGCGCGTGGCGGGCGTCGAACCGGGCGAGCGCGTGGGGCTGTTCGGATTCGGTGCGTCGGCGCACCTCGCCATTGCCGTGCTGCGGGCGTGGAAGTGCGAGGTCTACGTCGCGACGCGCGGGGCGGGGCATCGAGCGCTCGCCGGATCGCTGGGCGCGACCTGGGTGGGCGCGGAGCAAGACCGGCCGCCGGTGGAGCTCGACCGGGCGGTGACGTTCGCGCCATCGGGCGACGTGGTGGTAACGGCGCTGGCGAGCCTGCGCAAAGGCGGCGTGGTCGCCATCAACGCGATTCATCTCGACCGCATGCCGCAGTTCGATTACGACAAGCTGCTGTGGGGCGAGCGGCAGATCCGCAGCGTGGCCAACATGACGCGCGCCGATGCGCGGGATTTCCTGCGTGTGGCGTCTGAGATCGGGCTGCGGCCGCGGGTCACCGTGTTCCGGCTCGAGCAAGCCAACCAGGCGCTCGGAGCGGTAAAGAGGGACGCGATCGACGGGGCGGCGGTTATCGTGCCATGAAGCGGCGGTCGCGCCGCAACTCCCATTCGGCGCGGATGGCCGAGAGCAGGCGCGCGACGCCGGAGGCCCAATCGGGAAACAGGTCCACGTACTGCCACTCGCGCTGAATGGAGCGCGGCACGCGGCAGGCATCCAGGCGCACCGGCACCAGGAAGATTTCCTCGAGCGGGACGCGGCGCGCGCAATCGAGAGCGTAGCGGATTTCGGATTGAAAGCCGCCGCGCCGGTCCACCGACCGCGAAGAAAAGCACGGCACGCAGAAATCCGAGATCTCGATGGCGGCCTCCAGAGCGCGCGCCCAGTTCTGGCCGGGCAGCAGTTTCTTGCTATCCATCCAAGGGCTGAAGCCGGCGCGTTCGAAGGCCAGGTAGAGCGCGGCCGCGGCATCGCGATCTTCCGTGCCATAGGCGATGAAGATGGCGGGACGCGTGTGCGGGACAAAGCGGAAGCCCGCCACCGGATGGGGGTAGAAGGTCCCCAGACCGTCGATTTCGACCGCCTTGCCTGCGGCCAGTCCGGCGAGAACAGCGCGCGAAAATCGTTCGAGGACCGGCGAGTCAACCATGGCGGCGAGTGCCCTCGCGGTCCAAGGCCAGGTTTCCATTGGGCTTGACGGTGAGTCTTCCGAGGCCAGGCAGACTGGCGGCCTGGCCGCGGCGGAGGCCGGCGACGATTTCCTGCACCAGGCGGTCAAGGCAGTCGGCGGCCTGGCCGACGCTGGTCCTGGACTGCCGCGCCATCCGTTTGGCGATATCGGGCTTCTTCATCTCGTTTTGAATCTAGCAGGCGCGGCTCGGGCGAGGCTGCGATTCGGCTGCCGCTTGAGACGCTAAGTGATTGAAATAAAGGCTGGAATAGCCTGTCATCGCGAAGCGCATCCGGTGTGATTTCGGATCTTAAGGTATTTTAATTACTATTTATGGAACTGTTGGCCGCATATGTGGTTATGATATGCACCAGACGGGGATTTCCGTCCAACCCTCCAAAGGAGAATGGGAAGAATGAAGAAGTTGATGAGTCTGATGCTCGGCCTGGCGTTCCTTGGTGGAACGGTAGCTCTCGCCGACGATGCGGCTGCGAAGGATACCACCAAGACCGCGACGACGAAGAAAGCCACGACGAAGGCGCCCAAGACCAAAAAGGCCACGACAGACACCGCAAAGAAGACCACGTAGGAGAGAGATCTCTACTGGTTGCAACAAGAGCCGCGATTCAGCTTTCTGGCCATCGCGGCTCTTTTTGTCTGGAACGGGTCCGTACATGAAGGCGTTTTAATTCGCGCTTAAGGGCGGGTTCATGTAGGGCTGGGTATGATAGACCCAGGACGAAGAAATCGTCCAACCCTCCAAAGGAGAACCGCACAAAATGAAGAGATTGATGACTCTGATGCTTGGCTTGGCATTCCTGGGTACGACAGTGGTTGTTTTCGCCGACGACGCTTCCACCACCACCACCAAGAAGACCACCAAGACGAAGGCACCGAAGACGAAGAAGACCACGGCCGCCAAGACCACCGCGTAATCGGCAGCCCACTTGAGTTTGGTATTACCCGAAAGCCGCGAGCAGCGACAGGCTGCCGCGGCTTTGTTGTTGTTGGAACCCGCTTGGTAGCTTCACTCCCGCGTGTAACCTTCAGTTAATCAGCGACGCCCCTAAGTTTTGGGACCTTCCACGTTTTGATCAAAGCGATGAAATCTCTTGCAGTCATAGCTTTAGCGACGCTATTCTGTGTCGGCGGGCGAGCCCAGACGCAGGCCGCGCCAGCGCGCGCGCGGGTGACGGGAACGGTGGTTAGCGTGGATGCCGCCGGCGGCCGGATCACCCTCAAGTCGGACAAAGGCGACGTGACGACGGTGACCACCACGGAGAAATCGTTCCTGCGGCGTCTGCCTCCTGGCGAGACCGACGCGAAAAAGGCGACGCCGGCCGGTGTGGCCGACATCGCGGCGGGCGACCGAGTGGTGGCCAGCGGGCAGTTTGGAGCCGATCAAAAGTCGTTCGAGGCCCACACCGTGTTGGTCATGCCCAAGGCCAGCGTGGAGGCGGTGCACGCCAAGGAAGAGGAAGACTGGCAGAAGCGGGGGACGACCGGAATCGTCACGGAGGTAAACCCGGCGGCGAAGACCATCGTCATTAAGGCGGGGCGCGGCCAGTACACGGTCGAAGCAGCCGCGGCCAAGGATGTTCTCCGTTACGCAAAGGATTCGGCGAAGCTGGCCGACGCCAAGCCGGGCACGCTGGGCGAGATCCGGGTGGGCGACGAACTGCATGTGCTGGGCGACAAGAACGCAGACGGGACGGCGATCACGGCGGAAAAATTAGTTTCGGGTTCGTTCCGGCAGATCGCGGCGACTATCGATGCGGTGGATGTGGCAGGCGGCACGCTAAGGGTCAAGGATCTGGCGATCAAGAAGGGGCCGGTGCTGGTGCTGAAGATCACGCCGGATACGGTGATTCGCAAGCTGCCGGAGCAAATGGCGGCGATGATGGCGCGGCGTTACAACTCGACCGCCGCGGCGGGAGCGGGCGGCGCCGCGGGCACGCGCGGTGGAGGCGGGAACTGGCCGCAGGGAGGGCAGGGGACGGCGGGAGCGGGCCGCGGCTACGGAGGGCGTGGCGGCGGCGACATCAAGCAGATGCTGGACCGTCTGCCGGCCGCGCAACTGGCGGATCTGAAGCGAGGCGACGCCATCATGGTCTCGACTACGGAAGGGACCGACGGCACTCACCTGACCGGCATCATGATGCTGGCGGGAGTGGAGCCGCTGTTGACCGCATCGCCCAATTCGACCCGCGACATCATGGGCGGCTGGAACCTGGGCGGTGGTGGAGAGGGAGCCGAGGGTAACTGAGGGGCGGCAACCGCTCCCTTACGGCCGCGGCTCCGAAGCGCATCGGAGCCGGAGCCAGGGGGCACCCCGTAAGGGAGCGGTTGTTTCGGAACGATCTGGTGCAGCGGGGCACACCCAGCCACGCGGCGGGAAGCAACGAGCAGAGGCAGCATGGGCAAAACGCGACGAATTCTCTTAGTTCTTCTGATGGCGCTGCTGGGGGCAATCAGGCTTCCGGCGCAGACGGCGACCGGCGGTGTGCGGGGCGTGTTGATGGACGATTCCGGCGCCGTGATCCCGGCCACGAATGTCACGATCGCGCGCGCGGGAGTCGTTAAGACGGTGCAGACGCAGGCCGACGGCACCTTTTCCGTGCCGGGTCTGGCGCCCGGCCAGTATACCGTTTCGGTGACGTACCCGGGCTTCGCGTCGTTTTCGAAAGCGGTGAACGTGGGCGCCGGCGCTCCGGTGCAGATGTCGATCCGGCTGGCGGTGAGCGCGGAAAAGCAGGAAGTGACGGTGCAGGCCGAGGCGGGACCGTCGGTGAGCGTGGAAGCCGACAACAACGCCAGCGCGATTGTCATCAAGGGAGAAGACCTGGAAGCGCTGCCGGACGATCCGGACGATTTGTCGGACGCGCTGCAGGCGCTGGCCGGGCCGGGCGCAGGCCCCAACGGGGGGCAGATCTACATCGACGGATTCACCGGCGGCCAGCTTCCGCCCAAGGAATCGATCCGCGAGATCCGCATCAATCAGAATCCTTTTTCGGCGGAATTCGACCGGTTGGGTTTCGGCCGCATCGAAATCCTCACCAAGCCGGGAACCGACACGCTGCACGGCATGATTTCGTTGAACGATTCCAACGGCGTTTTCGATTCGCGCAACCCGCTGGCGGCGAATAAGCCGGACTATTCGAACCGGATGATCAGCGCCAATCTCGGGGGCAGTCTCAATAAAAAGACTTCGTTCTTCCTGGATTTCAACCGGCGCGACCTCACCGACAACTCCATCACGCACGCCACCTACGTGGATCCTGCGACGCTCGAGGCCACGCCGGTCGGGACGTCCGTTGTCGTACCTTTGGCGTACACCACGATATCGCCGCGCATCGACTATCAGTTGAGCAAGAACAACACGCTGACGGTGCGATTCGAAGAACGGTTCAATTGGAAGGACAACGCCGGCCTCGGTGGCGTCAACCTGCCGCCGCCTTACACCAGCGACCTGGCCTACAATACCAGCAACAATGGGCAGAACCTGATGATCACGGAGGACGCGGTTCTGGGCGCGCACGTGGTCAACGAGACACGCTTTCAGTTCTATCGGAACTACAGCGCGTCGGACGGCAACGAGATTCCCTCGATCAACGTGGTGGACGCGTTCATAACGGGCGGCAACGGCGTGGGGGACTACCGGGACACAACCCACCACTTCGAGCTGACGAACTTCACGTTGATTTCGCACGGCACGCACCAGATCAAAGTCGGCGGGCGCGTGCGGCGCGACAGCGACCAGAACAACAATCCCAACGGTTTTAACGGTTCGTTCAGTTTCCTGGGCGGTCTGGAGCCGGTGCTGCTGGCCGGCAACGCGGTGGAGACGGACGCCGATGGCAATCCGGTCACCGAGAACCTGACGTCGGTCCAACAGTACATGCGTTTCCTCTCGTTGCAGAACGCGGGGCTCACGGGGTCGGAGATACAGGCGCTGGGCGGAGGCCCGTCGCGATATACGATCCAGGCCGGCCTCGCCAGCGTCAGCGAGCGCCGCTACGACGGCTCGCCGTTTATCCAGGACGATTGGAAGGTGAGGCCCAATTTCACGCTGAGCCTGGGACTGCGCTATGAACTGCAAACGCTCGAGAGCGATCATCGCGACGTGGCGCCGCGCCTGGGGTTCGCCTGGGCGCCCGGTTCGGCCAAGAAGGGGCCGCAGAAGACCGTGATTCGCGGCGGGGCGGGCATATTCTACGACCGCGTCGGGCTGGGCGATTTCGAAAACGCGTACCTCAACAACGGGATTAACCAGCTTCAATATACGGTGTACGACCCGACGTTTTATACCGGCAGCGTTCCGCCGGTCTCCAGCCTGAGTGCGGGAGAGAATTTGAAGTATGTGGTGGACCCGAAGCTGCGCGCCGATTACAGCATGCAGGAAGCCATCGGCGTGGAGCGGCAACTGCCGCGCAACAGCACGGTCTCGATGTTTTACACCAACAACCGATCCGAACATCTGGCGCAGACGGTGCCGATCAACTCGCCGGTGCCGGGGACCTACAACCCGCTGGAACCGCTTAGCGCGACCAACGGCGTGTTCCCGTACGGCTACAACGCGGGCAACATATTCGAGTACGAGTCCGGCGGCTATCTGCGGCAGAAGATGCTGATGGCGAACTTCAACACGCGCTTCAGCCGGCGGGTTTCGCTGTTCGGGAATTATTCGCGAACCTATGCCAAGGATCTGCCCTCGACGCCGACCGACCCATACGACTTCGCGCTGGATTACGGGCGCTCGAACCTGGACCGGCGGAACAATTTCCTGCTGGTGGGATCGGTGCTGGGGCCGAAGGGGATTCGCGTGGCGCCGTTTGTCGCAGTGCGGTCGGGCCAGCCGTACGACGTGCTGGACGGGACAGACGTATACGGCACGACGATGGTCAACGCGCGCGCGGTTTTCGCCAACGGCGCCCAGTGCTCCGGCGCCGCGGGTGTGGTGCTCTTGGGCGACGTGGTCTGCTCGCCGGCGGGCAACTTCACGACTTCGTACAACGTGGCGAATCCAACCAATCTGGTTCCGCGGAATTACCTGACGATGCCGGGCCTGGTGTCGATCAATATGCGGATATACCGCGTGTTCGGCTTCGGCGCGATACGCGGCAGCCAGGCGCAGGCGAGCGGCGGCGGAGGCGGCGGCTGGCGTGGTCCCGGTGGAGGCGGACCCCCGGGCGGCGGCGGGCCGGGTGGCATGAGGGGCGGCGGCGGTGGCCGGGGCATGGGCGGCGGCATGTTCGGCGACTCTACCGAGCATCGCTTCAACCTGACGCTAGGCGTAAACTTCACCAACATCCTGAACCACTTCAACCCCGGCCAATACCAGGGCGTCATCACATCTCCCTACTTCCTGGAACCCACCAGCGTGAACACCGGATTCGGCGGCGGATTCCCGGGCGGCGGCGGCATGGCGGGATCGGTGGCCAACAATCGCCGCATCGATTTCCAGTCGCGACTGACGTTCTAGCCGTGGCGCGGGCTGTCTAGCCTGCAGAGCCGAGAGTCGTCTCGGCTTTTTTTGCGTTTGTCAGCAGCATGGTGCGACTTTTAGCCTAAGGAGAAATGTCGAGATGACTCTCGACACAGCAGCCTGACAGGCCGTGCCACGACTTTACCCGGTGTCGGCTTCGGTCGGCTCGACCAGCTTGTCGAGGTGAACGCTGTAGATGGCGGGGTGGCCGTCGCGATCGCTCTGGAAGAGCACATGCTGGCTGTCGGGGGTAAAGATTGGCGACACGGTCTCCGGGTTGGCGGCTTTGTGCTCGCACAAAGTGAATTCACGGCGTGTGACGCGCAGCAGCAAGAGGACCGTGGGCGAGCTACGGTTGGCGCTGGCGCCGACGAACACGGATGAATCGCGGTTGGCGCTGAAGCAGGCGAACTGGCTGGTCTTCGAGACCAGGCGGTCGGCGGCGGCATCGGGCGAGCACTCGCGAATGGCGTGCAACTGGGCGGGGTCATCCGGAAAGTTCAGGTATTGGATGTTCTTACCGTCCGGGCTCCACAGAGTCGAGCCGATGCGGCCCGGCGCCAGCTTGAGGCGGCGATTGTTGGCGCCGCCCGAATCCACCAGCCAGAGCGCTTCCGCGGCTTGCCGGTAGAGAATCTGATCGCGGCCGGGGCGCGCCAGCGGATGCTCGACGGAAAACCGCGCTTCGGTCACGGTGCGGGGAATGCCCTGCGCCAGGGAGACGGCTCGCAGGCGCGAGCCTTCCTCTCGCCGCTCGGCGAAAAGTGCGTGGGCGCCGTCCGGCGTCAAGCTCATTCCGGCGCAGCGTTGCCAGCCGTCCGGAACCCGGTAGATTTCGCGCTGCCGCAGAGTGCCCAGGCTGACGTGGAGCAGGGATCGCCCGGCAAAGCAGCAGAACGACCGGCTGTCGGGCGTAAGCGCCAGCGACGCGACGTCCAGTTCCGCGACCTCGGTCAATTGGCGCTCCTCGCCGGTCTTCAGGTCCATGCGGAAGGCTTGCGGCTGGCCAGTGAGGCCGGCGCCGCAGAGCAGGCTGGCGCTGTTATGGGTCACGGCGCGGTTGTAATAAGCCGGCAACGCGCTCGCATGGGCGGGATCGGTGAGGCGAACGACTTCGAGCTCGGTGGTGGGGTCCTCGTAGCGCAACAGCGCCGGGGCAAACGCAGTACCCTTCTGGCTCTGCGCGGCCAGCCTGATGGCGGCCAGCGCGGAAGCGAGGAACGCCCTGCGCGAGGCTCGGCTCGCGGTACCCGCCATGATTCGATGGTAGCAACAGAGGCCGCGGAGACGGATTGGGGCGGGGAAGTCCGACGCCTCGCGGCGGGGCAAGGCGGCGCGAAACGAGCGCGGCTAGCGTTTTCCCAACCGGCGAGGGGAGAATAGCTAAGTGGCATTCGGTATCCCATGACCGCCGCGCAACGCTTCGCCGCCATGTCGCGCCACTTCCGCCGCCGACGGATGGCGCGGTTCGCCGCTGAACTCGAGCTCACGCCCGAGACTCGCGTGCTCGATATCGGCGGCACGCCGGATAACTGGAGACTGCTCGAAGCGCCGCCGCGGCTGGTGCTGCTGAATACGCCGCGCGCCGCCGAAGACCTGGCGGGCGCTCCAGTTTGGGTAGCGGGAGATGGGCGGGCGCTGCCGTTCCGCGACGGCGCGTTCGACGTGGTGTTCAGCAACTCGGTGATCGAACACGTCGGGGACGCGGCCAGCCAGCGGCAGTTCGCGCGCGAGGTGGCGCGCGTCGGCCGCGCCTATTGGGTGGAAACGCCAAACCGCTGGTTCCCGGTGGAGCAACATTTGCTCACTCCGTTCATCCACTGGCTGCCGCCGGCGTGGCAGAGCGCGCTGGTTCCGCGTTTCAACTGGTGGCGCGTGCTGGTTCCGCTTCCGGCCGACCGGCGCGATTTCTACATCGATCATTATTTGCGCGACGTTCGCCTGCTCGGCGCCGGGGAGCTGCGCGCGCTGTTTCCCGAAGCGCGCATACTGCGCGAGCGCGTGCTGGGAGTGGCTAAATCGCTGGTAGCCTTGCGGCGTGGGAAGCGAACAGAGGAGTTTTGAGCCACGGATGAACACAGATAAACACGGATAAGCCCAATCCTAATTAGTCGGCGTTCATCTGTGTTTCTCTGTGGCCCATCGCCTTTTAAAGTTTTTTTTGAGCAAGCTCCAAAGCGTGCCCTACGCGGGGCTGTTCCTGCCGCTGGTGCGCGGTTTGTCCCGTGCTATCGTGATAGCAGTGTCATCGCCGTTGGATCTCCACCTGGAACATTACGAGGGGCCGCTCGATTTGCTGCTGGATTTGATTCGCAAGCAGCAGATCGACATCAAGGATATCCCGATCGCCACCATCACGTCGCAGTACCTGGAGTACATGGAGAAGGCGCGCGAGATGGATATCGACCTGGGAGCGGAGTTCGTCTACATGGCGGCCACGCTGATCCACATCAAGTCGAAGATGTTGTTGCCGCGCGATCCGGCGCTGGGCGAGGACGTCGACCAGGCGGAGGACCCGCGGCAGGAGCTGGTGGAGCGGCTGCTGGAGCACGAGCGTTTCAAGAACGCCGCCGAGATGCTGCAGCAGAAACGGATGATCGAGGAGAACGTCTGGTCGAACCCGCAGATCAAAGCGTTTTCGAGCGATGAGGACGATCCCGGCCTGGCGGTCACGCTGTTCGACCTGGTGAAAGCGTTCGGCGAAGTGCTGGACCGCGCGAAGCTCCGGCCGGTGTACGAGGTGGAATCGGTTGACGTGACGGTTCCGGATATGATTCGCAACCTGCGCGACCGGTTTCTGGCGGTGGCGCCGGACCAGCCGCTCTTCATCCTGCGCGTACTCGAGGAGCAGCGCTCGCGGCGCGCCATGATCGCGCTGTTTCTGGCGGTGCTCGAGATGGTCCGGATGCAGGCGGTGGAAGTGACGCAGAAAGATCTGTTCGGCGAAATCGCGCTGCGGCGGCACCGGAATTTCGATGCGGTGTTCGCGGACGAGCAGCCCATCGCCTCAATCGACAAAGATTACCTTTGACGGGAATGGAAGAACTGGAAACCAACACCGGAGCGGCCTCGCCGGAAGCCGAGCAGCCGCGAACCGAAGAAACCCGAGACCAGCAGCAGCCGGTTTCGATGGACGATCTGCTGGCCGGGCCGGCGGCGGACGATGCGCCGGTTTCGCTGGCCGACGGGCAGTTGCGCGCGGTGGTGGAGGCGATCGTTTATGTCGCCGAGGAGCCTCTGACGGCGGCGCAGATTGGCGCAGCTTTGTTGCAACCCGTGGAGCGCGTCCAGGAGGCGCTCGCCTGGCTGATCGAGGAATTCGACAAGCCCGAGCACGGCGTGGCGATTCGCGAAGTGGCGGGCGGCTACAAGATGGCCACCAAGGCCGAGCATCATGACGCCGTGCGCACCTTCGTCAAAAGCCTGAAGCCGCCGCTCAAGCTCTCGCTGCCGGCGCTGGAAACGCTGGCGGTGGTCGCCTACAAGCAGCCCGCCACGGCGCCGGAGATCATGGAAATTCGCGGCGTGCAGGGCGCGGGCGTGCTGAAGACGCTGCTCGACCGCAAGCTGATCGCGGCGGCCGGGCGCAAGAACGTGATTGGCAAGCCGATCCTCTACAAGACCACCAAGGAATTCCTGATTCAGTTCGGCTTGAAAGACCTGAGCGAGTTGCCGTCGCTCAAGGAATTCGAAGAAATTCGCCGCATGGCGTTCGCCGACAGCGAACCGGCGGAAGAGGGCGTGGCAACCGAACCGGCGCCGGCCGCGCCCGCGGTGTCTGAACCGCCGGCGGCCGCGGAATCCGAAGTTCCGGCTGCTGGCGAAGAGCCGTCTTCCGGGGACAACTGATGGCGGAAGAGCGGCTGCAGAAGATTCTCGCGCACGCCGGCGTGGCCTCGCGGCGCCACGCGGAGCAGATGATCACGGAGGGCCGCGTGTCGGTCAACGGCGCCGCGGTCACCGAACTTGGCTCCAAAGCCGATTTGGAGCGCGATCACATCAAGGTGGATGGCAAGCTGTTGCACGCGCAGAAGCGGCTGGTCTATATTGCGCTATACAAGCCGGACAACACCGTCACCACGGTGAGCGACCCGCAGCAGCGCGCCACGGTAATGGACCTGCTGCACGGGGTGAAGGAGCGCGTTTACCCGGTGGGCCGCCTGGACTATCACAGCGAGGGGCTGCTGCTGCTCACCAACGATGGCGAATTGGCCAACGCCATCATGTCCGCCACCACGCATCTGCCCAAGACCTACGTGGTGAAAGTGAATGGGACGCTGACCGCCGAACAGGAAGAGCAGTTCCGCCGCGGCGTTCCGCTTTCCGGCAAGCGCACGCTGCCGGCAGGGCTGAAGCTGATCCACGCCGCGCAGAATCCCTGGTACGAGGTGCGTCTTTTCGAGGGCAGAAATCATCAAATCCGGTTGATGTTCAAGCACTTCGATTTGCTGGTGGAAAAACTGCGGCGGGTGCGCGTCGGCCCGGTCGAACTGGGGCCGCTCAAGCCCGGCCACTTCCGCCACCTGACGGAAGACGAAGTGGGCAGACTGCGGCGCGCGCTGCGCACGATGCCGGCGGCGGCCGGGCAAAAGGGCGCATGAACCGCATCGCGGATATCCTCGGCGCGGCCCGGACCATCGCGGTGGTGGGGCTATCGGCGAAGCGCTTTCGCCCCAGCCACGGCGTGGCGGAATACTTGCAGCGGGTGGGTTATCGCATCATTCCGGTCAACCCGAACATCACCGAAGTGCTCGGCGAAAAATCGTATGCGTCGCTCGATGCGGTTCCGGAGCCGGTCGATATCGTCGATGTTTTCCGCCGTTCGGAGCACGTGCCGGAGATCGTGGAAGCCGCCATTCGCAAGGGCGCCAAGACGATCTGGATGCAGGAGGGCGTGGTGCATGAAGATGCCGCGCGCCGCGCCGAAGCCGCCGGCCTCGCGGTCATCATGGACCGCTGCATCTTGAAGGAGCATAGGAGGCTGGGACTGAAGTAGTTCGTGGCGCGGCCTGTCGGGGCTGCTGAGTCGAGAGTCATCTCGACTCTTCTTAGCGGCCGGCCCAAAGAAATGTCGAGAGGACTCTCGACACAGCAGGCAGGACTGCCCGCGCCACGACAACCCTCTGCTCGCTTACACGTGCGAATCGAGCATTTTCTGGACTTCGGACTTGCCGATGGCGCCGACGCGCTGCTCCACCACCTGGCCGCCCTTGAACAGCAGCAGGGTGGGAATGCCGCGGATGTTGTAGCGCATGGCGGTTTTGTCGTTGGAGTCCACGTCCAGCTTGCCGATCTTGGCTTTGCCCAAGTATTCGCTGGCCACCACGTCGATGGTGGGGCCCATCATCTTGCAAGGGCCGCACCACTCGGCCCAAAAGTCCACCAAAACCGGAACCTCCGCCCGGAGGACGTCCTGGTCGAACGAAGAGTCGGTAAAGGTTAAGGTGTTCTGACCTGCCATCTCATCTCCTGTAATATTAGAATCGGCTCCGGAAAAAAGGATTCACGCGCGTCCCGCCAATCGCCCATATAATGCCGCATACTCCTGCGCGGAAGCCTTCCAGGAGAAATCCTTTTGCATTCCGCGGAGCATCATGGCGCGCCACTCATCCGGGTTGGAAAAGGCCTGAATGGCGGCGCGAACGGCGCCCGCGAGAGCTGCCCCGGAATACTCCCGGAACTTGAATCCGGTGCTCTCATCGATGGTATCATCCAGGCCGCCGGTGGCGCGAACCACGGGCACCGTGCCATAGCGCAGGCTGTAGATCTGGCTCAGGCCGCAGGGTTCGTAGCGGCTAGGCATGAGGAACATGTCGGCGCCGGCCTCGATCAGGTGAGACAGCCGGTTGTCGTAGCCGATGCGCACCGCGACGCGCCCGGGGAATTGCTGCGCCATGGCGAGCGAAGATTCCTCGTACTCCGGCTCGCCGGTGCCGAGCGCCACCAGGTAGACATCTTCGGCCACGATTTCGCCGGCCACTTCAGTCACCAGATCGACGCCTTTTTGCTGCGTGAAGCGGGAAACCATGCCCAGCAGCGGCCGGCCAATGGCTTCCGCCGGAAAGCCGAGCTCCGCCAGGAGCCGCTGCTTGGCGGCGCGCTTGCCGCTCAGGTCATCCGCAGAGTACGGCGCGGGAATCAGCCGGTCGTTCTCGGGGCTCCACGCGCCGTAATCCGCGCCGTTGAGGATGCCGGTCAGCACCGCCGCGCGCGCGCGCAGAGCGCCCTCCAAACCGCAGCCGTACTCCGGCGTCTGGATCTCGCGCGCGTAGGTGGGGCTGACGGTGGAAAGGGCGTCGGCGAAGGAAATGCCACCTTTGATGTAACTGACCTGGCCGAAGAACTCGAGGCCGGCGGGGTTGAAAATGGCTTTGTCCAGGGCCGCTTCATCGAGCGCGCCCGCCGGGAACAGACCCTGGTAGCCGAGGTTGTGAATGGTGAACAGCGTTTTCACGCCCATGAACGTGGGATCGCCGGCCAAGGTGGTGTGCAGATATGCGGGCACCAGGCCCGCTTGCCAGTCGTGGCAATGCAAAATGCCGGGCCGGAACAGGTAGCGCGCCACGCCCAGTGCCGCGCGCGCGAATACGGCGAACCGAATGTTGTTATCCGGGTAATCGACGCCGGCTTCGCCGTATAGCCCCGGCCGATCGAACAGCGGCGGGCACTCCACCAGGTACAGCGGATACTCCGCCGGCGCCTGGTAGATGGCGATATCGAAGCCGGCTTTCCCGAGGTAGACCGGAAGGTGGTCGTACACACGCCGCGCGTCCTTGAGCGGGATCGACCCGTAGCGGGGAATCACCACGGCGGTTTCGCAGCCGAACTCGCGCAGGGCGCCGGGCAAAGCCCCCACCACGTCCGCCAGCCCACCGGTTTTGGCGAGCGGCGAAGCCTCGGATGAAATCATGAGGACGCGGGTCACACCGGAATTGTAGCAGGGGCTCGGGGCGCATTGGATTTCCGCGGTTGCTTTTGTCACCATGATAGGCATGGCTACCGCGATCTTGACCGAATTCCGCAATGAACCGTATACCGATTTCTCCCAGCCCGCCAACCGGAGCGCCATGGAGGAGGCTCTGCGGCAGGTCCGCTCCCAGTTCGGACGCGAATACCGGCTCCGCATAGGGGGAGAGTTCATCTCGACCGGCGACCGGCTCGAATCGGTGAACCCGTCGAACCCGAGCGAGATCGTGGGCGTGCACCATCGGGCGGACGCGGTGCTGGCGGCGCGCGCCGTCGAAGCGGCCTGGCAATATTTTCCGCCATGGAGCCGCGTGCCGGCGGCGGACCGCATCGGCATGACGTTCGAGGCCGCGCGCATCTTGCGGCGCCGCAAGCTCGAATTCGACGCCTGGCTGGTCTACGAAGCCGGCAAGACGTGGCCCGAAGCCGAGGCCGATGTCTCCGAGGCCATCGACTTTTGCGAATACTACGCGCGCGAAATGGAGCGCCTGGCCGGGCCGCAGCCGGTGGTGCAATTGCCCGGCGAGCACGACCAGATGATCTACATCCCGCTGGGCGTGGGGGTGGTGATTCCGCCGTGGAACTTTCCGGCGGCCATCCTGGTGGGGATGACTGTGGCCTCGCTGGTGGCCGGCAACACGGTAGTGCTGAAGCCATCGAGCGAAACCCCGACGATTGCCGCCAAGTTCGCCGAGGTGCTGCTGGAAGCGGGTTTCCCCGAGCGAGCGTTCACCCTGCTCACCGGCAGCGGCGCGGCAGTGGGCGATGTGCTGGTGGGGCACCCCAGGACGCGCTTCATTTCTTTCACCGGCTCGCGCGACGTGGGCCTGCGCATCAACGAGCTGGCGGCCAGGACGCAGCCCGGGCAGCTCTGGATCAAGCGCGTGGTGGCGGAAATGGGCGGCAAGGACGCCATCGTGGTGGATGGCGACGCGGACCTGGACAAGGCCGTGGACGGCGTGCTGGCTTCGGCGTTCGGCTACCAGGGCCAGAAGTGCTCGGCCTGCTCGCGGGCCATCGTCGACGCCAAGGTGTATGACGCGTTCCTGGAAAAGCTCGCCGCGAAGACGCGCAACATCAGGGTCGGCGCCGCCGACGATCCGGGGAACTACATGGGGCCGGTAATCAGCCGGAGCGCGCGCAAAACCATTCGGGCCTACATCGAGATGGGCAGGCAAGAGGGCCGCGTGGTGGTTGGAGACCAGCCCGTGGCGGGCGACGGCTATTTCATTCCACCCACCATTATTGCGGACGTGGATTCGCGCGCGCGGATCTTTCAGGAGGAGATTTTCGGACCGGTGCTGGCCGTGACCAAGGCGAGAGATTTCGAGCACGCGCTCGAACTGGCCAACGATTCCGAGTATGGGCTCACCGGCGCCGTGTTTTCAAACGATGCCGAACACCTGCGCCAGGCGGCCGAGCGCTTCCACGTCGGCAACCTGTATTTCAACCGAAAATGCACCGGCGCCATGGTGGGCGCGCATCCCTTCGGCGGGTTCAACATGTCGGGAACCGATTCCAAGGCCGGCGGCCCGGACTACCTGCTGCTGTTCCTGCAGGCGAAATCCATCGCACAGCGGGTGTAAGCGGGACGTGGCGCACGCACTCGTGCGTGCCACGTCGAGACTCTTCTCGACGCGCTCCCTTCGAGCCGCTGCGTATCAACCGGCCCGACTCAGGCCGGTGTCTCGTTTGGGGTCTTCTCTTGCGGTCGTGATGGTGGCGTGCCCGACTTCCACCAGCGCACGGCGATTCTCAAGCTCCGGGTGGGCCGCGAACCGCACGATCTCAACCATGTAATAGCGGTATTCCCTAGTGCCAAGGACGTCCCAATCGAAATGTCTAATGTACTTAAGTTCCACTCCCTCTTGCCCAATCTGGGCAACTGGGTGGTCCCAATACTCGTTCCGGTCTCCCGTGCGTGGGTTCTGAATCATGATCGGGGTTCCGTTGGATATGGAGGGGACAACCCGTAACGAGTCGCGCAAGACCGGTAGCGCGCAACCGCAGCGCAGAACCCGGCGCGAATCGGGATCGCCGCGGTCGGACGCACTGCCGCCCAACGCGACGACACGAGGGACAACCACGGCGTTGAACAACCGGCCCTCAATCTCGGCAAACTCGTCCACCGTGTCGAAGTCCGTCAGGTCGGAACCTGCGAAGAGAGTGTTCCACAGGTGCCGAACTGCCTCCCGGTATGGACGCAGGCAGTCGGTGATGTCAATTCTGGTATCGCTCTCGGACGAGTTCGGCACGCACTAATCCTCCAGGCCTAGAATAGCGCCCATGACGTGCGTTCGCCTCGCGCTACAGTGAAATCTTCATGGATCCAGGCGATCCCGCATCTACCGAACCGGCGCGGGCAGCAGCACCACGAACTTGCCGGCGGTTGCGCGTGCCGGAAAGGCGCGGTACAGGCTCAACCGCGCATCGTCGCCCAGACAATCCAGGCACGCAATGGCGCATGGAGCGGCGGCGGCCGGGGGCGCGTAGCGGCGCGAGACATTCTCGACGCCGGTGTGCACGAACTGGACGCCGGGACGCGCCTCGCGCAGCAGCGCCTGCAACGGATACTCCAGTTGCAGATTGTGGATATCGATCCCGATGACGCTGCATGACGAGCCTTTGAGCGCGTCGATGGCGGCCAGGTAATCCGCGCGGTCGTTCCATTGAACCATGTCGGAGAAGTACTGATTGTCGCGGCTGACGCGCAGCACGCTCCTGGGGCCGCGCAGCGGGCGCACCCAGTTTTCGAGCGCGGGAAGGCGCGCGCCGCTCAGCAGGAACAGGCAGACCGCCATTTGCACACACAGCGGCCTCAGCCACCGCCAGCCGAACTCTTCCACCACGGCAGCCAGCGGCGCGCCCAGCACGAACAGCGGCAATTGATAGCGCGCCACGAACGGCGCCCATTTGAGATAGGCGCAGAACGCGACGAATCCGCACACCAGCGCCAGCGCGTAGCCGGCGCGGCGCCGGTCGCGCCCACGCAGAGCGCGCCAGGCGAGAACGCACGAAACCACGGCCAAGAGCAAAAGGTGCCAGCGGTTGGGTGCGTTGGCTTCATGATTGGCGTTGCGGGGAGGCTCGAACACGCCCCAACGCGAGGTGGTCGCCGGATCGTTGAGATCGATCCCCAAGTCGCGATGCGCCGCCAGCACGAAATTGTAGAGGCCCTGGTTCCAGCGGCTGCTGCGCCCGCCGAGCTGTTCCGCCCCGTGCTTCAGCATGTTGGAAACCGTCTGCTTCCAGCCGAAGGTGTCATTCCGCCAGCGGAAAAGGCCGTCGCCCTGCGCCGAGTCGAACCCGAGCGGAGAGCCGCTCAAATCCCAGTTGCGACAGTAATGCGGCAGGTTCACCGCCAGCGCGCAAGCCATCGCGATGATCGCGAGGCGCCATGCACGCCGGCGCTCGCGCCATACCGCGGGCAGCAGCACAGCGGCGATGGGCCACGGCAAAAACAGGTACGCCGTCGCCTTGGTGAACAGCGCCAGGCCCACCGCGAAGCCCAGAAACAATGCATCGATGAGAAAGAGCTGTGGGGCAGGTTGATTACCTGCGCACCGATTGTCAATCGGTGCAGCCGGGCAAAGCCCGGCTGAGCTGCTCTCCGAAACAGCAGGTTGGCAGGCGGAAGCGCCTGCCCCACTTTGCTGTGCGCCTTTTGTGGGACAGGCGTTTTCGCCTGTCAACTTATCAAGGTTTTCCCGCAGCCGGAGCGCGAAGTAAACCGCGGCCACCGCCCACATCGCCATCACGTAATCGTTCTTGGCGCCGGAGGCTGCCAGAATCCCAGCCGGCAGCGTGGCGCAGAAAACAGCGGCGATGGCTTGCCCTCTGGCCCGCGCGCCGAGCAAGCCCGCGACCGCGGAAACGCCGATCATGCACGCCAACGCCGCGAACCACTGGCCGAAATTCACGAACCAGTCGCCGCCCGCAAGCAGGTACCCATCGAGCATCCAATACTCGGCCATGGGCTGCAGCATGATCTGCGTGAGATAGGGCGTTGGAAAAAAGCGCAGGCTGCCCTGCTCCGCCCAATACAGCACGCGCGGCATGTGGTAGGCCATGGCGTCGGCGCTGTTGGGCGGGCTGAACGCGGCCGTGATGCCGGTGGCGATGACGATGGCCAGGCAGCCGGCCAAAGCCAGCAGGATCGACGCGCCGGCGGGAGGCCGCATCCCACGCCAGGGCGCCACGCGCCGCGCGCGCCAGCCCCGCGCCAGCGCCGCCAGCAGCGCCACGCTCCACACGGCAACCATCGGCCCACGCCGCAACAGGCCGAAGGCGCTGAGCAGTTCCGTGGCCAGCACAACGGTCAGTCCGAATGCGACCGCCGCGCGCAGAAAGCGGTCCCGCCAGCCGTTTTCCGCGGACGCCGCCCACCAGAGCGCCGCGAACGTCGCCGGCAACAGAAGAATCAACGCCATGCCCGGTACCATCATCGCAGGCAGCATGGCGTGGCTGAGCGCGCTGCTTCTTCGAGCAAGCCCACCTCAGGCGATCTCCAGGCGCTTCTCGATTTGTTCGAGCGATACGCCTTTGGTCTCGGGGAAGAAGATCAGCACCACCACGAACTCGACCGCCATCATGGCCGCGAAAAAGGCAAACGGCAGCGCGCCGGAACGGGCGGCGACCATCGGAAACAGGAACGAGATCAGCGCATTCATGATCCAATGCGTGAAGCTGCCCAGGCTCTGGCCCTGCGCGCGAACGCGGTTGGGAAAGACCTCGCTCAGATACACCCAAATCACCGCGCCCTGCGAGAACGCGAAGAAGCCAATGAAACCCACCAGCAGCCACAGCAGCATCGATTCGTGGCGCGTCGTCGCGAAAATGTACGAAACGCCGCCCAGGCAGACGGCCGTGCCCACCGCGCCCACCAGCAGCAGCAGCTTGCGGCCGATCCGGTCGATCACCGACATCGCAATCACCGTGAACAGCAGATTGGTGGCGCCGATCGCCACCGCCTGCAGGTCGCTCGACACCTTGTTGAAACCGGCTTTGGCGAAAATATCGTTCAGGTAGTAGAGAATCGCGTTGATGCCGGAAAGCTGGTTGAACATGGCGAGCGAAACCGCCAGCAGAATCGGCAATCGGTACTTGCGCGAAAACAGGCGCTCGCTGTCATGCCCGTGTTCGGCGTCGATGGAAGCGACGATCTCGGCCAGCTCTCTTTCCACGTCCTCCGCGCCGAGGAGGACCAGCGTCCGGCGCGCCTCCGCCACCCGGCGCTTCTGCGCCAGCCAGCGCGGGCTGCGCGGAATTCGAAACAGCATCGCCAGGAACAGCAACGCGGGCAGGGCCGCAACGCCCAGCTTCCAGCGCCATTCGGCGCCGCCCAGCGAGAACCGTCCCAGCAGGTAGTTGGACAAGTAGGCCAGCAGAATTCCCGAAACCACGTTGAACTGGAAGAATCCCACCAGGCGCCCGCGCCACTTGGGCGGTGAAACTTCGGCGATGTACATGGGCCCCAGCACGGAAGAGCCGCCAATGCCGAGGCCGCCGATGAAACGGAAGAAGAGCAGCGCATACCAGTTCCAGGCGAAGGCGCAGCCCAGCGCGCTGGCCAGGTAGAGCACCGCCATCAGCCGCAGACTGTCGCGGCGGCCCAGCCGGTCGCCGGGGTATCCGGCCAGCACCGACCCAACCACCGTCCCGCAGAGGGCGGCGGCTACCGTGAAGCCCAGCATCCAGTGAGACAGCCGGTACAACTCGCTCAGCGCGTGCGTGGCGCCGGCAATGACGGCGGAGTCGAAACCAAAGAGCAGTCCACCCAGCGCGGCTACCACGGTGCTTCTCAGCAAGGCAGCATTCAAACGCATCAGCGACAGCTTACCAAAAGGCGCGCTCCGGATCGGCAGGCTTCCCAACGGACGCGAACTGCGGGATAATATGGCGTCAGACAGGTTACCAAAATGCGGGTTCACTATCGTTTCCTCGGGATTGTGCTTCTGGTTTGCCTTGCCGGTGTTGCCACGGCACGTGCCCAGGATTATTCGCTGACCTTCCTGTTCGGTCCGGGCTTCGCAGGCAATGCCAGGCAGGGAGCGCTGGCCGCCTCCATGGCTTCCCGCCATTGGTTCGAGACGACCAACGCCACGATCGAAGTCAGGCGGGTCGGCAGTCCCGACCCGCAGCGCATTGACGCCAAAATGACCGCAAAGGAGATGGATCTGGCCTTCACCGATGCGGCACTGGCGGCCCGCGCCACCGATCCCGCCGCGTTCCTCACTTCTCTGGACGCCGCCGTGCAGGCCGCCGCTCTTCGTCCCGGTATACGGGTCGTCGTCGCCGTGCTAAAGACGCCACCCATGTCCGGCGAGATGGAAACCACCATCAAGAATCTGGTGGGGCTGTGCCAGGCCAACTCTGTGCGCGTGGTCGTGCTCGATATCGTCCCGCCGGGAGCGAAAGCCCTCCCTTCCACTCTGGAGGTGCTGACCACAAACACCGGCGGCGCATGGGTCACCCAGGCGGGCAACCTGGAAACCAGCCTCATAGCGGTCACGCACACGGCCAAAGCGGAAGCTCTGTCCCCGGCCACCGCACCGCCTGCTACGCCGGCTGCCGCCGCACCTCCTGCTACGCCAGCCGCCGGATCGCCGGCGTCCCCCGCGGCTGAGGCTGCGCAAACCGAGATTCCGGTGCATGCGCGCTTCATTCGCACTTCGTCAACCTCAAGCGGCATCACCTCGGGCATAGAAGCGGTCGGTATGAACTCGACCGGCGGCGCCTCTTACTCAGGCATGCAGATGAATGAACGCTCTGGCGATGCCAGCGATTCCAGCGGCCCGATGCTCGGCCTGATCCTGGTCGAAGCGCCGCTGAGCGCGTTGAAATTTCAGGTGGACGACAGCGCCGGGACCTACCAGGCTCGCGCCAGAGTCATCGCCATTGTGCGCAACTCCAAAGGCGTCCCGGTGTGGAGCGGCCAGAAAGAGGTCGACATTCATGGTCAGCTCCGCGACCTGGGCCTGCGGCAAAAGGGCAACCTGGAGTTCATGCGGGGAGTCACCGTGCCGGGCCACGATCACTTCACGATCGATGCCAAAGTGGAGGATCTGCTGGCCGGAACCTCGGGCCGCATCCAGACGCCGCTCCGGTTTGGCCAGGGCGCGCCCGGTTTGATGGCGAGCGATATGTTGTTCGTGCGCGCGTTCAAACGGTCCGCCGACAAGTTCGAGGCCGACCAGATTCTCGCCTATGAGGGTGAGGCCCTGTCTCCATTGATCGATCCCGTCTTCCCGGCCGGAGAAGAGTTCAATCTCCAGTTCTACCTCATCCTCTATCCGGATATCCACGGCGCCCAACCCTCCATGAGCCTCGAACTCTCGCGCGAGGGGCACGTGGTGATCCGCATGCCGATGCAGTTTAATACCAAGATCCTCAATGAAGCGATGAATGGGCAATCCGCCGCAATTTCAGGCGCACTGGCTCACTCATTTCCGTATCTGGCCGATGTCAAGGGCACCAAGCTTTCCCCAGGCAACTATGACGCCATCGTCACGATCCGCCAGGGCAAGAGCGTAATCACCCGCACCGCCCCGTTTCGCGTAGTGGGAGAACGTCCCGCGGTTGCCGAAGCCGCCCCGGAGAAGACATTAATCAGACGGACGGATGCGGAAGACGGAGTGGTGGTATTGCCGGAGTTAGCGCCTGCCACCATCGATTCGAGTGGCCTGGCGATGGCGCCCGAAGAGCAGAAGCGGCTTTGGGATGAGGCTGCCGCGAACGCGAAAGAGTACTCTTCGCACCTTCCCAACTTCCGTTGCACGCAGGAGACCCATCGCTTAACGGCGCCCGCCGCCAAGCCGGATGAGTTGAAGGAGGCCAACTCGTTTCGCGACGAATTGACGTTCGAGGACGGCCGGGAAACCTACCGCGTCATCGAGATCGACGGAAACAAGACCGACGCGTCGCGCCAGGATTTGAATTTCGTCAATTCCAGGGGAGAGTTCGGCTCCATGCTGATGGGGCTGTTCGACCCGGAGGTCGGCGCTTCGTACAAGTGGGCCGGCCGCGCCATGGCGATGGGCGTCCTCTGCCAGGTATTTGAAGTCGCGGTGCCCAGGGCCAAATCGAATTTCACTCTCACTTACAACCGGATGGGCGAGCCCACCGGCTACACAGGCAAGGTCTTCGTCGACGACGAGACCGGCATGGTGAGACGCCTCACCATTCAGGGAGACGGCCTGCCCCCCACCTTCCCGCTGCAATCGCCCTCCTTCGCGCTGGAATACGGCATGGTGCGCATCGGCACGGAAGATTATCTGTTGCCGCTGCGTTCGACCATGCAGGTCAGGCGAGGCAAGGTGGTTGAGCGCAATGAGAGCGTTTTTCGCGAGTACCGCCGCTTCGAAGCGTCCTCGGGAATTAAGTTCGACAACAAGTGACCGTTCGGACAGACGATCGGTTTTGGTCGTCTGTTGGGATGGGCCGCCGGCCCGCGGAATTCCATGAAAAACTCCGGTAACGCCGGCGGTCTTGCCGCGGTGATTTGCCGGGATTCCCGGAATTTCGGGCGGTTTTTCGACCTTGTCAAAGTGTGCCGAGCGATGACAGACCACGCAAGGCGATGGTCCGTCCTACCCTACTCAGTCGTAGGCGGTGTTAATCGTGAACACCGCGCCCGCGAAAGCGTAGCCGATGTCCAGGCCGGTGGCCGCGATCGTCTGCGGGGCGCTCTCGTTCTCGACCGTCAAAGTCCCCGCGCCAACCGGAAGAGATTGCAATACCGAGGCAGGCACGGTGAACTGCCCGGCACTGGCCGGCACCGAGCACATAAAGCTGGCGCCCGGGGTCTGCGCTCCAGCCGCGGCAAACGAGCTCCCGCGAATGGCGACGACCCCATCGGCATCGCCGCCGGTCCAGGTCAAGTGGACGCCCTGCGAGCGGTTGATCGTACCGATCGAATCTCGGTTGGTCCAATCGAGTGCGGCCGGAAAACTCACGCTCGCGTTAAACGGCCCGACCGTCGCGTACTCCCCGCTCCCACTCACGAAAGTGAACGCTCCGCCGGCGGCCGGAATCATCGACGCCGGCATAATCCCCCCGTAGTCCGACGTGTCGTCGGTCGCTAACGGTTGCTGGCCGGCCGGTCCGGTGACGGAGAGCGAGCCGCCCGCGCCGAGGCCGCCGATCTGCTGCGAGCCGCCCGTTGGAACGGCGATGCAGCTCCCCTCCGATGCCGGTGCACTGCCTGCAAAAGGAGCGAGCGCGGCGCCCGGGATAGGCTCAAAGTACCCGCCCGCAACCGCCTGGCTGCCATCCTGCGATACCGTCAGGGATCCCAGGTTGACGGTGGTCTGGCCGCTGAGCGCCTGGGCCACGCTGGGGTCGAGGACGAAGGATGGCTGAGTGCACACACCGCCGGAATCACTAATCGGCAGCGTCACGCTGTTGCTGCCAACGCCGGTGTCGACGTCTGCCGCTATCAACGAAACCGAGCAACCCAGGCGAAGGGTAACCCCATTGATAAGGGCCGAGACGCCGTTAACGTATCCCACCGTTGGAAGACTCGGCACGGGCAGTTGGACGTTGATCTGGTCCAGGCCCGGATAGCCGCTTCTACCGGCCCACACGGCCGGCATCTGCTGGCCACCGAAAAAAATCGTCAGCGGAACGCTGGTAATTTGGTGCGGAGTCGCCGTATAGGTGGCGTCGCTATCCGCGGGGCTCGCGCCCAATCCGGTGCCCCAGAGGGTAATGATTTGGCCGCCCGCCGCCGAGTTGGTGGGCGAAATGAAGTTGTAGTTCGCGTCCGTCGCCATCACCGGGCCCGTGCCGTCGCCCGACATGGTGGCGAGCCCCAGCGCGCTCCGCACAACCGGAATCGGGAACGGCGCGCTGCTGACCCCGTTGTAGGTCACCGTGACGGCGCCGGTTCCGAGCGGCGTGGTGGAAGGAAGCACGGCCGCGATCTGCGCTGCCGTCGCGTAATAGAGCGCCGGCTGCACGGTCAGTCCGGCCACCGTCACCGCGACGCTGGCGCCATTCAGCGTCAACGGCAGTCCCTTGCTGCTATCCTGCAAGACCGCCGGAGCGCCGGGCGTCGCCATGCCGGAGCCAAAGATGACGAAAATGCTTCCCGGCGCAATGCCGTAATCATTCACGTCGCTGGGCAGGATGTAGCTGTAGTTATTCAGCACCGCCGTGATCGCCGGGACGCTGGAATCGTTGCTATCCGCGGCCCGGGCGATGCTGCCGGTCAAAGCCAATCCCATAATAGCGGCGGCAACGAGTGATAAAGCCGGGCGTATACGGCATAAGAAAGGACGAGGAGCTGTTGCCACCATGGCCACGAACCTCCGGGACCATTTTAGCTCCCGCCGAGGAATCCGGGATATTTCAGTCCTTTTTTTCCGTTTTGGCTTTCCTCGGGAATCAAGTTCGACGCCAACTCCGGTAACGGCGGTCTTGCCGCCGGTGATTTGCCGGGATTCCAGGAGCCTCCGAGGCGGTTTGTCGATCCTGTCAAAGTTGCGTGCTTTGGCGTCGTGACAGACCACCGAGGGCGATGGTCTGTCCTACCGTCCGCCGTCGGCCGATTTCCTCGCGGTCCCGCTCAGTTGTAAGCCGCATTAATCGTGAACACTGCGCCGCCGAAAGCGTAGCCGATGTCCAGGCCGGTGGCCGACATCGCCTGCGGGGAGCTCTGGTTCTCAACCGTCAAGGTCCCCGCGCCGGCCGGCAAAGTCTGCAACACCGAGCCAGGAACGGTGAACTGCCCGGCACTGGCCGGGACCGAGCACATGAAGCTGGCACTCGGCGTTTGCGCTCCGGGCGCGGCAAAGGAACTCCCGCGGATTGCGACCACCCCATCGGCGTCGCCGCCGGTCCAGGTCAACTGGACGCCTTGCGAGCGGTTGATGGCGCCGATCGAACTCTGGTTGGTCCAATCGAGGGGCGCCGGAAAACTCGCGGTAGTCGAGAAGGTCCCGATATTCGTACCAAATCCGCCCGGATTCACGAAGGTGAACGTTTCACCGGTTGACGGGGTCCAGGACGCCGGCAGAGGCCCACCGTATTCCCCGGCGCCGTTCCCCACGAGGGGTTGCTGCCCGGCCGCTCCCGAGGCGGTCGCGTTGATAGCGCTGCCTGGGAACAGTGCGGTGGTCTGATACTTGCCAACCGGTGGAACGGCGATGCAACTTCCCGACGATGCCGCTGCACTGCCGGCGTAAGCGGCGAGCGCGGAGCCCGCTATGCTGTCGAAGGCCCCGCCTGCCGTCACCTGGCTGCCAAACTCCGAGACCGACAGGGATCCAACGTTGACGGCGGCCTGGCCGCCGAGAGCCTGGGCCACGCTGGGGTCGAGGACGAAGGATGGCTGCATGCACGGGCCGCCGGCCAAGGCTACCGGCAGCGTCACGTTGTTGCTCGCCAGACCGCTGCCCACTGCGCCGCCCACCGCCGTCAGCGGCAGCGCGCAGCCGCTGGGAACGGCTACGAATGACGTGTAGTTCGGCAGGGGTACTTGGACGTTGATCTGGTCCAAGCCTGGATAACCGCTTCTGCCCGCCCAGATGACCGTCGCCGGCATGCCGCCGAGATAAATCGTCAGCGGAATCCTGCTATTCGGAATCTGGTTCGGCGCCGAATAGGTGGTGTCACTCTCCTCAATGTCGGCGCCCAGGCCCGATCCCCAGAGAGTGACGATCTGGCCGGACGCCGCCGCGCTGGTCGGCGAAATGAAGTGGTAGTTCGCGTCCGTCGCCATCACCTGGCCGGTTCCGTCGCCGGACATGGTGGCGAGTCCCAGGGCGCTCTGCGCAACCTGAGTCGGCGCCGGCTCGCTGGTCATCCCGTCGTATGTCACGGCGACGGTTCCGGCTCCCAACGGCATGGTGGAAGGAAGCACCGCCGCGATCTGGGCTTGCGTCGCGTAGTACAGCGCCGCCTGCTCGGTGACGCCCGCCACCGTCACCGCGACGCTGGCGCCGTTCAGCGTGAACGGCAGCCCCTTGCTGCTGTCCTGCAAGACCGCCGGCGCCCCCGGCGTCGCCATGCCGGCGCCGAAGATGACGAAAATACTTCCCGGCGCAATACCGTAGTTCGCCGCGCCAGGCAAAACGTAGCTGTAATTGTTCAGCACCGCGGTGATGGCCGGGGCGGGGCCGACGGCCAAAGTCAGCGTGTTGCTGGTGGCGCCGCCGATGCTCACCGAAACATTCTGATTGCCCGACGGCGGATTGGCAGGCATCGTAAAGTAGACCTGGTAGATGCCGACACCGGCCACCCCAAGCACCGCATGCTGAACCGCACACTGGTTGCCGCCCAAAGTGACGGTAGGGACGGTTGTGGTCTGCGCGTACCCTGAACCTCCCGTGGGGATAACCGGGTTGGTCGTCCCCAGGCCGGCGGCGTACATGTTGATGGTCTCGCCCGGCATCGCCGGCGCCGTAGATGACACGGGACTCCCGTCTGAGTGCCAGGCGCTAACCGTACTGGCGCCGACGGCTTGTGGCACGAGGATTGGCGCGTATTGCGAAATGGTAATGGGGAACGTGGCACCCGCGACTTCCACCGGTATACTCGCGCCCACCGGAGCGTTGACCGGAATCTGGATCGCCATTTCGCAGCCACTGATGGAAACGGTGGCGGCATTCAAGCCACCCACGGTCGCCACCAGCGTGGACCCACCGACGGTGAAAAATCCCAAGCTGCCGCAAAAGAGGTTGGCGAGGCTGCCTGGGGCGAAGTTGGCGCCGCCGGCAACGTCCTGCACACTCGCGATGTAGAAGCCTTGTCCGTGCAGGGAGAGTCCCGCTAGCAGGGCGAGTACAATACATGGAAACGTCCGCTTCATGATGCCTCCTTCCATAGCCACGAACCTCCTTGACCAGTTTAGCTCCGGGTAAAGAAGGTGACTGTCTCAGACCTTTTTCTCTGTTTTGCCTTCCTGATCCCCGAGAATCAGTTTGACCACCAGTGACGGCCCGGGTCAGTTGTAGACCGCGTTAATCGTGAACGTCGCGCCGGCGAAAGCGTAGCCGATATCCAGGCCGCTGGCCGTGAACGACTGCGGGGCGCTCTCATTCTCGAGCGTCAAAGTTCCCGCGCCGACCGGCAGGGCCTGCAATACCGAGGCGGGAACGGTGAACTGCCCGGCGCTGGCCGGGACCGAGCACATAAAGCTGACGGTCGGGGTTGGCGATCCGGGCGCGGCAAACGAACTCCCGCGGATTGCGACGACTCCATCGGCGTCGCCGCCGGTCCAGGTCAACTGCACGCCTTGCGACCGGTTGATCGTGCCGATCGACTTCTGGTTGGTCCAATCGAGCGAGGCCGGAAAGTCGACGGCGGTGGTGAAGCCTGCGATGTCCGGACCGATATCGGCGGCGGCGGAGCCTCCCGTCCCCACGAGTTTGTAGGTTCCGCCGACCGAAGTCCACGGCACCGGCAGCGCCCCACCGTAGAACCCCCCGTTGTCCGTAAGGAGTGGTTGCGTCCCGCCCACTCCGTTGACGGACACGCTGCCCGCGTACAGCCGGGTGACCGGAGACGTGCCAGCGGGTGGAACTACGATGCAGCTTCCCTCCGAAGCCGCTCCGCTGCCCGCATACGCGGCGAGTGAAACGCCCGGTATGCCCTCAAAGTACCCGCCCGCAAACGCCTGGCCAACACCCTGCGAGACCGATAGGCTCCCAACGTTGACGGTGGTTTGGCCCCCCAGCGCCTGAGCCACGCTGGGGTCGAGGACGAAAGATAGCTTGCTGCATGCGCCTCCGGTGGTGGTCGCCGGCAGCGTCACGTTGTTGCTGCCCACGGGGTTGCCGCCGCTGACCGCGTTCAAGGAAGCCGCACAACCGACGGGAAGCACCGACTGAAAGTATCCGTTGGGCATCGGCAGTTGGACGTCAATCTGATCCAAGCCCGGATAGCCGCTTCTGCCCGCCCATATAACCTGCGCCGCCGCGCCACCGATATAAACCGCCAGCGGAATGTTAGTGATTTGGTGCGGGCCCGTATAGGTAGTATCGCTGACCGAAATAGCGGCGCCCAGGCCGGTTCCCCACAGAGTGATGATCTGGCCGGCCGCCGCCGAGCTGGTGGGTGAAATGAAGCTGTAGTTCGCGTCGGTCGCCATCGCCTGGCCGGTGCCGTCGCCGGTCATGGTGGCGATTCCCAGCGCGCTCTGTATCACCTGAGTGGTCGCCGGCGCACTGGTCATCCCGTCGTAGGTCACCGTGACGGTTCCGGTTCCCAGCGCCGTAAGCGAAGGAAGCACCGCCGCGATCTGCGTCGGAGTCGCGTAGTACAGTGCCGGGGTCATGGTGATACCGGCAACCGTCACCGCGACGCTGGCGCCGTTCAGCGTCGACGGCAGCCCCTTCGTGCTGTCCTGCAAGACCGCCGGCGCACCCGGCGCTGCCATGCCGGTGCCGAAGATGACGAATATGCTTCCCGGCGCAATACCGTAATTGCCACTCGCCGCGCCGGGCAAAATAAAGCTGTAGTTGTTCAGCACCGCGGAGATCGCCGGGGCTGGGCCCACGGCCAAAGTCAGCGTGTTGCTGGTGGCGCCGCCAATGCCGACCGAAACATTCTGATTGCCGGACGACGTAACGGCCGGCATCGTAAAGTAGATCTGGTAGATGCCGGCGCCCGCGCCGCCAAGTGTCGCATGCAAAACCGTAACCTGGTTGCCGGCCAAAGTGACGGTCGGGACGGATGTGGTTTGCCCTTGTCCAGTGCCTCCAGCGGGGACAACCGGGCTGGTCGGCCCCAGGCCGACAGCGTACATGTTGATGGTCTCGTTCGGCATCGCGGGTGCGGCCGGCGACACGGGAGTTCCGCCCGAGTGCCAGGCGCTGGCCGCACTGGCGCCGGCGGCTTGCGGCATCAGGATTGGCGCGTATTGCGAGATCGTAATGGGGAAAGAGAGGTCTCCGAATCCCACCAGTATATTCGCGCCCAGCGGTGCAGTGAACGGAATCTGGATCTCCAGTTCGCCACCGGTCTCGCTCACGCTGTAGGCATTCTGGCCACCCACGGTCGCCGTCGGGAGCGGAGACGCGCCGGGACCGAAGCATCCGTTATAAAGGATTGCGAGGCCGCCTGGGGCAAAGCTGGTGCCGCCGGAAACGTCCTTCACGCTCGTCACCTGGCAGGTCTGCCCGTATAGGGGGAATCCCGCCAGCAGGGCGAGCACGACATAGAGTCGCGCGCGCTTCATGATGCCTCCTGAAAAACTCGGTTGGATTTGCTCGCCGCTTGGCAGGCAGATCTTGCCAGTTGGATTAACGCGGAGAGAGCGCGGTGGCGGACGGAACAAGGCGCTTCTGCCTCCACGGTCGCGAGCCTCCTTGACCAGTTTGGACGGCGCTGATGGATTGGCCGTTTCAGCCCTTTTTCTCTGTTCTCATGATATACGAACAAGCCCGCCAAATTGAGATGCCAGGTTGTTGAGAAACCACCGCCGGGGCGCGCACTGGAGTTCTTAATCGGGTTTTCTTGCCATGGCGCTCTTCAAAACGCAAAGTGCGGCTGTCTACGGGATTGACGCTCACCGTATCGATGTCGAAGTCGACATGTATTCGCAAGGCTCGCCGCGCGATTCGCGGATGGTCGGAATGCCCGATGTCGCGGTGCGCGAAAGCCGCGAGCGCATCAAGTCCGCGCTCATCAACTCCGGCTTCGGATACCCGAGCAAGACCCTCACCATCAACTTGGCGCCGGCCAGCGTGCGCAAGGAGGGCGGCGGCTTCGACCTGCCGGTGGCGCTCGGCATCCTAGGCGCCATGGGAGTGGTGAAGGGACTCGACCAGCACATCCTGGCGGGCGAGCTTTCGCTCGATGGCGCCATCCGTCCGATTCGCGGCGCGCTTTCGATCGCCGTCTGCGCTCGCGCCGAGCGGATCCCCAACCTAATTCTTCCCGCCGAGAATGCCGCCGAGGCCGCCGTGGTGGAGGGCGTCAGCGTCTATGGCATGCGCCACCTCGCCGAAGTCGTGGCCCTGCTGCTGCGCCCGCTGGAGTTCACGCCCGCGGTGCCGGCCTCGAACGGCCATACAGACGACTCGCCCACCGCGCCGGATTTCGGCGACGTGCGTGGCCAGACCATGGCCAAGCGCGCCCTGGAGGTGGCCGCCGCCGGCGCCCACAACGTGCTCATGATCGGGCCGCCCGGTTCCGGCAAGACCATGCTGGCGAAGCGGCTGGCCGGCGTCCTGCCGCCGCTCACCTTCGAGGAGGCCATCGAGACCACCAAGATCCACAGCATCGCCGGCCTGCTCGGTTCCGGCGGCGGCCTGTTGCATCAGCGCCCGTTTCGCTCTCCGCACCACACCATTTCCGACGCCGGATTGATCGGCGGCGGCATCGGCACGCCACGCCCGGGCGAGGTCAGCCTGGCGCACAACGGCGTGCTCTTCCTCGACGAATTCCCGGAGTTCCCGCGCGACGTGCTGGAGATGCTGCGGCAGCCCATCGAAGACGGTTCGGTCACCATCGCCCGCTCCGTGATGACCGTCTGCTTCCCGTCCAATTTCATGCTGGTCTCGGCGATGAATCCCTGTCCGTGCGGATTCTACGGCGATACGGGGCGCGAATGCCGCTGCACGCCGGCCATTATTCAGCGATACCTCAGCAAGATCTCGGGGCCGCTCCTCGATCGCATCGATATCCACGTGGAAGTGCCCGCGGTTCCCTTCAAGGAGCTGCGCGATAACGCTCCCACCGAATCTTCCGCTCACATCCGCGCCCGCGTCGAGCGTGCGCGGGCTCTCCAGCACGCACGCGGCTTTTACAATTCCGAGATGCCGGCGCCCCTCATCCGCAGGTTATGCGCGCTCGACGAAGCCGGCGAGCGCACGCTCGAAATGGCCGTCCGCCGGATGAGCTTCTCAGCCCGCGCACACGACCGCATCCTCAAAGTCGCCCGCACCGTCGCCGACCTCGCCGAATCCGCCAGCGTGTCCGCCAAGCACATCGCCGAAGCCGTGCAATACCGCAGCCTGGACCGGAGCTATTGGAATTGACGCGGGACCCTTCGTAACGTCGCGGGGAAGTCGCCCGCTAGAAAAACAAACGCTCCCCGGTCGCGGCTCAGAACGCATCGGAGCCGCGACCAAAGGGAGCGGTCTTACAGATATTGCGGAACTAACCCTCAGTTATACGTTGCGTTGATTTGAGTCCCCACGTATGCCGCCGCGTATCCGAAATCCAACCCCGTTGCCGTGAAGTTCACCGGGTTGGTGTAGTTGCTCACCTGAAGACTCCCGCTGCCAGCCGGCAGCGCCAGCAACACGGCTGGCGGAACCGTGAACGTTCCGGCGCTCACCGGAGCATCGCAAACGAAGGAGGCGCTGAACGCTGAGCTCGAGGACACCGAACTGCCGGAGATTACAGCGTAGGTGCCGCTGGCGCCCCCGGTCCAGGTGGTCGTCACTCCGCTTGCGCGGCTGACCGTCCCGTCCGAGCCCGAATTGGTCCATACTAGCGGGTTGAGAAAATCCACCTGGACGGTGAAAGGTCCGACGTCGGATCCGCCGGTGCCGGTGAAGGTGTAGTCTCCGCCTGAAGCCGGAATCGTGAAAGCTGGTATTCCGGTTAATCCGATGTTTCCGGCGAGGTATTCTCCGGTTTCAGGATTTGCCAACTGCACGGTTCCGTTGGGCGGTCCCGTTACGGAGACCGTCCCGGCATTCAGAAAAGTGAAGGTGTATGGATTGACCACGGTAATCGAATTGTACTGCGTGACGGAGCAGCTTCCCAGCGAAGGCCGGGAACTGCTCTCATATCCGTTTAGCGAGCTGCCACTGATGCTCTCGAAAAACGCGGCTGCCTCATCCGTCACTGTGGGAGTGTTGGAAGTTCCGCTGGGCGCCGTCAATTGGAAGACCGCGACGTCGCCCCACCTGACCGTGGTTTGGCCTGAGAGCGTCCCTCCTTGAGTCGGGCTGACAACGGTGAGCGGGTCGATGCAGGTGCCACCGTTGGTGGCGATCGGGAGCGCTACGATATTGCTGACCACGGCACTACTGCCGGTGCCGCTCACCGCGGCGACTGAAATCGCGCAGCCGGTGGGCGCGTTTGCCGGGACGGTCACGTCGATTTGATCGACTCCCTGATACGGCGACCTCCCTTGGTAAACCATGGGCACCTGAACGTCGCCGAAATACAGCGCCGTGATGCCGCTGAGGTTATCGTAGTGCGTGGGCGGGCTCAAGTCGGTGTTATTCGTATCGGCGCCATCGCCCGCGCCCCAGAAAACCACGGTCTCGCCAGGCCTAGCGGAGTTGGTGGTGGTAATCAGCGCGCCCGTCGAGTTGTCGGTCACTGCGGCCAGACCGCCGCCGTAGCTGTCGAACCCGAAGGCGTGGCCCACCAGCGTAATAGGAAAGGCGGCGCTGGTCTGGCCGCCGTAGGAGACGGTCATCGTGCCCGAGCCGGTCGGGAGGTTGGACGGCAACACCGCGCCGATGTAGTTCGGAATCACGTAGTACAGGCCCGGATGCACCGTCGTGCTGCCCACCGTGACGGTGACCTGCGCGCCGTTCAGGGTCTGCGGGAGCGCTTTGCTCGGGTCCGAAAGCGAAGTGACCGTCGTACCCGGCGCCGCCATCGCGGAGCCCGAGATGAGGACCAGCGCTCCGGGAGCGATGCCGTAGTTCGGAGCGCCGGGCAGGATGAAGCTGTAGTTATTCTGCACCTGGGTAATCTGCGGCGCGGCCGGCCCGCCCAAGGTCACGGTTGTGAGCCCCTGGATCTTCGTCCCCGAGGTGTTGTAGGTGACGTACTGCAAGGTGATCGAGCCGCTGCTCGCCGCCGTCACCATGACCGCGGCGTAATTGCCGCCGTTGGTGTGCACCGCGATGACTTCGTTGGGCACCAGGCTGCTGCTAGGAATCGGCGTCGCAGAGTAGCTTTGCCCCGCGAGAGCTTGCTCGAGGAACCCGCTCGAGACGAGAATGCTGAACTCGGAGCCGAACGCCGTGGTGAGGTCAGCCAACTTGGCCGAGCCCACGGGGGCGATGCCGCTGCTCCCGAAGCTGATGTCTCCGCCCGACGAGACCGCCGTCCCGGTGTCCAAATTCAGGTTGTTTTGCGCCAAAGCGGCCAGCGGCAGTGCTAACGCCAAAGCAGCTATGGCCAAGGTTTGAAATATCTTATGCATTTGTCTCCTCCTCCAGTATTGTGAGTGCCGGACCTATTGTATATCTTTTATAGACATCTACTAACGCACCAAAACCGGGCAAAACGGCGCAGACCTGTCCCGCCGGCGAAGCGCGCTCGCAGGACGATAACACCGTAGAGGCCCCGCGCGCAAGCGGCGAGAGGCAGGGACAGACCGCTCTGTCCACGCGGCGCAAACACAGCGCCTTGGGACAGAGAGGTCAGTCCCTGCGCTACACTGATCGGTGGTGTCGTTCGAGCATATCCTGTTCGCGGTGGATGAAGCGGGCATAGCGCTGGTGACCATCAACCGGCCGGAAAAGCGCAACGCCCTTTCGCGAGCGGTGGTGAAGGAATTGGGAGCGGCGTTCGATCGCGTCGCGGAAGATTCGGGCGTTCGCGCGGCGATCGTTACCGGAGCGGGGGACGTGGCGTTTGTGGCGGGAGCGGATATCGGCGAACTTGCCGGCCTCTCGAGCATGGAAATGCGCCAGTACTCGCTCGACGGGCAGCGCGTGTTCCGGCGCCTCGAGACCGCGGGCAAACCGTCGGTGGCGGCGGTGAACGGTTTCGCGCTGGGCGGAGGGCTGGAGCTGGCGCTGGCGGCCACCGTGCGGGTGGCATCGGAGAATGCCAGGCTGGGGCAGCCGGAAGTGAAGCTGGGGTTGATCCCCGGCTTTGGCGGGACCCAGCGGCTGCCGCGGTTGGTGGGCCACGGGCGCGCGCGCTGGATGCTGGCTTCGGGCGAGCCGATTGACGCGGCCGAGGCCTGGCGCATCGGCCTGGTGAACGCGGTTGTGCCGCAGGCCGAGCTGTTGGGCGCGGCGCGCGTGTGGCTGGTAAAGGTTTTGCAGAACGGCCCGCTGGCCGTGCGGCTGGCGATGGAGGCGGTGGATATGGGCCTCAACGGCGGAACGGAAGAAGGGCTGCAACTCGAGGCGGCGCTTTTCGGACTGAGCGCGGCCAGCCAAGACTGCCGCGAAGGCATGCGGGCGTTTCTCGAAAAGAGGGCCCCGGCGTTTACGGGGAAGTGAACTATGTCGCGAGTATGGGAAGGTCAGCTAAGTGCCGCGGGATTGCGATTTGTCATCGTCGTCAGCCGCTTCAACAGCTTTATTACGGACCGCCTGCTGGCGGGCGCGATGGATGCATTGACGCGCTCGGGCGCGGCGGCGGACCTGATTGAGATCATCAAGGTGCCGGGCTCCTGGGAGATTCCCCTGGTGGCCGGCGAAGTGGCGCGGACACACCGCTGGGACGCGGTGATCTGCCTGAGTGCGCTGATTCGCGGCGACACCCCGCATTTCGATTACATTGCCGCCGAAGCCGCCAAGGGCATTGCGCACGCCAGCCTGGAGACCGGCGTCCCGGTGTCATTTGGCGTGCTGACCACCAACACTCTGGAGCAGGCCATCGACCGGGCCGGCGCCAAGGGCGGCAACAAGGGCTTCGACGCCGCCATGAGCGCCATCGAAATGGCCAATCTGCTGCGCACGTTGCGCCAGGCCAACTAATGCCCGCCCGCCGCAGGTCGCGCCAGCGCGCCTTGCAGATCCTCTTTCTGTGGGATGCGCGGCGCCAGCCGCTGGACGAGGCGATCAACTCATATTTCGACACCCTGTACGCGGAGGAACATCCCGAGCGGGATGACTTCGCGGTCAGCCTGCTCGAAGGCGCCATCGCCCACATCGAGGAAGTAGACGGTCTGATCACCCGCCACGCCGAGCACTGGCGCATCGAGCGAATGCCGGCCGTGGATCGCAACATCCTGCGGCTGGGAGTTTACGAGCTGCTGCATGGCCCCACGCCCGCCGCGGTCACCATCGACGAAGCGCTGGAGCTGACGCGGAAATTCTCCGGCGAGGAATCGGTGCAATTCGTCAACGGAGTGCTGGACGCGATTCACCGCAGCCAGCTCGCCGGCGCTACCGATGCCAAGCCGGGAAGCGAATCTGCTTAGAGGCCGTGGCGCGCGCACTCATGCGTGCCGTGTCGAGACTCATCTCGACACGTCTTCGCTTCGCCTCGCCCCTGCGCCGGCACGATTGCGCGGCACGCACGAGTGCGTGCGCCACGTCAGAACAGCTCGCCCTGCTCCTCCACCCATAGCTCGGGCTTGTAATCGAGCGTCTCCACATCCAACCCGTAGCGCTCGCGGATCTTCTGCAGCCGGACTTGCAGGGCGTCCTTGTAAGCCCTCGGCAGGTAGGCGCTCTGCGCGAACTGCTCGCGATAGCGCGGCGCCAGGAGCGGAAAATGCCGTTCCAGAAACGGGAGAAAGACTTTGAGCGCGCTGGGCGTCAGAAACACCGCTCCGCCGTGGAAGGACCGCGCTCCGGCATCTTTCGCGGCCTTCCCCAGCCGGTCAAGCGCGCGTTCGCCATCGGTCAAGCCGGGCATTACAGGCTTCGCGGTCACTCCCACGGCGAGCGAGGCCGCGCTCAGCTTGCGCACCGCTTCCAAACGCAGCGCCGGGCGCGGCGCGCGCGGCTCCAGCAATCGCGCCAGTTTTTCGTCCAGCGTGGTGATGGTCATGTAGATCGAAAGCACGTTGCGACGCGCCACCTCGCGCAGCAGATCGATGTCGCGCGTCGCCAGATCCGATTTGGTCACCATCCCTAGCCGCCAGCCCTTCTCGCGGGCAAAGACTTCCAGGATGGAGCGCGTGCGGCCGTAACGCCGCTCCGCGGGCTGGTAAGGATCGGTCGCGGTGCCGATCGCGATCTGCTCTCGCCGGTCTATGCGCCGCAGTTCTTGCGCCAGCAGATGCGCCGCCGCCGATTTGGCGAAGATGCGGTCCTCGAAATCCGTGACCGGCATTTCCATGAACTCGAAGGTGTAGCGCGCATAGCAGTATTTGCAGCCGAATTCGCAGCCCCGGTACGGGTTGATGGTCCATTGAAACGGCATGCCGGGCTTCGAGCGGTTGAGGATGCTGCGGGCCGGCATCTCGAGATACTCCACCTGCCGTTTGGCTTCGAGCAGAGTGCTCTCGGCCGCCATCCTGGCAATCCCGACCAGTTCCATGTCATTATTTTCGCCTTTTGTTCGCCATATTGCAAGGGCAAATCGAGCAGCCTATGTAAAACATTTAGATGCAGTTGCGTTTTGATGATGCGGATGGCAGGCCGGGGAACTGCCTCACTACAGGATCACGCGCCCATCGCCTTCGCGGCGGGTGACGTGAGCGCGGTCCAGGTATTCGAGCAGGGGGATGGCGTACTTGCGGGAAACGCCGGTCCATTCTTTGAACTCGGGGACGCTGAAACGCGCCGGCCGCCGCTGGGCAAGCAGGCTGCGCAGCTTTTCCATCGCGGAGTGATGAAACACCAAATCGTGGCTGATGCGGATCAAGCGCTTTTCGCGGAGCAGGATTTCGAGCAGGGTCCGCGCCCGCGCCGCCTCCACACCGGCCTTTGCCAGCACTTCCGCCACTGCGGGAACGGCCAGCCCGGCCTGCTCAAAGGCGCGCTCGATGGCCTGCCGCGCCTGCTCCTCGTCTTCGCGCATCACCACCGCATGGCCGGGCAGCCGCACGAGTTGGCCTTCGGCCACCACTTCCTTCGATGCCGCCAGCAACGCGTCCAGCAGGAATGGCGGCATGTCGCGGGCGAAGCTCGAGCGCAGATCCGCGCGCGCCATGCCGGCCAGCAGCGGATGCTCGTGGTGGAACGCGCGCACCGTCTTTTCCAATTTCTCGCGCGCGGCCTGGAACCAGGCGCGGTCGACGAACCAGGGCGATGGAAGCGGTAGCGCCACAAGGCCAGCCTCGACCGCAGCCTGAGCGATGGCGGACGCGGCCATTCCGGTGCGCGCCACCAGCTCCGCCGTTCCCATGCCGAAAGTGGCTTCGCGCACCAGCAGGGCGATGCGCGCACCTCGGTCCGGACCGGCCAGCGCGCCGAGCCGTCGGGCCACGTCGAATCCCCGCGCGTAACGGCGCTCTCCGATATCGATCACCATCCCGCCGCCAATCGTCACCACCGGCGAGAACATGCGGATGATGAAGCGGTCGCCGGGCAGCAGTAGAGCCGGCTTGCGCAGGATCAGCCGCGCGTAAGCGGTTTCGCCCGGCCGCAGCCTGACAGCGCCGAATAGCCGCACTTCGGCTTCGATCTCCGCCGTCCCGGCGTGAAAATGCACTGGCGCGCGATGCTTGAGCGGCTTGGCCGAAGGCAACAACTCCAGCCGGCATTCGATGTGGCGGACGGCGTGAAAGCGGCCGGGTTCGGAGAGCACGTCGCCGCGCGCGAGGCCGGCCGGTTCGATATCGGCCATGTTGAGGGCCGTGCGCTGGCCGGCCACCGCGCGTTCGGTCCGCTCGCCGTGGACCTCTACGCCGCGCACCCGCAGGAGGCGCCCGGCGGGGTAGACCTCGGTCTCCCGATCTTTAGAGACCGCGCCCGAAATCAGCGTGCCGGTCACCACCGTGCCGAATCCCTTCACCGTGAACACGCGGTCGATGGGGAGGCGGAAGTAACCGGCGGAATTCTTCTCGGGAACCGCCGCGGCCGCGCGGGCCAGTTCCCGGCGCAGCTCGTCGAGGCCTGCGCCGGTGGTCGAGCTTACCGCAACCACAGGCGCGCCTTCGAGGAACGAGCCCGCCACCAGCTCCGCCACTTCCATGCGCGCGATTTCGAGCAGTTCTTCGCCGGCCAGGTCGGCCTTGGTCAGCACGATCAGCCCGCGCGGAATCTCGAGCAGGCGGCAGATATCGAAATGCTCGCGGGTCTGCGGTTTGACGGATTCATCGGCCGCCACCACCAGCATCACCAGGTCGATTCCGCCCACACCGGCCAGCATGTTCTTGACGAACCGCTCGTGGCCAGGCACGTCCACGAAGCCCAGCCGCAGTTCGGGCGTCAATTGCAAATGGGCGAAGCCGAGATCGATGGTGATGCCGCGCCGCTTCTCCTCCGCCAGCCGGTCCGCGTCGATGCCGGTGAGCGCCTTGACCAGCGCGGTCTTACCGTGGTCGATATGCCCGGCGGTGCCAACGATGATGTGCTTCATGGGGCCTTGGGGCGGCTCGGGCGTGCGCTCGCGGAAGCCTCCGGACCGATCCATTCTGGAACAGTTCCGGCGGGTTTTCAAGAGCGGGCGAGAACGCTGGCGCAGTTAGGACAGACCATCGCCTTCGTGGTCTGTCGGGCCTCGCCAAGTCACGACGCCTTGACAGACGACAGAAACCGATCGTCTGTCCTACCTCAACCGCGGGCGCATTGGCGAAATCGCGTACTTAGAACGATCTCCGATTGCAATCCGGTGCGGTGGTCTGGTACTATCGGTGAGGCAGATCGGAATCCCTCCCAGTGCTAAAATCCAACCACGGAGTCACAGAATCAACTGAATGAGCTTTACCGTTTTTCTTGGCAACCTCCCGGCGTGGGTCACAGCCGATGACATCAAGCAATGGCTCGCCGCCGAAGACTTGGTCGCCGACGCCGTCAAAGTGATCCGCAATCACGAAACGCAGGAATCGAAGGGCTTCGCGTTTGTCGAAGCTCCCACCGCCGACGAAATGGCGTCGATCATTCGCCGCTTCGATCGTGCACCTTTGGAAGACCGTCTGTTGCGAGCCAATCCGGCGCAGCCCCCGAAGGGCAAAGAGAGCCGTGGAGCGCAACCGGTTGTAGCGCCCAATGTCACCCGCACCGTCAAACCCGAACGCAGAAAACGCGGCGGCCGCGACCGGGAACAGGCGCCCCGCAGCGCATTCGCAGCCGAGCTGGCGAAGGTTCTCTAGCCGCGCCGGGCCGCTCTGGCGGGCGGTGCGCCGCTTCCGCGCACCCCACACCTGTGACGTGGAGTCACAAGCATTCATTATTTATTCCCCTTGTTTTCAGATAGTTATTGGTGGCGCATCAAGTGCCTTTTGGCAAGGCATGAAATATGTTTGTCTCAGCTTGCTGCTCGTGGGAGGGCTGCTGGCATCGGGAACGCAGGATTCGGAAACCAACGTGAACAGCCGGTACACAGTGGAAACCGTGGTGGTCTCGGGGGATGGGTGGAGCACCAGTCCCGCGGTGGATCGCGATCGCAAAATCAGTTCCGGGCTGCGCAAGGAAATCGCCGCGCTGGTTGGGGAAAAGCTCAATCCGGAGCGGCTCGACGATTTGGCCAAGCGTCTTCGCAAGGAACTCCGCGCGCGCGCGGTGGAACACCATGTGTTGCGCGGCAAGAGTCCGGAGTACGTGCAGGTGGTTTTCCAGGTGGAGGTGCCGCCGACGCGGTTCGATGTCGCCGTGCCCAAGTTCCTCTACCAGGGCGAACAGGGATGGAGCGGCGTCGTCGAGGGGACCGCAACGGTGAATAACAATGGGTTCACGGCGGGACTGGTGAGTGATGGCGATGAGCTGGTAGAGCGCTACACCGGCGTGGTGGCCCGCTACGAGAGCCAACCGTTTTTGGACCAGCGGGCGCGGCTCCGCTTCGAATTCGCCACTTACCACGAGTTGTGGAACCCCTCCACCGTCACAGCCGCCGACGCATCGCAACTCTATCGCACGCGGGACGAGTTTCAACCGGTGCTGTCTGTGCGGGTGGCGCGGCCGCTCGAAGTGAGTTTCGGCGCCAGCTTCGAAAGTCTCGGGGCACAAGCGCCAGGCGCGCAGCCACTGGCGGCCGATGCCTTTGTCGCCGGCGCGCGATACCACCAGGAGATGGAGGGCTCCTTGGACCAGGCGGTGGAGGCCAATTACGATTTGCGCGCGGGCAGCCGCGCCCTGGCGAGCGACTATGCGTACAGCCGCCACCGCTGGGGATTCCGCTACCGGATCGCGCACGGCAAGCACGAACTAGTGGATGATAGTTGGGGCGGCATGATTCTGGGCACTGCGCCGCTGTTCGAGCGTTTCGTGCTCGGCAACAGCACCAGCCTGCGGGGATGGAATAAATTCGATCTGGACCCGCTGGGCGGAAACCGCGTGGTCCACAACAGCGTCGAGTATCATTACGGCGTCTTCCAGGTCTTCTGCGACTCGGGGGCAATCTGGGACAGCGGCCAGGCCGCGGTTGCCAGGGCCTCGGTGGGAGCCGGCCTGCGCCAGGGCGCGTTCTCGGTGGCCCTGGCGTTCCCGTTGCGAGACGGGAGGATGGACCCGGTATTCATGGTGGGCATGAATTATTGACGTGGGCATGAACGATTGATGGCGCATTTGCGCGCAGTGAGGACGGGCCGAAGAAGCTGGCTTTTGGCCGGCCTTGCCCTTCCTTTGCTTATCGCACGCGCCAGCAGCATGGACGTGGCGTTTGACGGCGACACGCTTCGTCCGGTCCTGCCCGACGACGTGCACTTCATCAGCGGGCGCGCTCTCGAAAGGCTCAAGGACGCGCGCACGGTGGTGTTTCTGTCGCAGATCACCCTGCTGCGGGAGGACCGCGTCACGCCCTTCCGCCACGCGCCACAGCGGTTTTACGTCAGCTACGACATCTGGGAGGGGCGATTCAAGGTCACCATTCCGGGCGCCACGCCGGAATCGCGGCTGGGACTCACGGCGGAGCAGGCCGAAGCCTGGTGCAAGGACAACATGACGGTGAGCGCGCTGGGCGTGGCGCCGGATCGGGATTTCTGGATGCGCTTCGATCTGCGCACGGCCGATCCGAAGGACATGGCCAGCATCGTGAGCGAATCCGGCATCAGCATCAGCGGGCTGATCGAATTCTTCAGCCGCAAACCGGACGGTGAACCGCACTGGATGATGGAGAGGCGGTTGCGGCTGGCGGACCTGCGCCGTACGCCGAGCCGGCGCAACTGGTGAACCGGCTTCGCAACAAGCTGATCCTGATTTTTCTCGCCGCCACCTTGCTCCCCCTGCTGGCCACTTTGTGGATCACCTCGGCCGGCTCCAAGTACCTGCTTGATTTTTCCACCACCGGGGAACTGGACGCGCTCAGTCAATCGCTCGAACAAACCGGCCACAAGTTTTACCAGCGCGCCATGGACGATGCGCAACAGCGCGCCGCGCGCGGCGAGGCGCCATCGGTGGAGTATCGCGCCGAACAACGGCAGCAGTGGCCGGAAGCGGTGAAGAGTTTCGCCGGCGGCAACGAGAGCGAGCGCTGGGTGCGCACTGGCGCGCAAGGCGACCGGCTCGATTATTTGGTCCGCCACGGCGACGGTGTCCGAGTGTATTCGGAGGATCTGGGCGTTCCGATGGACCGGCTGAGCCGGCAGATTGGCGACGCGCGGCGCCTGGTGGAAGACGCGCGGGAGCGCGACCTGCGGCGCGGGTTCCGCGTGACGTACATCCTGCTGGCCGCTTCGTTCTGGCTGGTGTCGCTGGCGCTGCTGGTGTTTCTGGCTCACCACGTCAGCCGGCCGATCCAGCAGTTGACTGCGGGCCTTTCCCAGCTTGCCGCGGGCGATCTGAACGCGCGCGTGCCCACCGATCGCGACGACGAGGTCGGGCGCGCCATCCAGGCGTTCAACCACATGGCCGCGCGCCTCAAACAATCCACCGAACGTCTGGTTTACCTGGGGCAAATGGCGAGCTGGCAAACCCTGGCGCGCAAGATGGCGCACGAGGTGAAGAATTCGCTCACGCCCATCCGGCTGACGGTGGAAGAAATGCTGGCGCGCTACCAGGAGGCCGACCGAGGGTTCATGGCGCAGGCCACCGACATCGTGGTGGATGAGATCGAAACGCTGGAGCGGCGCGTGCGCGCGTTTTCCGAATTCGCCGCCGAGCCGCCCGTGCTGCCGTGCGAGGTGGACGTGAATTCGCTGGTGGAAGAACGCGTGGCGCTGCTCAAAACCGCGCATCCGGAAGTGGCTTACGATTGCCGGCTGGCGGCGGACGTCCCGCGCGTGAAGGCGGACCAGGATCTGCTGAAGGGCATCTTGACAAACCTGCTCGAGAATGCGGCGGAAGCCGCCGGCGCGGGCGGGCACATACTCGGCGTGACGGCGGCAGAGGACGGACGGGTGGCGATTGAGGTGCACGATTCGGGGCCGGGCCTGAGCGAACAGGCGCGCGCCTCGCTCTTCCAACCGACCATTTCGTTCAAGAAGCACGGCATGGGGCTGGGGTTGTCGATCGCGCGCAAAGGCGCGCTGCTTTCCGGCGGGGACATTGTCGCAGTGAAAGGAGAACTCGGCGGCGCGGGCTTCCGCGTGCTGCTGCCAATCGAGACGAATGGCGTCCAAACGCTTACTGATCGTGGATGACGAAGAGAATATAGGCCGCTCGCTGCGCATGATTCTGGAGCGCGAGGGCTATGCCGTGAACGTGTGCAAGTCGGCGGCGGAGTTCCGCCGGCATCCGGACGCGGAGCGGGCCGATGCTTACCTTTTCGATATCAAGCTGCCCGATGGCAACGGCATCGAGCTGCTGAAGGCGGTGCGGCAGAACGCCGCCGCCGCGCCGGCCATCATGATTTCCGGCCACGGCACCATCGCCGATGCGGTGGAAGCCACGCGCGCCGGCGCTTTCGATTTTCTGGAGAAGCCGCTCAGCCGCGACCGCGTGCTGGTGGCCGTCAAGAACGCGCTGGAGCACTCCAGCCTGCGCCGCGAAAACGAGCGCCTGCGCGAGCTGGTGGGCGGCAGCCCCAAGATGATCGGCTCCAGCCCGTCCTGGCAGCGCGCCGTGGAGCAGGCCACGCTGGCCGCGCGTTCCGATGCGCGCGTGTTGTTGATCGGCGAATCGGGCACCGGCAAGGAATTGCTGGCGGCGCATATCCACGCCTTGAGCCCGTTCGCGAATGGCCCGTTCGTCAAGGTGAACTGCGCGGCGATACCCACCGACCTGCTCGAGACCGAGCTATTCGGGCACGAGAAAGGCTCCTTCACCGGCGCCACCGGCGCGCGGCGCGGCAAGTTCGAGCTGGCCGACGGCGGCAGCATTTTCCTCGACGAAGTGGGCGATTTGCACGGCGCATCGCAAGCCAAGCTGCTGCGCGTTTTGCAGGAAGGCGAGTTCCACCGCGTGGGCGGCGAGCAGATCATCCGCGTCACCGTGCGCGTGATTTCCGCCACCAATCGCGATCTGGCTGGGCTGGTGGCGCAGGAGAAGTTCCGCGACGACCTGTTCTATCGCCTCAACGGCGTGCCCATCCGCGTGCCTTCGCTGCGCGAGCGCCCGCATGACATTCGCCTGCTGGCCGAATACTTCCTCGAGGAATTCTGCGCGCGCAACAACTTCCGCGCGAAGAAAATGGACGATACCGTGTTTCCGGTGCTCGAAGCCTACGCCTGGCCCGGCAATGCGCGCGAGCTGCGCAACGTGGTGGAGCGCATGGCCATTCTCACAGCGGGCGAAAGGCTATCGCGGGATTCGATCCCGGTCGAAGTGCGCGTGCTGCGCGAGACCTCGGCCAAATCCACCATTCAAGAAGCCAGGGAATCCGCCGAACGCGAACACATCATGCGCGCGCTCGAAGAAACCAACTGGAACGTCTCCGGCGCCGCCCGCGCCTTAGGCATGGAGCGGACGAACCTGCACAAGAGAATTCGGGCACTGGGGCTGAGCAGGGGAAGATAGGGGAGGGGTGGCGTGGTCCAATTCTCGGGACTGGAGTTAGGTTTCCAAACGTAGCGGGGACGGTTCATTTTGCGTTGAAGTGAGTCTCCGCGTCGTTGCCACGGACGACTCTGATCTCGGCCGGAGAATACAGGAGTGGTTGACAAAGGCGTGGGCGCCGCGCAATAAGACGTGGCTGCGGGTGTGGCGAACGGGTCCCGGCCTTACTATCGAACGCCTAGAGGTCCTTGTATATGAGGAATCCTTTTCGACACCGCCTGAAGTCATCTCGTGTGACCGCTCTGAGCTTAGATTTCGACTCCGCGGCCGAGGAGCGAAGCTTTGGAAGGACTGGATAGTGATGCGGATGCTTCCGGACTTGAAGACTGAGTTTCCGGAGGTGGACGTCAGCGCTAAGTTCTTGCGAGTTAGGGATTCGGTTCTCTGAACTCCCTCAGGTTCTCTGGCAACATCTGCTGGAACGGTGCCCCCGGGCTGATCTTCAGCGCTTGCAGCGGACGCGGCGGCCTATGTGGGCATCATATCGCGCTGTCAATACATCGCGAGGGGAATCCAGATTCCCTGGCGGTAGCACCAGAAGGCGCCCTGTTCCCACGGAATGTCCGCCGGGGTGCCGGGCTCGGAGGAGCACATCGCGCGGATCGGCGGCGCGCCGTCTGGGTCCGTCACTAGAACAAGGCGGCCGCCGTAGTAGCTCTCCACGCTCAGTTTTGCGGGCAGCGGCGCCAGTGTACAGTTCTTCAGATTCCCTTCGACTTCCTTCATCTGTTCGTCAAAGGTGCCCCAAGCGTGCAACCTTGGCAGAAGGTCATACTCGGGACGGACGAACGCCGCAAAGGCTTTCAGGTCCCGCTTAGCCACGGCGGTGTGAAGCGCTTTCACGGCGACGAGGACCGGGCCGTTTTCGCCCTTCCACGGCGTGGCATCGTCGAAGACGTGATACGGCGTGTTCTGCAATGTGATGGAGTGACGAATGGTGGCGGCCGCCGTGACATCCTGCTGGAACATTGGGTGTTCGAGCGCCTCAAGGCTGGTCCCGGAGATGAGAGCGAGCTGAGCTGACGCATCCTCCCAAGAGCCGGTGGGCTTCGTTTCGAGACTCACTTCGTTTGCGCCGTTGATCGCGTAACCAGCGAGAGGGAAGGTGAGGAGTTGCGCGCTATTGTTCGAGGGCTCTTTGCCGAAGCGCTTTACCGGGATGCCGTTCACGCGGACGACGCCCTGCATGTGATGGTATGAAACGTTGACTATGGCCGTGGCGGCATCGACGGGCGAATTGGAGGACTGCGGTTGTGCGTTGGTGTGTTGTGTGGCCATGGGAATCAATAGCAGCGCGGCGAGGGTTGTGGGAATTCGTTGGGCATGCATGGCCGTTACAGATTCGAGAGAAGGAACTCGCGAATGCCGTTGTCGCTGTGCATGCCTTCGGTTCGGAGAGCGTAGGCGCAGCGCATTTCGAGGGCGCCGTCGGAGAAGGCCAGGCTCTTTTCATCGGCGGTTGCCACATTCTTCAGCTTCACCTTCTTCAGCGAGCCGCGGACAGCCTCCTTGCCCATCTCGTCGGTGCAGATCGTCCGCAGAGCCATGTTCAGCCGATGGCATGAGAGATTGTCCATGAAGTTGAGCGCTTCGAGATCGTCGCCAAAACTGGTCCAGTCCACCTCGTAGGGGATCGGCGCGCCACAGATCTCCTCAATCTCCTTTACGCGACCGGGAAGAACGTTGTCGGTCAGGTCCTTGATTTTGCGCCTGCTCTCGAGGCTCATCGCTATCTCCTCCTGTTATGTAGCACGGGAAGGGCGATTGTGACAGCCGGAAAGTAACCTGGCAATGTAAAACTCGGCGCTACTACCGCTTGGCCAGCGCAACGGTCGCGGTGTGCGGGCCGCTGGGCGGCGTCGCCAGGGTCAGGGCAATCGTCGCCAGGCTGGTGCTCGCGGCCGAAATCCACTGGTCCACGCCGTGCGGGAATCCGTTATCGAAATATGGCTGGAATCCCGCGGCGCGCGAGCGCACGTGCCACGACCCATCCTCCAGTTGCGTGCTCAACAGGTATTGCACGCCCCGCTGGTACGCCGGGTCGGAAACCGGCAGGCCGGAACTCTGTAGCGCGATCATCGCCAGGCCGGTAGTGTATGCGCCACTCTCCATCGAAGCAATGTCGCCCCACCCGCCGTCGGAGCGCTGCGCCGCCAGCAGTTCGCGCCTGGCCGTCAGGATGGCGTCTCTGCTCTTGCCGGCCCAGACCAGACCCTGAAGCCGCCAGGCCAGGTCGTAATTGGTCCTCGGGCGGAACTCGCCGATCCAAGTTGCCGCGAGCTCGATCGACTTTGCATACGCCGCCTTGTCCACGCGCGGTGTGTACAGTTGGAGACCGCGCATCGAAAGCACGGTCTGCCCGAGCGTATCCGCGCACAGCGGCGGCCTCGCTTCGGGACCGTAGGCCCAGTGGCCATCCGCCATCTGGTGCGTCTGAATGTACATCGCAACGGCATCCGTGCTGAGATCGGGCTTGTATCCCTCCGCGTCCAGCCCGAGCAGCACGTAAGCGAGAATCGTCGGGTTGGCGTTGATCCCCGGGACGAAGAAGCCCTGATGCAAAAGGTTGCGGCTCCCCGCCAGCGCTCCGGCATTGACCTGCACCTGCCGGGCCGATGTCTGCTCGTCCACCGCGAATCCGTTTTTCCGCGCCAGTGCGACAGCCATGGCTGTCAGGCTCTGGTTATGGCAGGAAAAACACCCGGCTTTCGGCACGAAGCTCGCGTCGGTGCGCTGCAAAAGCGGCAGGCTGCTCAGCACCGCGGCCTGGATCGTGTTACCGCGCCGCATGGATGCCAGTTGTACTGGCGCTGCCGAAGCCGCACTTGTAGCCCCGGATTTCACCAGCAGGTCGACCACGGGGGTGTCGCCGTGGAGTTTGGCCAGATCCAGCGGCGTGAGCCCGGTATCGCCGGACCGCGGATGCTGGCTCTTGGCGTTGACGTCGGCTTTCTTCTCGATCAGCATCTTGATCTGCTCCACCGGGAGCAGGTCGGATACCGCGGCGTACATCAGCGCCGTGCGGCCCGTCGGATCCGGGGCGTTCACGTCGGCGCCGTGCTGGAGCATCAGCCGGACCAGATTGGGATTATCCAGAACCACGACCTGTCCCAGCGCGATGGTGTATTGCATCGCGTCGAGATTGCGTGCTACCAGCAGATCGATGCACTTCATGCAATCCGCCCCCGCCGCGTTCGCCAGCGCAAATCCGGCAATGTCTTTGAAATTGGCGCCGTGCTCGAGCAGCGCCTGCATGCTATCCGCGTCGCCGGCGAGCGATGCTTCCAGCAGCGGCGAAGACTCCGCGCCGGGATTCGACGTGGGATTGGGATTCGCTCCGTGGTCGAGCAGCAGTTTCACGATCGGCGCACCACCGGGCCGGCCCGCCGCAATCATCAGCGGCGTCCGCGCGTCGTCCGACTTCGCATTCACGTCCGCGCCATGAGCCACCAAAACCCGCGTCTTCTCCAGATCGAGCGCGGCCCACATCAACGCGGTAGCGCCTGCGTCATTGCGTTTGTTGGGATCGGCGCCCTGCTGGATCAGCCGCTCCAGCGTCGCCGCGTCGGCGTAAAGCACCGCGTACAGGAACGGCGTCGAACCCTCCGGCCCGCGCGCGTTCAGAAGCTTGGGATCCTCCGCCACCATCTTGTCGAACGCCGGCCGGTCGGCCGCGCGCAACGTCTCCACCATCGAGATCGCCTTCGGATCGAGCGGCGGCAGCTCGATCTCGTTCGCTAAGGAGTCCGGCCATTGCGCGCCCTGCTCGATCCACGCCTTGATGATCTGGATCTGCTCCGCGTGGAGCGGGCCTGTGGGCGGCATCTGCAAGCCGAAATCGGTGCCAACCAACCGGTGATAGAGAAAGCTGTTCTCGAGGCTGCCCGGCATCACCCGCCGCGAGCCTGGCTTCATCACGGAGCTTCTGCGATCCAGGCGCAGCCCGTTGTTCTGTACAGTCGGTCCGTGGCAGCCGATGCAGTTCTGCCGGAAAATCGGCTGCACGTCTCGCGCGAAATCTACTTTGGCGGGTGCCTGGGAAAACACCTGCGGAACCAGGCAAAGGCCTGCAACGGCGGAAGCGGCAAACGATCGGAACATACCCAGGAAGTCCCCTCTCTCTGGTCTAAATCTTGGTTGAGTATACACCGAAACGTCCGTTGTTGTTGATGGATTAACGTGTTGCAGACAATAATGCCCGCGGGCAGGCCTAGGCGTCCTGGTATCGCTGGGATAAATGCGCGCTTATCCTGCTGCTCGCGCCGCAATCACGCGTGGAATTCCGGCCAGGTCCGGCGTGACTTCGATCTCCCGCCAGCCTTCGAGCAGCTCGCGCACCCCGGCTTCGCAGCCGAAACCCAGCTCCATGACGAGCCAGCCGCCGGGGCGCAGCACGCGGGGCGCTTCCGCCGCGATTCGGCCGTAGATCTCAAACCCGGTGGGGCCGGCGAAGAGTGCGGCGTGCGGCTCGAAATCGCGCACCTCACGCTGCAAGCCGTCGCGCTGGTCGAGCGGAACGTAAGGCGGGTTCGCCACGATCAGGCTCATGCTGCCCGCCGCGATGGCCTCGGCCACATCGCACACCACGATGTGCACGCACGCTTCCAGCGCCTGCGCATTGCGCACAGCGACCGAGGCCGCCGCCGGCGAGATTTCGGTGGCCCAGGTTTCCGCGCCGGCTTCGAGCGCGAGCGTCACGGCCAACGCTCCCGAGCCGGTGCCGATATCGAGAATGCGGTGCGGGGCGGCGCCCGGGTCTTCGAGCGGGTGTTGTTGTGTTCTTTCGGTGGACCGCTCCCTAACGGTCGCGGCTCCGAAAGGATGCCGTAGCGCCACTTCGACCACGTGCTCGGTCTCGGGGCGGGGAATCAGCACGTCTGGCGTCACGTGAAACTCGCGCCCGTAGAACTCCTGGCGTTTGGTGATGTATTGTGTGGGCATGCCCCGCAAGCGCTGGTGCAGGTAACGCCCGTAGTGCAGCCACTCCAGCTCCGCCAGTTCCTGTTCACCGTGCGCGAAGAGATAAGCCCGGTCGCGTCCGAGAGCGTGCGCCAGCAGCACCTCGGCCGTCAGCCTCGGCACGGCGATGCCGCCGTCCTCCAGCAGGCGCGTTCCCTGCAGGAGTGCCGTGTGGAGGGTCATCGAGTCTCTCGGCCGCCCGCGCTCTTCAGTCCGCCGCGGCGCTGCCGGGACCGCTCGAGTGGCTCTGGTAATACGTGGTCAGCGCGTCGATGATCTCATCGAGCTTGCCTTCCATCACGAAGTTGAGCTGGTGCAGGGTGAGGCCGATGCGGTGATCGGTGACTCGGTTCTGCGGGAAGTTGTAAGTGCGGATCTTCTCGCTGCGGTCGCCCGAGCCCACCATGCTGCGCCGCTCCGCGCCCAGCGCCGCCTGCTGTTTTTCCAGCTCCATTTCATACAGCCGCGAGCGCAGCACGCGCTCCGCCTTGGCGCGGTTCTTGATCTGCGATTTTTCGTCCTGGCACGAAACCACCAACCCCGTGGGCAGGTGCGTGATGCGCACCGCCGAGTAAGTAGTGTTTACCGACTGGCCGCCCGGGCCGGAGCTGCAAAACGTGTCGATACGTATATCCTTCGGATCGAGTTTGACCTCGACCTCGTCGGCTTCCGGCAGCACGGCGACCGTGATGGCCGAGGTGTGGACGCGGCCCTGCTGCTCGGTGACCGGAACCCGCTGCACGCGGTGCACGCCGCTTTCGTACTTGAGCCGGCTGTAGACCTTGTTGCCGCTCACCAGGGCGATGACTTCCTTCAATCCGCCCACCGAGGATTCGCTGGCCGAAGTCACTTCGATCTTCCAGGCGCGCGTTTCCGCATACCGCGAGTACATGCGAAAGATCTCGGCCGCGAACAGGGTCGCTTCATCGCCGCCCGTTCCGGCGCGAATTTCGAGCACCACGTTCTTCTCGTCGTTCGGGTCCTTGGGCAGCAGCAGCACGCGAAGCTGCTCTTCGATGCGTTTGAGTTCGGGCTCCAGCCGCGCCGCTTCCTCTTCCGCCATGGCGCGCAGCTCCGCGTCGCTTTCCGCCAGCATGCCGCGCGCCTGCTTGAGGCTGTCGTCCGCCTTCTTCCATTCGCGGAACAAGGCCACCATTTCGGCTATGTCGCTTTGCTCTTTGGCGACCTTGCGGTATTGGTCGGAATCGGCGATCACCGCCGGATCGGCCATTTGCGCGGTAAGCTCGTCAAAACGTTTCTCGAGCTGTTCGAGTTTCGGGATAAATTGCATGGCTTATTAAGGACTCGTTCCACAATAATCTTACTAACTGTTCCTAACACCGTGTATATTCTGGTCGCGACTCCAGATCGGAGCCGGGCCCAGAGGGCGCCCCGTTAGGGAGCGGTCGCGGGTGATTGAAATGAATATCTCGGGAATTGGACCGGATGTCTCATGGCCCGCTAACCGATGACCAGCTCGCCGCCCTGCGATTTCTCGAGCGCCATGGCGCCTTCGAGCGCGTGGATGGCCACCGCGGCCTGGTCGTCGGCGGGCTGCTTGGTGGTGATGCGCTGCAACCAGAGGCCCGGCGCCGCGACCACCGCCAGCAGCGAATCGCGCCGCTTGGCGGCGAAGCGGATCAATTCGTAGCTCAAGCCGATAATCAGCGGCAGCAGGGCCAGGCGGCTCACAAACTTCGCCGCGAAGCCGTCGAACGGAATCAGCGCGTAAATCGGCACCGCGACAAACATCAGCATCATTAGAAAACTGGTGCCGCAGCGCGGATGGAAGGTGGTGAATTGCTGCGCGCGCTCCACAGTCACCGGCTCGCCGGATTCGAAATTGAAAACCACCTTGTGTTCCGCGCCGTGATACTGGAAAATCCGCCGCATGTCGCGGAAGCGCGACACCGCGTACAGAAACGCCACCAGAATCGCCACGCGGATAATTCCCTCCGCCAGGTTGAACGGAATACGCCCGGCGAGTAGCGGGTACACTTTGCCCAGCTTGGTGGTCAGCAGCAGCGGCATGAATTTATACAGGAAAATCATGAATGCGACCGAAAACAGCAGGTTGCCGGTGATCGCCCAGGCGGGCATTTCCTTGGGCGGCTTAATCTCGGGCGACGCAGGCTGCATGTCGGCGAACGCCTGATCGGTCGAGAATTTCAGCGCCCCGTAGCCGAGCTTGAGAGCCTGGTAAAGCGTGCCCACCCCGCGGAAGACCGGCAGCTTGAAGATCTTGTGCCGCTCGGAGAGGCGCGGCAGCGGCTTCTCGTCGGTGACGATGCTGCCGTCCTGCCGGCGCACCGCGACGCAATAACTATGCGGGGCGCGCATCATCACGCCTTCCATCACGGCCTGCCCGCCCACCAGCGTTTCCTCGCCGCTTTCGAGGATCGGCAGCATCTGGCTGTGCAGGAAAAGACGGAGCATCACGCGTGGAGACACGGAAAGATTCACCCTTTTTCCAATTATACAGGAGCGCAGGCGGTACGCGCCGCCCAAACGGAGCCGCCTAACGGAGCCGCGACCGAAGGGAGCGGTCAGGTTGAGAATTCTCAAGAGCACCGAACAAGTGTAGTCAGATGAATCAGCGTCGGTTCATCGGTTGGATAGCGACATCCCATTCGGCCCGACCGCTCCCTCACGGTCGCGGCTCCGATGGCGTCAGCGACTCCATTTCCAGCAGCTTCTCTTTGCGGGCGATGCCCCAGCGGTAGCCGCCCAGGTCGCCATCTTCGCGAACCACGCGATGGCAAGGAATCGCAACGGCCACCGGGTTCGACGCGCAGGCACGCGCCACCGCGCGCGCGGCTGCCGGCCGGCCCACACGGCGTGCGACCTCGGAGTACGATTCGGTTTGACCGCGCGGAATGGTGCGCAGGTGCTCCCAGACCAGGCGCTGGAAAGCCGTCGCCTGGATGTCGAGCGGCAGATCGGGTTGGGCGGGATTGCCTCCCAGGTGATCGCGCAGCCGCTGGGTCCACGGTTCGAGCGACTGCGGATCGTGTTCCAAGCGCGCCTCCGCGAACTCCTCGCGCAAAGTCTTCTCGAGCGCCGCGCGCGTGTCTCCGAAACGAATCGCGCAAACGCCTTTTTCTGTGCCCGCGACCAGCAGCTTGCCTAGCGCGGAATCGCCCACCGTGTAGCGTATTACTACGCCCGCTGCCCGATTGCGGTACTGCCGTGGCGCCATGCCGAGCTGCGACGCGGCGCGCTCATAAAGCCGGCTGCTCGAGCTGTAACCCGCATCCACCATGGCTCGCGTGACGGAATCGCCGCGCCGCAGCCCCGCTTTCATGACTTCCAGGCGGCGCGCGTCCGCGTAAGCGCGCGGCGTGATTCCCGTCAGCGATTTGAAGGTACGCTGCAAATGAAACGGGCTCACGCCGAGCCGGCGGCCGAGAGCGCTCAGCGTGAGCGGCGCATCCAAATTGGTTTCGATATAGCGGCAGACGCGGCTGACCAGCTCGGCGTGCGGATGGGTGCCTACGGCCGTATCGGGCTTGCAGCGCAGGCAGGGCCGGAAGCCGGCGCGCTCCGCCGCTTCGCGCTCGCGGAAGAAAACCACGTTGACGCGGCGCGGACGGCGGCTCGGGCAGGAGGGACGGCAGTAGACGCCCGTCGAAACCACGGCGTAGAAAAAGAAGCCGTCCATGCGGGAATCGCGCCCCATGGTCGCTTCCCAAAAGGACGTCTCCCAAAAAGTACTCTCTTCGGCGGTCATCACCCTCTCAGTCTAGGGCGGGCGCCGCCGCCGCGCTATCCGGAACTTGCGGTCAAAGTGCGAAAGTCCGAGATGCGTTAAACGTCAACTTGTCAGCCGCCAATTCTTCTGGACCGCCAGTTTCCGGTAAGCCAACATATCGGGAGCTCGCCCGACCGGCTCCCGGCGCGTAAAAGGAGAGTCATCTCGTCAACGGTCTCGGGGCGTCGCCGTAATAGCAGCGTAACGGTCACTCAAACATGCAAGCTGGCGAATAGCTGGCGAATAGAACCATTGTGTTGCCCCAAGAGCAGCGTTACAATGCTATTCGTTGCTTTGACCAGCCCATTTGGTTATCAATTCTGGAAGATCGCAGCAATTGCGCTTGTTCTTGCCGTGCCTGCGAGGCGCTGGGGTATGCTGCGACTTCTGGCATCAGTTGCCTACGCTGCCGTCATGATCCTTCTGGTTGTTTCTTCCAGGTTTCGGAATGCGGTCGTCCCCGGTCTGGCGAGAGCGGCTAACGGCCTAAGCGGTTATGCTCCTTATTTTTATCTGGGACTCACCTTCGTCCTGTTCGGCGCGCTGTTCCTCTTTGTATCTCGTGAGTTGGGTTCGCGCTCGCGCTGAGCATAGCGTTTGCGCTTCCCCCAAAACTAGCGAACCGCAACAGGTTTGGTCGACCGCAACACCGCCAGAAACAAGCGGAAAACCGGAAAGCCGGGGAAGGCCGGGACAGTAACCAGTTGCACGGTTAACTCGCGATGTGCCACGTGCTAACGTGCAATCGTCTGCATTGAATTCCGAATTCAGGAGGCATTTCGTGAGACGCAAGGCAGTTTTGGTTGCAGGATTAGGCCTCCTCTGCGGCTCTCTGGCGATGGCGCAGAAGCCGGCTGAGAAGGCGACCGCCCCGGCGGCGGCGCCGGCCGCTGAGCTGGCGGATGGGCTGGCGCAGCGGTTGAGCAAGGAACTGCATGTCAAGACCGTGGTGGGTGAGGCGATCAAGGCGGGCTCGGTGACGTTGATCCCGATCCTGATGGTTGAAGTCAATTTCGCCGGTGCGGGTTCGCAGGGGCCGAAGCCGGGCGCGCCGGGAATCGATGGATTCCTGATGAGCGGCGAAGCCAGGCCATTGGGCTTCGTTGCGATTACCAAGACCAAGACCCGATTCATCAGTGCGGCGGCGCCCGCCAAGTGAGGAGACCACGATGACAAATATATCCAGATCCATTGCTCTGGCAGCATGTGTGGCGTGCTGGGCGGTTTCGGGCTTCGCCCAGCCGTTGGCAAAACCGCTGGCCGATTTCGACAAGATGGTATCGGAGCTGAAGACGAGCGGCGTCGTCGGAGAACCGATTCGCGCTGGCGATACCGCGGTGGTGCCGTTTGCCTCGGTTCATTTTGGACTAGGCAGCGCGGGCGCGATGACCGGTTTCTTGGGAGGCATGGGAGCGAAAACGGTTCCGCTGGGCGTCGTGATTGTGGAGGGCGACGATGTGCGCGTCGAGTTGCTGCCGCGACACGAGGAGAAATCGTCCGCGTTGATGCAGCAACTGATTCAGGGCATCATCGACCGCAAAGTTACCTTCATGGTGAACGGAGTGAACCTGGGGAATGCGCCGGGGAACGTGGCGGATCTCACGCCGATGATTAACGGCATGATGGGCCAAACCACGGTAATGGTCAATGGGCTGAACCTGGGTAATCTGAACGCTCCGCGCCCGGCGGCCGCTGCCGTGGACAAGACGACGGCTGACCTGGAGGCCGCCGCACGTCAGAACCCGACGGCGGAGAATTACTTTGCCCTTGGAGAGGCCTGGCGGAAAAATGGCCGGAAGGACAAAGCTGCGGCAGCTTATCAAAAAGCGATGGAGTTGCGGCCAGGTTATGCGGAGGCGATAAAAGCGCTGGCGGGACTGAAGGAATAAACGGCGGGCAGGCAAGTGGGGTGCCGATGCTCCGGCGGTCATCACCCTCTCAGTCTAGGGCGGACTCCGACGTCGCGCTATCCGAAACTTGCGGGCAAAGTGAGATCGGGCATCGTTCCAACGGAGCCGATCACCTGCCACGGCGCCCGTAAACAAAGACTTCTCCGAATCCAGTGCGAATACCGATTTCTTCAAAGCGCAGCAGCGTCAACTTCCGGCGGATCTTGTCAACCAACTCGAACGGCCGATCACGATCAACTACGGTGCTCCTCGGAATCAACATGCCGGGGATGAAGCCGCCCTCTGAGATGTATCCGTTCGCGACGGAAATCAAAATAAGTCCCCCGGGGCGCACCACTCGATACGCCTCCCGCAGCGCACGCGACACATCGAAGTACGAAGACTGGTACGTTCGAAATGATAAATAGATGTCATGAGAGGCATTGAGAATACCCTTAAGATTTTCGGCTTGGGCGTTCACTGTCCGAGCATATCGAAGTCGCTTCTTGGCGATTTGGAGTGAACGCGGAGCGAGGTCTACGGCCGTCAAAATCCGAGCATTGTCGAACAGGCCTTCCGCCTCCAGGCCGTTGCCAATACCAACACTCACGAGCCTTCTGCTGAGATAATCGTCCGCTTTCAACGAGCGGAGGATTTCCCTTATTTCGCTCCTCCAGGAGTCCGTGAATCCGCGGTAGTTGTCGGTGTAATCTTGGTCAGCGTACTTGATGTCAAACGCGAACCCACGGGCCCCATCGATACGAGATCTCAGTTCTTCTCGGCTCATCCCGTGGGTCGCGGTTGCACAGTAGTTGACCAAGTCGTCCGAGGTCAGGTCCCAGTCGGAGGGCAAATCATCGACGTCAACAGACGCCTCCCGAAGCTTTTCAGTAATGATCTCGGAAATCTGCATCTTGACGAACTTCGCGGGAGGAGAGTCATCTTCTGGGTTCTTGACGGCGTGCCTTTCGCGAAGTCGGTCGCACAACTCCGAATAACCGGTGCCGGCGTATACGCGGTAGACGCCCGCTATTCGCAAGGGACCTGGTACTACAGCGCTTTCAGAGTCCGTGAATACGACCGGGAAGAAGCGCGTGTTCCGTGCACGCGCGGCATGGATTTCGTCCCATATCAAAGTTGATTCAAACGCTACACCAAGCCCAGGTTCTGAGTCATCGCCAATATTGTGCTCAAGCTTGCGGCGATATCCTTCAGAAGATACAATTACCACCGCATCAGCTTCCCGGAGTTGTCGATCCATCCACTTCGCCCACCCTTCCTCTGGCCTGCTCCGCAGGTCCTGATCAAGCACCACGCGGAATCCGTCGGCCCTGAGGCGTTTTGCGAAAGCCAAAACCTGGCTGGCATGTTCTTCTGAATCGTGACTGTAGGTAATGAATACGCTACCCGTGTCGGAGTCCGGTTGCATTATTATGCTCCGTGCGAGTGTGGTCGGCGAGGATCCGGCGACTGAAACAACATTTCATGACGATAGCCGTGACGATCGCGCCATGAGACCAAGATTGTTTTCCCGTTTTCAAGCTTAGCTCAATTCCTGTTGTACGCGATGCCTCGGGCCAGCCGCGCTAGATTCGGCATTTTACGAGCTGTCGTCTGGCAAAGCAGGATTCGCGCGGTTGACGCGTCGATTCGGAACATACAGTCGCCAAGTCGAAACCAATCCAGATGAGCGAGAAGCCGCCAAATCGGGACCCCTACTCCTGCTCTTCCACCAACTCCCACAACCCGCGCCCGCAGAAGTTGGGGCATTCGGGGAGGGTCTCGCCTTCGGTGAATTGCGCGGGCGCTTTGCAGACGGTGCACCAATAGATGCCGGTGACGGGCGCGGCGGTACCTGGCTTATGATTCATGTAACTCGGTTCCTTTCTCTGTCGCGGTGCCCAGCACCCAATCGACCATCTGCTCCATGCTATCGGCCTTTATGTCGGGCGGCGTGATGTCAAGTGTCTCGGGCTGAAAGCCATAGGTCACGCCGCAGCAGGCCACGCGGGCGTTGCGCGCGGTCTCCACATCCACCGAGCTGTCGCCCACCATCAGCGTGCGCTCCCGGCTCACCTCGGCCTGTTCCATCAACACTTCGATGCCGATCGGGTTCGGCTTCTTGAATTCGAAGCTGTTGCCGCCATAGACGCGGAAGAAATGATGCGCCACGCCGAGGCCCTGTACGATGGCCTGGCTCACGCGCACCGGCTTATTGGTGAGGACGGCCATGCGCTTCCCAGCCGCCGCCAGGCGATCGAGCGACTCACGCACGCCGGGATAGAGGGTGGTGAAATCGAGATCGTGCTCGCGGTAGTACTCGAGAAAATACTCGAGTGCTTCCTGGACTTCGGCCTCTGTCGCCTGGTCGCCCAGCGCGCGGCGGATCAGCACCGCGGCGCCGTTGCCGACGTAGGAATACACGCGCTCGTTGTCGAGCGTCGCCATCCCCATGTGCCGGCGCGTGGCATTGACGGCGTTGGCCAGATCCAGGCGCGAATCGATCAGCGTCCCGTCGAGGTCAAAGATCAGCAGGTCGTACACGGGTCTGTCCAGTCTCTGAGGTAAGTGGTCAAAAACAGCAGGGCCTAATGGCCATGCTTAGTAACTGCCATAGCGGCACGGCTGAAGCCGTGCCCTGATACAAGGCTACCTGATGCGGAGCTTCCTGACGCAAAGCCTCTGAATGAAGTGGGGCAGGCGCTTTCGCCTGCCAACCCGTATGTTCCGGCGCCAAGAACGCGCATTCAGCCGAATCGCGCGGCGCGGTTGGCAGGCGAAAGCGCCTGCCCCACTCTGCGCCCTAGGCCGCGCCGGCCCTCCGCTTGCGCGCGCGCAGTTCGCGGCTGGCGGGCTTGCGCCGCGAGCGCGTCCGTCCGTTTTCGAGGCCGTATTCCAGAGCCTTGCGTTGTAACGTGTTGCGGTGGATGCCCAACTTTTTGCTGGCCGCCGACTGGTTGCCTTTCGACTGCGCGAGCGCCGCTTCGATCATGCTCCGTTCCAGGAGCGCCACCGCATCCGTGAGAAAAACGCCACCGTTCAACAGTCGCCCCACCAAACCGTCAAATTCGTTTTTCATTTCTTGTCCTTGTTCGCCTCGGGCGTTGCTACGTGCCGCCGCGCCGTAGCCCAGGCTTGCTTGACCTGCCCGTACGCCTTGCGAAAACCATCCTTAAACTCGTGCGGCGCCATGTCCGCCGCTACGTTGGCCGCGCCCACCAGGTACGGAGCCAGGCGCGAATGGGCCACCGCGGCCGGCGGAGTGTCGCCGTGCGAAAACGCCATCAGGCCGCAAATCAGCACCACCGCGATCAGGGCCGCGCGCAACACGCCGAAGCCCGCACCTAATAGATGATCGAAGAAAGACAGTCCGGTCACCCTGAGAAACTTGCCCACCACGAAACCCACCAGCGCGCCCACCAGCAGCACGCCGCAGAATACCAGGGCGAAGCCGGCCAAATGCGCCCCCTGCGGCGACTTCAGGTGCGGCTCCAGAAAGCTGCCCGCCCAGCCGTAAAACCATAGCCCCAACACGAACCCCAGCACCAGTGAGACCAGCCCGATGATTTCCCGCGTTAAGCCCGTGCGGAAAGCCGCCACCACCGACGCCGCCAGAATCAGCCCCAGCACCACGTCCAGCCAGTTCATAGCTGGTGGCCGGTAAGCGCCTGGTAGGCCTGCACATATTTTTCGCTCGTCTTCGCCGCGACCTCCGCCGGCAGCGGCGGAGCCGGCGGCTGCTTATTCCAGTGAATCGATTCCAGGTAGTCGCGCACGAATTGCTTGTCAAACGAGAATTGCGGGCCGCCGGGCTGGTACGTGCCGGCCGGCCAAAAGCGCGAGGAATCCGGCGTCAGCACTTCGTCGCCCAGCACCAGCGTTCCATCCACGAAGCCGAATTCGAACTTGGTGTCGGCGATGACGATGCCGCGCGATTCCGCGTAGCGGGCCGCGCGCGAATAGATTCCGAGCGTCAGATCGCGCAGCCGTGCAGCCAGGTCCTCGCCGATCAAAGAGACTGTTTGCGCGAACGAAATGTTCTCGTCGTGTCCCGCCGTTGCCTTGGTGGAGGGCGTGAAGATCGGCTCGGGCAGTTTGTCGCTTTCGCGCAGGCCCGCCGGCAGTGGAATGCCGCACACGGTTCCGTGCTGCCGGTATTCCTTCCAGCCGGAGCCGGCCAGGTAGCCTCGCGCCACGCATTCGACGTCGATCATCTTGGCCCGCTTCACCAGCATCGAGCGGCCCTCCAGTTGATCGCGAAACGCGCCGAGCGCCGCCGGGTACTCGTCCACCCGCGCCGTCAGAAAATGCGTCGGCGTCAGGTCGCGCAGGAAGTCGAACCAGAAAATCGAAAGCTGGGTCAGGACCTTGCCCTTGTCCGGGATGCCGGTGGGAAGGATGTAGTCGAATGCCGAGATGCGGTCGGTGGCGACGATGAGAAGTTGCTCGCCGACGCGATAAACATCGCGCACTTTGCCGGAGGCGTGAAGCTCGATGCCGGGAAGTTTGGTCTCCAGGAGGACCGGGTTCTGTGTGGAATGCACGGCGCCTTTTTAGAATTTCACTCGGGGGGGCTTTCCAAATCATAACCCGTCGCGTGCCGATTGCAAACGGAAATCTCCAAAAAAGATTTCATCGGCGCCGGCGGCGTGCGGCGGAACGTTGCGATCTGCGACACGCTTGATCGCCATGCTATGCGGCTTCGCTTGAAAATTAAAGAACTTCGGCGGAATGGCGAGCGAATGTCATGCCGGTACTGGGCTGCCCTGAACTGTACAATCGAGAAGTGACCGACGCCGCGCTGCTCGAACACATTAACCGTTTGCCGCACGCCCGTGCTAACTTTAAGCAACTTGTGCGGGAGCTGGGCACCAGGGGTGAAGGGCGCACGGAACTCGAAACCGCGCTCGCCCGTCTGACCGCCCGTGGCGATCTCATCGAGCAGCGCCCCGGCCACTACACGGCCACCGCTCGCAGCCGCGAATTCGCCGTCGGCCGCGTCAACATGCACCGCGACGGCTACGGCTTTCTAATCTCCGACCGTCCCATCGAAGGCATCCAGGGCGATATCTTCCTGCCGCCGGAAACGGCTGAAAAAGCCATGCATGGCGACCGCGTGGTGGTTCGCATCGCGCGCATCGAATCGAGCGGACGCGCCGATGGCGAGATCGTCAAGGTGCTGAAGCGCGCGCATCTGACCGTGGTCGGCGAGTTCCGCTTCGGCAAACATGGCCAGTATGTGGTGCCGCACGATGACCGCATCCGCCAGTGGATCGAGATTCCGCAAGGCATGGAGTTGCCACCGGCCGGCGCCATCATTGACCGTATCGGCGTCACCCCGCGCCAGGTGAGTTCGCCCGAGGAGCTGGCCGGCCTGATCGTCAACGTGGAGGTGCTCGAATACGCCGAGCGCGGCGAGCATCCGGTGGGCCGTGTGATCGAGATCCTCGGCTCGCCCGACGATTTCGGCGTGGATGTCGAGATCGTCATCCGGCAGCATCACCTGCCGCACCGCTTCCCGCCCGAAGTGGTGGAGCAGGCGAGCGCCATTCCGGATTCGATCGCCGCTGCGGAACTGGCCGAGCGCCGCGATTTTCGCGCGCTCGATATCGTGACCATCGATGGCGAAACCGCGCGCGATTTCGACGACGCCGTGTGGGTGGAACGCCTCGATAACGGCAACTATGCGCTCCAGGTTCACATCGCCGATGTGAGCCATTACGTGCACCCCGGCACGCCGATCGATCTCGAAGCCCGCCTGCGCGGTACGAGTGTCTACTTCCCCGACCGCGCGGTGCCCATGCTGCCCTTCGAGCTTTCGACAAACATCTGCTCGCTGCGCCCGCAGGTGGACCGGCTGGTCCTTTCGGCGCTGCTCGAAATCGACGCTCGCGGCGAAACCGTGGCGCAGGAATTCACCGCCGGCGTGATCCGCAGCGTCGAGCGGATGACTTACACCGATGTGCATCTTGTGCTCGAAGGCGATGCCGGCAAGCGCGAGCGCTACCAGCCGCTGGTCGAGCGTTTCGAGCTGATGCGCGAGCTGGCGCTGCTGATGAATCGCAAGCGCGTGCGCCGTGGCTCGATCGATTTCGACATGCCCGAGCCGTCGATCGAATTCGACGAATGGGGCGCCATGATCGGCGTCAGCCGCGCCGCGCGCAACATCGCCCACCGCATCATCGAAGAGTTCA